>Ga0116170_10001043_pt1 | contig 28718 bp, 30 predicted proteins | sample AD_JPNHW1_MetaG_FD_89797 | JGI IMG/M metagenome (GOLD analysis project Ga0116170, IMG submission 89797) | Active sludge microbial communities of municipal wastewater-treating anaerobic digesters from Japan - AD_JPNHW1_MetaG | ecosystem: Engineered > Bioreactor > Anaerobic > Digestate | place... | reverse complement strand
GTCCGGAACGGGCGGGGGGCATCCGGGTCGGTCTTCCGGAGCACGAGCACGATGACCGCAACGAGCATGAACGAGGTCAGGGTTCCGATATTGACCAGCTCGACGATGATACCGAGCGGGAGGAGTCCCGCGATGAGTGCCGTTATCCCCCCGGTGATCAGGGTGATGATGACCGGTGTCCGGAAGACCGGGTGGACATATGCAAAGAACTTCGGTAACAGCCCGTCCTCCGACATCGCAAAGAAGATCCGGGTCTGGCCGTACAGGGTGACGATCAGGACAGAGGTCAGGCCTGCGAGAGCCCCGACCGAGACGAGTGCCGCACCCCATGAAAACCCGATCGCCCCAAGGGCATAGGAGATCGGTGCCTCGTTGTTCTTCAGGGTGGTGTACGGAACGATTCCGGTCAAAACGACTGCGACTGCGATATAGAGAACCATGACGACGAGCGCCGACCCGATGATCCCGATCGGCAGGTTCCGTTTCGGGTTCTCGGTTTCTTCGGCAGCAGTCGTCACCGCATCGAACCCGATGTAGGCAAAGAATACAACCGCTGCACCGGCCATTACCCCGTTCCACCCGTAAGGCATGAAGGGAGAATAGTTGACGGCGTCGATATGTCCTGCGGCAAGGAACAGGAAGAGGAGGATAACGCCAACCTTGACCATGACGATAACGGTATTGACCGCTGCGCTCTCCCGAATCCCGAAGATGAGCAGGGTCATGATGGTGAGGATGATGAGTACGGCAGGAAGGTTGACGATACCGCCGCTGACGCCGAGAGGGTTGACGAGGGCTGCGGGGAGGGTGATGCCGGCATTTGATGCAAGCGTGGTGACGTATCCGGACCAGCCGACAGCAACCGCCGAGATCGAGAATGCGTACTCGAGAATCATGTCCCAGCCGATGATCCACGCAAAGATCTCGCCGAGCCCGGCATATGCATACGCGTAGGCACTCCCCGCGCAGGGGATCATGGCCGCAAGTTCGACGTAACACATCGCGGCAAATACCGCAACGATCCCCGAGATGACAAACGAGAGGATGACTGCCGGGCCGGCATAGTCGCCGGCAGCGACACCGGTAACGATGAAGATGCCCGCACCGACCGTCGCACCAATACCGAGAAACAGGAGTTCGAGGGGGGAGAGAACCCGTTTCAGCAGGCCCCGGACAGAACATTCCTTTATGAGCGGTACGAGCGGCTTCTTCTGAAACAAGGAGGAAAGACCGGGGGGACTGGATCTCTCATCGCTCTGTTTGTCCGGCATGCTACCCCGTCTCCCGTCAAAACCTCAGGAGGATCGATCTCCATATCCGTACCAGGTTTATACATATCTGTCGGATATGACACGTGCCGGTACTACAGTGGAAACGTTTGACTCTGGTTTCACCTGCGAACAGGCGGTCCTCTCATCGCTTGATACAGCGCGGCGCTCCGTTCGATCTTCTCAGTTACTTTTTTCCAGGTATCCGTAACAAGGAAACTCTCCTCAACGCAGCCCGCCATTCGTGCAAATTTCTTCATCGGAACGGCAAACGAGAGCATATCCACCGGTACGCAGGGCCGGGCCGAGGGATCGAACATCCCGAGCACCGCTCTCGGGTTCTCCTTCTGCTGTTCGAGCCATGGGTACAGGATCATCGATCCGCAGCCGGAGGAGAACGGGCAGATGACGCCGTCCGGATCGCTCTCCTCGAAATTTGCGAGCGTGAACAGGCCTGAGAGGACCTCGGGCCGGGCAAAGAAGATGACAACGTCCGGATCGTCCGCGCCGGAGAGCTTGTCCCAGCGCTTAAAGACGTAATGCCGGCCTTCAACCGGAATATGGGCTGCGTTCCGGTCAGCCAGGTCGACGATCTCCGGCGTTCTCTTGTACCGCTCGCCTGAAATCCCGCCGGGTTTTCCCGAACTGAGGAAGTACCGGAAATCCGGTACCCGCTCTTTCACATACCCGCAGAAGTACTTCGCACCTGAGCAGGAAAGGGAGCGTTCGTTGACGACGAGTGATGTTCCCTTCCGTACCTTCGCAAGCTCACAGACAAGGCATCGCCAGGCTTTCGGTTCGGGCACAACTGTTGCACCGGTCTCATCCCCGTCAACCTGGAACGTGACCGGGAGTTCCGACCCGGGAAAATACTGACGGAGGAGGCGGATAACCGTATCGCGGAGTTCCGTGTCCATGAGGCACGTTCTGCGGTTGGGAGGATAAACGTTGGCTGTGACAATAGCGACCATTAAATGCTGCTGCCATAATCAGCGTATGAATGGGATGGTCAGATGGACAATCAGGCAGTAACATGGATCACGGATCTTGTGATGAGATTTTTCTTCCTGGCGAGTTTCTGTACCGGGCTTCTGAAATTCACGCTCCTTATGCGGATGCTGGGGCTGACCTTCGTTGTCCTCCCCCTAGCACTCATCAGCGATATCCATGACTGGTCGGGGATTGCACTCGGATGCCTTGTCGCCTTCCACCTGTTCCTGAACCGCTCCTGGATTGTTGCGATGACAAAAAAGATGGTTACCGGAAAGTACCGGCAGGAGGCCGGGTAATCCGGAGTCCCGGCCTTAATCCACGAAGAAATTTTTATCGAGGTCCCCGGTCCGCGAATATCCCCGCTGCTCCCAGTACCCCCGGTAACCTGAATCTGTTGTCAGCTCGATTGCGGTTATCCACCTGATCCACTTGTATCCCCACTTGTCCTCGGCGACAAGTTCGAACGGGTACCCGCGTTCTGCCGGCAGCGTGATGTTGTTCATCCGGTACGCCATCAGAATATCGCGGTTCACGATATAGTCGAGCGGGAGCGATGTTGAATAGCCATCGCCCGCCCGGAAGATGACCGTGGTCACGGAAGGATCGGGACCGGCGTTTGCGATGATGTCCCGGACACGGATCCCCTCCCAGAAGATCGTTGCGTCCCAGCCTTCGACACAGAAGAGCGTGACAACCTTGCTGTAATGGGGGTACTCATCCAGCAGTTCGTTGTAGGTATAGGTCCGGGGCGTTGCGACAAGGCCGGTGACCGTCAGACGGTAGTCCGTGATGTTGAGATACTGGGGACCTTTGATGGAGTTCTCATGGAAATCGTTCACGGATGAGAGGGACTGTCCTTCGTACTGTCGTATCTCGACCGCGGGAAGCTGTGTCGGGCCATCCGGCTGTACCGGAGCGCCATCCGGGGAAGATGCTGCCTGCGGATTCTGTGAAACGATAAACAGAACAATTCCTGCAATTCCAAGAACTGCAACGAGGATTATGACGAGGGCGTATTTCATCCGGTATCGGAGATGGATGCTGCACCGGATCCCATGAAGAGATGGATCCGGGCAAAACCGGTGCCGGATGCACCGGTACGGGTTCATTATTTCCTGAAAACTGCCCGGAGATCCTTCTCTTCCAGGGTGTTGACAATATCCTGTGCCGTAAGCCAGCCCCGCCGGGCCGTCGCGATCCCAAGCTGCATGTCCGCAAGGTCACTTGTGGTACGGGCACCGGTGCCAAGCGAGAACCGAACCCCGTGATCCTTTGCAACACGGCAGGCTTCATCCCCGGGATCGAGCCGGCTCCTGCAGGCGTTGATCTCAAGGAGGACGCCGGCTCCCGCCGCAGCATCGCAGACCGCCGGAAGATCCAGGTCCAGCGGATCGCGTTTACCAAGGATCCGTCCCGTGGGATGGGCGATGATATCGATCGCGTCGTCATGAATGGCATTGATGAGACGGGTTGTCGCGTCGTTCCCGGCCCGGGAAACGCCGTCATGGATTCCTGCAATGACAAGGTCGATATCCTTGAGAATGGCATGGGGCATGTCCGGTTTTCCATCATTGCCGATGCTGCACTCGATGCCGGCGAGCACGGAGAACCCGTCAAGGGCCCGGTTGACCTTCACGATCTCCTTCTGCTGTGCGGCAACATCGTCAGTGGTAATGCCGTGTGGGACCCCCGGGCCCTTTGTCCGGTCACAGATTGCGATGTATGCGTATCCCATCTTCTGCGCCGCAAGCGCCATCTCTGTAATCGGGAGCGTCCCGTTGCTCCAGTCCGAATGGACGTGGAGATCCCCCTGTACGGAATCGTACCCGACAAGCGCCGGGAGCGTCCCTGCCTCCGCCGCCGCGATCTCGCCCTTGTTTTCGCGGATCTCAGGCGGGATGAGCGGCAGGCCAAGCGCCCGGTATACCTCTTCCTCATCCTTTCCCGCAAGGAACTGCCCGGTTGAGAGATTGGTCAGCCCATACTCGTTCAGCTTTCGGTTCTGTGCCGATGCACGCCGCCGCAGCGCAATATTGTGATCCTTGGACCCGGTGAAGTACTGGAGTGCCGCCCCGAAGCTTGCCGCCGGGACAACCCGCAGGTCCACCTGGAGGCCGGATGCCAGCACAACCGTGCTCCGGGTCGGACCCTGCTCAATCACCCTGCCGACCTGCGGGAGGGAGCAGAAGAATGTCATCACCCTCCCCGGTTCCGGCGATGTTGCAACAAGATCGAGATCCCCGATGGTCTCTCTCCGGCGCCGGGCAGACCCTGCAATACTCACCTGCCGGACAGCCGGGTGCAAGGCAATCTGCCGCTCAATTTCCCCGGCGACCGGGAGGATGTCGCCAACCAGGTACCTGCCCTTGATCCCCTGCCGGAGCCGGATTGCCTTAAGGATCTTCTGCTCGCTCTTCTCGCCAAAACCCGGAAGGGTACGGATCTTCCCTTCTTTTGCCGCCGCTTCCAGCCCGCCGGTTTCGGTAATCCCGAGTTTTTCGGAGAGGATCATTGCACGCTTCGGGCCGATTCCTTCGATGGTGGCAAGATCGGCAATCCCTTTCGGGACCTCGCTCCGGAGACGGTCGAGATAGGCAAGGTTTCCGGTAGTCACCAGCTCGCCGATCTTTGCGGCGATGTGTTTCCCGACTCCAGGGATATCTTCCAACTCCCCGCGCCTGACAATCTCTGCAATATCGTTGCCCTGCTCAAGGACCGCCCGTGCTGCCCGCCGGTACGCGATCGGCTTGAACGGGACGCGCTTTGCCTCCAGGAGGTCGGCAATCTCGTTTAAGACTTCAGCGACTCTCCGGCTGGTGATGACGGAAGACTCGTCCAATCCATTCACGCCCGGTTTTCGCCCGGTTTTGGGCGATCCTGTTCAGACGGGTATGGATCGCTTCCCGGATATAATCGTTTGGATGGTACCGGAAGCGTCATACAAAAACAGAATAGCCCGGACGGCGATAATTAAAAATAAAAAAGGGAGAGCATCAGGGATGGAGCCAATAAGCAAGGTCAATCTCGAACGCCTGACAAACGGGATCTACGCGTTCACGATGACCCTGCTCGTCCGGAACATCCAGACCCCGGATCCGGGCCTGGTCATAACAGAACCGGGTCTTGTTCAGTATCTTGTAACAACGATTCTCTCCATCGTCGATTTTGCGGGATCGTTCATCATTCTTGGCATGTTCTGGCTCTTCTATTTCCAGATGTTCCACCGGATGAAAAGCGTCGACTTCCGGTTCATCTACCTCCACTTCGCATCCCTCATGGTTGTCGTGTTCGTTCCGTTCACCGAGAGCCTGACCAGTTACAACACCACGGTACCCCTGGCCGATGTTCTCTTCCAGGTCAATTATCTTGCCTTATCGGTCCTCCTTGTTCTCGCATGGCACCATGCGCGATCGCACCCGGAACTCCTTGTGCCGGAACTCACCGGCCCGGAAGCATCGTTCCTCGGGAAAAAATTCCTTGTCCCGTTGGGCGCGGCATGCGTGGGAGTCCTCTTCATCATTGCGGGATTTGCGTATGTCGATCTCCTGTACCTCCTCCCGCTCGTCATCCTCGCGGTTTTCTTCCGGCAACCGCCCTGTCAGATTTGAACCCGGTATCAGGCCAATGCGGATTATCCCGAAAAACAATTCCGGAAAAACAATTCCTGAAAAATATTCCGGCTTCTGTGGGTCCAGCAACGACAACTCTGGTTGATATCAGGGAAAAATCACCAGTGAAAAAAAGATCCCGGGAAAAATGGAGTTTTGCACTGTAGAAATCCCCAATAACCCCAATAAATAATAAAATTACGATAGTCCCCGCCCAGTGCGCCGCCAGCGAAGCCTGATGGCTTCTCGAATCAGTCGCCGCCAAAGCGACGACCGATCCTCATCGGGGCGCACGGCGGGCAGATCGGTTGATGTGAACCTCAGGTTCCTCCCGAATTGAGGCATTTTCATGGGAATACTTGATTTTACTTGAACAGGAGAAATCCAGATTGGAATGGCTTCCCGCAGATATCGCAACGGGGGTTGTCACAGTGGCGGGGGGCTTTATAAGCCGAAGACATCCGGCGGGATATCTTCTCCAGCCCGACACACCCTGCGGGTGCATCGGTCTCCCCCGAGAACGTCAGGAAAATAATGATTTTTTCAGAGCCCGGAGTTTTAAATGGTCCCGTCAGCACCCGCACCGGAACAGGTCCCGGACCATCGCCGGGATCTCGGAGGCCCGTGACGCGACGGGGACCCCGCTCTTCTTAAGCCGGACAATCTTGGAGTTCGCGTCCCCTTCCCCGCCCTCCACGATTGCCCCGGCATGCCCCATCCGCTTGTCTGGAGGGGCAGACTTCCCGGCAATGTAAGCGACAATCGGGAGGTCGGTTGCGTTCGCCCCTTCCTCTTCGAGGTTGCCGCCGACTTCGCCGATCAGGACGACTGCTTTGGTCTCCGGATCTTTCTCAAACCGTGCGAGCACGTCGACAAAGGTCTGGCCGATCACCGGGTCGCCGCCGATCCCAACAACCGTGCTCTGCCCGATGCCGGCCCTCGTCAGTTCATCAACGACCTCGTACGTAAGCGTACCGGACCGGGAGATGACACCCACGCTGCCCCTGCTGTAGAGCTGAGCGGGCATGATCCCCATCTTGACTTCCCCAGGTGAGAGGAGCCCGGGGCAGTTCGGGCCGATAACCGACGAGCCCTGTACCTTTGCGTACGCGATCGCCTTCATCGTGTCATGGACCGGGATATGTTCGGTGATGCAGACGATTGTTTCGATTCCGGCATCCGCCTCCTCCATGATCGAATCCGCGGCTGCGCCCGCGGGAACGAAGATGACCGCCGCCCCGATGTCATGGTCGTGCATCGCTTCCTTTACCGTATTGTAGACCGGGACGCCGTGCACCTGCTGCCCGCCTTTTCCCGGGGTGACACCGGCAACGACGCCCCTGCCGCCGACAGCTTTTGCATACTCGTTCATCAGTGCGATATGGAACTCGCCCTGTTTTCCCGTAGCCCCCTGCACGAGGATGCCGGTCTTTTTGTCGCCGTAGATCATGCCGCGACCTCCACGGCTTTCTTCACGACAAGGTCCATCGTGTCCAGCATTTCGTAGCCCTTCTCGGAGAGGAGCCGTCGCCCCTCCGCCTCGTTCGTCCCGGCGAGCCTGACGATCACTTTCTGGGATATCCCGGCTGCGATGATCCCTTTTGCAACCTCGTCGCACTTGGTGATCCCGCCAAGGAGGTTCACGACTATGACTTTCACGGAGGGCACGCTTGCAACGAGCCGGACCGCGTTCCTGACACGCTCGCTCTCCGCCCCGCCGCCAACGTCGAGGAAGTTTGCCGCCTTTCCGCCGTAGTACTCGATCAGGTCGAGGGTCGACATCGTGAGCCCGGCGCCGTTCCCGATGACGCCGATGGTGCCGCCGAGTTCGACATACGAGAACCCATGCTTCTCCGCTTCGCGCTCGCGCTCGGACAGGTCCCGGTTGACCGTGATACCCTGCCGGGCGAGGGCGTTGTCGTCCACGATGATCTTCGCATCAGCCGCGAATACTCCCTGCGGCGTGATAACGAGGGGGTTGATCTCGGCAAGGATGGCATCCTTGTCGGCAAATACCCTATAGAGTTTATTGATGACCGGCATGACTTCCTTCGGCGCCTTGCCGGCAAGTTCGCGGAGCATGAAGGGGGGAAGGTCCCGCATGAGCGGAAGCGCAACAGCCCGCCGGATCGCGCGGGGATTCTCTTTCGCCGTCGTCTCGATCTCGACACCGCCCGCATCGGAGAAGAGGATGAGCGGCTGCTTTGCCGACCGGTCGACGGTGACCGAGAGGTAATACTCCTTCTGGATCGTCAATTTCTGCTCGGCGAGGATCTCCTTCACCGGCAGTCCCTTGATCTCTTTTGCGAAGAGCTCCTTTGCGGTTGCAACGGCGGTCTTCTTATCCGCCATCAGGATGCCGCCGGCTTTTCCCCTCCCGCCGACATCCACCTGCGCCTTTAAGACGATCGTGTCACCCAGCGCATCGAGGTGGGGGATAAGCTCGTCCGCCGACCGGATCAGGAATCCCGCCGGGACTGGTATCCCGGCATCGCGCAATACTTTCTTTGCCTCATACTCGCGTAATTTCATGCCTTCCCTTCCACGCTTCTTTCTGCCGCTTCTGCAAGTTCGATGCCCTTCTTCATCGCCTTCGTGTTCAGGGCTTCCGTCCCTTTCGGCACGGAGTCGAGGATCGCCTTTTCGAGTGCAGACTCGCTCACGATCCCGGTCGTCTTTACAAGCGCCCCCAGCATCACGATATTGGCAACGATGTCCCTGCCAAGCGCCTGCTTGGCTTCGCGGGTTGCCGGGATCTCGTAGCACGTACATTTCGGCCGGGAATGGACAAGGGACGAGTCCAGCACCATCACGGCGGATGCCGGGGCATCCGCCCCGTACTTCTCGAAACCTTCCTGCGACATGATCACGAAGATATCGGGAGCCGTCACTTTCGGGAATAGGATCGACTCGTCATCGATGATCACGGCGCTCATCGACGCCCCGCCCCGGGCCTCAGGGCCGTACACCTGCGTCTGGATCGCGTGCTTGTTGTCGTACATGACGGCGGCCCGGCCGAGGATGACTGCCGAGAGGATGATCCCCTGCCCACCGAACCCCGAGAACCGGATCTCGTGCCTCATGGCGCTACCCCCATGGCAGGACGGTTCCGGCGCATCAGCTCGCCCACGACGAACATGTCGGGAGGCACCTCTTTTCCTTCGGACACCAGCCGGTCGCGTTTTGCCCTGAGCAGGGAATGGGCCTTGAGGTATTCGACATGGTCGATCACCTGTTTAAACTTGTTCCGGCGCCCGAACGCTGTCGGGCACTGGGTCATTGCTTCAATAAACGACAGCCCCGTCGTCTGGAGCCCGGCAAGGACGGCCTTCTCGAGCTCTTTGACATGGTATGAGGTCCAGCGGGAGACATAGTTGGCCCCCGCCGCTATCGCGAGATCGCACAGGTCGAACGGCTGCTCGGCGCACCCGTACGGGGTCGTGGTCGAGAGGCATTTCAGGGGGGTCGTCGGGCTCCCCTGCCCCCCGGTCATCCCGTAGATCTGGTTGTTCATGCAGACCACGGTGAGGTTGATATTCCGCCGGCAGGCATGGATGAAATGGTTGCCCCCGATCGCCGCGAGATCGCCGTCCCCGGTAAACACCACGACATGGAGGTTTTTGTTTGCCATCTTGACACCGGTCGCAAACGCGAGCGCCCGTCCGTGCGTCGTGTGGAGCGAATCGGTCATGATGTAACCGGACGCACGCGAGGAGCAGCCGATGCCGGAGACAAAGACCGTCTCCTCCCTCTTCCAGTCCATCTTGTCAACCGCGGCAAGCGTGCAGTTGATGATCGTCCCGTTCCCGCAGCCGGCGCAGAAGATATGGGGGAGCCTATCCTTCCGGTACCAGTCCTCGAAGGTCATGATCCCTCCAGGAGCGTTGCAGTAAGCTCCTGCGGGAAATGGAGGTCGCCGCCAAGTTTGGGGATGGAGACGACCGGCACCTTCACGTGGCGTTCGATCTCCCGGGCAATCTGTCCGAAGTTCAGCTCGGGAACGAGAAACCGCCGGGCGTTTTTAAACTGCTTAAGCGCGAAGTCCGGGAACGGCCAGACGGTCCGGATCTGCAGGAACCCGATATTCTTCCCCGGATTGTCGTGGAGCACCTGCTGGACAGCCCGGACCGGCGCCCCGTACGCGATGAAGACCTCTTCGGCATCCGGGTTGATGACCGTGAAATCCGAAAGCTCATGCTTTGCGGTCTCAACCTTATCGACGATGCGTTTGACAAGGTTATGGTGGAGTTTCACGTTCGTTGCGCACGGGTACCCGCGCTCGTCGTGGGTAAGGCCGGTCACGTGGACGCTGTGCCCTTTACCGAAGGTCGCAAAGCCGGGGACAAGATCCTCGCCGGCTTTGAACGGCAGGACGCCCTGCTCCAGTTCCTTTCTTGGGATCTTTTCGACCGAATCAGGGATGACGATCTTCTCCCGCATGTGGCCGATGATCTCGTCCGCCATGAGAAAGACCGGGACCCGGTACCGGTCGGCGAGGTTGAAGGATTTTGCCGTGAGCTCGTACATCTCCTGCACGCTTGAGGGGCAGAGCGCAATCACCGAATAATCCCCGTGCGAACCGAACCGGCACTGCATCATGTCCCCCTGCGCCCCCATCGTCGGCTGGCCGGTGGAGGGGCCGCCCCGCTGGACGTTTACGATCACGCACGGCGTCTCGGTCATTGCCGCGTACCCGATGTTCTCCATCATCAGGGAGAAGCCCGGCCCGCTCGTTGCCGTCATCGAGCGTGCACCGGTCCACGACGCCCCGATGATCGCCGCTATGCTTGCGATCTCGTCCTCCATCTGGATGAAGACGCCTCCCTTCTTCGGGAGCTTTAACGCCATATGTTCGGCAATCTCGGTCGAGGGTGTGATCGGGTACCCGCCAAAGAAGGTGCAGCCTGCCGCAAGCGCACCCTCAGCACATGCGGTGTTGCCCTGCCAGAATTCAGTCCGCGTCAATATTCAATCGCCACCTTGTGCGGTTCATAGGGTTCTTCGTCGACCCAGTGGATCGCCTGATCGGGGCAGGTCAGCTCGCAGACCCCGCAGAGCCTCCGGCCGTACAGTTTCTGGAGCCTGCAGTTGGCACAACGCTCGGGCCGGTCCAGTTCCGGAATGATGATACCCTTGCGGTTTGGCTTTTTTCCCTCCCTGAAGATCCTGTACGGGCAAACCTTTGTACAGAGGTTACACCCCTTGCACCGGGTCTCGTCAATGGCGAGCTTCATGAAAAGGTTCCTATCGTATAATGTGCAAGCCCGGATGAAAAAACCTGTTTATCGGCATACGGCGCGAACACGCTGCACACAGGAAAATTCCGCCGGGGATTATGCGGGAGATTTCCGGAAAAATTACTGCTTCCCACCAATCTTGTACCGCTCATATTCTTTCTTTGCAGAGACCCGCACCTTCTCAAACAGGTCCCCGCCATGTCCATCGATCCCGACGACGAGGGGCAGGTGATCGAGCTCGATCTTCCAGACGGCTTCCGCCATGCCGAGATCCTCAAAATACACCCTTTTAAGCCTCATACGGGATGCGGCAAGCACCGCCGCTCCCCCGGTGAGTGCGAGGTAGACTCCTCGTCCCTCCAGCTGTTTGCGGACGGTGCTGTCCATGCCCCCTTTCCCGATCAGGGCACGGACCCCGGCATCGAGCAGGAAGCCGGAGAGTGCGTTCATACGTGCGGAAGTAGTCGGACCCGCTGCGATGATCTTCCCGTCCCGGATCACCGGCCCGCAATGGTAGATTGCCGCACCTTTCGGATCGAAGGGGATCCCCTCCTCCTTCATCCGCAGGTGCGCCTCGTCCCGTGCCGTGTAGACGATGCCCGAGAGCTCGACAGCATCCCCCGCGTGCAGGGAAAGCACCTCGTAGCCAAGCGGTGTTTTCAGCTGGATTGGCTTTTTCATCGCTGTTTCACCTCAACCGTTGCATGCCGGTTCGCCCAGCACTGCACGTTGACCGCAACGGGGAGCGATGCCGTGTGGCAGGATGCGGTCTTCACCTTGACCGCGAGCGCGGTGATGTCGCCGCCAAGCCCCATAGGCCCGATCCCGATCCTGTTCACCGAATCGCAGATCGTCTGCTCGTATTCCGTCATCTCATCGATGGGCTGGAGGAGCGCTTCCTTCGCAAGCGCCGCCGCATGGTCGAACGATCCCCCGATACCAAGCCCGATCACGACCGGCGGGCAGGGCTTTCCTTCGGCAAGAAGCATCGTCTCGACCACAAAACCCTCGATCCCGTACACGTGCGAGGGGATGAGCATCGCGACCCGGGAGCAGTTCTCCGCGCCGGCGCCCTTGGGGAGCACGGTTATTGTGAACCGGTCGCCCGACCGAACGTGGACCACCGGCATCCCACCGCCCGTGTTGTTGCCGGTGTTGTGCCGGGTGAGCGGGTCAACGACGTTGGGGCGGAGGGGCACGGACTTTGTCGCCCTGCGGACGCCTTCTGCTACGGCATCGTAGATCACCGGCGTCAGGGGGACGTCCGGAGGAATGGTTACGTAGAAGATCGGGATCCCGGTATCCTGGCAGAGCGGGACTCTGAGCTCCTCGGCAAGCGCGATATTCCGGAGGATGTTTGCATACTCGCGCTTTGCAACCGGGTTGCTCTCCTTCTCCGATGCGCGGACAATGGCACGCCGGACATCGGCAGGAAGGAAGACTGCCGCCTCAGAAAGAGCCTGCTCTGCCGCCGCTGCGACAGGTTCAAAGAGGGCATCCATGGGAGTTACCAGAAGATGATACGAGAATGTCACGGATAAGGATTTGGGATTTACCGGTCCCCAAAAGAACCGGACATACGATCGGTCCGGCCCTTTACGATACCGGGTCTTTTGCCCGCCGCTCGGTCCGGATCAGCGAGGCAAAGATCCCGACGATGCAGAGCACTGTAAAAAGGATGAAGGCATAATGGACACCGGTCACAAATGCCGGGATATTCTCCTGCGTGATCTCGACTCTCCCGATCACGATCGCAAAGATCATGGTCGCGATCCCCATCGAGAGCATCTGCCCGAACAGCCGCATCGTGCCCACGATCCCCGAGGCAACGCCATAGTACCGTTTCTCCACCGCACTCATGATGGCGTTCGTGTTCGGCGAGGAGAAGAGCCCGAACCCGAGCCCGAGGATGGCAAGCGCCATGACGATGTACCAGAGGGGCGTTGACACCGAGAGAAAGACGAGGAGGATGAGCCCGAGCGCCGAGATTGCCATTCCGACGGAAGCGATCGCGCCCGGGTCGAACCGGTCCGAGAGCCGGCCGGCAGCCGGGGAGACAACTGCCTGCACGATTGGCGCTGCAACGAGGATGAGCCCGGCATATTCGGCCGAAAAATTCCGGGTGTACTGGAGATCGAGGGAGACAAGGAACGAGACCGCGTACGTCGCGCTGTAGTTGATGAGCGCGGCGATGCTGGAGAAGGTAAAGACCCGGCTCTCAGAGAAGATCCGCATGTTCAGGACCGGGCATTGCTGCCGCTGCTCGAACCGGATGAATGCAATGGCAAGGACGAGGCCGAGGGCGATGAGCGCGACAGCCCATGCCGAGGGAAGCTCCGAGAACCCGTACATGACGGCAACGAGGGCGATGCCGTAGAGGATGGATCCCGTAAGATCGAATGATTCGCCTTTGCATTCCGCCCATTCCCCTTCGAGCCGGGTGAGGACAAGGAGGATCGCGATTACAGCGATCGGGATGTTGATGTAGAAGATGCTCCGCCACCCCAGGAACTCGGTCAGGACCCCGCCGATGAACGGCCCGAGGGTCAGGCCCAGGTAGACCGACGTGATGTAGATGCCAAGCGCCCTGCCCCGTTCGCTCGGGGAATAGACCGAGGTCAGGATCGCAAGCGTCGTCCCGTAGATCATCGACGAGCCGAGACCCTGCACGACCCGGATGGCAACAAGCGATCCCGCGTCCGGGACCATGGTCATGAAGAACGAGGTGACGGCAAAGACGGAGATCCCGGAGAGAAAGACCTTCTTCCTGCCGTAGATATCGGCGATCTTCCCGAACGGGACGAGGAAGAGGACGGAGGAGAGCAGGTACGCGGTCGCAACCCACGAGAGGGAGATCGCATCCATATGGAACTCCGCGCCAATGGTGGGGAGCGCGACATTGACCGCGGAGCCGTCAAACGGCGTCAGGAACCCGGCAAGGACTGCAATGAAGAGGACAATCCGTTTGCCCGTCAGCGTTACCGGGCGGTCCGGCACATGGCAGATTGCCGGGGATTCCTCCGCTGGTACATGGTTCCCGGGTTGCATGAAAAATCCTGTACAACCCGGGTACGAACTCATTGCATATGGGATCTCCTGTTCACTTCCAGGGTATTTCCGGGCGTTACGGTTCCGGCCGACAGAACCGGACGGAACCTGTGCGGTACGGGAAAAAACACCGGAACGGCAGGAAAACTGCAGGATTTTTAGAAAAACTATACGGGAAAAGAGGGGATGATGAAAAAGATTACTTCTTGCCTTTGCCACCCTTGGCGGGTGCAGCGCCCTTCTTCTCTTCGCCCTTTGCAGGCTCGGCGCCTTTCTTCTCTTCACCCTTGGCGGGTGCCCCGCCCTTGCCGGCAGCTTCCTTACCCTTTGCGGCGGGTTCCTTGCCCTTGCCGGCAGTTTCCTTGCCGCCCTTGACTGCTGCCTCGCCTTCCTTGGGCGCCTCTGCCTCTTCAGCCGGTGCTGCGGCAGCGGCTTCGGCAGCGATCTTCGCCATCTTATCTTCGGCGAACTTCGGCACGACAATCTTCCCGCTTACCTTGAGCGTGGAGACCTTCATGTGCGACGGAGTGGGGAGCTTGTATCCCCCGTGCCGGACTGCATCCTTGGCCTTCTCGAGATACTGGGGGTACGTGAAGACAGAGATGATGAGCTGGCCCGGCTGGACCCGGGCTGCGGTCCCGACAGCCTTCCCGAAGGCAAGGCGCATACCTTCCGAGACACGGTCGGCACCGGCGCCGGTTGCCTGCTTGTTCTCCCGCAGGACATGGTGCGGGAAGACGCGGACCTTGAAATGGAAGTTTGCACGTCCCACATCTTTCAGGAGCCGCCGGTTGATACTGATACGGGCTGCCTCAAGGGACGAGTGCCGGATCTGGCATGCCTCGTTGACAATCAGGTCAATCTGGATTGGGAACTCCTGCGCAATGTTTCCCATCTCGAACTGTACGATCTTGCTCCCCGGAACCCCACCCATGTATTCGCGGCGGGTGTACGCCCTCTTGGAGATGTTCCGGTACATCTTTGCCGGTTTACGGACCATGACACATCCACTCCTTGAATCTGATCACTGTACCGGTGACAACAGCCCAAAAACAGGATACCGTACCAGTACACTAACAAACTGCTTTAATAAAATGGAGATTGAGGCTATTAAACCTTACTGGAGAGCGCTACTGAAGTGTGCATTTCGGCTGGTTGATCAGTTCGAGAACACGCCGCCGGAGCTTTGCAAACTCCACGCTTGTCCGGTCCCGTGGACGCACGAGATCGATTACGATATCCTCGCAGATCTGCCCGGGCCGGGGGGTGAGGACAAGGATCCGGTCGGCAAGGAAGACCGCCTCGTCCACGCTGTGGGTGATGAAGACGATCGTCTTCTTTGTCTTCTCCCAGATCCCTAAAAGCTCGGTCTGGAGCATGTTCCTTGTCTGGGCATCGAGCGCCCCGAACGGCTCGTCCATGAGGAGCACGACGGGGTCGAGGGCAAGCGCTCTCGCAACCGCGACACGCTGCCGCATTCCCCCGGAGAGCTCGGAGGGATAACTCTTCGCAAACTGCGCAAGGCCGACAAGGTCGAGGTACTCTCTTGCAACCCGGTACCGCTCGTCATTTCCAACACCCTTCATCTCCAGCCCGAACGCGACGTTGTCGATAACATTGCGCCACGGGAAGAGGGAGTACTCCTGGAACACGATCCCGATCTTCGGGTCCGGCCCGGCGATCCGGCTGCCGTCCAGCAGGATCTCTCCCGACGTTGCCGTATCCAGCCCGGCGATCATCCGGAGCAGCGTCGTCTTCCCGCAGCCGGACGGCCCGAGCACGCAGACGAACTCCTTGTCGTGGACCGCGAGGTTCAAATCCTCGATTGCAGAAAGCGTCGTCCCGTCGTCGCGGGGGAATGACTGGCAGAGGTTTTTGATAACAAGGTCGCCCATCTCAGGCCACCTCCCCGGTCCGCCACTTCAGGAAGTGCCGGTCGATGAAGTACCGGAAGATCATGTCGAATGCAAGGCCGATCAGGCCCAGCAGGACCATGTAAACGACAACGACATCCATCTGGTGGAGATCGTAGTAGTGCCAGAGATTGAAGCCAAGCCCGCTGTTGGAGACGCCGAACAGCTCGGCCGCGACAAGGCACATCCACCCGACCCCGGTTGCGATCCGGATCCCTGCGGCAACGGACGGGAGTGCGGAGGGAAACGCGATGTACCGGATCATGTCCTGGTTCTTTGTGCACCCGAGCATCTTCCCGGCATCGACATAGATTCTGGGGACGCTCCGGAATCCGGAGTAGGTATTGATCAGGATCGGGAAGACAGCCCCGATGAAGATGACAAAGCCAGCCGAGTACGCGGTGAACCCGAACCAGATGATCGCAAACGGGATCCAGGCAAGCGGGGGGATCGGCCGGAGGATCTCGATGACCGGGTCGAGAAATGCATCGAACTTCCGGCTCCAGCCCATGGCAATCCCGACAGGGATGCCGACAAGCAGGGCCATCAGAAGACCGATACCGAAGTGGATGAAACTTTCCGTGAAATCGGCAAGCAGGATACCTTTGTCAAGGATGCTGAAGAACGCAAAGAGAACGTCTGTTGGCGAGGGAAGAAGAAACGAATTCCGCACGATTAAAGCCGCATAGATCTCCCAGATCACGAGCGCGAGCACAAGGGCGAGAGCCCCCAACCAGCGATCCCGGTGATTCTTGAGCAGTCTGTCCATCCTGTTCCATTCCCTCCCCGGTTCCTTCACACCGGCGGGCATCGTACCGGCAGACACCGGAGAAATTCCCGGGGGGTTAAGGCCCGGCCCCGGTTGTTTCTATAATAGAGATCGTCCAAGGAAAAAAAGCGTTGGTACTTCTTCTCAGGACTTCTTGTAGAAGCTTAAGTCAAAGAGCTGGTCCTTCGAGAGCGGGGTCTTGATGTATCCGAGGTCGTACTGGATCTTCGCGTAATCGACAACAGAGTCCACGATGAGGTTGGGATCGCTTGTCCAGCTCCCGTCCCATTCCGCAAGCGATGCCTTGACATCCTCGAGCTTTGCGCCGGTCTTGTCTGCGAAGATCGCTGCGGCTTCGTCAGGGTTCGCGAGGTTGAACGTAACCGCCTTGTCATTCGTCCTGATGATCTGCCCGACAACGTCAGGGTGCTCGCGGATCAGCCTGCCGCTCACGACCAGCACGCAGCAGGTATGGTTGGGGTACATCTCCCCGGAGTGGACGACGATTTTACCCTTGCCCGCGGAGACGATGGTGCTCGGGGAAGGCGTTGGCAGGAAGACCGCGTCAACCTTGCCGGCAGTGATCGCGGTGACGGCGTCACCGGGCCCCATGCCGAGGATCTGGACATCCTTGTCAGGGTCGATGTTGTTCTTCTGTAACCAGTAGCGCAGGATCGTGTCCTGGATTGAACCTGTCTGGAACGTCGCTATCTTCTGCCCCTTGAGGCTTGCAGGCCCGGTATAGACCAGATCCGGGCGGACGACGAGATCCGAGCCCTGCGTGTTCACGCCGGCAACGATCTTTGCGTCAAGGCCGGTGCTGACGGCCGTAATGAAGGGCGCTGCACCGACATAGGCGACATCGATCTCGCCTGCGAGCATTGCCTGCATTTCCGAAGGCCCGGAAGGGAAAACCTTGTCGCTTACGTTCTCAACGCCGTACGGTGCGAGATCGGTCTTCCACCAGCCCTTCTCCATCGCGGTGACAAACGCCATCTGGTGGGTGCTGGGCTGGTACCCGAACTTCAGCTCCCCGATGGTTGCATTTTTCGCAGGAGTTGCCGGAGCCTGCGTACAACCTGCGGCAAGCAGGGCAAGTACCAGGAGAAGCGCCGCAACCCCGGCATACATCACGGTCTTCATGGACTTCATGGCTGAAGTGTTGCGCCTCAGGTATTAAAGAGTATTTTTTCAGGACATTTTTTCTCTTGTTTTGTGAGAATAATTCATGGAAACTATCACAATTGGGCAGGTATTTTTCCAGAAATGTCCAGTTGCTGCCGGACTCAACGAAATTGTACTGGCACAATTGTAGAGAAAATTTATCAATATCTGACCCAATTGTATCCTTATATGGCACAAGTGGACCCGGTCAACAAGCTCCTGCATGCCGCCATCACCTCTGACGAGGAGTTTGTTGCCGCCCTGAATACGATCTTAAAAAACGATCTCCGCATCAGCGTGCGGGAGCTCTCCGGGGCAAGCGGGATCTCGGTCAGCTCGCTGTACAAGCTCCTGCACGGCCGGCGCTCGCCCAACTTAAGCACGCTCCGGGAGATCACCCGGGCCCTGCGCCGGTTCTACCATGTCGGCGATGAAAAATTCGTCGGGCTGATTGCCGCCCGTCCGGTGCTGGAGAGCGTGGAGGAGCGGGTCGTGGAGATCGAAGGTCGCCGGATGCGGGTCCGGGAGTACCCGGTGCACACGATGGAGGATGCGATCGTTGCGGCGGTCCGGGCCGAGCGGGAGGGCGCGATCGCGATCGTCTGCGCCCCGATCGTCTCGTCCATCATCGAGCAGCTCGTCCAGGTCCCGGTGACAACCATCATCCCGCGGGAGTCCGTCCAGCGGGCCATCGGGCTTGCGGCAAGAAAGGCAGGAGTTTAACAGAAATGGCAGACATACGGGTATATACTACGAAGGATGGGGAACGGGAATGAGAACCGATGTTGTGAGGCTTGGCCGCCTCTCCGGTGAACGGTCGGGGGAGATGATGCAGTTCCTCTCCTCGATGCGGGCGGACCGGTGCATCGCAGAAGCGGATGTCCTTGTCGATATCGCCCACGTGCTGATGCTGGAGAAGCAGAAGATCGTTGATACCGGTGTCGCAAAGCAGCTGCTTGCTGCCCTTCTCGAACTGCATGACGAGGGGATCCCCGAAGAGGTCTTCGACGACCGGTTCGAGGACGTGCATGCCGGGATCGAGTCCCTGCTCGTGGAAGCGATCGGCAAAGAGAACGGCGGGAGGCTCCACATCGGCCGGTCCCGGAACGACGAAGTGGCAACCTGCATCCGGATCCGGCTCCGCCACGATATCCTGCGGCAGATGGAGGGCTTAAAGAAACTCCGGGAGGTGCTGCTCGCGATTGCAGAACAGCACACGGAGACGGCGATGCCCGGCTTCACCCACTTCCAGCACGCCCAGCCGACCACGCTCGCCCACTACCTGCTCGCCTACGAGCAGGCGTTCTCCCGGGACTTTGACCGGCTTTCCGATGCGTACGCCCGCGTCAACCTCTGCCCGCTCGGCGCTGCCGCGTTTGCCTCGACCGGCTATCCCATCAACCGGGAATATACCGCAAAACTCCTCGGGTTTCCCGGGCTTGTCGCCAATACCATGGACGCGGTTGCAACCCGTGACTTTGCGCTCGAAGTGCTTGCCGACCTTGCCATCTCGATGACGAACGCCTCCCGGCTCTGCGAGGAACTGGTGATCTGGAGTTCCTCCTTTGTCCGGTTCGTGAGCCTTGACGATGCGTTCTGCTCGACCTCGTCCATCATGCCCCAGAAGAAGAACCCGGACACCGCGGAGATCATGCGGGCAAAGACCGGGTCGGTCTCGGGCTCGCTCTCCGCGGCAACCCTGATCGTCAAGGGGCTCCCCATGAGCTACAACCGGGACCTGCAGGAACTCACCCCCCACCTCTGGCGCGGGGTGCGGGACGCACGGGCAAGCATCCGGCTCCTCACCGGCATCCTTGCATCGGCAACGTTTGACAGGGAGCGGATGGCAGAAGAGGCGGGCCGGGGGTTCTCCACGGCAACCGATCTCGCCGACGCGCTCGTGAGAACATTCAACATCCCGTTCCGGACCGCCCACTCGGTTGTCGGCAGGGCTGTCCAGAAAGGTACGCTCGATCTCGCGACACTGGACGCAGCGGCAGAGGAAGTCGGTGCAGGGTTCTCGCTCTCCGGTAAAGGTCTTACCCAGGCGCAGGTCGATGAAGCGCTCTCGGTTGCAAACTCCCTTGCCCTCCGGAAAGCGCCCGGCGGGCCCGCGCCGGTGGCAACAAAAGGCGCGATCCGGGAGCGGAAGAAACAGCTGGACGCAGATGCCGATCTTCTCGACGAACGGCTGTCGGCGATTGCCAAAGCACGGGAGAACCTTATCGCCGACGCACGGAGGCTGGTACCATAACGGCAGAATTTGGTAGCGGCGACCTCGTGGAATGCTCAATATCCGGAGGATCGCGCAAAGGGACCTACATCACGGACCGCGACGGTATGGCGGTCGTCAAACTTGCGAGCGGGTACAACATCGGCGTGCCTCATGCGCACTGCACGCTCCTTGCAAAGGCACAGCCCGCACAGGCAGTCCATCGGGCGGCGATCGTCCAGGACAAGAATCTTCCCGAGCTTGCCATCATCTCGACCGGCGGCACGATCGCAAGCCGGATCGATTACCGGACCGGCGCGGTCACGAGCCAGTTCGATGCCGAGGACATCCTGACCGCCATCCCCGACCTTGCGAAGGTTGCGCGGTACCGGGCAAAGCAGCTCTACACGATCCTCTCCGAGAACATGACCCCTGCCATCTGGCAGGAGCTCGCCCGTGCGGTCCACGCCGAGATCCAACGCGGGGTTACAGGGGTCATCGTCACGCACGGGACAGACACGATGGCATACTCTGCGTCCGCGCTCTCGTTCATGGTAAAGACGCCGGTCCCGGTCGTCTTTGTCGGTTCGCAGCGGTCCGCCGACCGTCCCTCCAGCGACAATGCGATGAACGCAGCCTGCGCGGCAGCAGCGGCAACTTCCGATCTCGGCGAAGTCGCAATCGTGATGCATGCAACGACAAACGATGACCGGTGCGCCATCCACCGGGGGACCCGGGTTCGCAAGATGCACACCTCGCGCCGTGATGCGTTTTCAAGCATCGGCATCCCGCCGGTCGGGTTCGTGGAGTATCCCTCGCGGGCAGTCACGCTCTCGCCGGATGCAATCCGGCGCGGGGAGCAGAAGCCCGGGCTCCATGACAAGCTCGAAGAACGCTGCGGGCTCGTCCAGTTCTACCCGGGCATGGGAGAGAGGGTCATCGACGCGTTCGAAGGGTACAAGGGGCTCGTGATCGCGGGCACCGGGCTCGGCCACACGAGCACGCACCTGATCCCGGCGATCACCGCACTCATTGAATCCGGGACGCTCGTTGTCATGACCTCGCAGTGCCTCAACGGACGGGTCTGCGACCGGGTCTACGACACCGGTAGGGACCTCCTGAAAGCCGGGGTTGTCGAGGGCGGCGACATGCTTCCCGAAACGGCCCTTGTCAAAATGATGTGGGTGCTGGGAAACGAGAATGATTATGACAAGGCTGCGGCGCTGATGCAGCAGGATCTTGCCGGGGAGTACAACAGGAGGAGCGGCCATGGACTATAAGCAACTCGGGCTCCTTGCCGGGATCGAGATCCACCAGCAGCTCGATACGAGAGAGAAACTCTTCTGCCGCTGCGCAACAACACTCCGCGACACCGCGGAGCACTCCGGCGAGTTCTTCCGGTACCTCCGGGCAACCGAGAGCGAGATGGGGGAGATCGACCGCGCCGCACAGGAGGAGATGAAGCGGGACCGGAAGTTCGTGTACTATACCTACGACACGACCTGCCTTGTCGAGAACGACGAGGAGCCTCCCGCCCCGCTTAACGACGATGCCCTCTCCCTCTGCCTGACCATTGCAAAGATGTTTGGCATGGCGCCCGTCCCGCAGCTGCACACGATGCGCAAGCTCGTCATCGACGGCTCGAACACGAGCGGGTTCCAGCGCACCGCGCTCGTTGCATTCAACGGGAAGCTGCCAAACGGCGGTACGATCGAGACGATCTGTCTTGAGGAAGAGGCAGCGCAGCGGGTAAAGGACGATATCTTCTCGCTCGACCGGCTCGGGATCCCGCTCGTGGAGATCACGACCTCGCCCTGCATGCACACACCCGAGGATGTGCATGAAGTCGCCGAGTACATCGGGATGGTGCTCCGCTCCACCGGCCGGGTCAAGCGCGGGATCGGCACAATCCGGCAGGATGTGAACATCTCGATAGCAAAGGGCGCGAGGGTCGAGATCAAGGGCGTGCAAGAGCTCGATCTTCTCGCGGAAGTCGTCGCCCGCGAAGCCCTCCGGCAGAAGAACCTGCTTGCCATCCGGGACGAACTGATGGCAAAAGGCGCTTCTGTTGATGAAAACCGGATCCTTGACGTGACGGATCTCTTCAGAGAGACCAAATCCGCGATTTTGAAGAAGGCAAAGAAGATATCCGCCATCACCCTCCCCGGTTTTGCCGGGCTTGTCGGGCGCGAGATCCAGCCCGGCCGCCGGCTCGGCTCCGAGATCTCGGACTATGCCAAGAAGTGCGGGGTCGGCGGGATCTTCCATACCGACGAGCTGCCCGCGTACGGGGTCACGGCAGACGAGGTCATCCGGGTAAAGGAGTTCTGCAAAGCCGGCGCTTCCGACTGCGTGATCCTCGCAGCCGGCGCGAGCGCAAAGCAGGCGGAGTGCGCAATCCGTCAGGTGATCGTCCGGGCGAAGATGGCGCTCACCGGTGTTCCCGAGGAGACCCGGAAGATGCTCGAAGGCGGGAGCACCGCGTACATGCGCCCGCTGCCCGGGGCAGCGAGGATGTATCCCGAGACCGACGTGATCCCGGTGCTGATCGACGAGCAGCGCTGGAACGCGGTCACCGTCCCGGAGCTCCTGACCGTGAAGATCCAACGGATCGCGGCAAAGTTCGTTGCAGACTACGGATTCAATGCCGCCTTCGCAACCCAGGTCGCCTCGTCGGAACATCTGCCCCGGATCGAGCGGGCAATTGCCGACGGGATCAACCCGGACCTTGCAGCGTCCACGATTGTCCGGGTTGCAACCGAGCTCCGGCGCGAGGGGATTGATATCGAGAGGTTGTTTTCGCAAAATACCGACCTCAGCGTCCTCCGTGCAGTAACCGACGGGAAGATGGCAAAGGAGGCGATCAGGGACGTGTTTGCCTCGGTCGCATCGGGCATTTCGCTTGAGGACGCGATTAAAAAACTCGCTCCCGCGGTCTCCCGTGCGGACCTTGAGACGATTGTCCGGAAGATCCTTGCCGAACGTGCAGAGTTCGTTGCACAGAAGCAGAAGGCGGCGCTCGGGCCGCTGATGGGCGTTGTCATGGCCGAGGTGCGGGGATCGGTTGACGGGAAGGTCGTCTCCGAGATCCTGAAAAAGGAACTGGAGAAGGTACTTACAAAGGCAAAATAACCTGCCTTTCAACGGCAGACTTTTTTCTTTCCGTTATTTTCTTTCCGTTATTTTCTTTCCGGTATTCCGGCTGCACGGGCTGTACCTGTCCTCTGGTACCGGCCCGGCCTGGAGGGCAGACCGGGACTTATGAAAGACCGGGTTTTGAAAGCCAAATCAATTTATATACCTTTTCCCTCCAAGTTTCTAGTATGCCCCGTGGAAGGCCAAGATCATTATCGACCTACGAAAAATCAAAAGTGAAAAAGATCCGTGAATATCTCTCGGAAAACAACATCTCGCGCTTTGATGCGATGAATGATTCGACGCTTTTGAGCACTATCAGGATCTCCGAAGACCGGGTCTTCATCAGCCTCGATCACCATGACTCGGTCCTTGACAAGATCACGCAGTTTACGAGCGCTGCAAAGCAATTATAACCGGAAATCCCGCAGATACCGGATTATCAGGCCGTTTTATTGACGGGATCAATCATCCGGTGTTTTTCCGGGAATTGAAGAAACGGTACCCCTATATCGTGTATGGTGCAGCCGGCAGAACTTCCGGTAAAAAATTCATGAGTCCCGGAACCCGGAATCAGGATTAAAAATCCGTAAGGATTAATGGATAATGATTTTTTACATATTGAGAAAGAATTTCCGGACACATTCACGTGACAGGAATCTCAACAGCCGGGCCGGGTACAGGAGGTCCATCCGGACATAAAAAGGCGCAGAAAGGAGATGCAAGAACCACAGGAATCCGGATCATCGTGGGACTCTGCCTGATCCCGGTTGCAGTTTTCGTGCTCCTGCCCGCACTCTCGTCCATTACGGGTATACCGATCGGGAGTGCGACAACGGGCACCGCCATATATACCGGGCTGCAACCGGCTTCTTCCGGTTCCCTGTCCCCGTTCTCTGCCGAAAGCCCGGAAGGCAGGAATGTCTCGATTGTGAAAGGAATTGCTGCGGATTATTACCGGACGCACACGTACAGCCTCCCCGACATGTTCGTCTGCGCAGATATGGCAGCCGATGTCTGGAACATGGTTGAAACCCAAGGAATCCATGCTGTCATCAGCCTTGGCAGCATCGATGCGGATATCGCGGATATCCGGGATGCAGACCATGCGTGGGTAATCGCGGAAATTGCTCCCGGCTCCTGGCTTGCGATGGAGACGACCGGGGGATACCTGGTCTGCGGGGATCCCAGGATCTGCGCCGTTGACAACGAGCGGTACTACCACGGGTGGCACTTTGACAATCCCCGGGAGATGAAAGCCGCCATAGAAAAGATCAAGCATCCCTGTGCCGACGGTTATGTCCTTGGCAGCGATGAAGAATGCCACGAGGCTTGCGGGGGGAGCAGTTACTGCACGGGAAATTCGGTCTGCATTGACGGAAAGTGCATGGGCTGTGATGCAGGGTATACCCTTGGCAAAGATCTGGCATGCCACCCGGAATGCCCGGAAGGATCCGGGAGATACTGCAGCGTGGGATATTGCGGGCCGGACGGATTATGCCATCCGGCATAAATCCTGTCATACCAGCGGACCGATACGATCCGTAAAGGATATCCGGCCTCCTTTGATACAATTCCGGAGGAGAGAGAAAATCCGCCCTAACCTTTATCAATTGCACCACAGAATAAGATAAGGGATCTACCCATGGGCAAGACAGGCACAACAATCTGGGCGCAGGTCAAAGGCGTCAAGGGACAGATAAGGCTCGTCCCGAAGAAAGAGGCAGAACTCAAGACACCGGGCCCGAACCAGCGGTTCAAGCAGGGTGCGAACATCAGGAAGGCTGACGAGAGCGAAGAGCAGCAGCAGGGCGGGTTCCGTGGGCGCGGTGGCCGCCGGGGCGGCGGCAGGGGCCGGGGAGCTCCCCGCGGCGGTGCACGCCGCGGTGCCGGCAGCGATGGTGTCGAGCGGACCGGAAACCCGCTCATCCGGCGCCGGATGCGTCGCGCAAAAGTCTCCGCCATGGGCACAAAACAGAAGTCCAAGTAAGGATCCGGTATCCCGGGCTCTTTTGATCGTCCGGGCAACCGATCCGCATCCTGTTTTTAACATCCGGCTTATAAACCGGTACGCTGATATAACAAGCAGGTATCAGGTTAAGGAGAACTTCTATGGTAACGATGGATATCCCGACCGCAATCAGGAGTTATCAGTTCGGAGAACGGGCCAAGTCCGGACTGATCATCTCCTCCCAGCTCGCAATGGCGCTTGCCGACTTCTCCGACCAGGAGAAGGCCGGCGGCAGACGGATGCTGCTCCTGCTGATGGAATCGGTCCGGTCCGAGATCCAGTTTGCCGCAAACAGCACCGGCAACCAGAGTTTTACTAAAGCGATCAACGCCCTCAACGAAGCGATCTCGCTTGTCGAGAGCAACCAGCTGCAACAGGTTCCTGAAAGACTTGCAGCTGCAATCAGCGCTTCCACCACGCCGGCGCAGGAAGCCTCTGATATTCTCACCGGACATGGATACCTCTGAATTCCTGGGATTCCTGACGAACCGGGCCTCGGTGCGCGAGTACGGGAGCGATCCGGTGACGGACGACGAGATCCAGTACCTGCTCGACTGCGCCAGCACTGCGCCGAGCGCCGGCAACCTCGAAGCATGGGACGTTGTGCTGGTGACGGACGAAGACGCCCGGCTCGCGCTGCAGGACGCTGCATACGGGCAGGAGCATGTCGGGCAGGCGCCGCTTGTGATTGTTATCTGCGCCAACTACATCCGGTCCATGTCCCAGTACGGCGAGCGCGGCATCCTGTATGCCGTACAGGACGCAACAATCGCCTGTACCTACCTGATGCTTGCCGCCCACGCCCGAATGCTCCATGCCTGCTGGACGGGAGCGTTTGCGGAAGAGGAAGTACGGACGATGCTTGGCCTGCCCCAGCACATCCGCCCGGTAGCGCTTCTTGCCGTGGGGAGAGGGACCATGCCGCCGTCGCTCACGGAACGGATGGCGGTTGAAGAACACGTTCATTACGAGAAATGGTGACGGGAAGGGTACAATGCCGGACTACGTGGTAACACTCGAATCAGCATGGATCATCAGGGATGCAAAGTCGCTCGACGACGCGATCGGGATCGCGATCAGCGAGGCGGGAAAACGCCTCAACCCTTCGGCAAAGTACGTGGAGGTCGAGGCGGGGGTGCTCACCTGCCCCTGCTGCGAGGAGGAACTCTCGAGCGCAATCGTTGTCGCCGACACTGCGCTCGTCGGCCTCACGCTGGAGATGAAGGTCTTCCGGGCGGAATCGAAGGAGCACGCGGAGCGGATCGCCCGGTCGGTCATCGGCAAGGCGCTGCGGGATGTCCCGCTCAAGCTCCTCGACGTCGGGGAACTGACAGGATGATCCATGTTGTCGGGCACACGGCGGTCGACCACATCTCGCACGTCCACCACCTGCCGGAGAAGAATGCCTCGACCCATATCACGGACCGGCAGGTCTTCTTTGGCGGCGGCGCGGCAAACATCGCTGCCGGGATCGCAACGCTCGGGGAAGAGGCAACGCTTGTCTCCTGCGTGGGGGACGATTTTGCCGGAAGCGATTATGACAATTGGCAGAAGAACCTGAAGGTCCGGCAGCATTTTTTTGTCGTCCCGGACACCCATACGCCGACCGCGTTCATGTTCACGGATGATGCCGGCGACCAGGTGACCTACTTCGAATGGGGCGCAAGCCGGCAGTTCGCGGCGAGCGAGGCACCGGCGCTTCCCTTCGTCCACATGGCGACAGCAGATCCGGACTTCAACTGCCGGGTGGCGGCAAACGGCGGGTTCGTCTCGTTCGATCCCGGGCAGGACGTCTTCTGGTACACGAAGGAACAGCTGGACGCAATTCTCAGTAACACGGACATCCTCTTTGCCAACCAGCATGAAGTCGCGGCAATGTGCCGGACCCTTGGCACGACTGAGGACGCACTGATCCGGCGCGTTTCGATGGCGGTATTCACGATGAGCGGCGACGGCAGCCGGCTGTATGAGAACGGAAAAACCCATACCATCCCGGTCGTTACGGTCCGCTGCGCCGATCCGACCGGCGCCGGCGACGCGTACCGGGCCGGGTTCCTGTCGGCATTTGCCCGTGGCTACACGCCGCTCACCTGTTGCCGTATCGGGACGGTCACCGCGTCGTTTGTCGTGGAACACCCCGGCTGCCAGACGCACCTTGCCACATGGGACCGGATGACGGAACGGTATCACGGCCAGTTCGGGAACCTGCCGGAACCGGGGAAACGGAGGTTCTGAACCATGAGCTACGCCGCCCTCACCTCCGGCGGCAAGGACTCGATCCTCGCCTGCCAGCACGCGATCGATGCCGGAAAGGAGGTGGAGTTTTTCGTAACCGTCCGGCCGGAGAACAAGGACTCCTACATGTTCCACTCGGCAAACCTCGATGCCGTGCCCGTGATCGCGCGGCATGCCGGCATCAGGTACGTGGAGATCAGGACCCATGGCAGGAAAGAGGAGGAACTCGCTGATCTCGAACGGGGGCTCTCTCTCCTGCCGGTCGAAGGGATCATTGTCGGTGCAATAGCGTCGGAGTACCAGAACAGCCGGGTCGCGGCAATTGCAGAAAAACTGGGACTTTCCGTCTTTGCCCCGCTCTGGCAAAAAGATCCCGAAGCGGTCGTTACAGAAGTCGCCGACCGGCTTACTGCCATCCTTGTCGTCACCGCAGCCGAAGGGCTGGACGAGACCTTCCTTGGTAAACAGATCGATCACGCACTGATCCAGCGGCTGAAGGTGGTTGCCGGAAAACACCGGATCAATATCGCCGGCGAAGGCGGGGAGTATGAGAGGCTCGCCCTCAATGCCCCGTTCTACCATGAACCGGTAACCTACCGGAGCTCGGAGATCCGGACGTCAGCCGGCAGGAGCGAACTTGTGCTCGGGGGTTTTGCGTAGATGGCACAGGAGAGCGACGTCCGGCTTGGCAACCTTGCCCGGTTCATCTTCACGGCACCGTCATGGCCGCGCTCGCTTGCCATCATCGCGCTGCTCGGGTTTTTGATCGACGGCGCCGGCGTGAGGTCGTGGGAGATTTTGCAGGTCTCGCAGTTCCCGTTCTCGGGAACAGTCGCGTTCACGCTTCCTGCGCTTGTCGCATTCCTGCTCACGAAGCTGCTCATCGAACTGCAGGGAAAGACGATGACGTGGAACCGGTCGGCGCTCCTTGCGCTCGCCTGCACGGTTTTTGCAGTCATTATCACCCTCATCTGCCGGGTCTCCGATGTCACGATGCTGCCCTACTTCTACGCGACCGCGATCTCGTTTATCTTCGGGCTGCGGATCCTCGTGCTCGCGGCGATCGCCGACTACCGCATCTCCCGGATCTGGGGGCCGGCATTCACCCAGAGCGGGCCCGGCATT
>Ga0116170_10001041_pt1 | contig 28763 bp, 20 predicted proteins | sample AD_JPNHW1_MetaG_FD_89797 | JGI IMG/M metagenome (GOLD analysis project Ga0116170, IMG submission 89797) | Active sludge microbial communities of municipal wastewater-treating anaerobic digesters from Japan - AD_JPNHW1_MetaG | ecosystem: Engineered > Bioreactor > Anaerobic > Digestate | place... | reverse complement strand
CGATGAGCCGACCAACCATCTTGATATCACCAGTCGCGAAGTGCTGCTCGAAGCTCTGCAGGAATTTGAGGGCACGGTGATGATCGTCAGCCACGACCGCTTTTTTCTCAAACATCTGGTTAACCGGGTATTTGAGGTTGATCACGGTGCACTGCGCGTCTATGACGGCAACTATGATTACTACGTCGAAAAGGCGATACAGTTGCACGGCAGCACTATTAACTGATTGGGTCAGCCTGAAATTTCGTGGCGCAGCAGTGCTTCGAAGCGGGCAAACCAGTCTTCAAGATCGGGGTTGCGCTGGCGCCCTTCTTTTACGGCTCTGACGTAGCAGCTGCGTGCCTGATCGACCGCGTGCAGAAAGTCTTCAGGGAAGGATTCCGGGGTGGGGGCGGTCTGGGGCATTGCAGGCGTCGAGGTCGGCTCTGGCCTTGAACTGATTTCGGGTTTGAGGGCAGGGATGGCGGCCGGCTCATCATCTTGGTAAGATGGCTTTTCGGGGGCGTTTTGCTCGGGCTGGTTCGTCTGAATGCCGTTTTTCTGGAGCAGGTCGTTGGCCATATAGGCCATTTCATCAGCCTGAATACTGTTGTTGACCAATGAAAAGACGGTGATTGGTTCTTCACGGCCCTTAACATGCTTTGGCCCAAGGTTCTCGACCGGCAATCGGCCATCGAGTTTTTGCATCGTACTTTCGGTGAGGTAGATGCGGCCTGGTCTTGCGATTGATTCCATGCGGGCTGCAATGTTCACGGCATCGCCGAATACGTCATCATTTTTGACGAAGACTGTGCCTGTATTGAGGCCGATTCTGATGAAAATTTTGTCGTCATTCTGGCGATTGAACTCAAAAAGAATCATCTGCATTTCCATGGCGGCGGCGCATGCTTTCAATGGGTCGTCGAATCTTACCATGAGAGCGTCGCCGATTTTTTTAATCAGAACGCCTTCGGATTCTTTGATGACCGGCATCAGCATTTTGTCGTGCAGGGCGAGCAGAGTCATGGTGTCGAGCAGCATTTTTTGGGAGGCCTGGGTTGAAAAGCCAACAATATCGGTGAACATGACGGTTTTTTCGAATGTGAACTTTTTGAGGAGCTGTTCGTCGAAGCGTTCACCCTGGCCGCCGCCTGAGAACCTGCGGGCGAGCAGCAGTTCGATGTTGGCATCAGAGAACTTTTCCAGTTCCATTTTTTGCAGGCGTGACTTGCGAAAATGGTATTCACCGGCCACAATGGCATGTGCCTTGAAAAGCATGTCGAGCTTTTTCAGCTCTTTTTCGAAGTCGCGATCTATAAACTCTTCGGTCGCTTCGATGGCGTCTATGCTGCTTTCCTGGAGCCAGGCGAGGGCGTCGTCGGCATCGGCGGGCATCATCTGCGGCAGTTTGATGAAATCCTGATGGGTTTCGATTTCGATGCTTTTCAGCAGGCCGTCTTGTTGAGTGCGCACCGCGGCAACGCTTTGCAGGTTAAAAACAAGCACGGCGGCCTGAGAAGTGCCGATTTCGTCACGCAGAAACAGCATGCAGCGCTTCCCGGTGATGAGAATGAGCAGGTAAGCTGGTCGGCCCATAAGCCGAAACATGGCACCCAGTGACGGGTCGATCTGTGATGGCTTGAGAACCCGCGAAAGGTTGACGATCATCGTTGCCGTATTGCTGTCGAGGGAGCGTTGGATTTCTCTAAAGGGTTGCAGAGCCTCGGAATATAGGCCTAACCAGCATCTTTCGAAGGTTTCGCCGGGGTTAAGCAGCCCGGTCAGCAGTTGCTGGGTGTCTTCGCGCAGGGTATTCAGGATTTTTACGGCCGGCGGGAAAGTGCCTTCCCATTCCTGAAAATTTTCGAAGCGTTTCTGGCGGCGGGCAAGGTTCTGCGCCATCTGCTGCCGTTCGGGCGGTTCTTCGATTTCATGCAGTTCTGGCCCGAAACCGATGGTTTGTCTGAGAAAAGTTTCGATTTTGCCGGCGGTTTCTGGGTTGGAAGGCTTGCCGAAATCATGATACCAGCTCTGGGCGGCAAAATTCGGGAGTGCCATCTTCGCCGCCATTGCGACCTGGATGTCTTCGCAGAGAATGGCATGCAGAACGAGATAATAATCAACCTGGCTGGTGCTGCCGGTCTTTTTGATGTTCATCAGCGCGTTGATCTTATTCTGCCGCGTCATTGCGTCAAAACTCGAAAACTTGGTGCTCACCGTGGCTCTCCTGGTTCGTTTTTCTTAACCAACCGACTTTGCATGTTTATTGTAGTTGTTTAGTTTCGGTTTGGCACACATTTTATGTTAACATGGTTAAGAGTCAGAGCAAAATGTAAAAAAATAGAATCTATGGTGAGGAATATGCAGGTTTTTGCAAGACTTCTGCTGATGATGTTCGCAACGGTGATGCTCCTGGCAAGCCCGCTTGCAGCAGCCAAAGCCAAGCCAGCCACCCCGAAGAACCAGACTGATACTAAATTGGCTCCGGGCAACCAGAAGCCGGCCGCTGAAACAGAAAGCGGCAAAACTTCGCCAGAATCTTCGGCCAGGCCAGAGATTAAAGACTCATTATGGCAGCAAGCACTCGCTGCTATTGAGGCTGGCCGGTCAATAGAAGCTAAAACCCTTCTCAGGCTCTGCCAGCGTGGCAAAGTGCAGGTTCCTGAAGCCGAAAAACTGCTGCGCGGTTTTCTGGCCTCTGACACCGTTAAAATTACGGGCGGCAAGCCATTCACTGCCCTTTCTGTCAGCGAGCTTGAAGCCTTGCTGCTGTTGCAGAATGAAATCTGCGATTTCAGAACGGCGACCGGCGAAGACTGGCGTCAATTGCTCGACATAGCCGCCGTTCTGCCGGGTGGGCAACAGTTTATTGTGGCCGCTCAGGCGCTTCTCGACAGAATCGCCGGCGGCTTGCCGATTAAACTCGACCCAGACTGGGTAAGCCGTTTCAAAGATCTCGAAAAAAAGATGACGGCTAAAACCCAGGTGCTTTATCGCCTGCAGATAATCGAAATTCTCGCGACCAACCCGACAACCGCCGCCGAATACAGGGCAAAGCTTGAAGATATGCGCATTCTGGCCAGGGCCAATGCGGTGCGAATTCTTGGGCAGGCAGATGTGGCCATGGCGCATGGCGATCTTGATCTGGCCAAAAAGCTGATCGGGCAGGTCAGAGAATTTGATCGGCAATACCCGGGGCTTGACCGGGCCGGGCAACGTCTGGCAAAAACCAGCGAAATTCAGCGCCTGATCGGTTTGGCCGGTGTGGCAATGCGCGAACGTACGTTTCTTGAAGCGAAGCGGCTCTGCGGCGAAATTCAAAAAATCGATGCGAACAACGCTTTTGCGCGAAACATGGTGCAACAGATTGACGAGATTTCGAGCCGGGGCAGCATCGTCAAGGTTGACTCTGCCGAAGCCCGGGTGGCTCTGGCGGTTCGCCGGCATGAAGGCGAATTGCGCCTGGCCGAGCAGGATCAGGATGCCCTGCGCATCAGAACCGCGCTCAAAGATCTTCTGCTGCTTAAAGCTGATAATTCAACCTGGATCGCGCGGCTGGCAGAAATTGAAAACCAGATTGCCGTTTCCGGGTTCAACGCCGAAGAAAGCTTCAAACAGGCGCAGGCTCTGTTTAAAGAAGGGCGCTATGAAGAGTTGCGATTGCTGCTCAACCGCAACCCCGGCCTGATGAATTCTGTTGATACCATGATTCAGGCCTGGGAAATGCGTCTGATGGCTAATTACTACACTGGCCGCCAGGAGGCGGCTGAATTGCGTGACTCGGCCAATGCGATCATCGCCAGAGCCGGGCAGAGTTTTTTCGCCAGCTTTGTGCTGATGAAGCTTGATATTGCCGACAACCGCATTATTGACGCGCGGGTGCATTATCAGAATGCCGTAAAAATCAACCCGGCTTACCCGGGGCTGCGCTGGCCAGGTTGGTTGCTCTGGGCGCAGGGTGAGGGGCGGCCGGCGGTCGTCGTCGTGCTCATTATTGTGTTTTTTGTGCTGATTCAGCTGCTCAGGCCGGCGTTTGCCTTTTATGAGTCAACCTACTGGTTCAGGGTAAGTCTGCTGGCCAGAATTTTTCCGTCGCTGGCGCTGCGCTCGCTCGAGGGCTGTTTCGGCATCTACCGTGACACCAGCGATCGCATCAAACTTTTCAGGCTGCTGGTTCGTTGCAGTAATTCAATCGGCGATAAAAAAAAGGTGGCCATGTACGCTGCCAACCTTCAGGAACTCGTGCCGAATGACCCGCTGGCCCGTTCGGCAGGCGTTGCGGCACCGGCAGCGGCCGGCATGCAGTCGCAATCCGTTGAGCAGCCTGCCGAATATTCTGGCAGCGCCGATGCATCAACCGAAACCCCCGACAATTATGCCAGTGAACCAGCTGAAGCAAAACCAGTCGCTGATTATGGTGAATCTGTCAGGCCTGTCGTGACGGCTATCAGTTCCGGTCTCGGCAGCAAACGGAAAAGTAGCTCTGTTCAGCCGGTTGACGACTACACGCCCCAGGCTACGCCAGATGACAATGTTCGTGCTGATGATCTTGCGGCCCAGACTTTTGCAAGCCATGATCTCACCAGTGAAGAACCGGTAGAAGTCTGGCCAGAAGCCCCTGTTGAGCCTGCTGATGATTCCTCGCCCGGTTATCTAGGGGGCGATCGCCCCGAAGATGCGTCAGTGGCTGATTTTGCCGCTGCTGCTGCTGATGATGATGACGAAGGGCCGATATTCTCTGATTTACAGGGGTCTTCTGACCTGATTGCTGACGAAAACGCCGATTCCGAAGATTCCGCCGATACTCAGCCAGAAGACTCTTTTTATAACGATGATGAGGCTTCTGACAGCGAAAGCCCGCGGTCTTCGAGGCTCGAAGACGACGATTTTGATATCCCAGACTGCGCCTCTGAAACCAGCGCAACAGCAGATTCACCGTCAGAAGAGGTGTTTGGTGACCTTTTTGGCAATAAACCCTCGAATAATACAGGCGAAAGCGCCGAAGAAGACGGCCCAGGCGAGTTTGTTCTCGATGCGGCAGATTCGGTTTTGCCTGCTGGTTCAGATGGGGCACTCGCTGATCTCGGTTTTTCCAATGGTGGCGTGGGTGCTGTTCCTGAGGGTAGTACTGATCTGCCGGGCTTTATTGATGATTTTTCAAATCTTGAGTCTGAAGTGCTTGCTGATACAGATGTCGTTAGTGGCAATGCCGAATCAGACGACATCGAAGCTGAGTCGGCCGAACTTTTAATGCCGGCGTCAGCCAAGCTTGATTATGACGAGTATGAGTCAGCGACCCTGGCCGGGGTTATCAGTATTACAGAAGCCGAGAATCACGAGCGCGAGGCAGCCCCGGTCGATGAGCGCATGGATTACCATGAATATGAAAGTTTGGTGACCGGGGTTGTGTCTGAACCCGACTCTACTGATCGGTCTGTGCCAGCGCAGCAGGCAGAACCCGTGGTTTTTGATCTTGATCAGCCCGCTGATGAAGCCGATGCCATTTCAGATCAGGCCACTGTTTATAACATTGAAGATTCAATCAAAGAAACAAGGGCCACACTTTTTGTCGAGCTTGACGCGCATGGTCAGCCTGGCGAGATCAGCGATGCCTGGCGTCAGATACTGCGTAAGCCGGTAGATTCGGCTGCTGTTTTTCCTGAACTGCAATAGCCTTTACTTTTTGGTTGTTTAAAGGTTAAAATCAGCGACAACGGTTTATTTATCAGGCGGGTGCATAAACATGGGCCGGCGGAGAATCGCCAGGATGGTAGCATCGGGCGAGTATCAGATGACGAAACATGCTTACGATCAGATGATTGCCAGAGATATCTTCATCAAACAGGTTGAAGATGCTGTGGTAAGCGGTCGGGTAGCCCGGCGTTGGCCGGAGCGCGATGGCGAAAAACTGGCGATTATCGGCGAGCGGTTCAACGGTGATTTTATTAAAGTTGTGGTCAAAGATTGCGAAATTCCAAAGGTGATTACGGTCTGCTACCCTTATGAAGAAATTGATTAGATGCTGGTTTCTGGTTTTGCTGATGCTTTGCCCGGCGCTTCTGTCTGCCATAACTCTCAGCGAAATCGAAACTCGCCTGATGAACGATATTTCGCGTTATATCGACCGCAAGCCCGAAGGGCAGGCTCTGAGTTTTTTTGAGCACGCGATTCGCAGCAAGAGCGTTGCCTTGAAGGGCCTGGCGTCGATAATCATGACCAAACACTATAAAAAGCCTTTTCAGCCGCAGCTTCTGCGCAATTTCGCTCTAATTCCTGAAAATGACGCATTTGCCCAGGAAAATAAAGTAATGGTCAGGCTCGAGAACGTTAATAAATTGCTGACCGCTTTTCAGCCCTCTCTTGAAAAACTCCATGACGAGAGAGTGCGGCAGTTGTTTCTTTTTTATCATTTCAGGCACAAGAATGTCTGGTTGCTGGGGAGGGCCGGCGAAGAACTTTCGCTTGCAGCGTTTTACCGCATCAGCGTTTTCAACGAATTTTTGGGTGACAGCATTGATCCAATCAAACTCGCGGCCATCACTGACCGAAAAAAATAATAAAATCAATCCGCTGACTTTCGGGTTCGTTTGCATGATTGTGCGAATCGGTAGTGCCGTAGCAAAAGCTGATTTGAATTAACAGTCGAGGGGGAAATATGCAGAACCGTTTAATGTTACTGGTGGTGCTCTTTGTGCTGGCTGCAACGTTGGTGCAGGCTCAGGTGCCGATGATGACCATCAAGAAGCCCGGCGAACAGCCCGTTTATCTGGCCGGGCTTGCTGCCCAGGTCAGGATTTTCGGGCACCTTGCCGAGACTACCATGACCATGAAGTTTCACAACCCGAACCAGAGGGTTCTTGAAGGCGAACTTGAATTTCCGTTGCCCGAAGGGGCGATTGTCTCTGGCTACGCTCTTGATATTGACGGCGACCTTGTAGAAGGGGTAGCCGTCGAAAAAGAAAAGGCCCGGGTTGTTCTCGAAACCGAGATTCGTCGTGGTGTAGACCCAGGCCTGGTCGAGAAGGTAAAGGGAAACAATTTTAAAACCCGCGTTTACCCGCTCAATGCCAATGGTTATCGAACCGTTCAGGTCGTCTACATAACTGAACTGGCAGTTAATGATGGCGAGGCCATGTATCGTGTACCTCTGCATCTCACCTCCCGAACCGAGAACTTTAACCTGCGGGTCGAGGTTCTCAGTGCTGATCAGCAGCCGAAAATTGTGGTTTCTGGTGCCGCACCGGGCGAATTTGCGCGCATGCAGTCGGGCTGGTTCAGCGAACTGGCTCTGCAGCGCCAGACTCTTGATTCCGAAATCAACGTGAAGGTTCCGGTTACTGAACCAGGCGCGGTTTTTGTTGAAGAGGCCGGCGATGGCAACTTCTACTTCAGCGTTCAGGGTCTGGCAGCCAACCCCGAAAAAAATCAGGCAGTCAAAGCGGCGGCGAGGGTTGTCGTTCTTTTTGACGCCACCGGGTCGGGCGCTAAACGTGATCTGGGGCTCGAAAAAAAGTTTATTGAAGCGCTATTTGCTTCTGAAAAAGTTGCCGGGCAGGTCGAAGTTGAATTTGTCGAATTTCGTAACCGCCCTGGCAAAGCCCGTCAATTATCACTTGAACGCGGCAAACCTCTTGAGCTTTTGCAACTCATGGATGCGGTTAAATTCGACGGTGGCACAAGTTTCACCGCTGTTAACCGTGATCTGAACAAACCTGATTGCTATCTGCTGCTCACCGATGGCATTTCGACCTATGGAAAAAGTCTGGCACCTGAATTTGACGCGCCTGTTTACGCGGTTACTTCGGCAGATGGCGCTGATTACAGCTTTTTGCAACATGTTTGTCGCCGCAGCGGTGGTGCCCTGCTGAATCTGAAGAGTCTAGAAGTTGCGGCGGCCGTTAAGATGGTCGGCGCGCCTTTCTTCGGCATTACCGGCACCCTGGCTGGTAAGGGCATTGAAGAAGTTTACCCGCAAGGTCGCTTGTCGGTTAATCCGCGTTACATGCTTTCTGGAATGCTTGCCGGCGATGCCGGTGAAATTACCCTGAGCTTTGGCAATGCCACGAGTGGCCTTTTTGAACGCAAATATCAGGTCAGTCGCAAGAATGCCGTCAAAGGCGATTTTTTGCGTAAATACTGGGCGGGCCGCAAAGTCGAAGAACTGCTCGCCGAAAAAGAAAAGAACCGGCTCGATATCGTTTCTATCAGCAAAAAGCACGGGGTTGTTAACGAATTCACCTCAATGCTGGTGCTCGAAAGAATCGATCAGTATATCGAACATCGCATTATTCCGCCGGCTTCGAAACGTGACTGGCGTGATCAGTATTTTGCCGCGGTCGAAAAGGCTGATGCGGCTGTCGCTCAGACCCGCGAACAAAAGCTTAACAGCATTATTCCACAATGGGAAGAACGCTTGCGCTGGTATGAAACTGATTTTTCGAAGGCCCGGGCTATCTCAATCGACGACAAAAAATCGGACAGCGATTCTTCGTCAGGCTTTTTGGGCGGCCGTAACAGCGCTCCGTCGCAAGGTGCGCCAGGTTTGAGCGCCCCTGAATCATCAGCACAAGATTCTTTCTCGCCGCAGGATGATGGGATGGTGCGACAAGAAATGAGCGAGATGCCCATGGAAGCATCAAAGGCTCTTGGTGACGCAAATGACGAACTGAAACCCTCGGGTTCGGCTTCTCCCGCACCTTCGGTTCTTCCGGCAGCAGGCAGTGGTCGGCCGGTCAACCCGGGAGTGGCGGTCAAGGCCTGGCAGCCCGATGCCCGTTACGCCAAACAGATCAGTGAAGCCCTTGATCCTTATGCTGAATATCTGAAGCAGAAGGTCGAATTTGGCAATTCTCCGGCGTTTTTTCTCGACTGCGCTGACGTCTTTATTGCCCTGAAAAAGCAGGACACGGCAATTCAGGTGCTCTCGAATATTGCCGAACTTGAACTCGAAAACCCGGCGCTGATGCGCATTCTTGCTCATCGTCTGTCGCAGATTGACGAGCTTGAAACCAGTGCTGCCATTTTCGAAGAAGTTCTCGAGATGCGTAAGGAAGAACCGCAGTCATATCGTGATCTGGCGCTGGTGCTTGGTCGCAAGGGCGACTATCGCCGGGCCGTGGAGTTGCTTTACGAAATCGTTGTGAAGCCCTGGGACAGCAGGTTTCCCGAAATTGAAGTCATCGCCATCGAGGAACTCAACAGCCTTGTAATCAAGGCAAAGGCCGCCGGCATTGATGATTTCAAGGTGGATGCGCGGTTGCTCAAGCCTGTTGACGTTGATTTGCGCATCGTAATGACCTGGGATGCCGATCAAACCGATATGGATCTCTGGGTTGTCGAGCCTTCGGGTGAAAAGGCCTATTACGGTTACCCGCGCACCTCGACCGGCGGTCTGGTTTCGCGCGATTTTACCCAGGGTTACGGGCCTGAAGAATACATGGTGCGCAAGGCCCGCACCGGTATGTATGAAATTCAGACCAATTTCTTTGGCAGCAGTTCTCAGAAAGTTGCCGGGGCTGTTACGCTGCAAGTCGATATTTTCACCAATTTTGGTCGAGCAGACGAAAAGCGGCGCTCGGTTACCCTGCGGCTGACCGATTCGAAAGAAACTTTTAAGGTCGCCGATATTGAGTTCTGATTTGAAGACTGGTTGAAGCCAGCCGGCCGGGTTCATGATAACCTGGCCGGCTTTTTATGTGCGCCCGGCATGGTTGATAACCCGTCGTTGAGGTTCGATGCGTGCCTGGCGCGAAATTCAGGATGGATTGGGAGCAAAAATCTGTGCTGATATATCTTTTATAATTTTAGTTTTGCTGTTAGAATTAATTGCCGTCAGGGTGGCCTTCATCGCCAGGTGGGGGGGCACGGGAACGGGCTTCACCAGGGCCAGCATTGGCCCGGGGTTGGACGATACCGTTTGCCAGGTCTGCAGAGACCAGCATCTTGGCGGCTTTTTATTGGCAGCCGTCGTGATGATTGCCGGTTGGTAATTCGTTAGATATTGCGTATAAGACCTGATTCAGGTAGAATCACGCCATTAATTCAATTCACGAAATGAGGGTTTATGGCTGACAAGTATATTTTCACCATGCTGGGTCTGAACAAGTTTTATGGCACCCGACAGGTGCTTAAAGACATCAATCTCTGCTTTTTTCCCGGTGCTAAAATAGGCATCGTTGGGGCTAACGGCGCCGGCAAGAGCACGGTGCTGCGTATCATGGCGGGCATCGACAAAGAATTTCGCGGGCAGGCTGACCTGACGAAGGGCTATAAAGTTGGTTTCGTGCCCCAGGAACCAAAGCTTGAAGAAGGCAAAACCGTGCGCCAGAATATTGAAGCGGCTTTTGCCGAAACCCTGCGCATGATCAAGGAATACGAAGATATTTCTACGGCGATGGGCGACATGGATCCGGACGCCATGGATAAAGCAATGGAAAAGATGGCGCAGTTGCAGGATAAGATCGACGCCGCCGGTGGCTGGGAAATCGACACCCGTCTCAACGTGGCGGCAAATGCTCTGGTACTGCCGGCTGACGACATGATCGTCGATAGCCTCTCTGGCGGGGAAAGACGCCGCGTTGCCCTTTGCCGTGCCCTGCTTGAGCAGCCTGATCTGCTGCTTCTCGACGAACCTACCAACCATCTTGATGCCCAGACGGTTGCCTGGCTCGAAAATTACCTCAAAGATTACCCTGGCACGGTTATCATTTCGACGCATGACCGTTATTTTCTCGACAATATCACAAAATGGATTCTTGAACTTGAAGATGGTCATGGCATACCGTTCGAAGGCAATTACAGCTCGTGGCTTGCCCAGAAACTACAGATTCTCGCCGCATCTGAAAAGAAGGAATCGGCCCGCCGCCGTTCTTTGGAGCGCGAATTGAAATGGATACGCATGAACACGGGTGATCGCCATGAGCTGCAGCGCGAGCGTCTCTCGCATTTTGAAGACCTGGTAGCACGCGAAAAGAGCGCCGACCGTGGCGACGAAACCGTGATTCAGATCGCACCGGCCGAGCATCTTGGCGACCTGGTCGTTGAGTTCAAGGGTGTTAACAAGGCTTTTGCCAGCAATAAACTCATGGAAAACGTGACTTTCTCATTGCCCAAAGGTGCGGTTGTTGGCATCATCGGCCCGAACGGCGCCGGCAAAACCACAATGTTCCGTATGATCGGCGGGGTTGATAAGCCTGATTCCGGGCAGGTGGTCGTTGGCCCGACCGTTAAGGCGGCCTGGGTAGATCAGCACCGCGAAATCCTCACGGGCGACAAGACCGTTTTCGATGAAATCAGCGATGGTCTCGACGATGTACAGTTTGGCAAGACGAAAATACCCTCGCGTGCTTACTGCGGGCGGTTTGGGTTCAAGGGTTCCGATCAGCAGAAAAAAGTCGGCGAGCTTTCGGGTGGTGAACGCAACCGTGTGCACCTCGCCAAGATTGTCAAGTCAGGCGGCAATCTTTTGATGCTTGACGAACCGACGAATGATCTCGACGTCGGCACCCTGCGTTTGCTCGAAGATGCGATTTGTGACTTTGCCGGTTGTGCACTGGTAATCAGCCATGATCGCTTTTTCCTGAACCGCATCTGCACGCACCTGCTGGTGTTCGAGGGCAATGCGAAGGTGAGCTGGTTTGAAGGCAACTTTGAAGATTATGAAAGCATGTATCTCAAAAAACTTGGTGCAGCGGCAAATGATAACCGGCGTGCCAAATTCAGACGTTTTGCACTGTAATTTTACCGTAGAATCTGCTCTGATTAATTATCTGCTGGTAACTCAATGGTATTTGTATATGCAGGAGAATAACTGATGCGATGGCAGAATTTATTGCTCGTTTCTTTTCTGGCCGCTTGTTTGAGCGGTGCGATTCCCGAACCGCTGCATGCTCAGGCTCTTGATCAGCTGATTGACGCCGCTGGTGGTTCGTTGCCTGATGTTCCGAGAGTGCCTGACCCGACTCCGGTCGATCAGGGAAGTTCTGACAATTCTTCGGGCTCAGATTACAATTCAGGTTCGTCTGATAATTCGAGCTACGATAATTCAAGCTATGACAATTCAAGCTCTTCGAATTCTTCGAGCGACAGCGGCAGTTCAAACTATAGCAGCGACTCGGGTTCAAGTGATACTTCAAGCTATAGTGGCTCTACGAGCTATTCTGGCAGCGATAACAGCAGCGATAATAATAGTGGTGGCGGCATATTCTGGGGGCTGTTTAACCCGAAACCCGTTGACCCCGTCTACGAGCAGCAGCAGCGTGAAAAGCGCCAAAAAATCAGGGAAGAACGCAAAAAAAAGCGCGAAAAGGCAGCGCAGAAACGGCGTGACGCCCGCGCTGACCGTGAGTATGAAAGACTCCAGAAACAGAAAAAGAAGCGCCAGGCTGATGAAGCGGCTAAAGCGCCCACCGGGTATGTGGCACCAGTGCCGCCGCCCCGGGCCCTGCCACCGAGCATGAAGCCGCCGACCGCCGATGTACCGGCCGGCTCAGAAGCGAAGGCCCTTTCCGAAAATCAGTTCAGAATGGCGACCCTGCTGAAAAAGGGTAATTTGTCAGCGCCAGAGCAAGAACTGCTTCGGCAGCTGCATTCTGTTTGTCGCACTCTCTGGGCAAGAGCAGTGCAGAACGAGGCTCTTACAGCCATCGAACGCAGCCGTATTAAACTGAGCATTCCTGCGGTCGATTTTGCCGAACCAACGATTGCTACACGCCTGAGCGAGCAGGTCAACCAGATCAGGTCGAGCCTGAACGGTGAGGGTGCACCGAATATTGATCTGATCAAAAAGTTTAATAAAGAAAAATTTCAACAGCTCGCCGAGCAGGAAGCCGGGGAGCTTGCAGAAAACCTGGTTGAGGGCGGGCAGGGCACTTTTGACAACCTTCTCGGCGCTGCGAAGGTCAGTGCCGCAGTCGGGCAGGGAGATATCGCTGCTGCGGGCAAGGAAACCCTGGATTTTTTGGTCGGGCGCCTATCGTCGCCTCAGGCTTCTATGGCCGTTGAGGGTGGGCGTCTCTACGCGTCAACCACTTTTGCCGCCCTTGATAATTTTATGGTCAAGGCGATGGGGGCGACCGGTAATGATTTTAACACCCGCGAATTCTGGGAACAGGTCAAGAGCGAAATGACCATCGGTCAGAAAACTGTTTTTGAGTTTATTGGAGGGCACGATGGGAAATAATTACCCGGTCGATCATAAAAAATCACATAAATACCAGGAATTTAAACCTATGTTGCCGATCTACCGAAGTGTTGCCTCTTTTAAAGTATTGCTGGTGCTGGGCCTGTTGCTTGCATGGTGTGTGTCGATTTACGCGGCTTCGGCGGTTGATCCGATGACCGATTCGACGCTGGTATTGCCAGCCGGCAGTGGCATTGCCTGGCGCTGGGTCGTGCCCCCGGTTTCACTGGATAAGCCTCTGCCCAGACACACCCTTAACGACATAAGGTTCTCAGTTGATTCATCTGGTAACCCCTGGATTGGCATCGAGAACCGTCAGCTTCTCAACCCGGTTAAACAGGTGTCGGCAGTTCTTTCTGAGCCGTTTCAGCGCTTTGTGCATCTCGACAACGGTCTGCTGCTTTTTTCGACCGTGAGAACCCTGGGCTACATCGGCGTGGCCGGCAAAGAAGAATTTGACGGTAAAGGCAACCCGATAATGCCATATCAGCCAATTTGCGATCTGCCGGCTTATTACAGCCGCATTTATCGTGCATCAGGCAATTGTGCATACCTGGTTGCCGAAGACGCCGCTGCCCGCAAAAGTTCTGTTTATCTTCTCAGACCCGAAACGGCAGCCCCGGGTGCCCGCACCGAAGTTAAAAACTTCCGCAAAGTTTTCGAAACCGGCGAAACGATCACAGCGGTTGCCGGTGACGAGACGACCGCGTTCATTGCCCTGGGCAAACTGGTTATGATGCTGACTCTCGAAGACAGCAAACTGACTGCCATACCTGCTCAGCCCGATGAAGAAGTCAAAGAACTGGCTTATGGCAAGGGAGTCGGGCTGTTTTATGCCGGGGGTTCCGGAGTCGGCTTTCTTGGAGCAAAGCGCGCTTTTCGTTTTATCGAAACTTCAAACGCCCGGATTGGCCTGCACGGCACCAACTTGCTGGTGCTGTTTCCACGCCACCTGGGGGTTCTGTCGTTCGACAACATCAACCGCCTGTGGAATTTCGACTTCGTTCTCGCAGACAACTGAATCATAAAGCCTGGCATGGCGACCATGCCAGGCTTTTATTTTTACTGACGCCTCATTCTTTCAGGCAAATCATGTCTCCGGCTGCTGCCTATGGTGCATTCTGGAGGCTTCTTTTATCATGGATTTGCTCAACATGTCATTTTATGAGTAAGACCAAATATATAAGGCATTGTTATTTGCCTTGGAAGCGCCGTTGATTTGCAATGTGCATTGCGATTGTTTGCCGATTGTGGCAAAATGATGGCAGATATCTTGAAAATGGATGAATGAGGATGAATGAATTTGCCTTGCCGCTGACCAACCCGGTGCTGATTTTTGCGATACTGCTGTTCATCATTCTGCTGACCCCGATTTTGCTGAATCGTTTTAAAATACCGCATCTGATTGGTATGATCGTCGCAGGGGCGGTGGTCGGGCCTAACGGTTTTAACCTGTTGCAGCGTGACAGCGCCATTGTGTTGTTTGGAACGGTCGGGCTCCTTTATATAATGTTTCTGGCCGGTCTTGAGATCGAGATTGCCGATTTTAAAAAGAACAGTCAGCGCAGCCTTGTTTTTGGTTTATACACTTTTTCTGTGCCGATGTTGCTGGGCATTGTGGCTGGCCATTATTGGCTCGATATGTCTCTGATTTCGTCAATTTTACTTGCCAGCATGTTTGCATCGCACACCCTGATTGCTTACCCCATTATCAGCGGGTTTGGCGTTTTGCGTAACCAGGCGGTGGTGGTGGCTGTCGGCGGCACGATGATTACCGATACGGCATCTCTGCTGGTGCTTTCGGCAATTGTTGGCATCAGTACCGGCAATGCGGTTGACGGCTTTTTTTTGCGTATGGGTCTGAGCCTTCTGGCCACCGGTGCTGCTATCATCCTGCTGTTTCCGCTGCTTGGCCGTTGGTTTTTTAAGAAGTATGACCACAGTATTTCCCAGTTCAATTTTGTGCTGGCCATGGTTTTTCTGGCTTCTTTTCTGGTTGAACTGGCCGGTGTGGAACCAATAATCGGGGCCTTTCTGGCAGGTCTGGCTTTTAATCGGCTGATTCCCAGGGTTTCGGCGCTGATGAACCGAATTGAATTCGTTGGTAATGCTCTTTTCATACCTTTTTTCCTGATCGGGGTCGGTATGCTGATCGACTATCAGGCATTTTTTCGTGATTTTCGCACTTTGAATGTTGCGTTAACCATGACTCTGGTGGCCACAACCGCAAAATACCTGGCGGCGTGGCTCACCCAGAAAACGTTTGGTTATTCCGATGACGAAAGACGGCTTATATTCGGCCTTAGTAACGCGCAGGCCGCGGCAACCCTGGCGGCGGTCATGGTTGGCTACAATGTCATTCTCGGCCAGAACCCCGATGGAACAGCGATCAGGCTTCTTGATGACAGTATTCTTAATGGTACTATTCTTATGATTCTGGTAACCTGCACCATTGCTTCGCTGTCTGCCCAGCGTGGTGCCGAAAATATCGCTCTGAACGGGCAAATGGCAAGCGGCGCCGACGAAAAATCTGGTGAAGAGCGCATTCTAATTCCGATCGGCAATCTTGAGAATGCTGCTGAACTTGTGAATCTAAGTCTTGCAGTCAAGTCAAAGAGCACTCGAAGCAGTCTTTACGCGATGACCGTCATCAATCAGACAAGCACAGATGAGCTGCACGAAAAAGAGGCTGAAAAAATTCTCACTACTGCTAAAAAAGCGGCAGCGGCAACTGATACCAGGCTCAAACGCCTGTTGCGTTACGATCTCAGCGTTATCAACGCCATAAATGGCATTGCCCACCAGTATCACATTACTGATATCATTCTTGGCCTGCACCAGCAGAAGAATCTGACTGATACCTTCCTTGGGCAGCTCATCGAGGGCATTCTCAGCCGCTGTAACGTGACGACGATGATCTATCGGTCACGGCAGCCTATTTCAACAATAAAAAGAGACATTATCGTTGTGCCGGCACTGGCTGAACGCGAAATCGGTTTTCCGTTCTGGGTTTCAAAGATATGGAACATCGGGCGCAATACCGGCTCAAAGCTGGTTTTTTATGCCCCCGGCCGCACCAGCGAATATCTTCAGGAAATAAACCGAAAGTTCCCTGTCGAAGCTGAGTTCAGGGCTTTCGATGCCTGGGCTGATTTCCTCATACTGGCCCGGGACCTCACCCCGGATGACAATCTGATCGTCGTAATGAGCCGGCAAGATGGCCTGTCATTCGACCCCGGCATGGAAAAAGTTCCGTATTATCTCAACAACTATTTTGCCCTCAACAATTTCATCATCGTTTACCCGATGCAACTCAGGGTTGGTAATGGCAGTGATCTGGCTCTCTCAAGCCCGTCATTTCTCGAACCACTCGCCGAAAACTTTACCCGCCTCGATGACCTGGGCAGAAGCGTGGTCAAGCTGTTGCACAAATTTGACAGCCCCCCCGTTAATCATGAAACGGACAATGACCAAGACCCAGACCCAGACAAGAAATGAAGCGTGGCGCTTTTTCAGCACCTGAATTTTACGAAACAGGCAATCAATTATTTTAACAATATGGCGCAATGTTGGAATTCTAAGTAAAAAGAAAAGATAAATAGACCTATTGTGAAAAAAATCACTTAGTGTTATAATAAGTGCAATATGGATTGTGATAAAAATCACTATGTTTGGCGCGGTTTGTTCCGCGGTATTGCATGAATCTGTCTGGTTCTTTGTCTCGGGTGTTTGAATGGCCGCGTTGTGGGAAAGGCAGAAAAAGGGTCAGTTCAGTTAAGGCCCAGGTAATATTTCGCCATCTGGCAGGAGAATGGTATGAACAAAATCGAGAACGACGGTGTTAGTCATGAAATAGTCATGTGCATGGGCAGTGCCTGTTTTACCCGTGGCAACAATCGCAGTGTCGAAATTGTCAGGGAATATCTTGAAAAAAACGGTCTCGAAGCAACGGTCGTTTTCAAGGGTTGCCTGTGCACCAACCGCTGCAAGGCTGCGCCGGTGATCATCATAGATCATCGGCAGTTCGAAAAGGTAGCACCGCAGTCGGTTGAAGAGATTCTCAATCATGTTTTCAAAGCAGGCGGAGGTACGACCGATGAATCAGCTTAAACCGGTTTTTACCCGAAAGGCCGATTGCCGCGACTGTTACAAGTGTGTGCGTGAATGCCCGGTCAAAGCTATCAAAATTGAAGACAACAGTGCGTGCATTGTTGACGAACTTTGTATTCATTGTGGCCGTTGCGTCGAAGTATGCCCGGTGGGCGCCAAAAAAGTTCGCAACGATGTGCCGACCGTAAAGCAACTGATAGAACTTGGCAAGCAGGTAATTCTTTCGCTTGCTCCATCATGGCGTGCTGAATTCAGGGGTTTGCATGCTTCGCAGCTTATCGCTTCAATTAGACAACTCGGGTTCAGCCAGGTTTCAGAGACGGCGATTGGCGCTCAAATGGTTTCTCAGGCTGTTGCTGAATTGATTGACTCATCAGATCAGAATCTTTTTATTTCCACGGCCTGCCCGACGGTCGTCGAACTGATTTTTAAATATTATCCTGAATACAGCCATTATTTTACCCCGGTCGCTTCACCTCTGGTGGCACATACCCGCTATTTGAAAGCGATTGCCGGTGAGAACAGCTGTGTTGCTTTTGCAGGGCCGTGCATTGCCAAAAAGGTTGAGTCAGAAAGATTCAACGAAACAATAAGCAGTGCCTTAACCTTCGAGAATCTTCACGACTGGTTTCATGAAGCTGGTTTGAACCCTGAGCACTTCCCGATCGATGCGAGCATAGATTTTTTTCCGAAGGCTGCCTGTGAGGGCGGTCTTTACCCGATTGACGGCGGCATGATCAGCGGCATTAAATCGAGATTGAAAAAGACAGATGTCGAGTTCATGTGCTTTTCGGGGATTGAAGGAATAATTGCCGCACTGCGCGAGCTTGATCATCTGTCGGCAGGGCGTCAGATTTTTCTAGAACTGCTTGCCTGTGGCGGCGGTTGTGTGAACGGACCCGTGATGAAGCGACGGGAAGCCACGATTCTTAAGCGTGACAGCATTTTCAGCAACGTCAACCGACTTGCGCAGTTTATTGATCAGATCGGGCAGGTAAACCTATCTGCTCACCTCAGCCTCAATGCCGTGCCGAAGAAACAGCGAGCTGAAAACGTTATCAGGTCAGCCCTTCAGCGTGTCGGCAAAACATCTTCGCGTGACGAACTGAATTGTGGCAGTTGCGGTTACGATTCATGCCGGGATTTTGCCGAAGCTCTTCTAGACGGTAAGGCCATGGAAAACATGTGTGTGTCATATATGCGCAAACTCGCAAGTAAAAAGGCAAACGCCCTTATCAAGGCCATGCCTGCTGGCGTGGTAATTGCCGATGCCGGTCTGCGGGTAATAGAGTGCAATCGTCGCTTTGCCAGCATTTTCGGGTCTGATATGGAACTGGTTTTTGATGCTTCGCCAGGCATGGAGGGAGCGCAACTGGTCAAGATCGTGCCTTTCCACAAGGTTTTCAGAAACGTGCTGGTAACCGGTGAAGACTGGGTTGACCACGACATCGCCTATAAGGATCATCAGCTGAATATCTCGGTTTTTTCAATTGAAAAGGGGCAGGTAATCGGTGCGGTCATTCAGGATATCCGTGTGCCCCATGTAAGGCGTGATCAGGTGGTAAAACGGGTTGAAGAAGTTATCAGACTCAATCTTGAAACGGTTCAGAAGATTGCCTACCTGCTTGGCGAAAATGCCTCGGAAACAGAATTGCGGCTGAACAATGTGCTGGAAGCTTTTGGAAGTGACCCGGAGGAAATCAATGGAATTCCCCAGAATTACGAATAACTGCTGTGTCGAGATAGACTTTCGCCAGAAGAATTGCGGCCGACAAAGGATTGGCGGCGACGTGTTTCTGTCGCGCAAGCTCAAAGAGCAGCGACGGGTTATTTCGGTGCTTTCGGATGGTCTTGGCAGTGGTGTTAAAGCCGGGGTTCTGGCTACTCTCACATCGGTGATGGGTCTTAATTACATGTCGAGTTTTCGTGACCCGGCCAAAGCGGCCCGCAGCATTATGGATACGCTACCGGTCTGCTCTGAAAGGCATATCAGCTACAGCACCTTTTCGATGGTCGATGTCGATTTTGAAAACGAAGTAAGAATTGTTGAGTATGACAACCCTCCGGTTCTGGTTGCACGTGGTTCTGAGATTATCGCTCTTGAACGTCAGCAGGTGCAGGTAAATCGCACCGATAAAGAACCGGTAAGTATTTCGCTCGCTGATTTTCAGGCGGTGCCCGGAGATCGAATCATCATGCTTTCAGATGGTGTAAGTCAGAGTGGCATTGGCAGCAGAGCTTTGCCCTTCGGCTGGGGTATCGAAAAGGCCGGGGCATATATCAGGTCGCAAATAGAAAAGCAGGCCGACATTTCAGCTTGCGAACTGGCAGCGGCAATTGTCGATAAGGCCTGGTACAACAATGGCGGGCGGGCGCTCGATGATATCACCTGCGGGGTTATTTATTTTCGTCAGCCTCGCCAGTTGCTGATCATGACCGGCCCACCTTACGACCTGAAAAAGGACCGGTTGCTGGCCGACCTCGTTAAAAGCTTTCCCGGGCGGAAAATTATCTGCGGTGGTACTACTGCCAATATTGTTGCACGCGAAACCGGTCGCGAAGTGCATGTAATGCTCGGAAAAATCGATCCAGAGCTTCCACCTGATTCAATAATGGAAGGTGTAGACCTGATTACCGAGGGAATCTTGACTGTTGGGCTGGTCGCCAGATATCTTGAAGACAGACGTGACCCCGAAACTCTCAACCAGAACGCGGCCACAAAAGTTCTCCGAATGCTGCTGAACAGCGATATAATCAATTTTGTGGTCGGTACCAGGGTGAACGAGTTTCACCAGGATCCGAACATGCCTGTCGAGCTTGAAATCAGGCGAAATGTCATCAAAAAGATTGCGGCGCTTCTTGAGAATCAATATCTCAAGGAAACAAGCATTCAATATATTTAACGGAGTTCAACCATGAGCAAAAAGTTCAAAATTACCATCTGTTCCGGAACAGCCTGTTATGTGCTTGGCGGCGCTCAATTGATGATGCTTGAAGATCTGCTGCCTGCCGAATTAAGAGATGAGGTTGAGATTGTTGGTTCAACCTGCCTGCAGGCCTGTCGTCGTGGCGACAACGCCCAGCCGCCGTTCGTGAAAATTAACGACGAGCTGATTGAATCGGCTTCGATTGCCAGGATCGTCGACTATCTGCGTCGACACTGATCTGTTGATACAAAGGAAAACGTTTATGACATACATTAACAATGCAGCCCTGATCAAGCGACAGTTGATGGTTAGACTGGCAAGAATGATGTTTGCAGGCTCTCTCGGCACCCGGGTTGATTACATTCCTCTGCAGCAGGCTCCTAGGGAATCGGAATCGGTGCGTTGCTGCATTCATCATGATCGGGCGGTGCTGCGTTATCGCCTGATGGCGTTGCTCGGATTTGCCATCGAGAACGAGAAACCTGAAGACGAGATTCGCAGTCTGGCTAGCTATGTTGCTGAAGCTGATCAGAAGGGCGGCACCCGCTTCGACGATAAAATTTTGACGGTTATCGATGAAGCATGCAGTTCATGCGTTCGCGCGAATTATCGGGTTACCAATGCCTGCCGCGGTTGTGTCGCCCGGCAGTGCATCATGAATTGCCCGAAGAAGGCCATTCACATTGAAAGCGGCCATGCGGTCATCGACGAAAAAATCTGTGTAAGCTGCGGTATCTGCGCCAAGGCCTGCCCATATCATTCGATTATTTATCAGCCGATACCATGCGAAGAAGCCTGCCCGGTCAACGCTATCAGCCAGGACGACCGCGGCAAGGAAAAAATCGACGAAGCAAAATGCATTCATTGCGGTCGCTGCCTGCAGGCCTGCCCGTTCGGTGCGATCATGGAACGCTCGGAAATGTTTGACGTGCTCAGAGATGTTTTGAATCCGGCGAAAAAGACCATCGCCATGGTTGCTCCAGCCATTGTCGGGCAATTCAACACCGGGTTGGGCAAGCTGGTCACCGCACTGAAGAAACTCGGTTTCGATCATGTCGTAGAAGTCGCCTTTGGCGCTGATCTGACCGCTGAACAAGAAACCGCTGAATTTATCGAACGGGTTGAACATGGCAGTATCTGTATGACTTCTTCATGCTGCCCGGCTTATGTCGAGGCCGTAAACAAGCACATCGGCAACGTTAAGCCCCTTGTTTCAGATACTCCCAGCCCGATGCAGCTGACGGGGGAATGGGTCGGCCGTCAGTGGCCAGGTGCCAGGCGTGTCTTTATCGGCCCCTGCGTCGCCAAACGTGCTGAAGCCAGGAAGGGCAAGAATGTCGATAATGTGCTGACCTTTGAAGAGCTTGGTTCGATTCTTGTTGCCGCCGACATTGACGTTATGGAATGCTTCGACACTGAGCCAGACCAGATCGCCAGTTCAATCGGTCGAAAGTTTGCGATTGCCGGCGGGGTAGCGGGTGCGGTCGTCGGTGCCGCTGCGGCCCTCGGCGTCAATGCCGAAGAAAAGCTGTTCAACGGCCTCGATCAAAAAGCATTTGCTACTCTCAAGGCCGTTGACAAAATAATCAAAAAAACCACCTTTATCGAAGTTATGACCTGCGAAGGCGGCTGCATGCACGGGCCGGGCGTTATCAGCAACCCGGCCGTCGCCAGGAGTTTTCTCGAAAAGATGCTGAAAGAAAAACCCTGAACCCAGTTACGCAAAGCCCAAAGCTCGCAAGGCAATTTTGGTAATTTTTCGGGCGAAGATTCGTGGTGGCGGGTTCGTTTTTCTGCGGTTATAATTGTACAATCATCAAGGAGTACAACGATGGGCAGAAAACCTGGCAAACGTTTGATTACCCTGCTTCTTGCTTTGCTGATTGCGATAGAACCTGTGGTTGTTCCGGTGCTCGCTGCTGACGGGCTGCCGAAACCTTCTATCAATACTAAAGAAGTTAATGGGCTGGTCAACCTCGAAAAGGTGATTGCCCCGGCTGATTATCTTGAACAGATCATGCGACTGCGCGGCAAAACCCGCGATGAAGCTGAAGCCCGCGCCTGGGGCGAATGGATGTCGATGCTCAATTCGAGCTATATGCTGCTCGACGATGGTTCAAGTGATGTTTTCGGCTTCTATGAAGCGATGAAGATGCTGCGTGAAAACAGCACCGTGCTCTCTGATGTTGCCGAGGTTTCGCGTGCCATAATCGGGTTCACGCTGCATGGTTTTTCTTATATCGTCAGATCACGACTCCTCGCCAGATCGGCTAACCTGGTGGTTGGCTTTATGCGCCTGAATAACCTGGCCAACATGGCCGATACGACGATGGCAACAGTTCAGGGCAGCAAGTTCCTCGATGTCATGGAATTCACAGCCCCCCCTCCCTGCTGGAACAACCCCGAAGTTGCCGGGCAGGGCTTTAAATCATACTGGCGCTGGGTTCAAAAAAAGGCCGGTAACACTTCGGTTCCTGATGAACTGACTGATGGGCAGGGAATCGCCCGCAGCGTCGGCATTGGCCTGGTCATTGTCGGCCTGGCGATTGACGCGTGGGGTATCTATCGCTCAGAAGACCGCGAGGTTGGCCGCACTTCTTATAGCCTTGCCAAACATTATGTCGGAGCTTTTTTCGGTCTGGCTTCGTTGGTCGCTTTGTGTTGCACGCCGTTCATTGGGCAGGCCATTCTACTGGCCGGTCTGACCTGGTCGATCATCGTTTTTGTCGGTGACGTGCTTGGCGAATACAACAAACGCTGGAAGGATGCCTATAAAAATTCTTACTGGTATCTTTATGAGAACGACCCCGAATTCCGTTCTTTTTATGACAACCGTGCTCTTTTAAAAAGCGAAGAAAAAGCCGTTTCCCTGCAGATGGTTCACAATCGCTTTCAAGAATTTAAAGTGGCTGAAGCCAGAACCGGCGACAGCCCCGAAGCCCGCAACGGGCGTGTTTTCATCGCCCTCGAAAAGCAGGGGGTTCTGATGAGTTACTACAGCCAGAAGGGCTTTTCCCTGCCTGATTTCGATAGCGACCGCCTCAAAGAGCTCTGGCAGATGAAGGCTGATTATATGTCATGGAAACCCACCGAAAAAGAAGCCCGCGACAAAAGCTTCTGGGGCAAAGTCGGTCGGGCACTCAGCCCGGTTACCTGGGCCGGTTGGGCTGGCGATGGCATTCAGTCAAAAGATTATCGCAAGACCATCGAACAATACAATATTCAGAAGGTTTTTTTTAACCCTGATTACGTGCTGATCAAGAAATATCTGAATTACACCACTGCCAATAAGCTGACTGGGGGCATTTATGATGCCGTGGGCCTGCGTATCGAGCAGTCGCCGTTCAATTACGCCCCGCTGATTGGCGTTGAAGCCGGCATGTTCAATGAAGAGCTGCTGCGCGAATCGCTGGCTGCCGATGCATTTCAGATTGGCCAGAAGGAACTCGCCTACCTGCGTGAGCAGATTAAGGGAGCCGCTGCCCAGACCGAAGAGTTCATAACAGGCATGGACAAAACCATTGCCAAGATCGACGAAAAGGATCTGCCGCAGGCAGCCCGCCTCAGAAAATTTTTCGACCGGCTGGCAAAAGCCTGCACAGCAGAGCCAGACAAGGCTGATAGCAAGATTTTCACCGATGGCCGACGTCTTTTTGCCTGGCGCTGGAATTCTGACAAAAAAGAAAAGACGGCCGCTGCCATTGTTAAAGCCTTTAAGAAAGATATCGAAAAGTCGCTGCTCTACGAACCGCTGTCGCTGGCGCAGAAGGCCGCCGAAACCGTGGTGCTGCTGACTACTGTCAAGCAGCAGCTTGACCTCTCGGCGCTCATGCGTGCCTATCTCAAAGACCGCAAAGAGGCCCTGCAGAAGTTTGACGATACTTTTAGAACCATTGCCATCAATGATTTTCTGAAAACAGGCAGCTTTCTCGATGTTAAGGGCGGCACGGTCAGTGACTGGTTCGGCCAGGTTTATTCTACCCACGAAGAAACCCAGAAGCTTCTTAAACTTCTCGAAAAAGATGTCGAAAATTTTACCGGTTTCGCTGACAACGCCAATGCTGACAGCCGTGATCGTCTGCTATGGTTCGACAAAGAAATCACCCATCCGGCTGAACTTCTTAAAAAAATCAACGACGAACTCGCCGCCTGGAAAGAAACGCTTGCAGCCTGGTCTACCCTGACTGAAAAAACCGGAATCAAGCTTCCCCTCGCCGATAACGAAGCTTTCGCCGACAAGGTATTCAGAGAATTCAAACTTGATTATGAACTTGAACCTCTGAACCCTGACAACCCGCTGGCAGAAATGGCCGCCCCAGAAAAGTGATTCACGCTCACCTGCCGGCGGCCGAAATTCTGTTCAGTCGTCGGGGTGGGGGTTGGCAAGCCGGTGCAGGGCAGTTTCGATGCGCTGACGGTCAGCCGGGCCAAGGGTTTCTTCAAACCTCAGAAATGCTTTTTCGGCGCTGCCCAGTATCTGATTAACCAGACGCAGCAGCCCTTCAATCTGACTTTCGCCCCATATTCGGCTTTTTTCGTAGTCGATGGCGATGGCGTTGGCAAATACAAAAACGCCGATTTCATGCACTTCGCGGCGATTGATCGTCAGGTTGCGCACCATAAAGTGGAATGGGCTGGCTTTTTGCTCGCAGACCAATGTGGCGGCGCATGCTACCTGGTCAAGTTCTGTCTCGCTGCCGGTTTCGTGATGCAGAAAACGTGGCTTGCCAACCAGAAAGCGGGCCTGATTTCTGATGAGACGATAGGCGGCAATTACCTCGGGGGTCGTCAACCCGCAGATGCAGATTTCCGGGTAACTGCCGTCGTCCTCGTCAAAAATGTCATGAATTTGATTCCAGAGCCATCCCATACTTACATTATCGGCACCGGGCAGCGATTTTCCAATCAGTGCTTTTCATTCAACATGATTGCCGACCTGCAGCTCAAGAAACATTGATTCGGCGCCTTCATAAATTGGCAGCAGCACCCATTTGTTGCGGGCGATGTCGAGAGTCGGTGCATAATCTTTTTTGATTTCAACGGTTCGACCATTTTCAAGAGCGCTGCCAGATACTTTCATCCGGGCTATCAGACGAAGAACATCGGGGTTGGCGGTTTCGTGAATAATGCACGACATTGAATATGACATAGGCCGAGCATTGGTTTTGTCGTTTTCAGGGTTTCGTTCGCCAACCTCAATTTTGGCTTCCTTGCCGGGCAAAGTGATAAGCACCGGGGCCGAAATAATTGTTGCCGCCTGCTTTTTTGCCGCGTCGTCCATGGCCGCAAAATCCTGCATCGTGACCGCCTTCCCCGCGTTGGTTTTCCAGATTCTGAATGAGACTTTCTGCGCCTTGCCTTTTTTATCAAGGTTTCTCAAGAAGTTTTCAAACTTGTCGAGGGCGGTCAATTCACCTTCCATGATTATTGAATCCTCGGTTGCCTTGAAGGTTACGTTGCGATTCTCGGCAGCAGTTGGCCGGGAAGCTGCCTGCTCAGCCGACAGGTGCGCCGGGGCTTTGTTGTCTCTGTCTTCCCCGAGTTCTGTTGCGGCCATTTTCAGAGCTTCCTGGGGCGAAAGGAAAGCCAGTCTGATTTCGCGTTTTTCGTAATTATCCCGGCGTCGACTGGTGCGTGGCAGAATGATGAAAATGCCGTCGTTGTTTTCATAGCGCAGATCAGTCATGGCGCAGATGGTCTCAATTGCCTGCATAAGAGTGGCATCTTTAAGACTGAGGGTGATCTTGTCGGTGATTGTGTTATGCACGACAATATTGGCTTTGGCCCGCCTGGCAATGATTGAGACGATATCCTGAACTCTGGCGTTTGTGAAATCGAGCGATATTTTGTCCTGAAATTGCTCTGGAATCTTGTTGCTTTTTTGCTGCTGCAATTCCTTCAGAAGCTTAACCGTTTCTTTTTCTGCATCGTTTCTGGCATTCAGTTCAAGCTTTGCAAGTTTTTCGCCGGCATCTTCGCCCCCTTTGATAATCTGCAAACACAACAAATGAAACCTGGCACGCCCGGCAATACTCTGATCTGAACTCTCACTCAGCTGCTTGAGGGTTTCTTCAGTTTGAGAATCAGGGCCATTGCTGTAGAGGCGGATGATGGCATTGTCGAGGTCTGAGTTTGCTGAGACTGTCTGCTGGAAAACCAGTAATAACGTGAGAGAAAACAGCGCGATAACGATTCTTTTCATACATTGCTCCTTGGTTTTTCGGATTTCTGCTATCATCATTATCTGCACGCGATGTTTCGTTTTGCCGTCAGACATGTAACAGTTTTGTAACAATATTTTTTCAGGCTTTAAGAGTGTAGCCGAAACCTCTAACCGTCAGCAGGGTCTCTGGTTCATTCCCGGCTTCAAGCTTTTTTCGCAACCGCCCGATGTGCACATCGACGGCCCGGCTGTCTTCGAGGTCGTCGATACCCCAGATGCAGTCGATGATCTGGTCGCGACTGAGCACCTGATTGCGATTCTGCCAGAGATATTCAAGAATCTGCCATTCGGTGGCAGTTAAAGTGGTTTTGCCATCAGCGCAGCGCACCGAACGGCTGACAAAATCTATTTCGAGGCGGCCGATGCGCTGTGAACTTGTTTCAGGGCGACTGCCGATGCCGCTGCGACGCAGAACGGCCTTGATCCGGGCCAGCAGTTCGCGAATGCGAAAGGGTTTGGTAACATAATCGTCAGCACCGGCGTCAAGGGCTTTGATAATGTCTATTTCGCGATCCCGGATGGTGCAGATAATGACCGGAATGCTTAACCCGCTCTGGCGCCATTGTTTCAAGCGTTCGGCGCCGTTGCCGTCTGGAAGATTCAGATCGAGAAGCACCATGTCTGGTTTTTCGCTCTTAATTGAAGCTTCAGCATCGCTCAGAGTCGCGGTCTGAAGAGTTGCAAAACCTTCAAATTCGAGGTTGTCGCCAAGAAGTTCACGAATTATCTGTTCATCTTCAACTATGAGAATTTTGGTCATGATTGCACGGTTTTCCAGGTGGTTATCATCCAGACTCCTTTTTCAGAGCGCTGCCGGGCAAAAAATTGCCCGCCGTGGGTCGCAACTATCTGTCGCACGAGAAAAAGACCAGTGCCGCTGCCGCCCCGCTCGGGTCGATAGAGCAGGTTGTTAGTGAGCAGGTCAATGTCGCCTTCGCTAAACGGCGCCGGAAAAGCATCACCGGCATCACCGATCATTACCGCTACTTCGCCTGGTTTCATTTCAGGCAGCGTGCAGCATCGCAAAATCAGAGTTCGGCCAATTGAAGCGTGCCGGAAAACATTTTCGATCAGATTGATCATCACCCGTTCAAACATTTCCGGGTCAGCCTTTATCAGGCCTGTGTATTCAAACTCTTCATCAGTCTGCCACGCATTCAGACGGTTTCGGAAGCGGGTGAGCAGACTCTTTAATGTGTCGGCCGCCGAAATGCTTTTGAGTTCGGCGTTAACTGTCTTTCGTCGCAGCCTTACCGAGAGAAGCAGTCGGTCGAACAGTTCGGCAGCTTTGCTGGTCTCGACCTGCAGCTGAGAAAGGTAGCGACTCTGCTGTTCTTCGCTGCGGTAGCGCTTTAAAGCCAGGGTTTCGGCAAGAAAGCTGACGTTGGTTATCGGGGTTTTCAGGTCGTGGGCGGTCTGTCTGAAGAAATCTTCTTCTTCTTCGAGCAGTCTGGCTTTTTGTATGAACTGCCATTCGTGCAGCGAAAACCAGAAGAGTCCGAGAATTCCGGCAGAAGTAAGAATCAGCAGCAGAACAAATCCGCCCGGAAACGGCGCTGGTGGCTCAGTGACATCAATGGTAACCCAGAGACCGCGTGAACCGGCAAGAAGGTGAGAATTTCCCTGCATGCCGGGGCTTCTGGCAATAACGACTTTAGAGAAGCCTCTTTGCCTGAGCAGGCCGGTAAAGCCAGCCAGAACCGTCGATGCAGAGAAGGCGGCGATGCCGTCGGTATGTTTTATCACAAGGGTTTCAGCGGTCTGACTTTGTTTCCAGCCAGATTCGATGGGTTCGGCGTATGAAAGCTGATAACAATGAATAAGAAAATTGAGCCAGGCCAGAAGCTGCGGTGGGAGTTCACCTTTAAGCATCTGCTTTGAACTTTGCGGTATTGCCACAGGCACTGGCAGCGCCCGCAGGCGCAACAGCCATTGCCGGCAGGACTCGGGATTGTTTTCTGCCAGAAAAGCTTCGGCAACCTTTATTGCCGCCTCGGTCTTCAAAGTGCGGCCGTTATCGAGAAGATAATCGAAATTTGAATTCAGAATCTGAAACGCGCAGCGGCGCATTTCGAAATGGTTGCCCGTCGCAGCATACTCGTTCATCTGCAGATAGCGCCAGAAATCCTGCTCGTCGGGTGAAGAGTTCAGTTCTCCTTCAATCAGCAGAGCCTGCTTTGAACCGGCGCCCATGGAAATTTTCATGAAGATGTTGCGGGCGAGGGCACTGTCAGGGGCCGCCAAGGCCGGCAAAGAAGGCTTGCTCATCGGCAGTGGAACCGCTTCGGCGGGTAGTGGCGACGATTCGAGTCGTCTGAAATATTCTTCGCTGATCTGATCGATG
>Ga0116170_10001039_pt1 | contig 28808 bp, 22 predicted proteins | sample AD_JPNHW1_MetaG_FD_89797 | JGI IMG/M metagenome (GOLD analysis project Ga0116170, IMG submission 89797) | Active sludge microbial communities of municipal wastewater-treating anaerobic digesters from Japan - AD_JPNHW1_MetaG | ecosystem: Engineered > Bioreactor > Anaerobic > Digestate | place... | reverse complement strand
TTGATATATCTTTGCCCATATAGTAAATCTGTTTGTGGTAAAACAAATGTACTATACCGGGGGAAGTTATCTGATAGATGGCTTCCCTTTTTTATTGCGCTATTTTTTGTCGGTCAGTAGTGATAGAATAAATAAAAAATCCATCTGTTAAAGATGGATTTTTTATTTACGGCTAAGCCATTAATTTTTTATACCGGATGCGTTTTGGTTCACCACTGTCGCCCAGACGCATTTTCTTATTTTCTTCGTATTCTGTATAACCTCCCTGGAATACAAATACCTGTGAATCGCCTTCGAAGGCAATGATATGGGTACAGATGCGGTCTAGGAACCAACGGTCGTGACTGATAACAACTGCGCAACCGGCAAAATTTTCCAGACCTTCTTCCAACGCCCGGAGTGTATTTACATCAATATCGTTGGTCGGCTCGTCAAGCAATAACACATTGGCTTCCGACTTAAGCGTCATTGACAGATGAAGTCTGTTTCTTTCTCCACCGGATAGTACTCCGCAAAGTTTTTCCTGATCGGCTCCGGTAAAATTAAAACGCGAGAGATAAGCACGGGCGTTGATTTCTTTTCCGCCTACACGGATAAACTCTGTGCCACCCGATATTACCTGATAGACGGTCTTCTGAGGATCAATTTCGGTATGACTTTGATCAACGTAACCGATTTTTACGGTTTCACCGACATCAAAAGTTCCTTTGTCGGCTTTTTCCAATCCCATCATCAGGCGGAAAAGCGTGGTTTTTCCTGCACCATTGGGACCGATTATTCCGACAATGCCATTTGGGGGCAGCATAAAATTCAGGTTTTCGAACAAGAGCTTGTCGCCATATGCCTTTGAAACATCGATAGCTTCCACCACTTTATTTCCAAGCCTGGGTCCATTAGGGATAAACAATTCCAGCTTTTCTTCCCGTTCTTTCTGGTCTTCGTTCAACAACCTGTCATATGCTTCCAGACGTGCCTTACCTTTTGCCTGGCGGGCTTTTGGAGCCATCCTCACCCACTCCAACTCGCGTTCCAGGGTTTTCCTTCGTTTGCTGGCTTGTTTTTCTTCCATTGCCATACGAGTAGTTTTTTGTTCCAGCCACGATGAATAATTACCCTTCCAGGGAATGCCTTCACCACGATCGAGTTCAAGAATCCAACCCGCTACATTATCCAGAAAATATCTGTCGTGTGTAATGGCAATGACTGTTCCGGCATATTCATGCAGGTGATGTTCAAGCCATTCCACCGATTCTGCATCGAGGTGATTTGTAGGTTCATCGAGTAGAAGAATATCGGGTTGGCGCAGCAACAAACGACACAGTGCTACCCTGCGACGTTCACCTCCTGAAAGGTTTTTAATGAGTGCATCTTCAGGCGGACATCGGAGCGCGTCCATCGCACGGTCGAGCTTATTGTCCAGGTTCCAGGCATCAGCATGATCCAGTAATTCCTGCAACTCCCCCTGACGGGCAATCAGTTTGTCGAAATCGGCATCGGGGTCGGCAAACTGTTCGTTGATGCGATCAAATTCGGCGAGCATGTCAACCACTTCCTGCGTACCTTCCTGCACAACTTCCTTCACCGTTTTGTCGGGATCAAGCATCGGTTCCTGTTCGAGATATCCAATCGTATAACCGGGTGAAAAAACGACATCACCCAAATAGGATTTTTCGACTCCGGCAATGATTTTCATCAACGTGGATTTTCCTGAACCATTCAATCCGATGATACCAATCTTCGCCCCGTAAAAGAAAGAGAGATAGATATTATTCAACACTTTTTTTTGTGGGGGAAATATCTTGCTCACACCCACCATGGAAAAAATCACTTTTTTATCGTCAGCCATAAACTATTGAACTAGTGTATTATTTATTGTTTTTTTTATTGAAATTATAGAAATGCAAAGATAAAATAAAAAGGAACGCAAAACAATTTGTAATTTTCATAACTTTGTACCCTCAATGAAAAAGATAATCCTAATCATACTTGGTTCTATCAGCCTGGGTTTAGCTATACTGGGTGTATTCTTACCATTGCTCCCCACCACACCTTTACTGTTGCTATCCGCAGCTCTGTATGCGCGCAGCTCTGAAAAGCTTTACAATTGGTTATTGAATCATCCTGTATTCGGAGAATATATACGCAATTTCAGAGAAGATAAAGCGATACCATTGAATATAAAAATTATAGCTATTTCTACCTTGTGGCTGTTTATGCTGTATAGCATATTTTTCATTGTGAACAAAAAGTGGTACCTGCAAGTACTGTTGGCAGGTATTGCTTTGGGGGTAAGTATTTATATTTTGTCATTCAAGACAAAACAAAAGAAGTAAATTCATTAGACCTGTTAGTCAGCCCTGGTTACATCCCGGTTTATCCTGTTATTAATCAAATTCTTTAACACACAATCGCAATCACAACTTTCCTGTTCAAGTAATCCTGTTCTTTTCAATAATTCATATTCAATTTTAAATCTTTCCGTAAAAATACTTGTTGTCAGATTATCTTCGATCTGATTCTGCGTCCACCATTTAGTGGCCTGAATTTTATTCATGTTGGGTTTCAGACCATCGGTTTTACATAACACAAAAAGATAAACGTACTGATATTCTGTTGAATTCTCATATTTGTAATTGGTCAAGAATAAAAACTTCAGAGGTTCAATATTGTATAGTTTTTGTATTTTATACTTCAGGCTCTGGTAAATTGATTCACCCAATCGTACATGCCGGCTTACAGGCGCATCCCATAGTGAAGCTTCGTCGTAATCATCTGCTTTTCGTTGTTGCAGATACAAAATACCGTTATCAATAAAGTGAAGTCTGACAACAGGATGCATATGTTTTTTGTGAGGCAGTTCATGAAAATACTGACTGCTTCCTGTTACTTTTCCTTCGTCATTTATAATCGGCAGCCAGTCTTCATGCAATAATCTATAACGAATTATAAATACACGGACCGTTTCGAAAACACCCAGGAATAAAAACGCCAAAAGATAGGCATAATGTAAATTCTGTACTTGTTCTCTGGTAAAGCTAAATACTCCGAAAGCTTCTAAAACGATAACTATCAGATATAGTGAAACAATAGCGAGAAGATTATTATTAAAACGGAATAGTTCATTAACATTATTAGACATTGGCATTTCGTAAGACAAAGTCTTGGCGGCAATTTTTTCCAGAGACGACTTAGATATGATCAGGATAAGGATAAACAGAATAAACAGCGCTTCATCGGAGTATTGAAATATCTCTTTAGATTCTGGTTCTTCTGGTATCAGACTTACAATAAGTCCTATTAGAATATAACCCACAGAAAGCAATAAATGCCACAAAAAAAGTCTGTTATAAAACCAGTAAACATAAAATATCAGTAATAAAGCGACCGGAAACGAAATTTTCCATGCCATATTTAACCCATAAAAATCATCCATTACTATAAAAAACAGCAATGGCAAAAAATAGAGTATCGGATTATAAAACGAATCTTTTATCTGCTTCTTTAATTCATCCATGTCATCAGTATCAATCAGCGTGATAATAGTAATCTGTGGAAATATGAAATCCTCAATTTATCTGTAAAACAAAATAAATTGAGGATAGTTCAAAGAAAATCCTAATAGACTAAATTTCCTATTATTTATTGAATTCAAGCATCCTGCTGATGTATTTTCCAATGATGTCAAATTCGATATTTACATACGTTCCAACTTCAATTTGTCCAAAGTTAGTATGTTCAAATGTAAAAGGAATAATTGCCACCTGAAAACTGTTGTTAGTCGGATTGCATACTGTCAGACTAACTCCGTTGACAGTAACAGATCCTTTATCAACAGTCATATATCCTTTACGTGCCATAGCTGGGTCGAACTCATATTCAAATGTAAAATACCAGCTACCCTCCGCTTCATCAATGGCGGTACAAATCGCAGTTTGATCGACATGACCCTGAACTATGTGTCCATCCAGACGACCATTCATCATCATACTCCGTTCGACATTCACTTTATCACCAATCCTGAGTTTTCCCAGATTACTGCAGTTAAGCGTTTCTTTTATTGCCGTAACCGTATATGTATCTGCCGTTTTACTTACAACAGTAAGGCATACGCCGTTATGCGAAACGCTCTGATCTATCTTTAATTCATTTACAAAGGAACAATTCATCGTCAGATGCAGGTTTTCCTGTTCCTGCACCAAAGCTACAACAGTAGCCGCTTCTTCTACTATACCTGAAAACATATTCTATTTATTTTATTATTAGTTTCTTATATCGTATGTTATGCTTCTTATTCTTCATTTACAAATTCAGAAGTTTTTCCGCTTTTTTCCAGAATGTGGTCTGAAATGTAAGTCCGGCACCATTCTGTTCGACAGACAATTCAGCGGTTGCTCCCATCAACAATGGAAAATTCTGATCGATATGTCCTGCCGAAAAATTATAACACACCGGATAATCATAATCTTTTACCGCGTCGGCAATAATCTGATGCAGCGATTTTTTCATATCCGGATCTTCGTCATATTCCGTAAACTGACCGACGAGTAAACCTGACAACTGTGACAATGCTCCGCTAATCCGGAGATTTTGCAGCATGCGGTCAACCTGATAAGGTTTTTCACCCACATCTTCAATGAACAAAATAGAATTTTTGAATGATAAATCAAATTTTGTTCCACGCATTCCCATAAAAACGGACAAATTCCCTCCTATCAATTTTCCTTTTGCTGTTCCTTGTCTGTTTTTCGCATCCGGAATGATTTTATAAGAAGGTGTTTTTCCTTTCAGTATATTTTCAAGCAACAAGAGCGCTTCCGAATGAGCCGGAAGTTCGGTCAGTTGCTTTGCCATGACGCCATGAATGGAAATAAAACCTGTTGAGAGTATAGCCTGATGCAGGATGGTAATATCGCTGAAGCCTATGACCCATTTTGGATTTTTGAGAAAACGGCTGAAATCAATCCGGTCGATGATTTGAGCCAGTCCGTATCCGCCTCTGCTACACAGAATTGCTTTAACTCGTGGATCGTCAAGTGCCTGCTGTAAGTCTGTGTACCGTTCCTGTTCGTTGCCCGCATAACGTCCGAGCGCATGTCGTGTAAACATGCCTTCAGTAGCCTTAAAGCCCCAGGATGTAAGTGTAATAATGGCTCCGTCAACAAAAACCGGTTCGATGGCTCCTGCCGGTGAAACAATTCTGACCTCGTCGCCTTCCTTCAGAAAATCGGGATATTTTGCCATATATTTAATCGTTCAAATTTTATATAACAGGGATTATTTATCCTGAATCTTTTTATCTTTATTCCTGTTCTTATTTCTTTTGAAATTACCTTTGGGTTTACTGAATTGTTTTTTCTTTCGCCTGTTGGCATCCGGGTTATACTCGGGAGCTTCACCCAATTCGGGTGGCAGCGGAATTTTGAAAATATCTTTTTCCAGAAAATCCTCTATCTGTTTGAAGCGGTATTGTTCCTCAGGTGCAACCAGTGTGATTGACATTCCGTTTTCTCCGGCACGTGCCGTACGACCGATGCGATGAACATAATCTTCCACTTCCCAGGGCACATCATAATTGATTACCAGCGTAATATCATCAATGTCAATTCCCCGCGCAACAATATCGGTAGCTATGAGCATATTCACCCGGTTGTTGCGGAATTCGTGCATAATGCTGTCGCGCTGAGCCTGATCTAGGTCGGAGTGCATTTCACCTACCGATAAACCCATTTTCCGGAGCGTTTTGGTGATTTCCTTTACTTTCAGTTTTGAACCTGAAAATAGAATAACTTTCTCAGGTGACTTTTCGGCAAAAAGATTTCTGATGATACCGTTTTTCTGTGCTTCCTCGCAAATGTAGGCTGTCTGCATGATGCTTTCAGGCGGACGGGAGATGGCTATTTTTACTTCGACCGGATCTTTCAGAATGGTTTTAGCCAATTGCCTGATTTTCGGGGGCATGGTAGCCGAAAACATGATGGTTTGTCGTTCTTTCGGCAGTCGGTTGACTATCTGCATGATATCGTCGAAGAAACCCATATCGAGCATTCTGTCAGCTTCATCCAAAATAAAGTAACGCACATGTGAAAGGTCAATTTCTGAAAGATTCAAATGTGATATCAACCTGCCCGGAGTGGCAATTACCACATCGGCACCTTTTTGCAGTCCGTTACGCTGAACATCCCAGGCGCGTGAATCATTGCCACCATAAACAGCAACCGACGATGTGGGTACAAAATATGAAAATCCCTCCATTTGCTGATCGATCTGTTGTGCCAGCTCCCGGGTTGGCGACATGATAATTGCATTAACAGCATCATCGGTATGTGGTGTTGTTTGCAAATTATTCAGAAGCGGAAGTATATAAGCTGCTGTTTTGCCCGTACCAGTTTGTGCGCAAGCTATCAAATCTCTTTTTTGCAGTATTACCGGTATTGCCTGCTCCTGGACAGGTGTCATTTCGGTAAAGTTCATTGCCTGCAAGCCATCTAAAACAGCATCACAAAGCGGTAATTCGTCAAATCTCATTTAGTTACTTTTTCATTTACTATTCTTATACAAAAGTACGGATTTTAATTCAATTTTCAGTAGTAAACGTTTTCCAATTAATAATGGTTCGTAAAATTTCAATGGTTTGTCTTTTTGAACCAAGCATAAATTTTCCGTGTAACTTTTTCGTTCGAATCATGTACACCGAATATTAATTCGTCTTGACATTGACATATTTTCCTATTTGAAAATACTTTAAAAATTCATATCTTTGCAATTCATTTTAAATATAGTAATACAAGACATTTCAATATATTATGGCAAAAGAAATTAAAGAACTTACTTCCCGCGCAGATGATTACTCACAATGGTATAATGACCTCGTAATAAAAGCCGATCTGGCTGAATCCTCTGCAGTTCGTGGTTGTATGGTCATTAAACCGTATGGTTATGCCATCTGGGAAAAGATTCAGGCCGAACTCGATAAAATGTTCAAGGAAACCGGACACCAGAATGCATATTTTCCACTTTTTATACCAAAATCCTTTTTAAGCCGTGAAGCAGAACACGTGGAGGGTTTTGCCAAAGAATGTGCCGTTGTAACTCATCATCGACTGAAACAAAATCCGAACGGAAGTGGTCTGATTGCAGATCCGGAAGCCAAACTTGAAGAAGAACTTATCGTTCGTCCGACATCAGAAACCATTATATGGAATACCTACAAAGGTTGGATACAGTCGTATCGCGACCTTCCTATCCTGGTTAATCAGTGGGCAAATGTGGTTCGCTGGGAAATGCGTACCCGTTTATTCCTCCGTACTGCAGAATTTTTGTGGCAGGAAGGTCACACAGCTCATGCCACCCGCGAAGAGGCAATAGAAGAGGCAGAAAAAATGCTTCATGTTTATGCTGATTTTGCGGAGAATTTTATGGCAGTACCTGTACTTCGTGGAGTAAAATCGCCTAACGAACGTTTTGCCGGTGCGATTGAAACATATTGTATTGAAGCAATGATGCAGGATGGAAAAGCACTGCAGGCTGGAACGTCACATTTCCTCGGACAGAATTTTGCAAAAGCATTTGATGTGACATTTGTCAACAAAGAAAACCAACAGGATTATGTTTGGGCTACTTCCTGGGGAGTTTCCACCCGCCTGATGGGTGCGCTGATTATGACACATTCCGACGACAACGGTTTGGTTTTGCCTCCTAACCTGGCCCCGTTCCAGGTAGTAATTGTTCCTATTTATAAAAATGAAGAACAATTGAATGCTATCAGCGAAAAGGTAAAAGAAATAACTGCAAAACTAAAAGCACTGGGCATATCGGTTAAATACGATGATAATGACACAAAAAAACCAGGCTGGAAATTTGCCGAATATGAACTGAAAGGTGTACCGGTTCGCCTGGCAATGGGTGCTCGTGATCTCGAAAACGGCACTGTTGAAGTTGCGCGTCGCGACACGTTGACAAAGGAAACGATAGCTGTAGATGGTGTTGAACTGTACATCTGCAAGCTGTTGAAAGAAATACAGCAAAATATTTATAAAAAAGCGTTTGACTACCGCGCTTCGGTTACGCGTGAAGTGAATTCCTACGAAGAGTTTAAAGTGGAAATTGAAAAAGGCGGATTTTTACTTTGTCACTGGGACGGCACTGCCGAAACAGAAGAATTTATCAAGGGAGATACCAAAGCCACCATCCGCTGCATTCCGCTTGATGGTGACAAAACACCGGGTAAATGTATGGTTACCGGGAAACCTTCGGCACAACGCGTAGTATTTGCAAGAGCATACTAAAAACATTCGTTTAACAGGTAAATTATTAATTCTCAGCAAATAATAATTTACCTGTTATTCAATTAACCAAATAATCTGTTATGGTTTGGAAAGATTTCTTGTATTTTTCCAAAGGTCAACGTACCGGTATTTTAATATTGATTTCGTTGATTATACTTCTGCTTGTTTCAACTTTTCTAATGCCTTATTTGATTAGAAACGAGAAAGATGAAGTTGAAGACATCACTTTTTTAAAAGAAGCTGAAAAATTCAGGGCAAGCCTTGTTGAAAAAAAACGGAACAAAACCTATCCATACGATAATTACCCAGAATATCACAAATCATATCCTCATAAAACATATAACAGCAAATACCAGCTGTTTACTTTTGATCCAAATACTGCTGATTCTGCTACATTAGTACGTTTGGGACTAAAATCCTATATTGCCAGAAATATCATTAAGTACCGCGGTAAAGGTGGTAAATTCAGAAAACCGGAAGATTTCAGAAAAGTGTATGGTATCAGTAGTGAAAAAGCCGATGAACTTTTGCCATATATTCAGATTGCCGAACAAAAACCGAAAGAGATAACATTTTCTGCTTCAAAATCAAATAACGAGTTATCTGAAAAACACGAAAGTGATTATTCTGCTAAGAAAAATGTAATTGTAGAGTTAAATTCTGCTGATACTACCACCTTAATGCAAATACGCGGAATAGGCAGACGGTATGCTAAAAGTATTGTGGGTTATCGCAGAATTTTAGGTGGTTATTATTCAGTAGAACAAATCAGGGAAGTGTACGGTATGAGACCTGAAACTTTCGAGCAGATTAAACCGTTCCTTAACACAGATCCTTCTCTTATTGCAAAAATTGACGTTAACAAAGCGAGCATCGAACGACTGAAAAGTCATCCCTATCTTAACTTCAGTAAAGCAAAGGAGATATATGAGTTACGCAGAGAAAAAGGGAAACTTAAGAAACTGGACGAACTGCAAAATTTGCATTCCCTTACACCCGAAGACCTGCAAAAAATAGGTCACTACCTGAATTTTGAATAAAGAATATCATTTTTGATAAGTTAAAAGGATAAAAACGAATGAAGTTTCTTGAAAACGAGAAGATATTGTTGAGGGCTTTGGAGCCAGAAGACCTGGATTTGCTATATAGCTGGGAAAACGACAGTACAATCTGGATAGCAGGTAATACTCGCGTTCCGTATTCACGGTTTCAGCTGAAAAATTATATAGCTGAAGCACCTTCAGATATCTATGAAAGCAAACAAATCCGGTTGATGATTGTGGACAAGAGTGATAATAGTACTGTAGGAACAGTTGATTTGTTTGATTTTGACATTCACAACAGCCGGATTGCGCTTGGACTTTTTATTGCCGATACACATACAGGCAGGGGTTTTGCCAAAGGAAGTCTGAAACTTGTAGAGGAATATGTATTTAACTTTTTGAAAATAAATCAACTCTATGTTCAGATTATCGAAAGTAACCACGCCAGCCGAAAACTTTTCGAAAACAATTTTGAGTTGCATGGCAAACTAAAAAACTGGATCAAGACACCCGACAAGTATGAAGATGTTCTGACCTATCAGAAGTTTATAAAAAAAACAACCTGATATTATTCTATTTGCACGCGGCATCGATTTCTACGTGCCCGGCATCGAATTCTAAAAAGTATTTTTTAAAAAATGGAAATCTGCATCGTTAGATTGTTTTATAAATAAGATCACTGTATGCAAGACTAATTAACTTTGCCGTGCTCCTATAACTAAAAATAAGCTTATATTTGCACGTATAACGTTTCATTCAATAAAACTAACATTCATTAGCTGACAATCTATGAACCGATTTTTTCTTCTGCTCGCAGGAGCACTTGTTTTCACTGTAAATACAATAAGTCTTAGTGCACAAAACGAAAACAAGCTGGTCAAAGTACCACATCAAATAAGCTTTGAAACCGGTTACAGAAATGTGTTTTCATTAATAGATAATTCAACTGCAATAAATGGAAACAGTGCTACTCATGGTATCGGAGCACTGCTTGATTACGGTTGGCAGGTCAGCGGATTAAACGGGCAAAAACCTGCCGTATACCTTACCGTTCCCATCGGTTACACCAAAATGTTTGCCGACAATCCCGCTTCAAAAGATATCTCAATGCTAAATTACGGATGGACAGTCAGACACAATCTAAACCGGGATAAGAAATTCACACCGTTTGTAGGGTATGGATTGCTGCTTAATACATTAAAAATTGATGATACCGTAGGCGGAGTTATGGGACACCAGACGCAATTTGAACTGGGAACAAACCTGAATACCAAAACCCGAATAAAATACTTTGCTAAATTTCAGTACAGTTACACCTCCTACCCCAGGCTTAATGACAGCAAACGAATTCATTTTCAGTTTCTCGATCTGAGAATTGGAGCTAGATTTTGATTCAGAGAAAAACACAATTTCTATAATTCAGAAGCCATGGAAATATATATTAATTTAGTGGATGATACCAAAAAGCACCTGACTCATATTGCCATCGGGGTTGTATTTATTTTGGTTGGCTTAATATATATGATGATGAAAATAAGGGACAAATCCTTTGATCAGTTCGACTGGGCATATCTCGGATTTTATGGTATTATAGGATTTAAATTTTTAATACAGGGGCTTATAGAAATACTAAGGAAAGCGTATGTTGTCATCAATAATGAAAAGATAGCCCTCAAGCCAGACACAACAACAAAGGGAAAAACTATATTTTGGAAAGACATCCTTACCATAAAAAGGGTTGGTAAGAACTATGAAATTTTGTGTTCTGACAAGACATCCTATACCATATATCTGTCACATTACAGCTATAAAGTGGCTGATGAAATAAAAATAGCCCTCGAAACAATCGCTGCTGAGAAAGCTATACTGATTGAAACACTAACAAATTAATAAGGGACAAGCGTTTTACCTGTCCCTTATTAATTTATGTATTCTGTGTCAATGCATAGTTGTTTACCCGGCACTTTCAATATCAATATTCATCCCAGCTTTTTATCTTAATATCCTCTTTTTTCAGTGTACAGAAGGCTCTAATAAAAGCTGAAGCCAGCCTTGCGTTTGTTACCAGCGGTATATTAAAGTCAATTGCGCTGCGGCGGATAATATAACCATTTGTCAACTCACGACGCGAAAGGTCTTTGGGTATATTGATAATCATATCAAACTTCTTTTCAGCAATCATCTCTTTGATATTATAATCTCCTTCTTCGTCCGGCCAATTCACTGCAATTGATTTTATATCGTTATCAGCGAGGAATTTCTGAGTTCCCTTCGTCGCATAGAGTTCATACCCTTTCTCATCCAACATTTTGCAGGCATCCAGCAGATCAACTTTCGATTTCGTTGTTCCGGATGAAATCATGATGCGTTTTTGAGGAATACGGTAACCCACAGATAATAACGACTTCAATATAGCTTCTGAGAAGCTGTCACCAATGCAGCCTACTTCGCCGGTCGAAGTCATATCGACACTCAACACCGGATCGGCATGCTGTAAGCGGGTGAAAGAAAACTGTGAAGCTTTGATACCTACATAATCCAGTTCAAAAGCTGATTTCTCCGGTTTCTCTACCGGAATACCGAGCATTACTTTTGTAGCCAGATCAATGAAATTGATTTTCAAAACCTTGGAAACAAACGGAAAACTGCGTGATGAACGCAGATTACATTCTATCACCTTGATGTAATTATCCCGGGCCAGGAACTGGATATTAAAAGGTCCTGAAATGTTCAGAGAAGAAGCAATCTCACGGGCAATATTCTTGATCCGTCGGATGGTCTCGATGTATATTTTCTGCGGAGGAAACTGCGTAGTCGCGTCACCAGAATGCACCCCTGCATATTCCACATGTTCGGAAATGGCATAAACCACAATTTCTCCCTTGTCCGCAACAGCGTCGATTTCAATTTCCTTGCAGCGTTCGAGGAACTCTGATATTACCACCGGATGTTTTTTCGAAACCTCGGTAGCCAGATCAAGAAAGGCTTTCAGTTGAGTTTCGTCGTAACAAACATTCATGGCTGCACCCGATAGCACGTACGATGGACGAACCAGTACAGGGAAACCAATATCCCTTACAAATTTATTGACGTCGCTGTAGGTTGTAAGCTCCTGCCAGCGCGGCTGGTCAATTCTTAGTTCGTCAAGCATAGCTGAAAATTTATTTCTATCCTCTGCACGGTCAATATCCTTAGCCTGTGTTCCCAATATTCGCATATTGGCAGCAGCCAGTTTCATTGCCAGATTGTTCGGAATCTGACCTCCGGTAGAAACGATGGTACCCATTGGGTTTTCAGCTTCCAGGATATCCAACACACGTTCGTAAGTCAGTTCGTCGAAATAGAGCCGGTCGCACATATCGTAATCGGTCGAAACGGTCTCGGGATTGTAATTGATCATCACCGAACGAAGTCCCTGCTGACGGATGGTGTTCAAAGCATTAACGCCACACCAGTCAAATTCCACGGAAGAGCCAATACGATACGCCCCCGAGCCCAATACCACAACCGAACGTTTATCGCCTAAATAATGTACATCGGTAGCATTACCATTATATGTCACATAGAGGTAATTGGTCAACGCGGGATATTCTGCAGCTAGGGTATCAATTTGTTTTACAACGGGAACAATACCCCTGCTTTTGCGGTATTCCCGTGTTTTTTTGGTTTCATCGTCCATATCGTGGCTTTTACTTTTCACCACAATACGGGTAATCTGGAAATCGGAGAAACCTTTTTTCTTAGCTTCAAGCAAAAACTCGTCTGGTAAGTCACTCAACTTATGATATGAGGCTAGTTCTTTTTCCAAATCTACAATGTGTTGCAGTTTGTATAAAAACCATTTGTCGATTTTGGTCAGTTCGTGAATTTTATCCACATTGTAACCTTCGTGGAATGCCTGCGAAAGGAAGAAAATCCGGCGGTCTGTTGGTACAGATAGATCTTTCTCCACATTTCCGGTTTCGAATTCCTTATTTCCAACAAAACCGTGCATTCCCAAACCTACCATTCGAAGTCCTTTCTGGAGAACTTCCTCAAAATTCCGTCCGATTGACATGATTTCACCCACTGATTTCATGCTGCTACCCAATTCGCGTGATACTCCGTGAAACTTACCCAAATCCCAGCGTGGTATTTTGCAGACTACATAGTCGAGCGAAGGCTCAAAGAAAGCTGAAGTAACTTTAGTGATTGAGTTCTTCAATTCAGTCAGTCCGTATCCGAGTCCCAGTTTGGCAGCGACGAATGCCAGCGGATAACCTGTAGCCTTCGAAGCCAGTGCCGATGAACGGCTCAGACGCGCATTCACCTCAATAACGCGGTAATCTTCCGAAACGGGATCGAAAGCATATTGCACGTTACATTCGCCCACAATACCGATGTGGCGAATGATACGAATGGAAAGTTCGCGTAACTTGTAGTATTCGCTGTTTGTGAGGGTTTGTGATGGTGCCACAACGATACTTTCACCAGTATGTATGCCAAGTGGATCGAAGTTTTCCATGTTACATACTGTTATACAGTTGTCGTAACGGTCGCGTACCACTTCATATTCAATTTCCTTCCAGCCTTTCAGCGATTTTTCGACCAGCACCTGTGGCGAATAGGAGAAGGCTTTATCAACCAGTGTTTTGAGTTCGGTATCGTTATCGCAGAAACCACTGCCAAGTCCGCCGAGCGCATAAGCTGCCCGGACAATTACCGGATACCCCAGGCTGTTGGCAGCGCGCAGTGCATCATCGAGCGATGTAACAGCTGCACTTTTGATATATTTAACTCCTATCTCGGAGAGTTTTCGGTTAAAAATCTCTCTATCCTCTGTATCTATAATCGATTGTACAGGAGTTCCCAGCACCTTTACATTATATTTTTCAAGAATTTTATTGCGATAAAGTGCAACACCACAATTGAGCGCTGTCTGCCCTCCGAAAGAGAGAAAAATACCATCAGGATGTTCTTTTTCGATAACCTGTTCAACAAAGTCGGGGGTTACAGGCAGAAAATATACCTTATCGGCAATACCTTCGGATGTTTGCACTGTGGCGATATTCGGATTTATCAATACAGTTTGCACTCCTTCTTCGCGCAGTGCTTTCAGAGCCTGTGAACCGGAATAGTCAAATTCACCGGCTTCTCCGATTTTCAGAGCGCCCGAACCAAGAACCAGTACTTTTTTAATCTCTCCCTTTTCGGCCGATTTGTAATTATGCTTTACAACCAATTTCGCGTCCAGCTCTTCTTCTATCAGTTTGGGCACGGAAATATTATTTTCATTTATCGATCTGATAAATACATCGAAAAGAAATTCCGTATCAGTAGGGCCAGCTGATGCTTCGGGATGAAACTGCGCCGAGAACCAGGGTTTGGTTTTGTGACGAATACCTTCGTTTGTTCCGTCGTTCATATTGATGAAAAGCGGTTCCCAGTCGGCTGTCAGTGTATTGCTGTCAACAGCAAATCCATGATTTTGCGAGGTTACAAATGCCCGATGAGTTCCAGCCAGTTGAACTGGTTGATTACAGCTACGGTGACCGTATTTCAGTTTATAAGTTTTGGCACCGCCTGCCATAGATAACAACTGATTTCCCATACAGATACCAAAAATCGGTTTATCAGTTAACATGGCCTTGCGGATATTGGCAACTGTTGCGTCACAATAAGCAGGATTACCAGGTCCGTTGGAAATAAACAACCCATCGAAATCGAGCCCGTTGAAATCATAATCCCACGGCACCCGTACTACAGTAGTATCGCGTTTGAGCAGACATCGGATAATATTGTGTTTTACTCCACAGTCCACCAGCACCACTTTATTTTTTCCATTTCCATAAGTGATGACTTCTTTACAACTAGCTTTTGCCACCTGATTTTCGTCATCGGGATTAACAAAATCAATATCTTCCTTATCGGGGAAAACCAGCTTGCCGAGCATCGTCCCCTTCTCGCGTACAAGTTTTGTAAGTTCACGGGTATCTATACCGTACACGGCAGGCACCTGATTTTCTTTCAACCAATCGCTAAGGCTTTTGGCCGCATTCCAGTGGCTGTATTCAAACGAAAAATCGGAAACAATAAGACCAGCTGCCTGTATTTTTTCCGATTCGTAAAAGGTTGAAATGCCGTTAATAATTTCATCCTTGGGGACACCGTAATTTCCAATCAGCGGATAAGTGAGCGTCAGTATCTGCCCGGCATAAGAGGGATCCGATAAACTTTCGGTGTAGCCGACCATCCCGGTACTGAAAACAACTTCGCCGGCAACCGGCTTTTCATAACCAAATGATTTTCCTTTGAATACTGTTCCGTCTTCCAGAACAAGATGCAGGGGTTTGTGATGCATGGTGAGTATGTTGAATGTTTGAAATTATATATCAAAAAAATTTGGCAGGATATGTACTTTTTCAAAGAATTGAATACTTATCCAAAAAGTAAACATTATTCTTCATTTTCCACCGAATTTTGTGCAAAAGTACGGATTTTCTATCATTTTTACAACCGCTATAAACCCGAATAAACATAAAAAAAGTCTTTCGGGATAAAAAATTGTGATAAAGTACGATTGTATAGTAAATTTTGTATCTTTACTGCGATAATATCCCTTATTAAGTCAACATAAAGCATAGTCCGGTTATGAAATCATTTAAATTTGTTTTTATAGTTATTTTTACGTTTTCAGTTCTTTCAGTGTTTGCTCAAATTGAGACATCGGCTCCGATACTCTCCGAAAAATTTTTAGTTGAATCATATGAAAAAAAACTGAATACGAAGAATGTTATCAGTTATGAAGACATAAAAGGAACACCCTACTGGAAAAAAGAATATATTGAGGGTAAACTTTATTTGAATGATACCGTTGTGGTTCAGGCACCTCTTCGCTACAATATTTATACGGATGAAATCGAATACAAGTCGAATGACAGAAATTACGCTATTGGCAATCCTGCATATCTAAAGAAAGCTTTAATCGGTAAAACCACTTTTTTGTATATCCCGTTTATTGGTAATGGCGGATATTACGAACTCCTCGAATCGGGAAAATGCTATCTGCTGCAACGACGGACCATGCGATTTAAGCCCGTGGAATACGCCAAACCCATTATCGGCACTGTACCTGCAGAATTTATCCCTGAACCCGACGTGTTTTATCTGGTAGTGGACAATAACCGCTGGTACAAAATAGTCAGTCTCAAATCGGTTAAAAATGTAATGCTCGATCAGGAAAAAATGATCGACGAATTCATAAGCCGGGAAAAAATCAGGTCGATCAAAAAAGAAAATTTAATAAAAATCGTTAAGCATTACAACAGCTTTGTAAATAATTAATTTCTCAACACGTCTCGCTTCCGTTTATTTATCAATAGTGACTTTATTGATTTGTTCATTTTTTAAAATACGAATTAAATGCTGGTAATTTTTATGATTAGTGCCTACTTTCCAGTATTATTATAAAAAATCACACATCAATTCGCATATTAAGTAAAAATCAGAAAAAAAATTATTATGAACATCAAAAAAGCAGGATTATTAATCCTAATTAGTCTTTTAATTATGAATGTAAATGCACAAAGCCTCTCAGGCGACTGGAAAGGAACCTTATCTGTTCATGGTACGAATCTGGAACTGATTTTCCACATTACCGAAAAAGACGGCGCTTACACTTCCACAATGGACGTACCCGCTCAGGGTGCAACAGGAATTCCGGTTCAGAAAACCGAATTTATCGGCAATACCCTTAAAATCAGCGTCCCCGCTGCTCAGATTAATTATTCCGGAGAACTCACAGGGGACAGCATTACCGGAAACTTTGAACAAATGGGAATGAAACTTCCATTGACACTAAAAAAGGCAACTATTAAACTGCCCGGAAATACCGCGCTTGTTTCGTCGGATGAAACATTGAAGAAACTGGTGGAAAGTGATAACGGAAATTATAAATATAAAGTATCCGATTACTTTGCGCGACCAAAAGCTTCGTCCTTTCAGCTTTCGCCTAACGGCAAATACATGTCGTATATGGAAAAAGACGACAAGAACAAAAACCACGTGTATGTAAAAGAAATTGCTTCCGGAAAAGTGAACCGCGCCATCGAAGAAAAAGATGAACTGATAAAAGGTTACGGCTGGATAAGCGATGACAAACTCTTTTACGCAATGGATAAAGGCGGAAATGAGAATTTCCATATTTATGTGGCAGATATTGACGGTCAGACTCCAAAAGACATGACACCTTTTGACGGCGTAAGAGCAGGTATTATTACCATTCTGAAAGATCAGAAAAATATCATGATCATCCAGATGAACAAAAACAACAAGCAGATTTTTGAGCCTTACCGCTTGAATGCCGCAACCGGTGAGTTGACGCAGTTATTCGAAAACAAAGATGCCGCAAATCCAATTCAGGGATATGACTTTGATAAAGACGGAAATCTGCGTGCATATACCAAAATGGTCAATGGCGTGGAAATGGAATTGTACTACAAAGACCTTTCAACCAATGAGTTTAAATTGGTGACACGCAATAAATGGGACGACAACTTCGGGATAATAAGCTTCAGCTACAACCCGAACAATAAAGATGAATCCTATGTGTACAGCAATCTGGACAGCGATAAAGCCCGCATCTTCCTTTACGATTTCAAGACCAATAAAAAGATTAAAGAAGTTTTCTCCAATCCGAACTATGATGTGACAGGCATGCACCTTTCACGGAAACGCAATTACGAGCTGGATTATTTTTCATACGATGGCGAAAAATCAGTGATCATTCCAATCAGCAAAATTTATAAGGATTTAGACAGCCGGATAAAAAAACAATTTCCCGGAAAAGAATACGGTGTGGTAGATTTTGACGATGATGAAACAAAGTTTTTGGTTATTCTGCAAAGTGACAAACTCTATGGAACTTACTATGAGTACGATACCAAAACAAAAACATTCAAACTTCTTTACGATCTGATGCCTCAACTGAAAGAAGCTGATATGGCAGTGATGAAACCCATCACCTTTAAAAGCCGCGACGGGATGACGATACACGGCTACATCACACTACCAAAAGAAGCATTGGCAGGAAATAAAGTTCCGATGATTGTAAACCCACACGGAGGTCCTCAGGGTATTCGCGACAGTTGGGGTTTCAATCCCGAAACTCAGCTTTTTGCAAGCCGCGGTTATGCAACGTTGCAGGTTAATTTCAGAATTTCAGGCGGATACGGAAAGGAATTTTTAAGAGCAGGATTCAAGCAAATAGGCCGTAAGGCTATGGATGATGTTGAAGACGGTGTAAAATATGCCATTTCGCAAGGCTGGGCCGATAAGGATAAAATTGCTATCTACGGTGGTAGTCACGGTGGTTACGCCACCTTAATGGGATTGGTGAAAACACCTGAATTATATGCATGTGGCGTTGATTATGTAGGCGTTTCCAATATCGAGACATTTTTTGCCTCTTTCCCTGAATACTGGAAACCGATGAAAGATATGGTAAAAGAAATCTGGTACGATCTGGACAATCCCGAAGAACTGAAAATTGCCCGCGAAGTATCACCGGTCAATAATATCGACAAAATCAGGAAACCATTATTTGTTGTTCAGGGAGCTAACGATCCACGCGTTAACATCAACGAAAGTGACCAGATAGTTACCGCCCTCCGTGCAAAAGGATTCGAAGTTCCTTATATGGTGAAGTATAACGAAGGACACGGATATTATCGTGAAGAAAACCGCATGGATTTTTACGGAGCTATGATGGGTTTCTTTGCTAAATACCTGAAATAAATCAGGTTAAAAACAGTCATTAATAAACCGGACACTTGCACGAAAGCGGGAGTCCGGTTTTTATTTTTCTCAAAATTAAAAATGAGACAAAGAGTTCTTTTCAGATTACAGAAAAAATTCTATCTTTGCAATCGTTTTTTAACAAGCCTTTTTAGCTCAGTTGGTAGAGCAATTCATTCGTAATGAATAGGTCTGGGGTTCGAGTCCCCAAAAAGGCTCACAATAATTATCTGCAAAATTCTCATATTTTATAAAAAATATGTATTAACAATCCAGCAAAAAATATCTATTCACATATTTGATATTTTCCTTTCCCTTCTCATATTTAAGATTATACAAGTTATAGATTATTCTCAAGGATGTCTCTATATATTTTAATACTCACTTCTTTGATATACTTTTACCCAATCAATAATCATAGTAGTTGGGAAAATTGAATTATCAATTTCTCCTCCCAAATTACCTCCAATTGCAATATTAAAAATAAAATATGCCGGCTTGTCAAATGGCCAGTTTTCTGGTGTTTTTAGTTCAGGTTTATAGTGATAAATTTGTCGTCCATCTACAAAAAAGGTTATATAGTGCGGCGTCCATTCCATGGCATAGATATGATATTTGTCGTAGGGTCGTTCAATAATGACTTTACCACTGTAAGGAGTTGCACCATAGCCCGAAGTATTGTGAATGGAAGAAAACACAACTCCGGGATCTCTTCCTACATGTTCCATGATATCTAATTCGCCACTGGCAGGCCAGCCTACCTGATCGATATTATTGCCCAACATCCACAACGCGGGCCAGGTGCCTTTCCCAGCCGGTAGTTTAGCTTTTATTTCGAAAAAACCGTGAGTAAAAATACGTTTATTTCTGGTAATCAGACGGGATGAAGTGTATTCGTTATTTTCATGTTGGGCAGTAAGTATCAGCTTACCTCCTTTTTGCACAGCATTTTCACCATTTGTATATCTCTGTTTCTCGTTATTGACCCAACCCGGCTTTGCCTCTTCATGTGTCCATGCCGTGGTATCAATGGTTTTGCCACTGAAATTATCTTTCCATACAAGCTTATATTCTTTTTTAGATTGTGAATAAGCAGAAATACTAAGCAATAATGTAATCAAAATCAATGTTGTTTTTAGTTTTCTCATAGTATTATAGTTCTAAATAAATTTATATTTTTTCAGCCATTCCTTAAATTCTAAAGGCCAATTGTCAGCATCGACCTTTTGAGGTCTCATTCCAAATCCATGACCGCCCTGATTGTAAAGTACAATTTTGTGTTTCACTTTTTTCACTTTCAATAGATCAGCAAATGCCTGACTATGATATGGCTCCACCACATCATCGTTTAGCGCATGAACTAAAAATGTAGGTGGAGTTTGCCTGGTAATATGTAATTCGTTTGAAAAGAAATTAATTAAATCTTCTGCAGGATTTTCACCCAACAAATTTTGACACGTTCCACCCGGAAAAAAGACAGGACGAAAAGAAATTACCGGATATATCAAAGCCATAAATAATGGTTTATTTTCTTTATCGTAATGTGTTCCAAGTGTGGAAGCCAGATGTCCGCCTGCGGAAAAACCAATGATACCTATTCTGTTCTTATTGAGTTTCCACTCCTTTGCATGTCTACGAATAATGCGCATGGCGGTTTTAGTGTCTTTCAAAGGTATTTGGTGATTCCCGAAGGGCATACGGTAATAAAGCACAAATGCCGTAACGCCAATACTATTAAACCAACGGGCAATTTCGGCTCCTTCTTTTTCAGCAGCCAGTCCACCATAACCACCACCCGGGCAAATCAGCACTGAAGTCCCACTTTTATTTTGTGAAATAGAAGGATACATGTACATGCGGGCTTCACTTACAAAAGTGATCCACTCTACCCCATTGGCAGCTTCGGTCTGAGGACTAAAAACCCCTTCGGATGCACCTTGCGGGAACAGTTTTATTTCTTTTTGTGAAAACATAAAAAATGGCACAAGCACTAATATTGTTACAATTATTTTCTTCATTGAATTAAAATTTATTCTAACGTTTTTTTATACTTATTTCCGAATCTATCAATTACTTCAACAAGGATTTTTGCAGTTGGATTTTCAAGTTTAGCTCTGAACAAATGATGAGTCTGACTTACACTTAACCAGGAATGTTTTTTGTTTTTTCCGGGCTGATAAAGTGATGCTGCATAAGGATCTTCACCCCAATATCGCTGCATTTCGCCAATTTTAATTCCATTTTCATACCAGATGACTTTCCACTGTGGGTCGTAACCGTAAACATTGGCAATAAAACAATCGGGAAAAGCAGCATCGGTACCTGCTTTATAGAGTTTAAATTGTTCTGTTTTATTCTGATTTACTCCTTTGAAATACCATGTCAGGCTATCGCCATTTATTTCATACACGGTATAACCTTTCGGTGATCCATCTGTACAGACGTCGCCCTGCCACCAGGCGCCGCTGGCAGCAGCGTGAACGTGTTCTGCTATATTCGGCGTTGCCTGAGTAAACCATTGGGTATGGCTGTGTCCGGCAAGGATGTGTGAATTGTATGGTGATAGAATTCTATATAAAGCCTGTCTGTTCAACACCGAATTGGACATTTCGGTAGTATAACTTCCGGCCTTCTCGGATTCTCCATAAATTGTGGGAATATGAAGTGTAACAATCACTGTGCTTCCGGGTTTTACCGACTTCAAATCCTGCTCTAACCACTGAAGTTGATTCTCATCGACATAGCCAATATATCGGTACGAGAAGCCGTAATAAAACACATCTTTAAGAACTACGTAATGGATTTTACCTAAGTTGAAGGAAAAGTGAGCAGGTCCGAATGCTGCTGAAAAAGATTTGGCAGATAATTCGTTCGATCGGTTGTTGTAATCCATATCGTGATTCCCTATTACCTGATAAAAAGGCACATTGGTTTGAGAAATAACCTGCTTGTATTTGTCGAAAAAGTCCAATCGATCGAACACATTATCACCGGCACTGATAGCATGTACTGGCATATCAGCCGGAAATGCTGTTATGGTTTTTTTACATCAGCAACCACTTCTTCCAACTGCTGAAATTCTTCCATATCAAGCACCTGAGGGTCAGCCCAAAGAATAAAAGCGTGGTTTGACTGCGATTTTTCTGATTTCCGAATTTCGAAATTGATTTTCTGACTTTTTAGGTTTTGATTAATTTTTTGGAAAAACACAGGAATTCCATTCACCAAAGTCGATTCATAACCCGAAGGAAGGGAATAATAAACATATTCGCTTTCACCGGAAGTTTCCAGATTGAATTTTCCGTTTTTGTCAGTCAATACGATGGTTTTGCCATCAGTAATTTGTACTGACGGAATTGCTTTCCCGTTTGACATTACTTTTCCTTTTACGGTAATACTTCCAGCAAATACTAATGCTCCGGAAATTATAAAATAACCGCAGAATAAGAATTTAATTAAACTTCTTTTATTCATAATGTTCGTTCTGATTTTAACATTTTCCCGGATAATAACTGACTTTTCGTTCGTAATTCATAAACGTAAACACCCGGATTTAAATGAGCTGGTTTATATTCAAAAACGTAATTTCCGCTGGATTGATTATATTTATTTAAGCTATAAACTATTCCACTCCATTCGGGGCAATTGGATGATTAAGCGCATAGTGGTTTCCACTCCAATCAAAACAAAATCATCTCCTTCTTCTTCATCTCCTCCTACAGCAACATGAGACCCAACTAAAGTAAGAGATGCTTTGTCGTATCCATTTACGGGACTTGTCAAAGAATTTGTATTGTCTAATTTCCACCAGCCTTTTCTTTCTGTTACTGTAGCGTAGCACTGAGGTAATCGCAAATGAACATGACTATTAATAGTAATACGTGGTAAAGATATTCTTTTTTCATTTTGGATTTTCAGAAAATCAGGCAAGATATTCAATAAACAGTTTTTTTTACTTTAAGAGGGTATCTCTTTTGAAGAAACACCCTCTTATCGCTTTTCAACACAAATTAACTTTTACTTAGAAACCACCATTTTACGTACACTTGTTTGATTATTAGAAATCATTTGCAAATAATATATTCCATTCACTAAGTTTTCAGAATTTAACTCGAATTTATAATTACCAGGGGTTTTATTGCCTTCTGAAATTACATTTAGTTGTTTTCCTGTTAAATCAAGAACTTTGAATATTACATTGCCTGACTCTTGTATCGTGTATGGGAAAGTTGTTCTTACAGAAAATGGATTAGGATAGTTTTGACCTAATAAACTTTTATTTACAGATATCGGTTGACGTAATCCGGTACCTTCTCCTGTTGCATTACCAAGTTGAGCAACCTGTTCGGGAGTTAATACTATATCCCATACTGCTAATTCAGAGCAATGCATAACGCCTTCTTCTCCATCGTCATCTGCGAATATATGTGGTAAATTTGCGATTTGTAAGGCGTGTCTGCTGTCAGTTAAAATGCCGGTTTTCTCTACCCACAATTCACCATTTATGTAAACTTTGTATGTTTCACCTGAAGAAGTGACAATCAAACGATACCAAGTTTCTGGAACAACCGTATTGCTCGACCAACCAAGGGCACCTAAGCCAACAACACCTGTACCAGCCGACCATTTAATAAACAAATCACCATCGCCTGAGTTAGTAGCACCTGTTTGAAAGAATGAATAATAACTGGGAGAAGTTCCAATTGCTTTAAAATCAATTTGCATTGAATACACATTTACCAACGAACCACCTCCATTTGCTTCAATTCCATGATTCATCACCAATGATTGGTAAAATCCATCAACGATAGCTCCATTACCTTCTGCCGGACCTAAAGCTGATGTGTGAGTGATAGTGGCTTCAGGAACAAGATCATTTCCAATAGTAGCCAGCATTAAATTATTTGGATCATCAAATTTCCAAAGCCCTTTTGGTTGTGGAAACATTGGCTGTGATGCATTTCCCAACTCGATAGCCTGGTCCTCAGTCAATGCCACATCCCAAACTGCAAGTTCAGCACAATGAATAGTCGGATCTTCACCATCATCGTCACCAAAAATATGAGGTAGAGATTTCAATGCATGACGACTATCTACAGCAATTCCTAATTTTTCAAGATATAACTCTCCATTGATGTATATCCTGTAGTATTCACCACATTTAGCCGACACGATCATACGATACCATGTGTCTGCAACAATAACTTTTGTTGACCAGCCTAAATCGCCTAATCCAATTACACCACTGGCTTTAACAAACAAATCCCCGTCAGCATCATTCATAGGACCTGTTTGAAAAAACGCAACATAACCTGGAATTGGAGCCGGAACCATAAAATCAATTTGAAGTGAATACTCATTTGTCAGAGAGCCACCACCATTTGCTCCAATTCCATGATCCATAACTAATGCATGTCCGATTGGGTCCATGATCGCTAAATTTCCATCTACAGGACCTGCCACTGATTCATGAGGAGTAGTACCATAAGTAGTTAGTGAATTTCCAATAGTTGCTTTAAGCATATCAGCACTGTCATCGAATTTCCACCAACCTTTACGGGTTGGCACAGCAGCTGACACAGAGAATGTAAAGACAGTGATAAACAGCAAAAAAAGTAATTTCTTCGTTTTCATGTTATTTTATTTTAAGTGTTAAAAAAATATGGAAATTTCTAAACGTATTCTACTTAAGTAACCACATGATTTTATTAATTTCATCGTAACCACCATATTGTCTATCTAATGCAATTATAAGATTTTCCCGATTATAGTCTGTTTCAGAATTTGGATAAAGCCAACGCATTGGAATACCATTTACATTATTTTCATTCAGACTTGTTGCCGGATTAATAGGAAATTCAGGATATTTATTTCGACGATATTCAAAATAACTGTACTCAGCATCTTGCATAAAACTTAGGATATAACGTTGCATCCAAATTTGTTTCAACTGATCATCCAGTGTAGTTTTGAAAGCTGCTTCGCCGGTGAAATAGTTATCAATATAATTCTGATCAATTGCTTTACCGTGAGCATATGTGGATTTTGTTGCCATAACAACAGCTAAAGATGCTTTAACACCTTGCTTATAAAAATCTTCAGCATTCCCGGAGGTTATCCAACCACGTAATCTGGCTTCTGCCAGTATTAATTGTTGTTCTCCATAGGTTAGTAACATACGAGGTTCACATGCTGCCTCAGTCAGATAGCGTTTGTTGAGCAATGAATACTTGCTTGCACTATGTCCGGCATTCATCTCAGCATAATCAATCGACACATCAACACCCACGTAAGCAGCTGTATCGGATTGTGATTTACCTGCAGATATTTTTGAAGCCGCAGGATCAGCATAGTAAAATAATCTTCTATCGTTCAGTTTCTTCAAATTATCCATGAGTAAGGAACTGATAATAGTTCTGCTGGTAAATAAATTACTTGTTCCTGATAATGGATGTTTGTTTTGAGTAGAATAATTAAGCCCAAAGTATCCGGTATTTGCTTCCAACAAATAACCTCCCGCAACAATCTCAGCAAAACGGTTTTTTACGTTTAAAGATGCAACACCTTCTTTTTTGCTCAGAGTCATCAATATCTTAAGAGCAAAAGAATTTGTAGCTCTGCGCCATTTATCCGGATTACCCGCGTATGGTGTGGGATCACCTGTAAATGTACGTCCATTAGCAAAATACTGATCAGCTTCTTTCAGTTCATCAAGAATACCTTTAAGAACTTCTTCCTGAGTGTCATATTTGGGTTTAAATACCCCTGTTTCTCCCAAACCACTTTCACTATAAGGAATATCTCCCATTTCCATAGTCAAATAGTAGAATATATAAGCACGGGCAAATTTGGCTACTCCTTTGTATGAGTCTTCCAAAACTCCCCCTTTTGCAGCAGCTACCATTTGTTCTATATTGGGAAGAATAGTCATAGCTCCAAAACTGCTACTGCCGATTCTATTGTATTGTGCATCCATTTGACCTTCATTGGCGTAACCTATGTATTTTGGCAAAGCATTTTGACTGATATAACTTTTAGCTTCACTACCAAATCTTGTAGTTCTAAGAATTACATTTGTACATAGAAGTGATGCGCTCACAGTTGTTGTTGCATCTGGATTTGTGTTAATATCTTCAAACTGATTGCAGCCTGGCAATATGAAAACCAGAAGAGTGCTTCCAATTAAAAAAAATCTATTTAGTTTTTTCATTTGTAATTGTATTAAATTTTAAACTATTAATTATATGTTTCTGGAATTGATTTAATTTTCAAATTATCAAAAACTAACTTTAACATTAAACCCAATATATCGAATAGAGGGGTCACTAAAGTTATCATATCCTCCATCCGGATCAGAATACTTAAACTGTTTTGACCATAAAAATAAATTCTGACCAACGGTAGACAAAGAAATTCCCTTGGTATATATTTTTTCACAAATATGTTTTGGCAGCGTGTATGTTAATGACATCTCGCGGATTTTTAAAAAGGTTGTAGAGTAAACATCAATAGGTGATGCAGCTCCACCCCAGGCGGTACCTTTATGTAATGCATTTATATAAGTTTCATAAGTAGTTGCAACATCATTCGGTGCGTATACCCTTGTATCACTTGTTATGTTGCCATATGTGTCGTACGTTGCAGAACCTGAAACAACTTTTACTCCTTCGCCAATATAATTATTTCCTCCAACTGTTGCATCCAGATATCTTTGATCTGTAACTGAGTTTGGATGAGATCCGGCTCGCCACATATACATTTCTGTTATTGTCTGAGTAAGGCCACCAACCCGTCCATCCATTGAGACAGAAAACTGGAAATTCTTATATCTTACAGAAGAACTTAGACCCCAAATCCAGTCAGGATCAGAATAGCCAAATTTTGAGGTATAATCTGAGTAGAGAGGTTTGCCTGCATTATGAATAATATTCCCATCAGGATCACGTAAATAATCATACAGCACATATGCATCATAACGTTCTCCGACTTTAACCCAGGGTTTATCTGAGGAGTACAAAGAGTCCAGTTTTGTGAAATATCGTGCATATTTCGACCAGTTAACAGATAGATCCCACTGCCAGTCTTTTGTTTTTACCGGCGTTACATTTGCAGTTATTTCAATACCTCTTCTGGTAACTTCTTCATCTGTATTTACGTAATTACTGGTAAAACCTGAGGCCGAACTTATTCCTCCCCATGTCAGTCCGTCGTACATCCTTTTTGAATAATAGGAGAAATCTAAAGATGCTCTGTTTTTTAATAAATTAATGGCAGTGCCCACTTCAAAAGTCTCTGAAGATTCCGGCATTACAACCGAACTGCGTATACTCCCGGGATATGATGCCGTACTAAAACTTCCCCATGCACTATTTGTAATTGTATAGACAGAATTAATGGCATATACATCTGCCGGTGTCTTTGATGTAGTCCATGACCCGCGGATTTTCCATAACGAAAGCCAATCAGTTTTTGGTAATAATTCCGATGCAATAAAGCTGCCCGAAACTGATGGATAAAGATAAGAACGGGTTGACTGCGACAAGGTTGAACTCCAGTCGTTTCGCATAGTGCCTTCAGCATATATTAGATTATTCCATGACATTGCCAGACGACCGTACAAGCTATTAACCTGACGACGATAAATAGTAGAACTAACATTGGCAGGACTAACAGAAGCATTTAATGAATAATATCCCGGAATGGTAAGTCCATCTTGTGTTTTAGCCTCAATACCCTCATCTTGTTTGTAAAAAATCGTACCTCCAAACAAACCATCAACACTAAATTTATCGAATGTTTTACTACCTGATAAGATTAGATCATTATTAAAACTATAACCGCGACTTATTCCAGTATTATAGGATCCATTGGCCGATTCACCCCAAACTTGTGTGCCATTAGGAATTAATGTGGCTGAACCTGCACTAATTAATGACCCTTTAGAAATCTTGATGTCCTGACGATCACTGTAAGTATCAAAACCTGATCTTAACGATAATTTCAACCACGGTGTAAAGTCATAATTTACCGATAAATTTCCATTCATAATATCTTTATTGATGCTATGAGTTCTTTGGAACCTATCGAAATAGGGGTTATTACTTGAATCGGTATAACTGTTATTTTGCGATTCGTTTGGTATTAACCAATAGTCCATATAGTCCCTAACATCGTAGTCAGCAGCAGACCACACCAACATACTGTACATTGGGTCATAGCTGGTATAACCACTGAAACCTATATTAGGGGACGTCTGTTTGTTATAAGAAATACTTGACGACAAAAGGAACTTATTTAATTTCATATCTCCACCAATACCGTAGGTGTACTTATTGTAATCTGAATTAGGATACTGACCTTTATTGTTTACCCAGGTTGCCGATGCCCGAAAACTTCCAAACTCGCCCTGTTGAACTATATTCACATTGTTGTTTAATACATAACCTTGTTCAAGGAAGTTTTTAAAGTTGTCTTTCCCTCTGGGTAGATATGGCATTAAAAGCCATGATTTAGTAACCGGATCCCATTGCTTTACTTCACGACCATCCATCGGAATGCCCCAGGAACCATCTCCACCTGTGGAGTAAGTATTTGTAGCGGTATTAACAACACGTCCAAATGTTGATTGTAATTCAGGAATAGCCAGGAAACCTGCTGTAAACATTGATCCGCTATTTAGAGACACTTCCAGACCTTTGTTCTTATT
>Ga0116170_10001032_pt1 | contig 28942 bp, 27 predicted proteins | sample AD_JPNHW1_MetaG_FD_89797 | JGI IMG/M metagenome (GOLD analysis project Ga0116170, IMG submission 89797) | Active sludge microbial communities of municipal wastewater-treating anaerobic digesters from Japan - AD_JPNHW1_MetaG | ecosystem: Engineered > Bioreactor > Anaerobic > Digestate | place... | reverse complement strand
TGGCCCTGGCCCGTCGCGCCGTACCAGATCCATCTGCTGAACCTGGATCCCGGAAACGCCGAGGTCAACGACACCGCGAACCGCCTGGAGCGGGAGCTGGAATCCGCGGGCTTCGAAGTGCTGCACGACGAGCGCGAAGGCATGAGCCCCGGCGCCAAGTTCAAGGACGCGGATCTGCTGGGATTCCCCCTGCGTGTCATGGTGGGCTCCAAGGGCCTCAAGGACGGCATCGTGGAGCTGAAGGACCGCCGCACCAAGGAGCTCCAGAAGGTCAAGCCAGAAGAGCTGCTGGGAGCCGTCCAGTCCGCCAAGGCGCGCATCCTGACGGAGCTGCACGAGGCCGGGGGCCGGTAGCGGCTTCATCCATCGGGAGGCGGATGGGCCGAGGGACGCGGGGGATGAACCCCGCGCCTCGGCTATCCTGGAGCCATGATCGGACGTCTGCGTGGAGAACTCATCGAGAAGCACCCCAACCGCGCCCTCGTGGAGTGCGGAGGGGTGGGTTACGAGTGCGCCATTTCCTTGGGCACTTACGGGCTGCTGCCTGAGCCGGGGTCGGAAGTCGTTCTGCAGGTGGAGACGCTGCTGCGCGAGAACGACCTCAGCCTGCTGGGCTTCGCCACGGCGCAGGAGCGATCCGCCTACCGACTCCTGATCAAGGTGGATGGCATTGGCCCGCGCCTAGCGCTGGCGGCCCTGGGCGCCCTTCCCTTGAACGAACTGGTTGCGGCCATCCGCGGACGAGACGTGAAGGTGCTCACGCGCATTCCCGGCATCGGCAAGAAGACCGCCGAGAAGCTCTGTTTCGAACTTTCCGAAAAATTGGGAGGATTGACGGGCCTCGATGGACTGAGCGGTTCGACCCTTCCTGGCGATAGCTGGGAATCGGATCTTCGCTCGGCCCTCACGAATCTTGGATTCAAAGAGGACGCTGTTCTTCCCGTGGTCGCTGAACTGAAGCAAACGAAACCTCCGATTCAGGAGGCCTTGAGACTCGCTTTGAAGGCCCTGCAACGATGAACACGCGCATTCTTTCCACCTCCATGCTGGTGGGCCACGCCCTCTTCGAACTGGGCGAACGATTTCCGGAACTCTGCATCGCGCCTTTCCGATCCATCGCCTGGCGCATGGCGCTTCCCAGTGCGGAAGCCATCATCGGCCTGCTGTCCGAACCCATCTCGGAAGCGGATCTGGATCTGGCTCCGCGCCTGCGGGTGATCGGAACCTACTCCGTTGGCGTGAACCATCTGCCCGTCGAGGCCTGCAAAGCCCGCGGCATCCAGGTGGTCGCCACGCCGGGCGTGTTGACCGACGCCACCGCGGATCTGGCGTTGACCCTGCTGCTGGCGACGACGCGGCGGGTGGCGGAAGGCGAGGCGTTGGTGCGCTCATCGACGTGGAAAGGCTGGGCGCCAGATCAGTTGTTGGGCATCGGCCTGGCGGGCAAGACCTGCGGCATTCTGGGCGCGGGCGCCATCGGAAGGGCCTTCGCCCGACGGGTCTCGGCCCTGGGCATGAAACCGATCTTCTGGGATCGCGAAGGTCGCGGCACCCCCGTGGACTATGGCATTGGCATCGCCAAGCGCGTGCCGTTGAAGGAGCTGCTGACCCAATCCGCCGTACTATCCCTGCATTGCCCGCTGACGGAATCAACGCGCATGCTGCTGAGCCGCCCCATGCTGGCCCTGCTCCCGAAGGGAACCGTCATCATCAACACGGCCCGGGGCGGGATCATGGATGAATCCGCCGTGCTGGAGATGCTACACACGGGCCATCTCGGCGGCGTCGGACTGGATGTCTACGATGGCGAGCCGCATCTGAATCCCGCTTGGCTCACGGCGCCCAACGCCGTGCTGCTGCCCCACTTGGGATCCGCCACGCGGGAAACGCGCGAAGCCATGGCTCGCTGCCTTTGCGATGGCATCGCCCGTGTCCTGGATTCCGAGCGCCCCTGTTAAGCTGAGATCGATTTTTCGAGGTGTCCGATGTCTACAAGCTGGCGTTCCCTGCTCGACCCAGAACTGCAACAAATGAAGGAACAATGCGATGGATCTCCGAGCCACCTTCTGAGCTTGGCCAAGGCCTACAATGGCCGCTGCCGCCGCGACGAGGCGCTAAAGACGCTGGACGCCCTGCTGGCGCAAGACCGCAGCAATGATGAGGCCTGGTTCGAGCGCATCATCGCGACGGGTGAAAGCGCCTCCATCGATGACATCGAAGCCTTGAACCAGGATCTCGAAGCGGTTCTGGACGAACGCCCCCAGGACGCCGCGCCCCGCAGGAATCTTGGATACCTGCGGCTGATCCAAGGCCTGCCCGATGATGCGGAACCTCTTTTGCGCCAGGCTCTGGAACTGAATGGCCAGGATCCCAAGGCCCTCGAACTGATGGGGCTTCTGAGCCTTCACCGGGACCATGTTCCCGATGCCAAGGCCTGGTTCCTGAAAGCCTTGACCCTGCAGCCCCAGGATTCCCGCACCCTGCGGATGCTGGGCATCACGGAAGAGCAGCTCGGCGATCTCAAGGGCGCGGAAGCGCAGTTCTCCGCCGCGCTCGCCGCCAATCCCCACTACTTCTGGGGCTGGCACAGCCTGGGTGAGTTCCTGCTGCAACAGAACCAGATGGAGAACGGCCTGCTGTGCATCCACGAGGCCAGGAGCATCCAGACGGCGGAACCCTCCAGCTATTTCATCCTTGCGGAGCTGTTCGCGGAATTGGGACATCTTGAAATGGCCCAGGCGGAGCTCCACAAGCTGCTGGCGCTGGCCCCCACGGCCGCGATTTCATCCGAAGCCTATTCGATTTTGGGCGAACTGCGCCGCGATCAGGGAGATGTCGAAGGCGCCATCTCCTACTTCTCCCTCGCCACGGAAATGGATCCGGAAGCCTCTGCGCCCTGGGCGGCGATGGGCGATCTGGCGCGCGAGGGCGAGCGCTTTGAAGACGCCCTCCGCTGCTACCGGGAAGCCCTGGCCCGGAACCCCGAAGCGGCCGATGTCCAGATTCAGCTGGGCTATGTCTACCTGAAGATGGGACGCAGCCAGGAGAGCGAAAAGAGCTTCCTCGCCGCGCTGGAATCCGATCCCGGCGAATACAGCGCCTACCTGGGACTCGCCGAGTACTATCGCCAGCTTCAGCGCCCCAACGACCAGATGGCCATGGTCAAGCAAGCCATGACCTTGGCTCCCGAAGATCCAGATGTCTGGAACGCGCAGGGTGTGGCGCTGGAGGTCGCTGGGCAGACCAGCGAAGCGACCGCATCCTACGAAAAAGCCCTCTCCATCGCCCCTGCGCACCGCAAAGCCGTCAACAACCTGGGGTTCAACCTGGAGCGTCGGATGCTTGCCGGCGAAGCAGGCATGAAGGAGCGGGCCGTAGACGCCTGGAAGCGTCGCCTGCTCCTTTGCCGCGATGAGGGCCAGAGCCTCAAGATGGCCACCGAGCACCTGACCAAGCTCGGCATTCCGGAAGAAACCATCGAACGCTGGATCAACCAGGAGCTGGCTCCAGAGAAGTAATGGAGATCCGCATCAGGGCTGCTACAATGACGGGTTCGGAGCATTCATGAACGGATTTCTATTCACCCTTCACATCATCGTGAGCATTCTGCTGGTCGGTGGCATTCTTCTGCAGCCCGGTTCCAAGGGCGGCGGTCTTGGAGCGACCTTCGGCGGCGGAAGCGCCAACTCGGCCTTCGGCGCCAGGGGCGCGGCTCCTCTGCTTTCGAAGGTCACCTACTGGCTCGCCGCCGGGTTCATGGCAATGTCCCTAGTCATCGAGGTGGTCATCGTGAAGAACAGCCGTTCTGTTCTGGATCGCGGCACCAGCGTGCGCACGGTACCCTCGCCCGCATCCCCCCAGCTGCCCGCTCCTCAGAAGTGATTCTCTGAAAAGTAAGCATTGACGCGGCTCGTAAGCCATGGCATCCTTACTGTTCGCCTTGCCCGCGTGGTGAAATTGGTAGACACGCCATCTTGAGGGGGTGGTGGCCACAAGCCGTAGCAGTTCGAGTCTGCTCGCGGGCACCAGCAAAAAGCGCTTCCAGCAGGAAGCGCTTTTTCATATCCGAAGCCCCCCATGCCCCCTGACGCCTCCGCCCTTCTCGCCCCTCTGGCCATCTGGTTCGATGCCCACCGCCGGGATCTGCCCTGGCGCGCCGAGCAGCTGGATATCCCGCATCCCGATCCCTACGCGGTGCTGGTCTCGGAACTCATGCTGCAGCAGACGCAGGTGGCCACGGTGATCCCCTATTTCAACCGCTGGATGGCGCGGTTCCCGGATCCCCAAACGCTTGCCCAAGCCAGCGACGAGGACATCCACCGGCACTGGCAGGGGCTGGGGTATTACCGCCGTGCCGCTCACCTGAAAGCCGCCGCCATCGAACTGGCCCAGCACGGATGGCCTCAGGACTTCCGGGGGCTGGAACGCCTGCCCGGCGTCGGCCCCTACACCGCCGCGGCGTTGGCTTCCATTGCCTTCCTGAAACCGGAACCCGCCCTGGATGGCAACGCCTTTCGCGTGCTCGCCCGCCTGCAGGGCCTGCGCCAGGACCCAAGAACCTGCGCGTCGGAACTGCGGGAGTGGCTGCGCCCTGCCCTCGCCACCCATGGGCCCTCCCGAATGACGCAGGCCATCATGGAACTGGGCGCGCTCGTCTGCACGCCTTCCCCGCGCTGCACGGCCTGTCCGCTTGCGCAGGGGTGTGCAGCGGCGCTTGAGGATCTCACGGGAATCATTCCGCCCCCCAAGGCCAGGGCTGCCGTGCGCGAGATTTCCATTTGGCTTCTGGCCATCCATTCGACACGCCAGGACGAATGGCTTTTGCACCCCCCTCAGGCGCGGGGCCTGCTGGCGGGACTCTGGCGCTGGCCCAGCATCGAGTTCACGGGATCTTGTGAGGCCATGGCCACGGAAAGCGCAGCGGAAGACATTGAGCCCTATGGCACTTCGTTGGCGAACGCTCGCGCCTGGAGCCCCTGGGTCCAGACCTACACACATCGCCGCGAACAGGTTCATCCATGCGCGCTTGAGATCGAGGAGAAACCCGAACCCATCGCGGGCCTGCAATGGGTCTCCAGCGCGCGCCTCCCGGAGTTGCCCATGGGCAAGCGGGATCAACGCCTGCGAGCGCTCCTTGCGTTGTCAGACGCACGGGAAGACGAACGCCCCTTTTTCTCGCCGCTCTCCCAAATCCGAAGCACGCTGTTCCTGGACTAACGAAAAAGGCGCCGAAGCGCCTTTTCTGCATGCCAGCTTTAGCAAGGACTAAAGGCCGAGATCCGCCAACTCCTGCTGGGAGATGCGAGCCTCGGAGGTGCCGGGAAAGCTGTCCACGATTTCCTTGAAGGTTTTCACGGCCGCGGGCTTGAGCCCCCGGCGCAGCAGGCACTGGCCGCGCTTGAGCTTGGCGGGCAGGAACTGATTGGAATTCGGATGGTCCTTGAGAATGGCTTCAAAGGACACCTGGGCTTTGTCGTACAGCTTCTGATTCCAGTTCGACAACCCGAGGTAGAAGAGGGCGTCGGAACGCTTGGCGCTGCCTGGATTGCTTTTCAGGAACAGATCCAGGCTCTCGGCGGCCAGGGAATAATTCCCGCGGTTGTAATCCAGAAGAATGGCATTGAGGGCCTTCTCGTCGTCTCCACCGGGCTGTGGCTGGGCCGCTGCCGGTGTTTCCGATGCGGCCCCGCGGGGGGACGGGCGACGGGAAGCCTCCCCGAGGCGGCTGTTCAACACGCGCGTCGAATCCTGAAGCTGGCGCAAGGTCTCCTGAAGATCTGCCTGGAAACGCCGATCCATCGTGCGGGCCTCGGTCGAGGCGGTCCGGTCGGAATCGGCCAGCTTGTTGGATTCTTCGACCTGCTGGCGAAGCTTGAATACCTCCAGCTTCAGATCTCCCACTTCCTGTTCCACGCGCTTGAGCTGTTCTTCGGACCCGCAGCCGATTCCGAGGGCGAGTGCAGGAATGGCCAGGGGCGCGATCATGTGGCGAAGATGCATGAGAACTCCTGTTGTTGTCCTTTGAACGATGAAGAGCGGAGGACAAGCCTCCGCTCTTCATCGTTGCTGCAGTGGTTCAGACTCCTACTGGAGCTTGAACTCGGCGCGACGATTGGCGAACCAGCTCTTCTCGTCGTGGCCCTGAACCTTGGGGCGCTCCTTGCCGAAGCTGATCGTGGAGATGCGCGCTTCCGCGGAACCCAGGGTCACCAGGTAGGCCTGGGCGGCGTGGGCGCGGCGCTCGCCGAGCGCCAGATTGTATTCGACAGTGCCGCGCTCATCGGCGTGGCCTTCGACCTGGATCTTGGCCTGGGGGAAGGCCTTGAGGAAATCGGCGATGGCCTGGAGCTTGGCCTTGTCGGCTTCGCGAATGCCAGACTTATCGAAGTCATAGTTGATGTCCACAAGGGCAGCTTCAGCAGCGGCCTTGTAGGCGGCCAGCTTCTCAGCTTCAGCCTTCTTGGCAGCTTCGGCCTCGGCTTCAGCCTTGCGGCGGGCCTCTTCCTCGGCCGCCTTGCGAGCAGCTTCGGCTTCAGCAGCGGCCTTGCGGCGAGCTTCTTCCTCGGCCGCCTTCCTCGCGGCGTCTTCGTCAACCTTTGGCGTTTCGGCAACGGGAGCCGGTTTCTTGCAGGCCACACCCGCGCCGAGAGCCACGACTACGGCAAGGGGAATGAGGTTTCGAGCGATCTTCATAGCGATTTCCTCCGATGTGAATGAGTGTAACGCCGCATCGCGGCGCGATTCCAAGTACTTTATTTCATCCGGGCCCAGCGGGGGCTCTGACAGCCCGCAAATTCAGTGAGTCTGCGCAGTGTGTTTCCCGAAAGATCCGTCGTGAAGAGTTGCATGCCGCCCCGGCTGCCACTGGAGAACACCAGCCTGCGCTCATCGGGCGACCAGGCCGGCGATTCAGAACTGGCGACCCCCGTCGTCACCTGGTAAGACTTGCCTTCGCCCAACTTGTAGACAAAGAGATCGAACTTGCCCTCGAAGCGAGAGACATAGGCGATCATCGACCCGTTGGGGCTCCAGGCCGCGCTGGCGTTGTATCCGCCCTCGTGCGTCAGCCTGCGCACATTGGAGCCGTCCTCTTCCATCAGGTAGACCTGGGGGGATCCGTCCCTGTCGGACGTGAACGCGATCTGCGTCCCGGCGGGATTCCAGCAGGGCTCGGTGTTGATGCAGGTGCTGTCCGTCAATCGGCGCGTGCGGCCCGAGGCGACATCAAGCACCACGATGTCGCTGTTCCCGCGCCGATCCCCCTGAGAGAAGGCGATGCGCTTCCCGTCCGGCGACCAGGCGGGCGCGAAACAGTGCCCTTCGACCTTGCCTCCCTTGGGATACAAGCGGACGTGAGGACCCCCAGGCACGAGCTGGCCCCAGATCTCCGGCGCCCCTCCCTTGTAGGTCATGTAGGCCAGACGGCCATCCGAAGCCATGGTCGGAGAGAGCGTCAGGCTCTTGTGGCTCGTGAGCGGCACCAGACCGGCACCATCCCGATCCACCTGGAAGATCTCCTTCACCCCAGGCGAGGTCTGCCGAACGAAGATGATCCTGGACATCGCAACGCCCCGGTCTCCCGTGAGGTGCGCCACCAGATCATCGCAAATGGTGTGGGCGATTCGCCGGAGGGCGGCCTGCTTGCCCGTGTATTTCTTGCTGAAGACGGATTTCCCAGGCTTGGTGTCGACGACCTGCAGGATCACTTCCAGATCGTCGCCGCCCGTGCGGCTCACCTTGGTCACCAGCAGCCAATCCACGCCTGCGGTCACCCAGTTCTTGTAGCTGGAAGGCTCGATGGAATTGGGCAGCCCAGATGAAACCAGCGAGAAAAGCCCCGACTCGTCCAGATCCCTGGGCAGCACCTCCTGGAAATCACGGCTCAAGACCGCGGGATCCAGCCCGGCATTCTGGGGTGCTGGCAGAGCGACCGCGAGCTTGGAACCGGAAGAAGCCGTCAAGACGACCTCCTGGTTCTGGGCCGAGAGAGGCGTGAGCGAGCCCAGGACCGCACAGGCTCCCAACAACATTGCCGCCAACCATCGCTTTGCGTACTGCGTCATAGGCACCCCATGTCGAAGTGGAAATGGATGATTGATTCTAGCATCCCGATTCGGGAGCCACGCGTCGACGCAGTTCATCCGACGCCAGCAGAAGCCCCAGAAGCCCGATGGCAGGCCAAAAGAGCCCCCATGGACTGGCCAACAAAAAGGCACGCCCGGACGCCAGCATCCCGCCCCAGCTCGCCAGCCCGGGCGGCAAACCGAGCCCGAGAAACCCGAGGCCCCCTTCCACCAACACCACAGAGCCCAACCCCACGGAGGCCTGCGTTCCCAGCAGCGGCCAGAGGCGCGGCAACAGATGGCGAAAGGCCCGGTGCCAACCCGAAGCCCCGGCGACCCGCAGCAGCATGAGGCTGGGATCGTGAGCCAGCGCATCCAGACGGTTCAGCGCAAGTCGCGCGAAGGGAATCCAGCCGCCCACCGCGAGCGCCAAGCCAAGACTGCCAACGCCAGGGCGCAGCAGCGTGAGCAGGAGCAGCGCCAAGAGGGTGGGAGGCACGGAAGCCAGCAGATCCGCCACCGCCAGAAGCCCCTGGCGCAACCCCTTGAAGGGCTGGCACACCAGAGCCAAAGCCAAGCCCACGGTCAGATTCAAGGCTGTGATGACACAGGCCAGGGTGAAGGAGCGCGCGCCTCCTAGCAGAAAACGGCGCAACAGATCGCGCCCCAGCTCATCCGTGCCAAATGCATGGGACAGGCCGGGCGGTTGAAGGCGTGCGCCCAGATCGACCACGCCATCGCTTCCCAGACCCCAACCGGCCAGCAGAAGCGCGAACAGCGCCCAGGGCCAAAGATGCCGTCGAATCCGAAGCCGCATCATCGCAACCTCGGATCCAGAAGCGACTGGACGGCCTCGACCAGCAGCTGAACCAGGACATAGAGCGCAGCGCCCAGCATCACCGCCCCCTGGACCACGGGCAGATCCCGGCTGGATAGCGCCCCCACCAGCGTCAGCCCCAGTCCTGGAATCGAGAAGATGGTCTCCACCAGGACGGCTCCCCCCAGCAGGCTTCCGATCTGCAGCCCCAGCACCGTAAGCCAGGGTCCGGATACCCCGGGCAGCAGCCAGCGCCGGAAACGCAGCCCACGGGGGATGCCACAGCCTTCCCACCAGCGCAGGCCCGGCGATCCGCGCAGCTCATCGAGGGCCGCCGCCAGGATCCGCGCCTGATGTCCCGCCAAGGGCACCGCCAACGAAAGCGAAGGCAGGATCCATGCGGCCCATCCCTGGGTGCCGGAAACGGGGATCCAGGCCACATGCCGCGCGACGCCCCAAAGCAGCAGCGGCCCCAGCACATAGACCGGCGAGGCGATGGCCATGGACTGCAGCAGGCGGGACAGTGGGGCGCGCCATCGGGCCATCAGGAAGGCCAAGGGCACCGAGAGGCCCAACGCCAGCAGCGTCAGGCGAAGGCTCGCGGGGAATCCGGCCCGCAGCAGCGACGCGACGCTGCGGTGATAGCGCAGGCTCTGGCCCAGATCGCCGTGAGCCAGCTCTCTGGCCGATCGCAGCAGCGCGCGATGCCAGGGGAGATCCAGCCCCAGGATGCGAGCGGTCATCGCGACCTCAGAGGGCGTGGCCCATTCGCCAGCCGCGATGCGGGCCGGATCCTCCGGCAGCCAGCGGGGCAGGAGATGGATGAAAAGCCATAGCCCCAGCGGGGTCGCACCGGCCCGCGCCGTCACTCGGATCGCCTTGCGAGCGGGATCGGACAAGGCGAAGCGCGTCATGTGAGCCCTGCCCCACCGGGATCGAAGGACGCTTGCGGAGGTGCCGGATCCAGACCAAGCCGCCTCAGGACAAGGCTGCGTGTGGCCTCTGGCAGAGGCAGCGCCAGCACCTCATGCCAGCGGAACCAGCCCCAGGCTAGGTCCGTGCGCAGAACCGCGGGGGCCGCCAGCGGGCAACGGAAGGCGTGCAGCGCGACGGGCCCATCGGCATAGGCATATTCCAGCGAAACAAGGCATTCTGCCTGCTCGGGCCTCCAGGCCAGCTCTTCCAGCAGTTCGCGTTCCAGGGCTTCACGGGGCGTTTCGCCGGGTTCCACTTTCCCCCCCGGAAGTTCCCACAGCGCGGGGAATCTGCGGGAATCCGCGGCGCGACGCTGAAGGAACACGCGCCCTTCCCGTTCGATGAACGCCACGGCCACCGCTTCGGTCTTCACGCGCTGGGCTCCCGCTCCTGCAGGGCCAGGGGTGCCAGGCATTCAGCGTAGCGCCCGCGCAGCGCTTCCAACCATTCCACCTTCAACACGCCGTAGGCCGGCCGGAGTTCCGCAGCCACCCAGGCATGCAAGGCCGCCACGCTATCGCAGGTCTCCAACCGGGACTGCAGCAGCGCGTAGCGCTCGGCACTGGGGCGCGTCCGCGCGGCGACGGGCGCGTAGCTCAAGCGATGGATCGGACAGGCGCCGAAGGCGTCCAGCGCCTTCTGGTGTTCTTTCGTGCCGTAGCCCTTGTGGCGCTCGAATCCGTATTCCGGATAGGCCTCGGCCATGTCCCGCAGGATCCGATCCCGGTGCGTCTTCGCCAGGATGCTTGCGGCGGCCACGGCGCAACTGGTCGCGTCGCCCTCGACGATCAGGCGCTCGGGCAGGCCCGTCCTGGGCGCACGATCGCCATCAACAAAGAGCATCCGGGGCATCACCTGGAGATTGGACACGGACTGTCGCATGGCGTCCAGCGTCGCTTCCAGGATGTTTTCCCGGTCGATGGCCATGTTATCGATCTCGGCAACGGCCCAGGCCGTGAGCACCATCTTCAATTCAGAGGCCAGCGCTTCGCGGCGCTCAGGACTGAGCTGCTTGCTGTCCCTCGCGCCGCGAAGCACATGGCTCCACTTGGATACGGCCTCGGGATCCAGCACCGCGCAGGCCGCCACCACGGGGCCCGCCCAGGCGCCCCTCCCCGCTTCATCCACACCGCCCCAGGCGATGCCCGGAGGCACGTGGCCCAGATCCCAATCCAGAAGGTTGATGCCGCGCGAACTCATTCAGACATGATGCCCGCGCATCAACACCACAGCGAGTACCAGGCGATGAGCCAGGTATCCAGCACCCCGCGGAAATGGCTGAAGCCGCCTTCGGCGTGGTAGATGGCGCGGATGGGCACATGAACCCAGCGAATGCGGTGATGGGCGGCCTTCATGGCCATTTCCATCTCGATACTGAAGCCCCTTCCGCCCAGCGTCATGCGGTCCACCAGCTTCTTCTTCACCATGCGGAAGCCGCTCTGGCTGTCCTCCCAGACGACCCCGGCGATGCGGCCCAAGGTCCAGGATCCCAGCGCGTTCGTGCGCCACCGGATCTTGGGGATGCGTTCGCGATCCTGTTTGCGACTGCCGATGAGGAAATCCGGAGCAGGCTCCTGGGCCAGCGCTTCCAGGAAGTTCTGGAGATCGGCGGGGTCATGCTGGCCGTCGCCATCCAGAAACAGGTAGTAGTCGAAGTTCCGCTGGGCCACATGGTGGATGCCCGCCCTCAGGGCCTGCCCTTTGCCGCCGCCCTGGCCGCGCTCAAGACGCAGCACCTCGGCGCCGACTTCGCGAGCGACCGCAGCGGTGGCGTCATCGGAACCGTCATCCACGACGAGGATGCCCCCCAATCCGAATGGAGCCAGTCCCGAGATCACGCCTGCGATGGTGCCCACCTCGTTGTGGGCAGGAATGATGGCCTGGATGCAGATCCTTGCGCGCGCGGTCGGAGAAGATGAAGAACAGCCAGATGTCACAGGGTGCCTCGGCGCGGCAGCGGGAAGGGCTGGTGGGTCCAGGCTTGGAAGGCAGCGCGCTGTTCCTCGCTCGGCGCAGGAAGGGTCTGGATGCGGGTGCTGCGCAGCGGGCTTTCGCAGATGTCCAGCTCGCACTGGAACACGCGGCCCCGATTGCTGGCCAGCACCTCGGCGCGGCCTCCGACCGGAATATCCTGCAGCCGTTGCTGCGCCTCCGCCGCCGTTGCGGTGCGCCATCCATTCACGGCCAGGATTTCCTGCCCATAGGAAAGCCCCGCGCGCGCGGCCGGCGAGCCCGGTTCCACGTGCCGGATCTCGGGCTGCGGTCCCGACCAGGCCAGGCCGGTGTACCCGCGCATCCGCTCGACGACGGCAGGATCCCTCGCGTCTTCGCGGGAGATCGCCTCCCAGGGCGCCAGCTTGTCGAAACGCAGGCCGTACGCCTGGCAGATCTCCCGGGAGTCCAGTTCCGCGCAGCCCTGAAGGTAATCGTTCCAGAAGGCCTGGGGATCGCGGCCCGTCAATTCGCGGTACAGCTCGCGCAGATCGCCATCGGAGACGCTCGCATCACCCAGACGCCGCCAAAGGGTGCAGAAGAAATGATCCAGCCCGTGCGCGCCGCCGCTGGCCAAGCGGATCTGCGCGTCCATCATCCAGGCGATGGCCGCTCCCTTGTCGTAGTAGCTCACGGTGCTATTGGCGCTGAACGCCGTGGGTTTGTAATGGCGGATCCAGGCGTCGAAGCTGGCTTCCTCCAGGCTCTGTTCCCGCCGTCCCGCGCGCGTCGTGTATTCCGTCCAAATGCTCGCGAGGCGACGGACCACCCAGGACCAGGACGCGACGCCCGCCTGGAGCACGAGGCCGTACTGGATGAAGCTGGTGAAGCCTTCGTGGAACCAGAGCATCCGCGTGGGGTTTTCGCGCCCGTAATCGAAAGGCCCCAGTTCCGGCGCCCGCAAGCGCTTGACGTTCCACGCGTGAAAGAACTCATGCGCGATGAGCGTGAAGAGATCGTAATAGCCTTCCGGCCGGCCCAGGGCATGGGAATCCGCCAATAGCGACGTGGAATCGCGATGTTCCAGGCCGCCGCGCTCATCCGGACGGAAGACCAGCAGGAAGACGTACCGCTCGAAGGGGAATCCCCCAAAAAGCCGGCCGCAGGCCTCCACGATCGCTTTGGTGCCCGAAAGGATGCGCGCCTCATCCCCGTTGTGCTCGCCCCCCACCACCAGCTCGAACGCAGCGCCATCCTGCACCCAGGCTTCGCGGCGGAAAGCCCCCAACTCGAACGGCGAATCCACCAAGGTGTCGAAATCCTGCGCCGCAAAGACGCCATCGGTTTCGGGCAGCGCCGAAGCGATCTTCCAATCCGCAGGCCATCCCTCGAAGCGGATCTCGTATGGCGCGTCCTCTTGCCCTTCCAGCGCCAGGAAAGACGCCGCGCCCACGACCTGGGCGTGTTCCCGGTCCACGTGATTGGTGCGCACGGTCAGTTCGTTGCAGAACAGCCGATAGGACAGGGTGCCGCCCTTGGGCAACGGGGGGATCTCCCAGCGGCTCGTTCCCGTCTTGATTATCTGGATTTCCTGGCCACCGGCGTCCTGCAGCCGGACACGATCCAGGCAGCGCGCGTAATCCCGCACCAGATAGGAGCCCGGCGTCCAGACGGGCAGATAGGCCGCAGTCGCCACTTCAAGGCGCGAGGCCGGAATGCGAAGTTCAACGGAGATCTCGTGTTGCGCCAGATCGATGGGACGAACGCACACCTGGAAGGCTGATTCGCGGACAGACAGCGGATTTGCCGGAGCGGGCATGGGTTCCTTTCCATGGCGGGGATCCACCAGAATAACCTCTGGACTCAGAGCCTGCCCAGCTTCAGGAAGATTTCGCGCCAAGCCTCCGGCAGTGCCTCGGCATCCCGCTGAATGGTGGCCTCGTCTCCCCGCACGAAGGGACCGGTGCGTCCTCCTGGGCCTTGGCGCGCGATGTTGCGGAGGGTGGCTTCCGCCAGATTCAACGTGCCTCGTCCCGGAAGCGCGGCGCCGCTTTCCGCCAGCAATCGCATGGCCCCCAGCCAAAGGGTCGCCGCATGTCCCGAGCTCAACACGGCGCAGGCGTGGTACAGGGGTTTGAGCTCCGGAGCCAACGAAAAGGGCAGGAAGCCCAGATTCTCAAAGGCGCTCCGTATCGCAGCAGGCACGTCGCCCGTGATTGCCAAGGGCGTATCGCACCAATGCTCGCGCCAGTTCGCGGCCTCGCCATCGAAGCTCATGAGGGGATGCGCACAGGGCACTCCGGGAACATGCAGGCTTCCGCTGAGATGAACGCATCGGCCGGGAAAACGCGCGGCCGTTGCGGGAATGGCATCGTCTGGGACGGCGAGCAGAACCCAGCCCTCGGGCGAGGTTTCGTGCCCAAGCAGTCCGACACGCACCCGGCCATCGTCGCTCCAGGCCTGCGCCAGGGCTCGTCCCGCGCGCCCTCTCCCAAGGATGGTGAAATCGCAATCCATTCCCGGATTGTGCCCGAATCCGGTCAGAATGCCTGCGTGGAGTGGTCCCTACCCCCAGAGATGCCCTGGCCGCGCTTCCTTCGGATGCTGCGCCATCCTGCGCCTCCGCGCGGGTGGCTGGAGGCTGCGGCCAGCCTGGAGGACCTGAAGCGCCGGCCCCTGCTTCTGCGCTGGATCGCCCAACACCGCAAGGCGCCGGAAGCGCTGCGATCAACGTTGCTATCCCGCCTGCCATGGCGAGCCCTCGCCGCCATCGCCGAGGATCCGTCGGCGCACCCCGTGGCGCAGGCGCTGGCGACACGGCGGCTGCAAGTCCTGTGGACAGGCATGAGCCTGGGCGAGCGGCGCAGTTTCGCCTACCGCGCGCCCAAGGCGCTCTGGCCCAATATCTGGAAAATCCGGGATCAGGGCGTCATCCTGAGTTTTCTGCAGCACCCGCGACTCTGCCTGGATCCCCTGTGCGGGCTCGTGCAGGCGCCCTTGATGCCCACACACGTCGATGCCCTGGTCCATTCCCGCTGGCGCGAGATCGAACCCCTCGCCATGCAGGTGCTGCTGGCCATGGATCAGACATTTACCCGCCCCGATTGCTCGCTGGTGCTGGGCCAGGCGGCTCCCTGGATCCGGATCCTGAGCGCAGAAAGCTGCATCCTCGCCGCTTCCCGCATGAAGCACCCGCCCCTTCGGCGCATGACCCGCGCCTGGGCCCCCTTCCCAGCCAGCGAAGATTTCACAGACGACCGCGCAACAGACGACTAGGCAGAACGAGGCGACGGCGAACCCGCCTGAGCGCCCATCGCTTCCAAACACGTCTACGTACGGTTCACTTTCCGGTACGGGCCTGGATCTTTCGAGCCTTCTGGGCCTTCCATTGCTGGGCCTGCTCGGGTGCGACGATGCTGGCCCAATCAAATGACCACTTGCCGAAGGGTTTGAGCAATTGGTGCAGCTCACGCCCCAGCGCAGTCAACTGATAGCCATCACCCTCGTGCACAACGAGTCGCGCCTCTCGCAAATCCTTCAGCCGAGTATTGAGGATGGCTGGAGAGATGGATTCGCACGCGGCTTGAATGGCTCGAAACGTGGCAGGGCCGTCGCTGAGCTGCCAGAGAATGCCCATGGCCCATCGCCGTCCCAGCAGATCGAAGAGCGCCATGATGGGCGCACCGGATTGGGAACCACGGACAGGATTGCCTGGGATCGGAATGGACATGAAGGGCCGGAGACGAATTGGAACCATGAATCAAGCGATCGCGAGCAGGCTCCAAACCCACGGCGCGGCAAGAACGAATCTAGCAGCGCCGCGCCGTGGTTGAAACAACGGGCTCCGGGCTAGGCCGACGGAACCGCCTTGATCTCCTTCAAGGTCCGGCCTCCGATGCCAATGGCTTCTTCGGGAAGCTCGTTCACCAGAACGATGAACGCGGATTCAGGAACCTTGGCAACCTCGGCGGCCGAACGTGTGATGGTCGAGATCAGCGCCTTCTTGGTGTCACAAGGAACGGGATGCATGGCGATGGTGATGACGGGCATGGTTTCCTCCTGCCTGGAATGTCTCGATCCTTCGGCTGGCCAGGGCTGTCGGATCGAACAGAATGGGTGTTCAACGCAGCGCGCTATCAAAACAATAGCAGCTACAAAAAACATAGCAATCCAGACTCGAAACTTCCCGCGATGCAACCCAAGCAAGGGTTCCATCCCCACATCAGGTCCATTCCCCAAATTGGGTGGCCCTCAATTCCCGGCGCTGCTCACCTTGAAGTAGCAGTGACGCGGGATTTCCTGAATCTCAACCGTCAGATCGCACCGCTGCTCGTCGAGCGACTGGATGAAATGCTCTTTCAGCAATTCGAGCGCCGCCTGCCCCATCCGCGCCAAGAGGTCTTCAGGACGCCCCTGCTGGAGCTTGATCGTCAGATGGGCGAAAGCGTTGCGCTCATCACCGTTGCCCATGCGGTAGTGATCCAGGCGCTGCGCCCGGCTGCGCATCTCGTCGGGGTTGCAGCCGCCCGTCTCCACCAGCATCGCGTGCAAGCGTTCGAACAAGTGGACGAAGTCCGCATCATCCAGGATGTTCTCGGTGTATTCCAGAATGGCGTGCGGCATCCGGATCACCTCGCCCTGCAAGAAGGTTTCAGCGCCTGCCGCCCGTATCCTGCAGGTTGGCCAGGAACTCGTCGTTGCTCTTCGTCTTGCTGAGCCGATCCAGCAACAGTTCCATGCTCTCCACGGGACCCGAGGCCGAAAGGATCTTGCGCAACACCCAGATCTTCTGGAGCTTCGCGGCGTCAATGAGCAGATCCTCCTTGCGCGTGCCGGACTTCTGGATGTCCATCGCGGGGAAGACGCGCTTATCGCTGAGCTTGCGATCCAGCACGATCTCGCTGTTGCCCGTGCCCTTGAACTCCTCGAAGATCACGTCATCCATGCGGCTGCCCGTCTCGATCAGGGCCGTGGCGATGATGGTCAGGCTGCCGCCATCCTCGATGTTCCGGGCCGCGCCGAAAAACCGCTTGGGGCGCTGCAGGGCGTTGGAATCCACACCGCCCGAAAGGACCTTGCCGGAAGGCGGAACCACCGTGTTGTAGGCCCGCGCGAGGCGGGTGATGGAATCCAGCAGAATCACGACGTCCTTTTTGTGCTCCACCAGACGCTTGGCCTTCTCGATGACCATCTCGGCGACCTGAACGTGCCGCGTGGCGGGCTCGTCGAAGGTGCTGGAGACGACCTCGCCCTTCACATGGCGTTCCATGTCCGTGACTTCTTCCGGGCGCTCGTCGATGAGCAGAACGATCAGGAAGACTTCCGGGTGGTTGTTCGTGATGCTATTAGCGATGTTCTGCAGCAGCACCGTCTTGCCGGTGCGGGGCGGCGCAACGATGAGCGCGCGCTGTCCCTTGCCCAAAGGAGTCATCAGATCCATGACGCGGGTCGAGAGTTCCTGTGGATCCCGCTCCATCTTGAGCATGGCCGTGGGGTACAGCGGCACGAGGTTATCGAAACCGATGCGATCCGCCGCGACCTGGGGAGGATCAAAATTGATGGCGTCGATCCGCAGCATCGCGAAGAACTTCTCTTCGTTCTTGGGGGGACGAATCATGCCGGAAAGGGTGTCGCCGGATCTCAGATTGAACTTGCGGATCTGGCTGGGGGATACGTAGACATCATCGGAACCGGCGATGTAGTTGTGCTCAGGTGCGCGAAGGAAGCCAAATCCTTCGGGAAGCACTTCCAGAACGCCTTCCACAAAGAAGAGCCCGGCCTTTTCGGCCTGAGCTTCCAGCAGGCGGAAGATCAATTCCTGCTTGCGCATGGAGAGCGGGCTCTCGATCGCATAGGCCTTTGCCAGTTCCGCCAGTCGACCGATGGAAAGCTCCTTCAGCTCCTGAAGGCTGAGAACGGCGGACGAAACGGTTTCAACTGACATAGAACTCCCATACATGGGGACAAGTACCGCTGGCAGGTATGAACGTAATTATGCAGCAGAATCGGCAGGGCAACCAGGAGGGCTTTAGTTCCGTGCGATTTGCGTCACAAATTCCAGGATGCGGTCCGCGCAAGCCTTGGGCGTCTCAACGGGATAGGAGTGCCCCACGCCTGGAATCACCTCAAAGCGAGCCGAAGGAATGAGCTTGGCTGTCTCCAGGCATTTCCACGGAGGCGTCAGCAGGTCCTCCGCCCCGGCCAGCAGCAGCAGCGGCACCTGAACCGCGTCCAAGCGGGTTCGGATATCCCAGCCAAGGATCCCCAGCACCTGATGGCGAAGGCCCAGGTGTGGATCTTCGGAGTCCTCCCGAGGTTTTTGCCCCATCACCACCTGGTTGAACGCCCTCAGCACCGCGTAGCGTTTTTGCAGGAAGGCGTCGCCCCAGAGGTAGGGCGCCACGGCGTCGAATTGCATCAGCAGACCGCCCGTATCCAGACAGTGGATCCAGTGTTGAATGCGCAAGCCGATGGTGAAATCGATGTGGGGCACGGAACTGATGAGCACTCCCCCCGCGAAGGCTCCCGGATGGGCCGCAAGCAGTTCAAGCGCCACGTTGCTGCCGTTGGAGAGCCCCACGAGCCAGGGGCGTTCAATCCCCAGCAGGTTGAAGACTTCCCAGGCGTCCTCCGCCAGCAATCCCGGCGTGTAGGGCTCGCCTGATGGAACATCGGATTTGCCTTGGCCCCTTCCATCCAGTGTGAGAATCCGGAAGTGGTCCGAAAGCCCTGGGATCACGCCCGCCCACATGGTGGTGTCGCTCAACAGGCCGTTGAGCATCACCATCCACGGGGCGCCGGGGGTCCCCTGGATGCGGTAGTGCAGCTTCAAGCCGCCCAAAAGGGTGACGAAGGTGGGCGCATGGCGGCGCATCATTCGCCCCGGAGTTCAGCGGGAGCGAAATGCCCGGCGTATTCGAAGTCCTGGCCATTCCAATGGATCACCGTGCAACTGGCCTTTTTCACCTCGATATGGCGCCTCGTCAGCCGATGGATGAACTCTCCCAGAAACGGCTGATGGCTGATCAGCGCGAGCACATCCCCGGGCGCAAGCTCGGCGATCTGGGCACGCAGCCAATCCTCGGCCTTGGCGGGAGAACCCCCTGGGCGCAAGCCATCCCAATAGCCCACGGGAAACGCTTCCTGGGCCGCTTCCCGCAGGCACACCAGGGTTTCGGCGGCCCTGCGATAGGGGCTGCTAATGCCTTGGGTGGGCGCGTAGCCTCGCTTCAGCAGTCCTTTCATGGCGGCCCGCGTGCGTTCCCAGCCCTGGGCCGTCAGCGCTCGATCGGCATCGGGGCCGAAGCCATCCTCGGCGATCCCATGTCGGATGATAAGAATCGTGATCATGTGATTGATTCTATGCTGAGTTTTTTCCTCGTCACGACAGGGCTTTCGTGAGAATCTGATGGTTTGGGCCAGATCCGGCAGGTGTTCGTTGCCTCTTCGTTCCGGCGAGCGCCCCAGGAGCCAACTTGAATACCACCACCTTCGCAGCCTTGGGCTGCTCGGAACCCTTTCTCTCCGCCCTGGAGAAGCGCGGGTTCACCTCTCCGACCGCCGTGCAGGCAGAGTGTTTTCAGCCGGGCTTGGAAGGCCGTGATCTGCTGGTGCAAAGCCGCACCGGCAGCGGCAAGACCCTAGCCTTCGGCCTGCCGTTGATGCATCGCCTGAAAGATGGCCGGCAGCCCCCACAGGCCCTTGTCCTGACGCCGACCCGGGAACTGGCCCAGCAGGTCGCCGCCGAGCTTCAGAGCGTCAAGCCCAACCTCGCCATCGCCCAGCTTGTGGGCGGCATGAGCTACGTCCCCCAATTGAAGGCCCTGCACTACGGCGTGGACATCATCGTGGGCACGCCCGGCCGCGTTCAGGATCATCTGAATCGGGGCACGCTGGATCTCACGAAAGTCTCCATGGTCGTGCTCGATGAGTGCGACGAGATGCTGAACATGGGGTTCATCGAGGACGTGGAAAAGATCCTCACCGATGTGCCGGAAGGGCCGCAGACCTACCTGTTTTCGGCCACCCTGCCCGCCCCCATCGCCAGTCTCGCCAAGCGGTTCCTGAAGGATCCGTGCCGCATCCAGCTCACGGAAGCCGGCAGCGCCGCCCAGCACGCCGATATCGCCCACACGCCTTGCCTAGTGGCCGATCATCTGCAGGTCAAGGCCCTCGTGAACTTCCTGCTGCTGGAAGAGCCCAGCGCCGCGCTGATCTTCACCAAGATGAAGCAGCAGACGGAGGAAGTCGCCACCGCCCTTCGCAACGCGGGGCTTTCGGCGGACTACCTGCACGGAGACCTCAATCAGGGGGCCCGCAACCGCATCATGAGCAGCTTCAAGGAAGGCAAGCTTCGCTATCTCGTAGCCACGGATGTGGCCGCGCGCGGCATCGATGTCGAAGCCATGCCTCTGGTGGTCCATGTGGGGATTCCGACCCAGTTCGAGAACTACATCCATCGCTCCGGCCGCACGGGCCGCGCGGGCGCCAAGGGCACCTCGCTGGCCCTGGTGAACTTCAAGGAATCGCGCATTCTCCTGGCCTGGGGCCGCCGTGGCGGATTGAAGCTGGAGTGGCGCTCCGTACCCACGCAGGAAGAGATCCGCGCTGCCAGAAGCCTGCGCCTGACCGAGCACATCGCGAACCAGGAAGGGCCCACCTTCACCCAGCTGGCGGAATCCATGCTGGCGCAACGCGATCCCGTTGCGCTGGTCTCCGCCCTGCTTTCCATGATCGAGGACGAGGCCCACGCCGGTTTCGATATTCCCGACACGCCCAAGGCCGAGAGCCGCTCATTCGACCGCAAGCCCTTTGATCGCAAATCCAGTGATCGGAAGCCAGGCGAGCGCAAGCCCTTCGCTCCCCGCCCCGGCGAGCGCCAGGGCTGGACGCCCAAACCCTTCTCGCCCAGCCAGGGTCAGGACAAGTCCGAAGCCCCCGCTGAAGGCCGACCCTACGCGAAGAAGCCCTACGAGCGAACGACCCGCAGCCCGAAAGGCGAAGACCGCCCGAAATTCCAGGGCGGGCCGCGCAAGGATGGGCCCGCCAAGCACCGTGATGGGATTCAGGCTTCGCGCCCCTTCAAGAAGAAAAGCTGACCCCATCCAGCAATCGTTGTGGATGAAACAAGAAGCCCCCGGCCAGACCGGGGGCTTCTTGTTTTCAGACGGAGGCGGGAACGTCCTCAGGGATCGTTGGGATCAGGGGCATGGCTCCCATCCGCGCCCGCCGGTGCGCCGCCATCCGTCATGGCACCCCAGGCGCGGTCGTCCGCTCCCTGCGAGTAGGCCTTGGCCTTGGCGTCGCGGATCTTCTGGATGGCCTCCATCGTGCTGGGGGCCTTGGGAAGGGTGCCGGGCTTGAAGGCCAGGTGCAGCAGATCCTCCCCGCTGGTGGCGCTGCTGGCGATCAGCCCGGTGTAGCGATCGATGTCAGCCCACTCCATGCCGTCCGGCGCCGGGAAGTTTTCCTTGGAGGTGGTTGGCAACGCAGCCTTCATGAACGTTACCCAAATGGGCAGCGCCGCTTTGGCGCCATCCGCGCCCCGGTAGATGGTCTTCTTGGCGTCCAATCCCACCCAGACGCCGCAGGTGATGTGCGTGGAAAAGCCCACGAACCAGGCATCGGTGTGGTTATCGGTGGTTCCCGTCTTGCCCGCCACAGGCCAGCCCAGCTCGTTGGCCCGCGCGCCAGTGCCGCGCTGGGCCACGCCCTGGAGGCACTGGATCAGCTGGTAGTTGGTCATGGGATCCACCACCTGCTCGCCAGGAGCGCCGCTGTGGGACTCCAGCACACGGCCGCTGCGATCCACCACCTTGCGGATGAGAAAGGGCGGCGGCGATTGGCGCCCACCGTTGGCGAAGGTGGCATAGCCGCGAACCATATCGGTCAAGGTAAGATCCGCGCTGCCCAGCGCCATGCTGGGCACGGAAGGAATGCGGCCGGTCACGCCCGCGCGTCGTGCGAACTGCACCACGTTATCGATGCCCGTCATCTCCAGGGCCCGGACGGCGGGTACGTTACGGCTATCCCGGATGGCCTCCCAGACGGGAATGGGTCCCCAGAATTCGTGATCGGAATCCTTTGGCTCATAGATATCGCGGCCGAAAGTGAAGCGCGTGGGCACATCGTTCAGCATGGTCGCGGGCGTCAATCCGTGATCGAAGCCCGCGCCGTAAACGAAGGCCTTCATGGTCGATCCCACCTGACGCTCGGCCTGGGTGCTGCGATTGAACTTGCTGCGCTTGAAGTCGTAGCCGCCCACCATGGCGCGGATCTCGCCGTTGTTCGGCTCCACGGCCAGCAGCGCGCCTTCCACATCGGGATCCTGATCCAGTTCCAGCTTCAGGGGCAGGCCATCGGCGCTCGCCTCCTTCACGAGAAAGAGGGGAGCCGCGCCGCGCGGCAACAGCTTCTGGATATCCTTGCCCGCCCAGGCAAAGGCGCTGCCGGGCACGTTCAGCTTGGTCTTGCCGACGCGCACGGTGGCGTTATCGCCGTACCACCCGAGAATCACGCCCTGCACCGAATCGCCTTCTTCCATGAAGCGCTTCCAGCCGGGCAGATCCGACGTGTCGGGATCCTTCACGAATTGCACGGCGTCCTTGCGGAAACCTCGGCGGCGGTCCACGGCCTTGAGGCCCTGCTTCACGGCCTCGTTGGCGGCATCCTGCCAAGCGGAATCGATGGTGGTGTAGACAACCAGGCCGCCGTTCAGCACGGCATCCTTGCCGTACTTCTCATACAGGTATTTGCGCACTTCCTCGACGGCATAGGGCGCGACAGCTTCTTCCTGCGGGTTTTCCCGGGCCAGCCGAATCGGCTTCTGCTTGTAGATCTTCGCGTCACCTTCCTTCAGATAGCCTTCGGAAACCATGCGATCCAGCACATGATTGCGGCGGTTGATCACGAGTTGGCGGGTCTTGGGTTCGCGTGAATAGGGGTAGAGATAGTTGGCGTTCTGCACGATCCCGGCCAGCACGGCACATTCATCCACCGTGAGCTGGGGCGCGCTCTTGCCGAAATAGAACTCAGCAGCGGCCTCGATGCCGTAGCGTCCGCCGCCAAAGTAGACCTCGTTGGCGTACTGCTCCATGATCTGCTTCTTCGTGTAAGCCTTCTCCAGCTTGCGGGCCAGAATGATCTCCTTAAACTTGCGGTCCAGGCGCCGCTGGCGCTTGGCAGTGACCGTTCGGATCAGCTGCATCGTCAGCGTAGACCCGCCTTCGCGCCGCTGGCCGAAGCTCGTGACGAAATTCCATCCCGCCCGAACGAAGCCGCGGGCTGAGACACCGCCGTGATCCCAGAAATCCGCGTCCTCGGTCGCAACCAGTCCGTTGACGAAGGCCTTGGGAATATCCCCATAGGGGATCAGCACGCGGCGTTCTTCGGCAAAGATGCCGATGACGTTCTCATCGCGATCCAGCACCTTGGAGATAGTCTTTTCCTGGCGCAGCGCGAACAGCGTCAGAAAGCTATCCGCGTCCTGGCTGACGACGGACCAAGCAATGACGAGGCCGATGGCGCAAACGGCACAGAACCCGGCCAGCGCCCATGCGATTCGGCGCAGCAGACCGCCGTTCCGCAATCGCGTGTTCTTGATCCTGGCCCGTATCGCACCCATCGAGGCTCCTTCACTGGGCGTCAGGGATCCAGCGCCCACACGATAGACAGGTTAACCTATGAGCCATGTCCATTCCCGCCCTGGCCCTGGTTGCAAAGGTCAAATCCCCCTGGTTGGCCTCCACCCTGGAGCAAATCGTCCCGCCATTCCTGGATCGTGGCTGGGCCATTCACGGCAACGCCAATCTGCGCACCGCCTGGGCGGAGACGGGATTGCCCGCAGACGCCCTGGAACCGGAAACCCCGGTGGGTTCCCCCAAGTTGTGCATCGTCCTGGGGGGAGACGGCACGCTGCTGGGCGCCGCGCGGCAGTTCAGCGCCCAGGACACGCCGATCCTGGGGATCAATCTGGGCTCCCTGGGCTTCCTGACCGCCCACTCGGCGCAGGAAACCCTTCGCGTGGTGGAAGCCTATTTCGCCGGACTGCTGATCTCGGAGCATCGCACCATGCTCAGCGCCCGCCTCATCCGGGACGGCAAAGAGCTGCTGCACCAGACCGTGCTCAACGACGCGGTGATCAACAAGGGGGCCATGAGCCGGATCCTGGAATACCGGCTATGCATCGATGGAACAGAAGCCGCCACGTTCCGCGCCGATGGGCTCATCGCCGCAACCCCCACAGGATCGACCGCGTACTCGCTCTCGGCGGGCGGTCCGATTCTGCACCCGTCGCTGGACGCCTGGGTGATCTCGCCCATCTGTCCCCACGCCCTGACCCTGCGGCCCATCGTAGTGCCTAGCGGTGCATCTGTGAGCATCACGATGGGACGCTCCGACGAGGCTCATCTCACCCTGGATGGCCAGATCGAGCACCCGATCCAGCACGGCGACCGCATCGCCTTCCAGAAAGCGGAGCATGGCATCACGCTGCTCCAGGATCCCGACCGCCCCTTCTTCTCCCTATTGCAGGAGAAGCTGCACTGGAGCGATCGGTAGCCTGAAACCCGCGTCAAGCCTACTCGTAGGTCAGGATTTCCTTCTCCTCGCGGTAGGCGAAGAGTTCCGCGAAACGGCCCCAGGCCACCAACGTATCGAAGGTCTGTTCGGCGTTTTCCATGGGCAGGCGATCCGCGATCTCCTGGACCAGTTCTTCCTTGCGCAGCTTGCCCTCGTGCAGTTCCAACTGCTCGCGGACCATGCGGAAGAGCTTCAGCTCTAGCAACTGGTCGCGCCAGATGAGCTTGCGCTGATCCATATCCGCTTCCACAAACTGGCGGCCCAGCACGGTGAGTTCGACACTGCGCTTGGGCGTATCCACGAAACCCAGCATCTCCAAGCCCTTCACGATGGTCAGCACCTTCTCGAAGGGCACATGCGTGTGGTTCACCACCTGGAAGAGATCGCAGTTGCCCCCCTGGGCCATCAGGAATTCCAGCAGGCCCAGCATGTCCGCGTTCAGCGCGTAGGGCAGCGGCTCCACCAGTTCGTGGCTCTCGACGCTGGATTCCACCGTCGTCACCAGGATATCTGGCAGCTCGGCGCTGGTGATGATGTCGTGAAGCTTATCCACCAACCGAAGGAACTCGGGACTGCGCGTATCGCGCGGCCTGGGCAGCGGGTTCTCGACGATGGTGCGCACACGGCCGGGGTTGGCCGAGAGCACCACGATGCGGTCGGCCATGTAGGCGACCTCCTTGATGTCGTGGCTCACCATCAGGATGGAAGCGGGGTTGCGCTCGCGGTCGTCCCAGATGTCCAGGATCTCGGCGCGGAGGCCTTCCGCCGTAAGGGCATCCACTTGGCTGAAGGGCTCGTCCATGAAGAGGATTTCCGGATCCACGGAGAGCGCACGGGCCATGCCCACCCGCTGCTTCATGCCTCCCGAAAGCTCCCGGGGGTACGCCTCTTCAAACCCCTCAAGCCCTACCATGCGGATGGCCTTGTTCGTGCGTTCCTTGAGCGTGGCCTCGTCCACGCCCTTCGCGCGCAGCACAGCTTCCACGTTGGCTTCCACCGTCATCCACGGATAGAGCGCAAAGCCCTGGAAGACGATGGAGACATTGGAATTCAGGCCCGACTGCTTTTTGCCCCGGTAGCGGACCTGCCCCTTCGTGGGCTCGATGAGCCCCGCGAAGATCCGCAGGATCGTGCTCTTGCCACAACCCGAAGGGCCAATGAGGGCGATGACCTCATTGGGACGCACATCCAGATTGATGTCTTCCAGGACTCGCAGCGTGTTGCCCATGCCGCGATCAAAACTCTTCTGCACGCCGCGCAGTTCGAGAATCGGAGTCGTCATCGTCATTTCGCGCCTCCTACTTGGTGAGGGAATAGCGGGTTTGGGACAGGTGATGCAGCGGCTTCCAGACCAGGCGATTGAAGATCACCACGATGGCCGACATCACCAGAACGCCCGCCGCCAACAGCGGGAGTTCACGATTATAGGCGGCGGCGCTCACGGTGGAACCCAAGCCGAATGTGGACAGCGTCTGTCCTTTCAGGTCGTAGTATTCGGCCACGATGCTGGCGTTCCAGGCGCCGCCTGCCGCTGTCACCCAACCTGTCACCAGGTAGGGAAACACGGCCGGCAGATAGAGCACCTTCATGCGCTGCCAAGTGGGGAAGCGGAAGGCTTCGGCAGCTTCCTTCAGATCGCCGGGGATGGCCATGGCGCCTGCGATCACGTTGAAGAGGATGTACCACTGCGTGCCCAGCAGCATCAGCACCACGCATCCGTAGTTGAGGCCGATATGAATATGCGCCAGGGCAGCAATCACGACGGGAAAGAGCATGGGCGCGGGAAAGCTGGCAGCCACCTGGACGATGGGCTGCAACAGTTTGGAAAGCCGGGGCGATAGCCCAATGGCAAGACCCGCGGGCACGGCCCAAAGCGTTCCCAGCGCGGTGGCCCCCAGGACGCGCGCCAAGGTCAGTCCCCCGGCCTTCAGCAGCGTCCACCACTGCGCCCCCTGCAGATGGGTCAGGAAATGGATCAGGCGGAAGGACGCGAACACGACCAGCACGACCAGGGCGGCAAAGGCCGCGTTCGAGGCCCAACGCTGCAGGCTCCACCAATGGATGGAGTGGTGCCGAGGCGCAGTGGATTTACGACGCTGCTGCCGCGATGCGTTCCGGTGCCGGGACATGCGGATTTCCATCCAGCGCAGCAGGCGGGATCGCCGCAGGTACATCAGCAGCCAGCTCTGGGGCGCTTCCGCCTGGGCCGTCTCCTCCACACGGAACCGTTGCGCCCACACCACCACGGGCCGCCAAATGATTTGATCAAGGAAGACGATCATCGCGATCATCGCAAGCACGGCCGCGATCATCGCCACCGAGTTGCCCTTTTCGACCGCCACGCTCATGTACGAGCCCAGGCCCGGCAGCCGGAAATCCTGCTCGCCCAGTTTGAAACCCTCCGTGATCATGAGGAAGAACCAGCCGCCCGCCATGCTCATCATGCTGTTCCAGACCAGCCCCGTGGTGCCGTAAGGCAGTTCCACCCACTTGAAGCGCTGCCACCAATTGAAGCCATAGACCGTGGCCGCCTCCTGCATATCCCCCGGCACGGATTTCAGGCTGTGGTACAGGCTGAAGGTCATGTTCCACGCCTGTCCGGTGAAGATCATGACCACCGCCGCCAGTTCCAGACCGATGTTGCTTCCGGGAAACAGCGCCACCAGGGCCAGCACGACACCAGGCATGAAGCCCAGCACGGGGATGCTCTGCAGGATGTCCAGGATGGGCACCAGCAGCTTCTCCGCCCGTGCATCCTTGGCCGCCCAGAATGCGTAGACGAGGGTGAAGAGTAGCGACATCACGTAAGCCGCCAGCCCGCGCATCATGGAGAAGAAGGTGTACTTCGGCAGCGCCCAAGGCGACAGCGAGATCTCGACCACGGGCCGATGCACAGCGGTGAGCTGGCGCCCTAGCTGGACCAAGCCGAACAGGATGGCGAGGCCAATGAGGACGACGAAGAGATCCACGGCCCGACGGCGGCGAAAGGGATAGAAGAGGGCGTTGGCCTGCCCCCAGACGGTATCGAAAATGCGGTTGAGCATGGCGAATCCGGAAGGGTCTTGAATATGCTGCAACCTTTGGCTGCGCGCACACCGATCATGAACGAGACGTGTGAAATCCCAATTCCAGGGTTTCAGATCAGTTCATGTACGAAGGAGGCTCATCAATGGCGAGCTTGGTGCCCATCAATGTCCCCCTTTCCGGTCGTCCAGCACCTCGAAGCATGCCCTGGACCCCGGTCTCGGGTCAACCAGACATTGAATGTCCATCAACGAAAATGAGCGATGCCCGGCCTCCTCTCGTGAGCAGATTCCGGGCATCAGATCCTCGCAGTTCCAGCAAAGCTATTTGGTCATGGAATCCATCAGCTCGTAGCGATCGCGGTGCTGTTCGGGCTGGGCCTTGCTGACGGCGTCAAGATGCATCACCTGGCGTGTCTTGCCGAATTCCGGCCACGTCGGCAGACCGGGGCCATTGGGGTTGCCAGTCTTGATGAAATTGGCCCAGTAGGCCGACATGGTCTGCGCCGTCTGACGGTCTTCCGGCTGCCACGGAGCCTTCTTGGAATCCAGTGTATTGAAGGCGTATTCGATCTCGACGGCGTGAGCCGCTCCATAGCGATTCGAGCCATTGGGTTCGAGCAGGACACGATCGAACTGGAAGCGGTAGACGGGCACCTTTGTCCGCGCCTGTTCCTCGATCCACTTCCAGGTCCCGTAGACGATGAACTGGTCGCTGGCCAGCGCGGCTGCGGCAACCTCGGCCTCTTCATTCGTCGCGGCGGGATAGGCCTTCTTGGCAGCTTCGGCCTTGTCCTTGAACACCATCGCCAACTGGGATTGGAACGTGACCGGCGTGGGCTTGACCGGATTCAACGCAACGGCCATGCCGATCTCAGAGGAGTTCCAGCCCGCCAGCAGCGGGATGCGCGCCTGCTGGCCCTTGGCGTAGATCGCGGAGGCAGGCGTGGGGAAGAAATACCCGTCGATGTTCGGGCTGAACCGGCCACCATTTGGCTGAGAGGCTTGGGCCAGGATCTTTTCAGCGCTCATGGTACGAAGTTCAGCCAGGTTCGATGCGCCAATGGCTTTCGCAAAAGCGACACCCACCTGCTCCGAAGCCGCAAGGGGCAGTTCCGCCAAGGTGCTGGAACGTCCAGCCGCGAATGCCCCGCTTTCGCCAATGGCTTTGTGAATCAATCCACGGGAAAGGGGAGAAGCCATCAGGGCGCTGACCGAGAAGGACCCGGCGGATTCTCCGCCGATGGTCACGCTGTTGGGATCTCCGCCGAAAGCCGCGATGTTGGCCTTCACCCACTTCAGGGCCTCGACCTGATCCAGCATCCCGTAGTTACCCGAGGCTTTGTGGGCCGATTCGCCCGTCAGTTCCGGATGCGAGAAGAACCCGAAAATACCTAAGCGGTAGTTCACATCCACCACGACGATGCCCTGCTTGGCCAGGTAAGCACCGTCATAGCGCGGTTCAGAACCCGAACCAGCCGCGAATCCACCTCCGTGGTACCACACGAACACGGGCAGCTTCTTCTTGCTGTTCTTGGCGCTCTTGGCGGGGG
>Ga0116170_10001031_pt1 | contig 28982 bp, 19 predicted proteins | sample AD_JPNHW1_MetaG_FD_89797 | JGI IMG/M metagenome (GOLD analysis project Ga0116170, IMG submission 89797) | Active sludge microbial communities of municipal wastewater-treating anaerobic digesters from Japan - AD_JPNHW1_MetaG | ecosystem: Engineered > Bioreactor > Anaerobic > Digestate | place... | reverse complement strand
GGGAGCTGAAGTACATCTACAAAGTGCCGGACTACAATATCGTCTCGCATTCGCACGTGGCGTATGGCGCGCCCAACAAGTGGCAACCGCGCAGCCACCGCGGGCGGAAGCGCTGCGGCATGATGTTCGCGCTGCCCTCCGTGCGCGCGCGGCTGAATCTCAGAACCCGCCCGGCCAGTGATCCCGATGTCAAAGCGGGTCGTCTGGTGGCGGCGGATGCCTATTTGGCCCAGGTCCTCTACGGGACTTCGTCGCAGAGGCCGATGATGGTCGCCTCTTCCGCGAGCCCGCGGAATCCGAACGTGATCGCCAAGGGCCGCGGGGCGTGGGAGATCGCCCGCGACGCCTATGACGATCCGACGACGCTCTACATCTTCCCTGACGGCAAGCAGAAGCGCGGCAACCAGCTCGCGAACTTCAAGCTGCTGCCGGTCGGCACGAAGGTTCTGGTGAATTCGCCTGCGGACAACCGGAACGAGAAATATCAGGTGGTGGGCGACAACGGCAGGGCGCAAGACATCGCGGGCGACGAGGTGCTCAGCGCCTCGACCATCTATGTCTATCCCGACGGGCGGTATGTGCGCGGCAACCAGCTTGACGCGAACGCCGTCCTCAGGTTGCCTTACGGCACCAAGGTCCTGCTCGGGTATTCCGTTGGCGGGCCGATTTCGCCGGGCCGGCCGGCCGCGGCCTTCTGCGGCAACCGCTGGCGGTCGCCCGAAACCTTCTTCCTGATTTCGGGTGCGCTGGTCTCGGGCACCAAGGTGAGCGACGTCAAGATCCCGTCGGGCACGATGCTCTTCTTTAAGACTTGATGGACAGCAGGCGCGCGACGGCGTCGAAAATGGCCTGCGGCTCGGCCATGCGGCCTTTGCCGACGGTTCCGCAGGCGAGATCGCCCGTTTCCGCGTCGGCGAACGTGGCGCCGCGCGCCGCGAGCGCGGCGAGATTGGCCTGGGTGGCCGGATGTTCCCACATGCCGGTGTTCATGGCCGGCGCGACCACGAGCGGCGCTTTGGTGGCGAGCGCGGTGGCCGTCAGCATGTCGTCCGCGAGCCCGTGCGCGAGTTTGGCGATCACATTGGCGGTGCAGGGCGCGATGACCAGCACGTCGCCGCGTTCGGCGAGCGAGATGTGCCCCGGAACCCACTCCTCCGGCTCGTCGAACATGTCGATCGAGACGGGGGTGCGCGAAAGGGTGCGGAACGTGAGCGGCGACACGAAGCGCGTCGCCGCCTGCGTCATGATGACGTGGACGGCATGCCCGCTTTTAACGAAGAGCCGAGTCAGCTCGCACGCCTTGTAGGCGGCGATCGAACCGGTGACGCCGAGCAGAATCGTGGCCATGGTGTCTCTCCTGTTGAGGGCGGCCGCGCGGGCCGGTTGGGTCAGATCATCTCCGCTTTGACGTTGATGATGTCGCAGAGGCGCCGGAAGGCGGTGTGGAGGTCGTCGTTGGTCACCTGATACATGTACTCGTTCGCCCGCGCCATCTCCTTCCGCGCGTTGCGGATGCGTTTTTCGATGACCTCCTGCGAATCGGTTCCCCGCCGTTCCAAACGCGTCAGCAGTTCCTCCATGGAGGGCGGGTTGATGAAGATGTCGATGAACCCTTCCTTCAGCGGGTCGCCTTGGGGCAGCGTGCCGACGAACTTTCTGATTTGCGCCGCGCCGGCCACGTCGATGTCGAGCAACATGCAGTGGCCCTCGTGGAGCACCTCGTAAACCGGCGCCTTCAGCGTGCCGTAATAATTGTCGTGGACGGTCGCGTGCTCGAGGAACTTGCCCTCGTCGATCATCTTCTTGAAGGTCTCGACGGACAGGAAATGGTAGTCCACGCCGTCCTCTTCGTTCAGGCGCGGCTCGCGGGTGGTGCAGGAGACCGAGTAGCAGATCTCGGGATAGTTCTGCAGCAGAAGGTCGCACAGCGTCGTTTTACCTGCGCCCGACGGCGCGGATATCACAATGAAAAGCGGTTTCATCAGTAAGCTCCTTGAAAATCAATGTCGGTAGTGTAACGGGTCGGCGCGCCGGAGGCAAAGCGGAAAATAGCGACGCGCGCGCGGCGCATGCCCGATGCCGGGCCCGTCTCCGCCGCATCGCGGTCCGCGGCTCCTGAAACGTCCATTACCGCCTTGCCTCGCACACGCGTAAGGGGTATGATGCCTCAAGCGTAGAGGGCGCGGCAAAAAGCGCGTGCCGGGTCGAGCGGGGTGAAGGATGGCGGTTTCCGTCGGAATCGATAAACTGGTCAAAGCGTTCGGGGCGTTCGTGGCGTTGAAAGAGGTCAGCGTCGAGGTTCTGCCCGGCGAGCTTTTCTTCTTGCTGGGGCCGAGCGGGTGCGGCAAGACCACGCTGCTGCGCTGCGTCGCGGGGTTCCACCGTCCCGACGCGGGGCGGATCCTGATCGGCGGGCGTGACGTGACGGATCTGCCGCCCTACAAGCGCGATGCGGGCATGATGTTCCAGAGCTACGCGCTGTGGCCGCACATGACGCTGGCGGAGAACGTCGCGTTCGGCCTGGAGATGCGCAAGGTGCCGCGCCCGGAGATCCGGCGGCGGGTGCGGGAGGCGCTGGAACTCGTCCATCTGGCGGACCGTGCGAAGGCGCGTCCGAACCAGCTTTCGGGCGGGCAGCAGCAGCGGGTGGCCCTGGCGCGAGCGCTGGTGATCAAGCCGCAGTGCCTGCTGCTGGACGAGCCGCTCTCGAATCTGGACGCCAAACTGAGGCTGGAGATGCGCATGGAGATCCGCCGCATCTGCAAGCAGGCCGGGCTGACGGCCCTCTATGTGACGCACGACCAGAAAGAGGCGCTTTCGGTCGCCGACCGGCTGGCGGTGATGCGCGACGGCGTGGTCGAGCAGATCGGCATGCCCGAAGAGGTCTACCGCGCGCCGTCCAACCGCTTCGTCGCGGGGTTTATCGGCGAGGGGAATTTCGTCGAGGGCCTGGTGGATGGGACGGGGCTGGGCGGCGTGAGCGTCGCGACGACGTATGGTCCGCTGAAAGCCGCCCGCGCCCCGGCGGGGCTGGCGGCCGGCGATCGCGTCACCCTCTGTCTGAGGCCGGAGTCGGTGCGCTTTGAGCCGCCCGCGCCGGGGACGCCGAACGTTTTGCGGGGACGCTTCCTTGAAAGCGTTTACTTGGGCGAGGTGGCGCAGCACGTGATCGGTCTGTCGCCGGCCGGGGGCGGCGGAGGGGCGGCCTTCAAGGCGTTTGAGTTAAACCCGCTGGCGGGGCGCGACCGTGCGGGCGAGCCGGCGGAGGTCTGGGTCGCTCCCGAACAGGTGATCGTGACAAAAGATTAGCTATGGGGACGAGGGGCATAGGTGTCTTGTTCGCGGGGGCGGGGCTGATGCTGCAGGGATGCGCGTCGGCCTACTGGGGAGACCGTTGGAACGACGCGAAAGACGTGTTCACCTGCGCGGTGGGGCTCGGGCTGGGCGCGAAAGGGCGCGTCGGGCCTTTGCAGGCGCCTCTGATCGTGCAGAGCGACTACTGCGGCCTGCGCTGCGGCGAGGCCTTCGCTTCCCCCATGCGAGATGATTTCTGGACGTATGTGTCGGAGGCGGGGCACGTGGTGGAAAGCCCCCTCCCGGTTTATCTGCGCGACTACGGCACGTTCTACTCGGGCTACGAGACGTTCGATCCCGGAGGCCTTTCCGACGTTCGGCATAAGCGCGTGCGAAGCCAGGGGATGGGGCCGGTCACGTATGACGGGGACGAGAAGAACTACGCGTTTTACTCGCAGATCGAGGCGACGGCGGGCGCCCTCGTTTCCGTGCGCGTCGGCGTGAACCCCGGCGAGCTGGTCGACGCCCTCGTGGGCTTTACGACCTTGGATTTAATGGGCGACGATGTGAACAGGGGAGAAGCGACATGGAAGGGAAAATGATCGCGCTGGCGATGGCGGCTCATCCGGACGACATCGAATTCATGATGAGCGGCACCCTGCTGTTGTTGAAACAGGCGGGCGCGGAGATCCACATGTGCAACCTCGCGAACGGCTGCTACGGGTCTCAGGTTTACTCCAAGGAGGAGGCCGCCCGCGTGCGGGCGCTGGAGGCCCAGGCCTCGGCGCGCGTGGCCGGGGCGGTGTGGCACCCGTCGATGTTCGATGACGTGGGCCTTTTTTATGATGCGCCGTCGGTGGCGAAAGTGACGGCGGTCGTGCGTCGGATCCAGCCGGACATCGTGCTGACGACGTCGCGCTACGATTACATGGAGGACCATGAGTACGCTTCGCGCCTGACCTGTTCGGCGGCTTTCAACCGTTGTCTGCCGAGCTATGTGACCGATCCGCCGGTCCCCTCGACCAATAAGCCGGTGGCGATCTATCACTCGCTGCCGCATGCGCTGATGGACATGATGCGCAACCCGGTGGTGCCCGAGTTCTGCATCGATGTGGGAAACGTCATGGGCGTGAAGCGGGAGATGCTGGCGCAGCACAAGAGCCAGAGCGAGTGGCTCGATGCGACGCAGGGCATGGGATCGTATGTGGAGAGCATGGCGGACGCGGCGCGCGAGGTCGGCGCCCGCTATGGCGGCTGCGAATACGCCGAGGGATGGCGGCGACACAACCACATGGGTTACTGCGGCCCGGACTTCGCGCCGCTGGAGACGCTCCTCGCGCGCGTGCTCAAGCGCGCGGGAACGATGTGAAAATCGCGGGGACGGCTCGGGGAGGCGTTCCCGTCTGAAGGCGAAAAGGAAAGGTGGGACGAAATGGCAAGGGCGATCAGCAAGTTGGCGCCGGGGTGGTGGGACTACACCACGCTGGACAGCGCGATCCTGAACGATGCGGCGAAACTGACGGCGAAAGATCTGGAACAGCTGTCGCGTCCGGGGTTCAAGGTGAGCATCTACGATACCGTCGAGGAGTTCTACACGGCCGAAGCGCTGGAATACATCCAGGCGTGGCAGCGGTCCACGGCGGACAATCCGGCCGGCGTCTGCGGCCCGATCGGGCCGACCGAGCAGCTGCCGCTCGTGGCTCGGATCGTGAACGCGATCGGACTGAGCCTGCGTGACGCGCACTTCTGGGGCATGGACGAGTGGGTCGAGAACGGCAAGGCGGTGTCGCCGAAACATCCGCTTTCGTTCGCGAAGTGCGATAAGGAGCAGTGCTTCGACCGCATTCTTCCCAAGCTGCGGATGCCCGCGAGAAATCTGCATTTTCCCGTCGGCGACCTGGCGGCTTACACCCAGACATACGATCAGGTGAAGTGTCTGCTGATGCAGGGCGGTCAGGGCGAGACCAAGCACTGGGCGTTCAACGACCCGCCGAAGCGCGAGGGCGTTTACCAGGACGCGCCGCCGTCGCCGAAAGAATACCGCAAGCAGTCGGCCCGTCTGGTGGACCTGCACCCGGTGACAATCATTCAGAACGCCCGCACCTCGGGCGGCGGCAACGTGTCGATGGTGCCGACCCGCGCCGCGACCGTCGGTCCGGTGGAGACGTGGAAGGCGGAGAAGGTCTCGATCTGGCACCCGGGGCATCACGACAACCCGTTCGGCATCCGGCTGTCCGCGCTGATGATCTCCAAGCGCATCCCCGACAGCAGCGTGCCGATGTCGCTGTTGGCGGATCACCCGAACGTCCACTTCAGCTATCTTCGCAAGGGGATCGGCGAGGTGGCTGTGGAAATGCACTAAGGGGACCTTATGCGCGAACTGAACATCGTTGCGGCGGGGCACGTGTGTCTCGACATCATCCCGACCTTCCTGCGCGGCGCGGCTACGCTCGATGCGGTGATGCAGCCGGGAAAGCTTGTGGACATGGGGCCTGCGGTGCTTTCGACGGGTGGGTCGGTCTCGAACACCGGCCTGGCGCTGAAGCGGCTGGGGCTGCCGGTCCGGCGCATGGGCAAGGTGGGGGCCGACTCGTTCGGCTCGGTGGTGCGCGACATCTTCAGCCGACTGGACCCCGCCCTGGTTCAGACCATGATCGTCGATCCGGCCGTCGCGACCTCCTACACCGTGGTGATCAATCCGCCGGGGATCGACCGCATCTTTCTCCACTGTCCGGGCGCGAACGACGCGTTCGTCGCGGACGACGTGACGCCGTCCCTGCTGGAGGGAATGGACCTTTTCCATTTCGGGTATCCCCCCCTGATGAGGGCGTTCTACGCGGACGCGGGCGAGCTGGCGCGGCTCTTCAAGAAAGTCAAGGCCTGCGGCCTGGCGACTTCGCTGGACATGGCGCTGCCCGATCCGGCGTCGCCCGCGGGACAGGCCGATTGGCCGGGAATCCTGAGACAGGCGCTGCCGCATGTGGACATTTTCGCGCCGAGCCTGGACGAGATCGTCTATATGCTTCATCGCGAGCGGGGACTGGCCGTGCGCGCGAAGGCCGCGGAGGGCATCCCGATGGGCGGGCTGATCGAGGACGACGTGCGCGCGCTGGCGGGGGAGCTGATTTCGCTGGGCGTCGCCGTGGTGATGCTCAAGCTGGGCAACCAGGGCGCCTATCTGCGCGTCACGGCGGATGAGCAGCGGCTGGCGGTCTGCGGGTGCTTCACTCCCGAGGCGTGCGGCGCGTGGGCGGGCGCCGAATTCTTTGCGCCCTGCTTCGACGCCAAGGTCGTGGGCACGACCGGCTCGGGCGACTGCACCGTGGCGGGGCTGCTGGCGGGCATCGCCAGGCGTCTCGGCCCGGCGGAGAGTGCGCGCGCGGCGGTGGCCGTGGGATCGGCCAGCGTCGAACAGCCGGATGCCACCAGCGGCGTGCCGGCGTGGGAGGCGCTCGACGCGCGCATCCGCGCGGGGTGGCGGCGCGAGACGCCGAAGGTCAGTTTCAGGGCGGAGAGGGCGTAACAAAATGGCGGTGTATGTGCATTTCGGCGCGGGGAATATCGGGCGCGCCTTGGCGGGCCCGATATTCAGCCGCGCGGGATACGAGGTGGTTTTTGTCGATGCCGTGCCGGAAATCGTCGCCGCGCTGCGTCAGCGGAAGGCCTATCGCGTGGTCGTCAAGGACACGCTGCCGCCGGGGACGCCGGACAGCTTTGAGGTGACGGGCGTGGACGGGATCGCCGTGCAGGATGCCGAGGCGGTGAAAGCGGCGGTGGCGCGGGCGGACCTCATCGGTACGGCCGTGGGCGCGGCGCATCTGCCGGGCGTGTTGGCGGCCATCGCATCGGGGCTGCCGCTGCGCAACGGCAGGCCGGTCTCGCTCCTCTTCTGCGAGAATCTGCACGGGCTCTCGGCGATGGCGCGCGAGACGCTGGCGCGCCATCTCCCGCCGGGCTTCCCCCTGGCTGAGCGGGCGGGGCTGGTCGAGACCAGCATCGGCAAGATGGTGCCGCTCATGCCGCTGGAGGTCCGCAGGCGCGATCCGCTGGAGGTGTGGGGCGAAGCCTACAACGCGATCATCGCGGACCGCAACGGGTTCGTCGGCTCGGTGCCTGACGGGGTCGAGGGGCTGCAACTCAAAAGCTGCTTCTCGGCCTACGTCGAGCGCAAACTCTACATCCACAACTTGGGCCACGCGACGTGCGCCTGCCACGGTTTCCTGCGCGGCCATGCGCTGATCTGCGACGCGGTGGCGGACGAGGCGGTGCGCACCGAAACGCGGTCGGTGATGATGGCGTCGGCGCGCGCCTTGACCCGGCGCTACCCTTCGGAGTTCAACGAGGAGAACCTGACGGCGCACGTGGACGACCTGTTGCGCCGTTTCGGGAACCGCCTGCTGGGCGACACCGTTTTCCGCGTGGGGCGCGACCTGCCGCGCAAGCTCGCCCCCGGCGATCGCTTCATCGGCGGGCTGCGGCTGGTGCAGGCCGAGGGCAGCGATGCCGCGCCGGTGTGCCGCGCGATCGCGGCGGCGCTGCGCTTCGCGGCGACCGATGAGGCGGGGCAGCCGTTTGCGGCGGACGTGGCGTTCCGTGAGCGGGTGGCGCGGGAGGGCGCGGGCGCGGTGCTTCGCGCGCATTGCGGGCTCGATCCCGAGGGCGATTCGGCGCTGCTGCGGGCGATCGTCGGCTGATGCGGGATTGACAACTGCGCCGGGATGTGGGAGTCTTGCTTGCACAGTCTGGTTGTTGGGACACAAGAAGGGATAAGGGGTATGACGAAGAAAGAAAAGGGTTTGAAACGGGTCGCGATCGTCGGGTTCGGCTTCATGGGGCGCATGCATTACGGCAATTGGAAAAAGATGAAGGGCGCGAAGGTCGTGGCGCTGTGCGACGCGAACCCGGCGCAGTTCTCGGCGCCGGCCACGGGCGGCAACATCGCGGGCGCGGACGCGACGACCGATTTCGGGGACGCGGTGATCTACGGCGATTTCGACCGGATGCTGGCCGAGGCCAAGCCGGACGTCATCTCGCTGACGCTGCCGACGACGCTGCACGTGCCGCTGTCGGTCAAAGCCTTGCAGGCCGGCGTGAGCGTGCTGTGCGAGAAGCCCATGGCGCTGAACGCGGCGGACTGCGAGAAGATGATCAAGGCCGCGAAGAAGGCACCCAACGGCGCGAAGCTGATGATCGCGCAGTGCCTGCGCTTCTGGCCGAGCTACGTCTACCTCAAGAAGCTCGTGGACAGCAAGAAGTATGGCAAGGTGATCGCGGCCTCCTTCCGTCGCTTCAGCGCGCCTCCCGGGTGGCAGAAGGGGACCAACTGGTTCGCCGACGAGAGCAAGAGCGGCGGCGTGGCGCTGGATCTGCACATCCACGACACGGACATCGTCAATTTCCTGTTCGGCATGCCGAAGTCGGTGACGAGCACGGCGGCTTACGGCTCGCGCGGCGAGATGCAGTACATCTCCACGCTCTACGACGTGGGCGGCGCGGCTGTGACGGCCGAGGGCAGCTGGGTGATGACCCCGACGCTGGGCTTCGAGGCCAGCTACTTCGTGACTTTCGAGAAGGCCGTGGTGGTGCTTGACGGCAAGCGCGAGAAGCCGCTGTGCGTCTATCCGGCCAAGGGTGAATCGTTCGCGCCGGCGCTGGCGCAAGGGGAAGGCTACGAGTACGAGATCAAGTGGTTCCTCGACGTGCTGAACGGCAAGAAAGTGCCTTGCGTGACCACGCCCGAGCAGTCGCGCGACTCGGTGAAGATCGTGGACGCGGAGAAGAAGTCCGCGAAGACGGGGAAGACGGTGAGGTTGTAAGAAAGGGAGAGTCGATTATGCAGAAGTGCGGAAACAAGTGGCCGATCGGCGTGTGCAGCTGGTCCTTCAGGAAGGGCATCGACGAGATCGGCTCGATCATGACGGCGCTGGGGCTGGAGCACATCAATCTGGCGATCGCTCCGGCGCTCGGCCCAGACGGCGAGGCGTATTTGGAGGCGGTGCGGCGCCAGAAGTGGACGATCACGGCGGGCATGATGAATTTCGATTACGAGGACTATTCCACGCTCGACACGATCAAGGTGACCGGCGGCATCGCGCCGGACGCGCACTGGCCCGCGAGCGGCGAGGCGTTCGCGAAGGCGGCGAAGATCACGGCGGGGCTGGGCTCCAAGTACATCGCGATGCACGTGGGCTTCCTCAACCACACGGACAGCGCCTATGCCAAGAAATTCTATGACCGCGTGCGTTGCTTGGGCGACCGGGCGGGCGAGGCGGGCGTGACGCTGCTGATGGAGACGGGGCAGGAGACGGCGGAAGATTTGCAGCGTTTCGCGGAGACCCTCAATCATCCGAACGTGCTGCTCAACTTCGATCCCGCCAACCTGATCCTGTACAACAAGGACGAGCCGCTGACGGCGTTCCGCCGTTTGGCGCCATGGGTCCGTCACATCCACATCAAAGACGCGGTCCGGACGAAGACGCTCGGCACGTGGGGCAGCGAGGTCGTGTGGGGCGACGGCCAGGTCAATTCTTTCGCGTTCCTGAACGTGTTGGCCGAGTGCGGCTTCGATGGCGCGCTGGCGATCGAGCGCGAGGCCGGCGATCAGCGCGTGAAGGATATCTCGATCGCGGTGCGCCGGCTGCTGGCGTACTGACCGTTGCGCGCGCCTTCCCTCCTTCGCGGGGAAAGGCGCCACCTCGCGGGCTTCGCTAACGGAGCGAAGGCGTGCCGATCACGGACGCGGATTGCGGCGCGTTGTCGCCCGCCCCTTGGGTGATCGCACTCCAATTTTGTTCGCGTCTGGGCGACGATGGCGCGGATGCGTTCCGAATCGGAGGGCTGGCCTTGGGGGGCGGAGCACTCCAGCAACTCGATCAGAAGGCTGAGGCAGGCCTGGCGCACGCAGAGGGAGCGGTAGATGCCGGGAGGCGAATCGTACTGCTGGAAGAGACGCAGGAAAGCCTGCCGCACGTGTCGCGTGTCGGTGGCGACGGGATTGGGGAGTTCGCGCAGCTTTTCGCAGAGCGGCTGGGTTCCCCGCTTCGGCAGCTTGAGCAGCGCGCCTTTGTCGGCTGTGACGAGCCGCACTCGCATCCAGTAGAGAAAGAGGCCCCGCTTTAATGAAATGAACGTCCCGCCGGTGCCGGCGGTCTATGATACTGACGGTTCGCGGATGGCGTATTTCATCGGTTCTCAATGGGAGGATTCGGAGATGAGACGGTTAATCTGTGCGAGTGCCGTTTTTCTGGCGGTGACGGTTTTCTGCCAGACGCAGGCGCCGCTCGGGAAGGAGATTCACGGAGCGCCGGCGCAGCAGAAGCGTGCGGAGATCCTGTGGACGAAGGTGTTGTGCAAAGAGCCGGGACGATACATCGGCTGGCCGACGGTGTGCCAGCGACAGAACGGCGAATTGCTGGCCGTCTTTTCGGGCGATCGCGACGGGCACATCTGCCCATGGGGCAAAGTCCAGATGATCCGGAGCCCGGATCAGGGCGAGACCTGGGGGGCCGCGCTGACGGTCTGCAACACGCCTTTGGACGACCGCGATGCTGGAATCGTGGAGTTGCCCGGCGGCGATCTCGTGGTCGCTTGGTTCACGTCGTTGGCGTACTGCCAGCAGATCAAGGACCGCCAGAAACTCAAACCCGGTTCGCCCCAGTTCTACTGGTGGTTGCACGACGAGAAGATCCCGCCGGCGGTGAAGCAGGATTGGCTGGGGAGTTTCACGGCCCGTTCGTCAGACGGGGGGAAGACATGGGAGCCGCCGGTCAGGACCGCCGGCTCGACGCCGCATGGCCCGATCCTGCTGAAAGACGGGCGGCTCCTGTATGTGGGGCGCTTCTTCCGCGAGGACATGACGGTGATTTCTGTGGAAGAGTCGCGCGATGTGGGGAAGAGTTGGCAGATGATTGCTGAGATCCGGCCTTTGCCTGAGGAGCAGAAGCCGCACATGTTCCACGAGCCGCACGCCGTGGAAACGGACGACGGCCGCATCGTGGCGCAGGTCCGCTACCACGGCAAAGACAATTGCATGAGACAATCGGAGAGCAGCGACGGCGGCAAGACCTGGACGGTGATGAAGGCGACGCCGCTTGCGGGGCTTCCGCCGCATCTCATCAAACTGCGCGGCGGAAAATTGGTGACGGTGTATGGGCGGCGCTTCGGCGCTTTCGGCGAGTACGCCTGCCTTAGCGATGACCATGGCCGCACATGGGACGTGGCGAACGAGGTCAGACTCGCCGGGCATTTCGACGGCGATTTGGGGTATCCCGCCTCTGTCGTGCTGAAAGACGGCGCGATCCTGACGGTCTATTATCAGGCGGAAAAGAAAGGCGAGAAGACCTGCCTGATGGGAACCAAATGGCGGGTGAAGTGAGCGGCGACGAGTTGCTCTTGCCGCTGTAACCTGCGGGAGACCCGTTCGATGAGGGCCGCTTGAATGGCCTGAAACTTTGGTCCGTATGACGATGACTCGGCGTCTGAAGAAAGGGGTAATGATGCGGGAGCGGGCATTGCGGGGACGGCTCGTTGCGGGGATCGTTTCCGCTTTCTTGGCGTGCGTTCTGACTGGCTGTCGCCTGTCGGGAACACAAGGGGCTTGGACGTGCCGGTGCGGCCCCGTGAGGACGCTCACAACGGGGGAGGGGAACGACACCGAGGCGGTCTGGTCGGCGGACGGCGGGCGGATCGCGTTCCAGACGGACGCCAAGGGCGATCTGGACATCAACGTCCTGGATCTTGCGGGCGGAAAGCGCATGGGCGTTGCCGAGGGACCGGGGCACGCCTGCTATCCGGTGTGGACGCCGGACGGCGGTCTGGTCTACTCGTTCGGGCATCATCCGGGGACGGCGGTTCAGGCGGCTCGGGCAAAGGCTGACTGCGGGTATGGCTTGCGCCTGTGGAAAGCGGGTGCCACGCGGGTCTTGACCCAGGGATACTGGCGCGACTACACGCCAAGCGTGACGAGGGACGGCGGCGCGGCATACTACGCATCGACTCGCGACAACACCGGCAACAGCGCGTCGCTCTGGCGGCTGGCGCTGGCACCGGGTTCGACTGCTGAATGCGTGCTGCGTCTGGACGGGGGGACGGTCGGTGCGGTTCAGCCGTCGCTCTCGCCCGACGGTAGGATTCTGCTGTGGGCTCAGATGGACAGCTTCCGCCGGAATTGGCGGCTTTGCGCGGCCTTCGCGACCAACCTCAGCGCCACCGTTTTCCTGACGCCGGACGAGATGAGCGCGTATGCGCCGCGCTGGTCGCCGGACGGGCGCCTGATCGCGTTTACGGGTTTTCGCGAAGGGGATCCGGCGTGGGGCGTCTATTTGCAGGAACCGCGCTCAGGCTCGCTGGTTCGTCTGGAGACGGGCGAAGGCAACTCGCGAAGCCCGTCTTGGTCGCCGGACGGGAAGGAACTGGTTTTCGAGAACAACCGCAGCGGACCGTACAAGCTGTACCGGGTGAGCGTGGCCTGCCGCGGCACGCCCGCCGTGATACCGATGCGTGCGGAAGCGGCCGTTGACCGCGTGGACGCGCGACTGGAGAAGAGGACGGATGCTGCCGTGCTGGCCGGCGCGGACGCGTCGCGTGTCGCGGGCGTCAGTCAGGGCAAGGGCGCGCTGGCGTTTGAGCGGCCAGGAGGTCTTGATTTTGGCACGAATTCGTTTTTCGTGCGGATGACGTTGGTGGTCGATAAACACGAGGAAGGCACGCGCATCGCGGCTGTCGGAAACTATGCCGAGAGCGCGCTCGGCTGGCAGGTGTATGTCCGCGATAACCGCAAGCTCTGCTTCAACGCGCGGGATCCCAAGGGGCAATATGTCGGCGTCGAGTCCGACCTGCCTGTGAAGGAGGGCGCGCCGGTCGGCGCTCTGGGCATACGCGATGGCGACGGAAGCCTTCGGCTGTATGTCGACGGCAAACTGCAGGCCGGGCGCAACTCGGGGGCAACTATGGCATACGGAAAGGCACTCAAGGTCTGCCTGGGCCAGCAGTGGAACGGCGGCATGCGGCTAAACGGGCGTGTGCTGGCCTTCGAGTGCGGGCGCGGCTATCCCGCGGGCGTGCCGCGCGTGCTGACGCGCGCGGCTTTGTTCGGGGAGGTCGGGCCATGAGACGTTTGCATCTGTGTCTGTTTCCGCTGGCCTGCTCGTGTGCGTTCGCTTCGGGCGCTGCCGAACGGTTCGAGGCGGCCGCGCTGGTGGACAGCTTCGACTTCGCCAAGGTGGCGGACAAGGCCGGCAATTTGCTGTTCGACACGGAGACGGAGGAGGGGAATCTGGCGGTTTTGAACCATGTGCTCGAGACGGGGGCGACGACGATCCTGTGGCGGAACTGCAGCGGCGCGACCATGCGTTATCAGAGCGCGGAGGAGCGCGCGCCGCGGGTCGAGGCGCCGCTCGACAAGCGGCGGCTGCCGGATAGCCGCGCCGTACATGGCTGGTTGCGGTATCACGAGGCGCAGCCCGATCTTCTGCGATACGTGCTCGGCGTCTGCCGCGAACGCGGTTTGGGAGCCGGCGTGCATTGGCCCTTTGAGGAAACGCATTGGGCGGGTTGGACCTTCGGCGCCTGGAACTTCGAGCATCCGCAGTATTGGGGGGTGACCGCAAAGGGGCAGGTCTGGTCCGGGCGTTGCAGCCTGGCGTATTCCGAAGTGGTCGAGCACAAGCTGCGGTTGGCGGACGAACTGCTGGCGCGAGGGATGGATCACCTCTTTGTCGACACCTGGCGAACCGGGGGCTGGGGGCCCGAGTACGAGTGTGTGCGGCCGGAGCGGGAGCGGTGGCGCAGGACGCATCACACGGAGCCGCCCTCGGATCCCAAGGATCCGGCGTGGTGCGCGTTCGTGTCGGAGACGCAGCACGCGTATTTCGTCGCGTTGCATCGTCGCCTGAACGTGTCCGGCCGCAAGGTGCGGCTGATGGTCGGCGTCTCGGACATCGGCGCGCTGGACGACGCGCCGGACGCGACGCTCCTGACGCGCGGCGTGGATTGGCGACGGCTGGTGCGCGAAGGCATTGTCGACACGGTGGCGGTCATGAGCGTCAATTGGGACAAGGGCCGTCCCTTCGAGAGCACGCGCGCGATCTACAGGGGCGTGAGGAGATTCTGCGGGAACCGGTGTGAGGTGCTGTTCCCCGTCACCATGTATGATTTTACGAGGCGAGGCATTCCCGCCTACTGCGAGGCGACGAAGTTGCCGGCGGCTGAGGCCGCGGGACAGCTGCTGCGGATCGCTTGGGAAGAAGGCGCGGACGGGATCTGCATGGAGTGCGTCGACTACAACAACTATGCGTCCGCGACGCGGGACGAGATCCGCCGAATGCTCGGCGGCCCCTGCCGTTTCAAACGCGGCGCGGACCGTTAGCCGCAGATACAAGAAACTGAGGAGCACACATGAAAAACATGCATGAAGTCCTTCTGCTTCTTCTCTTCGCGTGCGTCGGAGCCGCACGCGCTCAGGAGGTCCCGGGCGAGATCCATGGCGCGCCGGTCCGGCAGAAACGGGCGGAGATCGTCTGGACGCGGGTGATCTGCAAGGAGCCCGGCCGCTACATCGGCTGGCCGACGGCCTGCCTGCGCAAGAACGGCGAATTGCTGGCTGTTTTCTCAGGCGACCGCGACGCACACGTCTGCCCGTTCGGGAAAGTGCAGATGATCAAGAGCAAAGATTTCGGCGAGACATGGTCTGCGGCGCAGACCATTTGCAACACGCAGCTGGATGACCGCGACGCGGGGATTGTCGAGACGCCTGACGGCGACCTGGTGGTGGCGTGGTTCACCTCGGTGGCCTACATGGGCAGCATTCGGGACCGGAGCAAACTCAAGCCGGGCACGCCGCAGTTCTACTGGTGGCTGCACGACGAGAAGATCCCGAAGTCGGTCAAGGAAGAGTGGCTCGGTTACTTCACGACGCGCTCCACGGACGGCGGCAAGACGTGGGAGGCACCGGTCAAGACCTACGGCTCGGCCAACCATGGCCCAATCGTGCTGAAGGACGGCCGGCTCCTGCTGGTCGGGCGTCGCTGGATGGGCGACGGGACCTCGGCTGTTTGGAAACGCGAGAAGCACGAGCTGACGGTCGAGGAGTCGCGTGACAAGGGCCGTTCGTGGCAGAAAATCGCGGCGATCGAGCCGACCCTGCCGGATGAGGTGGAACAGTTCCACGAGCCGCACGTGGTGGAGACGGACGACGGGCGGCTGGTGGCGCAGTTCCGCTTCCACGCCAAGCCCGCGCCGGGGAAGAAGTCGCGCGACGAAGCCCAGTGCCTGATGCGGCAGGCCGAGAGCAGCGACGGCGGCAAGACGTGGACGCGCATGCTGCCGACGAGAATCCAAGGGTATCCGCCGCATCTGCTCAAGTTGCGCAGCGGGAAGATCTTGACCGTCTACGGGCGAAGGCTGGGGCCGGCTTTCGGCGAATACGCGTGCCTCAGCGATGACCAAGGGCGCACGTGGGATGTGGCGAACGAGATCAAGTTGGCCGGGCATTTCGACGGCGACCTCGGCTACCCAGCATCGGTGGAATTGCCGGACGGTTCGATCCTGACGGTCTACTATCAGGCGGAGAAGAAGGGCGAGCAGACCTGCCTGATGGCGACCCTGTGGCGCGTGAAACAATAAGGGCGAATCGTTGTGATCGCGATAGCTTGAAGTCCGTGTCACATGCAGCCTTCGTCCAGCGAGTCGAGCCGGCCAGAATCGTTTCGCGGTTGAGTTTGTCGAGCGGATACACCATATTGGAATCATAGAGGAGGTCGCTGAAATGAAACGCATGCGGGGAGGGCTCTTGTTTCTGGGGGTGGCGGTGGCGTGCCATGGCGCGCCAGAGAACATTGCGCTGAAGAAGCCATACGCGTTGTCGCCGGTGCCGGGTTACAGTTACTGTACGGATCCCGACGACAAGGTGCAGCTGACGGACGGGATTTATTCGCAGGGGTATTTCTGGACGCAGAAGGGGACGGTGGGCTGGAACAACGTCGCGCCGGTTTTTTGCACGATCGATCTGGGCAAGGTGGAGCCGGTCTGTGGCGTGTCGTGGAGCTGCGCGGCCGGCGTGGCTGGGGTGACCTGGCCCGAAAGCCTGTACGTGCTGGTCAGCGAAGACAAGAAGTCGTGGACGTATCTGGGGGACTTGTGCGAACTGGGAACGGAGGCCAAGGCCCCGCCCGAGGCGGGCTACGCGACCTTCCGGTATGCGTCGGACCGGATGAAAGGGCGCGGGCGGTACGTCTGCGTGATCGCGGCGGCGCGGCCGTTCTGTTTCGTCGATGAGATCGAGGTGTGGCGCGGCCCGTCCGAGTGGTTGCAGGGAAAGATGCCGGGAAGGATCACGGCGGATCCCAAGCGCTTTTATACGGAATCGTGCGCCCGGTCGGGCGTGGCGGCCCGCCTGCGCGAGGACTTGCAGTCGCTTCTGGTTCAGGCCGATGCGCAAGGAAACGCGGCGGTGGCGGCGGAGCTGAGAACCAAGGCCGCGGAGTTGAAGAGCCTGATCGCCGCTGACGCGGAGAAGGCCCCCGATGATTTGCAGACGGTGCTGCCGTATGGCGGGCTTCACAAAACGATTCTGGCGCTCAACGCGCCGGTGTTGCGGGCGGCGGGGGTGAACCGGCCGCTGGTGTGGAAGAATAACCGCTGGGCCCCGCTGGCGCTGACCGCGATTCCTCCCAGAGGCTCGGGCGTCGACAGGATCGCCCTTGACCTGATGCGCGGAGAGGTGCGGGGCGAGACCTTCAACATCACCAATCCGAACGACAAGGACTTCAATTTGGCGCTGACGGCGGAGGGGTTTCCCGAGACGGTGCGGGTCGAGCTTCGCGAGGTGCTGTTCACCGACACGCAAAGCCGCACGCCGGTCGCCGCCGCGCTGCGCCGTCCCGATCCCGCCGCGAAAGGCGCGTTGCGGCTCTCGGTCCCGGCGGGTTGCACGCGCCAGGTGTGGGTCTCGTGCCAGAGGCCGCTCGGCAAGGCCAAGACCTACAAGGGCAAAATCAGTTTGATCTCGGACGAGGCCGGTTTTAACAAAAGGTTGGCGTTGAACGTCAGGGTCAGAAATCTGGATTTCCCGAAGCGGCCGTCAATTCATGTGGGCGGTTGGGACTATGTGCAGGGAAAAGCGGACTATTATCGGGCGCCGGGCAATCTCGAGGCGAATCTGGCGCTGATGCGGGAAATGTACGTGGATAGCCCCTGGGCCTGCTCCGGCGTTTTCCCCCAAGGGGCCACCTTCGATGCGGAAGGACGCCTGCAGAACGGGGACGCGTTGGATTTCTCGATGTGGGACGCGTGGGTGGCGCGGTGGAGCGGGGCGCGCAACTACTGCGTGTTCTTCAGCGTGGGGCCGGCGTTCAACGGCGAGAAGATGGGCACGCCGCGGTTCAATGCAATGGTCGGCACGTGGCTCGGCGCATGGGTGACCCATCTCAGGAAACAGGGGCTGAAAGCGGAACAGCTGGTGATTCTGCTGCTCGACGAGCCGCACGAGCCGCGTCAGGACGAGGTTATCGTGGGCTGGGCCAAGGCGGTCAGGGACGCGAACTTAGGGGTCGTTTTGTTTGAGGACCCAACCTATGCCGACCCGTCGAAGGGCACCCCCGCGATGTTCGCGGCGTGCGACGTGTTGTGCCCCAACACGACGATGATGGTGGAGCATGGCCAGCCGTTCCGCGATTTCTACTTGCGTCAGCGCGAGGCTGGAAAAGCGCTTTGGCTCTACTCGTGCAGCGGGCCGGCCAAACTGCTGGATCCGATCACCTACCACCGGGCGCAGGCGTGGCTCGCTTTTCAGATGGGGGCCGAAGGCACGTTCTACTGGGCGTTCGGGTGCGGCGGCGGGATCGGGAATTCGTGGCGCGCGTACGCGCAGGCGCACAGCGAGTACTCGCCCTACTTCGTGGGGCCGGAAAGCGTGATGGAGGGTAAACACAGCGAGGCGGTCCGCGAGGGCGTGCAGGACTACGAGTATCTGCGGATGTTGCGGGATCAAGCGGCCAAGGCCCGCGCCGACGGCAGCGGTGCGGCGTGGCTGAAGCGCGCCAACAGCCTGCTGACGGATGGCGTGGCCGAGGCGCTCGCGCCCGTGGCCTCGTCGAACATGTATTGGAAAGTCGCCAAGGACCGGTCCGCCATGGACGCGGTCCGCGTGCGTGTGCTGGACGCCCTGGAGGCGGTTACTGACGCAGGCCGATGACGAAGTCGTGGGCCGTGACGCCGAGCGACACCAGGCCCGAGGCGTCCGCCGTGACGGCCCGGATTTGGCGCGCGTCGAGGTCGTACGCAAGGATCTTGGCCCACGGCTGGCTTAGCGTGAAGGCGGCCTCGGCGGGCTGCGCGTCGCGCAGCAAACAGGGCCGGGGCGGCGCGCCGAAATCTTTCACGCCGCCCGCGACGTTGCGGAAATAGAGCAGCGCCCGGTCTTTCTTCTCCGCGAGCAGCGTGGCAATCTGCCAGCCTCTGACGGGCCTCGCCACCGTGGCCGGAAGCGTCACGTCGTCCGGCTTCTGGGTGGCCATGTCGATGCGAACGGCGTAGGCGGAGGCCTCGTTGGCGGCGACGGCGTCGAAATCCACACCCGAGTCGAGCAGCCGCATCGCCATGGCGACGTCGCGCGCGTCACGCTGCTTGAGCGGGTGCAGGAGCGCGACGGGCGGGCGCTGGCGCTTGAGCGAAGCGAGGTCGAGCCCGAGCGCGTCAAAGGCCGGCCCAATCTTGGCGAACTCCTGCGCTTCGAGGTCGTTCATGAGGGACCAGTAGAGGCTGCCGTTCGCGCCGCAGCAGACCGACATCCAGATCTGGTCGCGGGTGCCGCGCGCGGCGAGTTCGGGTCCGATCTGCTTGACGTCTTTCTGCCAGCGGTTCTGGTTGAGGCCGCCCTCCCCAGTGTACATGGGCAGCCCGCTCTGTCTGCTCCATTTGCTGCGGAGGAAGACGACGGCGCCGTGGTCGGCCGGGGCCTCCCCGTCGTTGTAGGGATGATAGCTGTAGAGGTCGCAGCCGGAGTCGCGCCAGCGCAAAGGTTCGGGCCAGTTGTGCGGGCCGGGGTTGCCGAGGATCAGCGTGTGCGGGTCGATGGTGCGGATGAAAGCGGCCGTCTCGGAACACCACGTCATGGGCGGATAGACCATTTCGTTCTCGAACTCGTAGCAGAGCACCTCTTCGCGGGAGGCGAGCACCGGGATGAGCTCGCGCAGGTAGTCGCGTTGGCAGGCGATGGCGTCGGCGTCGCAGTAGCGCAGCGCGGGGGACGCGAGCGTCTCTTTCTTGACCAGGAAGCGGGCGCGGTGCGGCGGAAGGGCGGCGAGCTGTTCCGGCGTGTAGAGCGGGAGCACGATCCGCTCGAGGATCGGGCGGGAAACATAGGGCGGTTTGTCGTAGTCCTCGAAGAGCGCGACGTTGAAACGGATGCCGTAAGGGCGGGCGAGGTCGAAGAGATGCAGGGTGGCTTGGAGCTGCACGGGATCCACCCGTCCCACGAGGTCCATGTTGCGCAGCATGAGCCTCAGGCAGTTGATGCCGCGTTCAGAGCAGTGCTGGAGATAGGCGCCGACGGCCGCTTCGGTCGCGGCGTTCCAGGGGAAGCCCTCCCGGTAGGGCGAGGGGCCGCACGGGAAGAGGTCCACTGAGCGGCCGATGGAGCCGTCCGGGGTCAGACGGTGCGGCCAGTTGGCGTAGAGCCCGCCGGCGGGGAAATAGAGTTTGCCGCCGGAGGTCACGAGATAGCCGTTCGCATTGAGCTTCACCGTTTCTTTGCGATAGGCGACGGTGGTGACGGCGGCCGTGCCGCGGTGGCCAGCCTCGTCGGCGAGCGTGAGGGCATATTTGGAGGGGGCACCGCCGGGACAGGTGACGACGGCGCAGGCCGGGTTGCCGCGGATGCGCCCCGGGGACGCCTGCACGCCGGCCTGCAGCGTCCAACGGGGGCTTTTGATGTTCACGGGCAGAACGTTCCCGAACGCGTCCAGCCCTTGGACGAGAATCTCGGCGGTCGGTGTGCGCAGGTCGATGTGAGATGCCTTCGGCGTCAGCCGATAGGCGGCGAGCGCGGCCGGTTCGACGCGCAGTTTGCCGGAATCGGCGTGCAGGGGCTGGCCGAGGTCGCCCGCAGGCCCCAATGTCCAGGCGCACTTGCCCGCACGGGTGAACGCCGGCAACGCCAGGGTGGCGGTGTTGCCGCGGGGTGTGCATTCAAGGAAGGTTGTCCCGTGCTCGTCGGTGATCAGCGACCAGATCGTGCGGGAGGGCACCGAACGGCTGCCGTCCTCGCCGTAGGTCTTGAGGGTGACTTGGGCTTGTGCGCCCGCGGTGACTTCGTCGGGGAAGGACGTCTTGATTCTGAGAATGGCGTCGCGGGCGGTCACCTCCTCGCGGGAAAAGGTTGGGCCGGCGATCACGCTGGGCATATCGGGGAGGATCCGGACGTAGTCGACTTCCGCGAGCGTGTCGCGCATGTCGTTGGTGGTGTCGATGCGCAGGGCGCGGAACTCGCGGCCGTCCCAAAAGTCTGGGAAGGCCGACTTCAGGTCGAAGCGGAAGGTTTGAGCTTCGGTGCCGCGCACCTCGAAGGAGAAGGATTTGTGGCGGCCCTCGCTGTCGGTGACGAAGAACTCCCATTTGGCGTAGGGGCAGGACTGGCGCACGCGCAGCTCAAGCGTCCGATAAAGGCCGGAGCTGATGTGCAGGTCCCGCGGGCTGGGGGAGGTGCCGAACATGTTGCCGAAGATGAAATAGGGATCGGTGCCTTTCACGGGAATTCGGAGCCAGCCTTTTTCGACGGTGACGGGGCCGAGGTGGTTGGGCCGGTCGCCCCAGGAGGTGATGCCGCACTGGGTGCCGTTCTCGAAATCCCAGGGGTACCCGATCTCGTTTGTGGCGTAGTCACAGAGGAGCTGGGGGGCGGCCGACAGCGTCGGCGAAGCCGTGTTGCCCCCCAGGTAGGCAATGACGGTGCGCGGCTTCCCGGGCGTGAGTGTGCCCGGCAGCACGAAGGTGATGCCGTTGGTGCCCCCGAAGATCGGCAAGGGCGCGTGAGGGAATTCGGCGTCGACAAGCGCGAGGTCGCCGCCGGGAGCGGGCGCCGGAAGCGTTACCGCAGGGTCGCGCATTGTCAGCGGCGCGTCGATCAGGTAGACGGCGCGGCGCGTGGCGTCGGCGTGGTGCCAAGGCAGGGTGGACTGCGCGTTGGCGGCGTTCATGGCAGCGAGCAGGACGGCAAAGGCAAGAATGAGTTTCATAGGATGTTAGGGAATAGGTTAACGGGTCTCAGGTGCCGGGTGCAACGATTTTCGGCATGATCCCCGGCGAATTAAACGGTATAGTATGCCCCGAAAAATGTCGGACGGTCTGGAGGATGTCATGAAAGTCGTTGCTGCCCTTTTTCTTCTCTTGAGCGTCAGTGTGTCGTGGGCGCAGACGAACAGCCTGGAAGAGGCGTGGCAGGAAGTGGATGCGGCCGTTGAGAAGGGCTTGCCGCGGAAAGCCATCGAAACGCTCGCCTTGCTGGAGAAACAGGCGGAGGCCCGGCAGGCCTGGGACCACGCGGTCAAGGCGCTTGCCGTCCGCATCCGCCTCGAGGCGCAATTGCGAGGAGACAAGCCGGAGGAGATCATCCCCGCGCTCGGGCAGGCGGTCGAACAGGCGCCGCATCCCATGAAACCTCTTTTGGAGGTGTTGCTGGCGCACCAGTACTGGCAGTATTTCAGCGGCAACCGGTGGCGGTTCAGCCAGCGCGCCGAGTTCGCGGGGGGGGCGAACGAGGGAGATGTCGGCACCTGGAGTCTGCCGCGCATCTTGAAGGAGACCGAGGCGCAATTCCAGCGCGCCCTCGCGTACGAGCCGATCCTGAAACAGATTCCGGTCGAAGCGTACGGCGCGCTGCTGGAGAAGGGCACGGCGCCGGATGTCTACCGTCCCACCCTCTTCGACTTCATCGCCCACGAAGCGATCGATTTTTATGCGCTCGGCGAGCAGGCGGGCGCGAAGTGGGAAGACGACATCGAACTGGCGGCGGACGGGCCCGTGTTCGAGGACGTGGCGGGCTTCTGCTTCCTTATCCCCGATGAGGCGGCACAGCGGTCGCACGTGCTGCGCGCCTTGCGTCTTTTCCAGAACCTGCTGGCCTTCCACGAGAAGGGCAAAGACCCATCGGCGTATGCGGACGCGGATCTGAACCGCCTGCAGTTCTGCCACAATCAGGTCGCGGGGGAGAAGGGCGACGAGCGGTACGCCGCGGCGCTGGACCGGTTCGCGTTCAAGTGGAAGGCGCATGAGGTGTCGTCGCGGGCCTATGCGCTGCGCGCGCGACTGGCGCTGGGTCAGGGGGCTCCGGGGCTGGCGCGGATGATCGCTCAGAAAGGCGCGGCGGCATATCCCGAGAGCATCGGTGCGGCGCAGTGTCGCAACCTGATCGCGGAGATTGAGGCGCCGTCGGTCTCTTTCACCGCGGAACGGGTGTGGTGCGAGCCCTGGCCGGAGATGGAGATTTCCTACAAGAATTTGGGGGAAGTGCAGTTTCGCGCGGTGCCCGTGACGTTCGAGGAGATGTTCGCGAACCGCAACAGGTATGGGGGCCTGAGCCGCGAGAACGGCGCCGCGCTGCTCAAGCGCAAACCCGCCAAAACGTGGGTCGTGGCCTTGCCGCCCGTTCCGGACTGCAAGGAGAACACGTACGCCGTGAGTGTGCCGAAGGATTTGAGGCCGGGCCTGTACGCGGTCTTCGCGGCCACGGACGGCGCTTTCGTTAAGGAGGGGAAACCGGTTTCCTGTGGCCTGTTCTGCGTTTCCAAGCTGACGCTGGTCGTCGAGCAGAATCAGAACCGGGTGACGGGGTGCGTCTTGACCGCCCGCGAGGGCGGGCCCGTGGCGGGCGCGCGGGTGGAGGTGTGGCGGTTCGACCGCGAGGACCGGTATAAGCGCGAACAGACCATCCTGACCGGCGAGGACGGCGCTTTTTCCGTCCTGGGCGACCGGTCGGGCGAGTTGCTCTTGCGTGCGGAACGGAACGGCGAGGTCGCGCAGACCTGGACCCCGGTCTGGAAAGGCAATGCGTATGAGCGAAACCTGGGGCCTGAGACGCGCATCGCGTTCTTCACGGATCGGGCCATCTACCGGCCGGGGCAGACCGTGCAGTATAAAGGCGTCTATTTTGTGACGGACAGGCAGAACGGCCTCTATCACACGGTGGGCGGAAAAGACTTGAAGGTCCGGATGAACGACGGGAACGGCAAGGTGGTCGCCGAGCAGGTGGTGAAGAGCAACGACTACGGCTCGTTTTCCGGCTGCTTCACGGCGCCGCGGGACCGGGGCACCGGCCGGATGTCGATCGAGGCGGAAGGGCTGGGGCAGGCCACATTCCGCGTGGAGGAGTATAAGCGGCCGCGGTACGATGTCGCATTCGCGCCGTCGGCGGACGACGCGCGGCTCGGCTCGGTGGTGTCGGTGGCCGGACGCGCGGTCTCCTGTTCCGGCGTGCCGGTCGGCGGCGCGAAGGTGGCGTGGCGGGTGGCGCGCGAGGTGCGCTTCCCGGACTGCGAGCGCGGCTTCGCGTCCCCAGGCACGGCGCAGGAAATCTCGCGCGGCGTGACGGCGTGCGACGGCGACGGGAGGTTTACGGTCTCCTTTTTCGCCAAGCCCGACCCGAAAGTGCCGGCGAAGGATGCACCGGTCTTCACGTTTAAGGTCACGGCCGACGTGACGGACGCGGGCGGGGAAACGCGCACGGGGGAGACGCTCGTGACGCTGGGCTACACGGCCTGGCAGGCGACGGTCAGCTGCGAGGCTTGGCAGACGTCGCGGACGCCGGTCGGAGTGAAGGTGCGCGTGCAGACTCACAACGGCGAGGGCGTTGCGGCCGATGGCGAGCTGAAGGTGTTTTCGGTGAAGCAGCCAGGCCGCGTGTTGCGAGGCAAACTCTGCCCGAATGACGGTTGGCGACGAAGCGTTCCCGAGAACCGGAAGGATGATCCCGCTGACCCGGAGAACTGGCCGGATGACGCCGAGATCGCGTCCGAACCGGTGAGAGGGTTCACGAACGGCGCGGCGGTCTGTGCCGTTCCTTTGAAGCCCGGGCTTTACCGCGCGCGCTTCGAGACGCGCGATCCGGCCGGTAAACCGGTGACCGCGCGGCGGCTGCTGCGCGTGATCGATCCGGACGCGAAGCGACTGAACATCATGGAGCCCGACTATTTCGAGGCGGAGTCGTGGCGCGTGGAGCCGGGCGGGACTTTCCGCGCGGTATGGGGAAGCGGCTACGGGAGTGCGACGGCGCTGGTGACCGTGGAACAGAACGAGCGCGAACTTCTGCGGGTGAGGACCGATCCCGGCGAGACGCAGCACCTGATCGAGCTGCCCATCAACGAGGCGATGCGCGGAGGAATTCTCGTGCGCACCCTTTTCGTGCGCGAGAACCGCCTTTACGCGAACCGCCGCATCATCGATGTGCCGTGGAGCAACAAGCGGCTTTCGGTCAGGTGGGAACGTTTCACCTCAAAACTGGAGCCGGGCAAGGGAGAGACGTGGCGTGCGGTGGTCTGCGACGCGAAGGGCGACAAAGCCGCTGCGGAAGTTGTGGCCGTGCTGTACGACCGTTCCCTGGACGCCTATGCGCGGAACGGCTGGATGACGTCGTTCGAGGGCTGCTTCAACCGGTGCGACAGGTGGGGTTCCTCCACGCTCGCGAACGGGGTGGCGCCGTTCGGGCATCTGTTCGGCGCGTGGGGGCATTCGCATGAGCCGGACACGTGGACATATCGCGGCTGGCCGGAGGAAATCAGCGGACGCCATTCGTCGGCCGCCGGTTCGCGCGGTGGCCTGCGGGAGGCGAATAAAGCCGCCGTCGAACGGGCTTCGTTTCCTGATGGGGGCGGCCCGCTGGCGAAGCCCGATGCCGTCGCCTGCGGAGTCCCCGATGTCGCGGCCTGCGTGCCGCAGGCGCAGGAGGTGCAGGCGGAACGGCCGCCGCCGGTGGCGGCCGTCATGCCCCGTCGGAATCTAAGGGAGACGGCGTTTTTCTTGCCGCATCTGATGTGCGACGTGAACGGCGGCGTGGCCCTGGAGTTCGCCATGCCCGAAACGCTGACGGGGTGGCGCCTCATGGCGTTCGCCCACGACAAGGAACTTCGGAGCGGTTATCTGGAGGCCGAGGCGGTCACGGCGAAAGACCTGATGGTTGAGCCGAACCCGCCGCGTTTCGTGCGGGAGGGCGACGAAGTGGTGTTCCCCGTGAAAATCTTGAACCGTTCCGATAAGGCGCAGAAAGGCCAGGCGCGGCTGGGCTTCAGCGATGCGGCTTCCCTCCAGAGCGTGGACGCGCAACTCGGCAACGCGAATGCCGACCAGGATTTCGAGGTGGAGGCGGGCGGATCGAGGACGCTGGAGTGGCGCATCCGCGTGCCGGACGGCCAGGGGTTCATGACGTACCGGGCGGTGGCCGTGGCCGACGGGCTCGTTGACGGAGAAGAGGGCGGGGTGCCGGTGCTGTCGCGGAGGGTGGCGGTGCAAGAGTCGCTGCCGCTGGCGATGCGCGGCCAAGGGGCCAAAACTTATTCCTTTGCCTCGCTGGCGGCGTCGAAGGACTCGAAAACGATCCGGCACCAGAACCTGACGGTGCAGATGGCGTCGCAGCCCGCTTGGTACGCGGTGATGGCGCTGCCGTATCTGATGGAGTATCCTCACGCGTGTTGCGAACAGACCTTCAACCGCTATTACGCCAATGCGCTGGCGAGCCACATCGCCGGCAGCAATCCGAAGATCCGCAAGGTCTTCGAACAGTGGAGGGGCACCGAGGCGCTCATGAGTCCGCTCGAGAAGAACGCGGAGCTGAAGGCGGTCATGCTCGACGAGACGCCGTGGCTGCGCGAGGCGACGAGCGAGGGCGCGGCGCGGCGCAACGTCGGCGTCCTTTTCGAAGAGGCGCGGCTGAAAGAGGAGTGCGGAAACGCGCTGAAACGTTTGGCCGAGGCGAGGATTTCGGACGGGACGTGGCCGTGGTTCCCGGGCGGGAGCCGGAACGACTTCATCACGCTCTACATCGTGGCGGGGTTCGGGCGGCTGCGTCAGCTGGGCGTGCCGGCGGAGGTGAAGCTGGCGGTCGATGCGCTGCCGCGTCTGGACGCCTGGATGTCCGAGGAGTACCGGGAGATTTTGCGCCGCGGCGGCAAGGAGCCGGACCAGCTGAGCCCGACCGTCGCGCTCTATCTCTATGCCCGCAGCTTCTTCCTCAAAGACCGGCCGGTGGGCAAGGAGGACCGCGAGGCGGTCGAATACTTCATCGGACAGGCCAAGCGGCACTGGCAGAACTCGGGCCGCCAGTCGCAGGCGCATCTGGCGTTGGCGCTGAAGCGGTGGGGCGATGATGCCACGCCGGCCGCGATCATGAAATCGGCGCGAGAGTTCGCGACGGTCGACCAGGAAATGGGGATGTGCTGGCGCGAGACGGAACGGCCGTGGAGCTGGTCGCGCGCGCCGATCGAGACCCAGGCGCTGATGATCGAGGCGCTGCTGGAGGTGGCGGGCGACACGGCGGCGGCCGAGGCTTGCAAGACGTGGCTGCTGAGGCAGAAGCAGACGCAGGACTGGAGGACCTCCAAGGCCACGGCGGACGCGGTCTACGCGCTGCTGTTGCGCGGCGAGAACCTGCTGGGGCCGGATGCTCTGGTGGAGGTCAAGCTGGGGGACACGGCGGTCTCCCCTGAGAAGGCCGAGGCCGGCACGGGGTTTTACGAGAAACGTTTCCGGCCGGCTGAGATCGTGCCGAAGATGGGAAACGTGAAGGTGGCCAAGCGCGACGAGGGCGTGGCGTGGGGCGCGGTGCACTGGCAGTATCTGGAGGACATCGCGAACGTCAAAGCGGGCGAGGGCGCGCCGCTGTCGGTTCACAAACGGCTCTTCGTGAAAGAATACACGGCGCAAGGACCGGTGCTGAAACCGGCGCAAGGCGCGTTGCCGCAGGGCGCGGAACTGGTGACGCGCATCGAACTGCGGGCGGACCGGGACATGGAGTTCGTGCATCTGAAGGACAGCCGCGCCAGCTGCGCGGAGCCGGTGAACGTCTTGTCGGGCTACAGGCGGCAGGACGGCCTGGGGTATTACGAGAGCACGCGCGACACGGCTTCGCACTTCTTCATCGACTATTTGCCGAAGGGCGTCTACGTGTTCGAGTATGCCTGCCGCCTGCAGCAGAAAGGCGTGTTCCGCAGCGGCACGGCCGAAATCCAGTGCCTGTATGCCCCGGAGTTCAACAGCCACTCCGAGAGCGCGGAATTGACCGTAGGTCGATAATCAAGATGAGAACGGCCCGGCCCTGACGCGCGGAAGCGGCTTGTCACATTCTGCCGTGTTTGGTAAGTTACCAGAATAAAACTGCAATGCAGGCGGGTGATCCGCCCGATAAGGTCTTTTGGCTTTTTTGAGGCGCGACCATAACGGAGGCAGCGTATAAACTTTTTTGAACTGATACGTGGGCTAGTGATAAACCTTTTCGTCCTGTTGGGTTTTGCCTCCGTCTGCACGTTGGTGAGCGGGTGGGGAGACCGGCGGAAACGGAAGGCTAACCCGTGTCTGATCGGCTTGCTGTTCGGCGGCATGGGCGTGGTTGTCATGCTCGTGCCGGTGGTGACCCACTCCGGCCTGATCGTCGACTGCCGTTCGGGCGTCATCGGGGCGGCTGCCCTGCTGGGCGGCCCAGTTACGGCGTTGGCGAGCCTTCTGCTCCCCGTGGCTTATCGGGTCTTTGAGGGCGGGGACAGGGCCGTGCTGGGAATACTGGAGATTTTTTTCGCGTGCACGTTCGGCTTGCTCTGCAATCTGTGGCTGCGGTATCAGCAGCGGGCGATGTCGTTGCATTCGACGATCGTCTGCAGCGTGATCGTGGGCCTGTTGACCGATCTGTCGATGATGTGTTTTTTTGTGCCGGACATCTTTCTTCGGAGCGTTGCGGAGGTCGGCGTGGCCGGCGTTGCCATCGTGGTCCTGATCGCGCCCGTGTCGATGGCGTTGCTCTGCACGGTTGTGGTTTTGGAGAAACTCCACTTTGAGGCCATGGAGACGCTCGCCGAGACGGAAGGTCGGATGTTGCAGTCGCAGAAGATGGCGGCGATCGGCCAGCTGTCGCACAAGATCGCCCACAGCATTCTGAATTCCCTGACGGTGATCGTCGGAAACGCCGAGGTGGCCAAGAGCGAAAAGCATGATTCCGTCGCGGTCGTCGGCTGCATGGACGAGATCGTCAGGACGGTGAACAGCCTCTCGACGCTGACGGGGGAACTGGTCGCGTTCGCGTCTCCGGGAATGCTGCGGATGAGACGCATGGACCTCGGGAAGTGCCTGCTGGGCGTTGAAAATCTGCTGGCCAAGGTCATCGGTTCGGGCGTCGAGGTCGTGGTCGACGGAAGTCAGTTCGCGGGGGAAGTGATGGTGGACCCGAACAGGATCGAGCAGGTGATCATGCATTTGGCCATCAATGCGGCCGAGGCGATGTCGGGACAGGGGCGGTTGACGATCACGGCAGCGCCGGCTCGTCTTTCCCGCCAGGAGAGCATGCGGCTGCAGGCTGGGGTGCAGGAGAAGAAGCGCCATCGGGGAGGTTTCGCCGTGCTGTCGCTCAAGGACACGGGGTGCGGCATGACTCCCGAGGTTGTGAGCAGGATTTTCGAGCCGTTCTTCACGACGAAAGAGGATCGGGCCAACGCGGGTCT
>Ga0116170_10001030_pt1 | contig 29005 bp, 31 predicted proteins | sample AD_JPNHW1_MetaG_FD_89797 | JGI IMG/M metagenome (GOLD analysis project Ga0116170, IMG submission 89797) | Active sludge microbial communities of municipal wastewater-treating anaerobic digesters from Japan - AD_JPNHW1_MetaG | ecosystem: Engineered > Bioreactor > Anaerobic > Digestate | place... | reverse complement strand
CTATGAACCTTGAACTCGTCCGCCGCGCTTTGTGGCGGAAACATTGAGCTACGAGCTATGACCTATGAGCTAATTAAGAGACTGATCGTTTAGAGAGCGCTCCGTAAATGCGTTTACCTATATTGGTCCCTAATGCAAAATTGGTAGCCAACTTATTGATTGGTTCACAGCTTGTTGCTAAATACATGCACGTGCCTAATCCTTTGCCTAACCGGTACGTAAGGATCCGTTTACGGTAAAGATTAAAACCCCGTCTGGTCACCTCTGACCGCTGTTCAGCGCTGAATTCCGGAGTTTCAAACACCGGGGAATTATCCCGATACGAAACAGTGCGCAGGAATTCTTCCGGCGGAATAAGAAACCTGCCGTGAGATTGTATCCATTCAAATGATTCTGTCCCGGGATACGGCAGAAGATTGTAGAAATTAACAAAATCCGTGGGGAGCGATTCGGCAAAACGTATTGTCTCCAAAGCATCCTGGTATGTCTCCTGGGTATGCCCGATTATGAAATTAACGGAATTATGGATCTTTGCTTCGTTTGTCCATCGGACAGCATCACGAACCTGCTGCAGATGTATCCCTTTTCTGATCGCTTTTAAGACTTTTTCCGTGCCTGCTTCGCATCCATATGAAAGAAAAAAACAACCTGCCGCTTTCATTTTCTTAAGAAGCCGCGGCGTAACAGTATCAACTCGAATACCGTTAAAAAGCTGGAAGCGTATAGCGAGTTTATGCTCAATAATAAGATCGCAAATATCTTCCGCCCGCTGTTTATCCAGGGTGAAACAATCGTCATTAATCGCGAATTCCTGGAAACCCCGTGTGGTCAGGAATTGGATTTCATCAAAGACGTTTTGAGCGCTGCGTGCTCTGAAACGCTGCCCCATGGAGAGCCTGACAGAACAATAATTGCAGCCAAAAGGACATCCGCGTGAAGTAATAAGCGGATAGACTTTGCTGATATTGGATGAATAGCGCTGCATCGGAAAGCTATCCTGATCCGGGAAAGGCAGCTCATCCAGGTTCATGATAGGCGGCCGGTCGGCATTCTCGACTGGGTTGCCGGTATCTTTCCAGATAAGGCCGGCAATGGTTGAATAATCAGGCTTGGGTTTGTTTATTTCATCCAGGAATTCAAGAAGGGTATGTTCTCCTTCTCCTTTAACGGAGAAATCAACATCGAGTTGTTCAAATATCCCGCGTTTTACCGCTGAAACATGCGGGCCGCCGGCGATAATGGGGATTTTTGTGGCAGAGCGAATCTTGCCGATAAGCTCTTTGGCAAATTCAAAACAGTAGCTGAAAATCGTAATACCTATTATATCCGGCTGAAATGATTTGATCTGATCAAGCATCTGCGCATGATCAAAATCAACGCCGTCATCGTAAATAGCAATTTCAATATTACTCTGTTTTAAAAATGCGCTTAGATATGCAACACCAATGTGCGGATGTCCGGCAACCGTGGTCTTATCGCCGAATAACGACTTATTTCGCGGGATAACAAATAAAATACGCTTTTTAGACATACTCGAAGTACTCATTGAATCACGTAATTATACGTTTAAACCTAGGGTATTAGCCGTGAGTATTCTACGTTGTCACTGCGTCAAAAACGTTTCAATTCTTCAATTTTCTTATTGATTAAATCCTTGTGTTTTTCTTCTTCGGAAACCAGGAAATAAAGCAACTCTTTCAGATTCGGATGTTGAGAGATCAGTTTGGTATAGAGCTTTATCGATGCATCTTCTTTGGAGAGTGCCAGTTCTAGGGCTTCAATGTCGATCATATTTACTCCTCGTATGTTCGCAGCTCATTGCTTGTACCCCATAGGTCATAGCTTGTATCCCGCCGGAGGCGGACGCGTAGTTTTTTGTTTTTCCTATCACCTATGACCTACGAGCTAATGCAGCCGTTTCTAACGGAACCAAACCTATGAGCTATCAGCTATGAGCTATGAACTAACTACCTATTATTCTTGAAGTATTCCTCGTACCAGCCAATCGTCCGTTTAAGGCCGGCTTCAAGGCCGAATTTCGGTTTCCAGGAGAGCATTTTCTTTGCTTTATCAATAGACAGGTACTGATCTTTAATCTCATGCTTGACCTGGTCAAGAATCCTTGGTTTAAGTCTCTTCTCCATGGAATTCAGGATAAGTTCAACAAGTTCAAGAACATTAAGGTGTATTCCGCTGGAAAAGTTAAAGGCATTGCCGTGGATCTTGGAATCCTGCATCTTTTCTACAAGTGTCATAAGCGCGTCGACCGCATCTTCGACGTAAAAATAATCGCGGATATATTTACCGTTACTGCGGATAATCGGCGTTTCGTTAAAGATCGCCGAGCGGATAGTTCCCGGAATGATCCTGCTGAAATTAAGGTCTCCTCCTCCGTACAGGTTACCGCAGCGCGTTACACACACCGGCAGGCCGTAGGTGTTGTGGTAAGTTTGCGAAATAAGGTCGGCGCAGCTTTTTGAAACGTCATACGGGTGAAGCCCGTGTAGCGCATCGTCTTCACGGTAGGGAAGCTTATCTTTTTCGCCGTAGGCTTTGTCGCTCGATGAAACAATGACCTGTTTAACGAATTTTGAGTGGCGGGCAGCTTCCAGGATGTTCCAGGTACCTTTAATGTTGGCTTCAAAGGTGGAGATCGGGTCGCTATTTGCAACAGTAACCAGGGTTTGAGCGGCAAGATGGAAAATGACCGAAACTTCGTATTCGCTCATTACGCGGTTTATAAGTAAGGGGTCTTCCAGATTACCGCGCACAATGGTGATTTTATCCTTAAGATTAAGCCGCGTGAGATTTGAATTCGGCAGTTCATCCCTGATCAAGCCGATAACATGCGCGTTATTCTTTAACAGATAATGCACAAGCCATGAGCCTAAAAGCCCGGTGCAGCCGGTGACAAAGACATGCTTATCTTTCCAAAATGAATTCATGATCGCTTTCCTTTCCATACAGCCCAGGGCGCATGCCCCGATGCCCACAGATCATTAAGCCGCAAATTATCTTTATACGTATCCATACAGGTCCAGAAACCTTCGTGTTTATAGGCGTTCAGCGCTTTATCGGCGACAACGCGTTCGAAACTGTCTTTTTCCAGTATATCATTATCGTGGATATAACGGAAGATGTCTTTATGGAAAATAAAAAAACCGCCGTTGATCCAGTGGTCAAGAATGGGCTTTTCTTCAAAATGCGTCACGGAATTTGAAGCCGGGTCAATACCGACGATTCCAAACGGCGAAAGGGGTTTTACCGCGCTTAGGGTCGCCAATTTCTTATGCGTGTTATGGAATTCAAGGAGTTTGGCAATATTGATATCGGAAAGCCCGTCGCCGTACGTGGCGTGAAAAAGATCGGTTTTAACGTATTCTTTGATCCGTTTGATCCTGCCTCCGGTGTTTGTTTCAACACCCGTATCAACGCAGGTGACATTCCATTCATTTGATTTGCTGAAGTATTCTTTTATTTTACCGGCTTTATAGCCCAGGCAAAGGATGAATTCATTAAAACCATAGTACGCGTAGCTGTGCATAATATGCCAGAGAATCGGCTTATCGCCTATGGGAAAAAGGCATTTTGGCAGTTCGTCATTGCCCATCCGTGTCCCTTTACCGCCGCATAAGATAACTACTTGCATATCCGCCTCGCGTCTATAAACCCTGTCACGGTCCCGCTTAACCCGCGCAGCCAGTCAGGGTTCCTGCTTTGAAAAAATTTGAATATCCAGTACAGATCAATAAATATAATGTTGGCGCTGAACCGGAAAAACTTTTCCAGCGTATTCGGTTTTATCCAGCGCATATAAAAGAAAATGAAATTCCTGATCCGCTCGTAACTATTGGTACGGGCCGAATAAACACCTTCCTGGCTGATGCAATGCCAGGCAACCGCGCGCGGGTTGAATACAAGCGTATACCCCGCATTCTTCAGGCGGAAACAAAAATCAGGTTCATTCCACTCGCCTGTTCCTTCATAGAGATAATCAAACCCGCCCAGCCGGACAAACAAATCTCTGCGGTAACTCATATTACAGGCTTCCAGGTAATCCACTTCAACAGGCGCCGGCAATACCAGGCATGACTTGAAATTCGATCCCGGGCTAAACGCGCCGCTTTTCAAGATCCTGCCGATATCGGTAATCTTATTTTCAAGGATAATGTTAAAATAGATCAGCCCCAATATCCGGAAAAACGGATTTTTTGACGATCTGAATTGTTCGATATAGAACGCAAAGTCCCTGTTTGTCTGCCTATCATCGGGTATAAGTGACGGCCCGCTTACGCCACCGATCGATTCATCCGCCGCAAATGTTTGCCGCACTTCTGTAAGCCAGCCGGGGGACACAACCAGGTCATCATCAATAATACAAACAATATCTGTTGAAGCTTCTTGCCAGCAAAGATTGCGCGCCTCAACAATGCCCGTACGTTTTTGCGTCACAATCTTTGGATGAAGCGCCGGGAATTTCGCGGCAGTAGCGCGCACGCCGCTCTCATCGCCGCCATTAACGATCACGACGCTGAAATCCGTATCGGTTTGTTTTGTCAGCGCATCCAGACAACGGGAAAGATCAGCGTTCCGATTAAAGGTCGTGATTGAAACGGTAACCGTCGCGCATGATGCCTTATTCATCTTTTTTTCGTTTCAAAAGATATGTTAGTGCGCCAAGCGCAGCGGCAGATGCCTTCACAAAATAAACATAAAATAACCCGATAAAAAGGATCGGGTTTTTAAGCGCTTTCCAGTGAAAATACGTCCTGCGCGGCATACTATGTGCAACCGCGAGCTTTTTATTGAATTTATACGCGGGGATGTAGTAATACCCGTAGCGGAAGAATTTCTTTGCTACATCTCTGATAGTCGGGGTTTCATGGTGCCAAATGTAGGCGTCAACAAACGTAATCTTGGCGCCCATTGCAACGATCTTTTGATGGATGATCGTGTGCTCAAAAGTTATAGGCGGGTTTTTCTCGAATTCCACTTTTTTAAAGAACGATGCCCTGAAAAAACGAGGGATCGCCGTGCCGTGGATCGGGTCATCATCATGCAAAGAATGGAATATCTCTTTATCGTACGCGATGACTTTCTCAACAAAGGTGTTATGGATAATAAGCGACTTTTCAAAAAGGGTAACTCCGTCAAACTTCTCTTCTTCGCATGCGTGCACGCAGCGCGCCAGGACGTCGGGCTCAAGGATCTGGTCGGAATCAAGGATAAAGATATAGTCCCCCGTACTTGCATCAGCGCCTGCTTTGCGGGCAGTCGCAAGAGTCGGCGCAAAAACTATATGCGCGTTATAACTCTTGGCGATCTCGAGCGTCGCATCGCTGCTGTGAGAATCCATAATCACGATTTCCCACGCTTGATAGGTTTGCTTTTGTACGGATTCAAGGCATTTGGAGAGCGTCTTTGCCGAGTTATAGGTTGCGACGTTGATTGATACCAGCGGTTGAGCCATACAATCCCTTTCTTATGCCCGACAACGGGCTCCCAGACGTTTTAAATCTTCCGCAATCATCATCTGAACAAGCTGTTTGAATTTTACTTCCGGTTTCCAGCCGAGTTTTCTCCGGGCTTTTGCGTAGTTGCCTAATAAAAGATGCACTTCTGACGGGCGGTAGAAGTTTTTGTCAATGACCGTATATTTTTTCCAGTCCAGCCCGACATACCTGAAGGCAAGCTCAAGGAACTCTTTAACAGAGTGCGTCTGGCCGGTTGCTACGACAAAATCTTCCGGCTTATCCTGTTGCAGCATAAGCCACATGGCTTTTACGTAATCTCCGGCAAACCCCCAGTCCCTTTTTGCCGCAAGGTTTCCCACACGCACTTCATGAGAAAGTCCCAGTTTAATTTCCGCAACGGCATTGGTGATTTTGCGCGTAACAAACTCAAACCCCCGGCGGGGGCTTTCATGGTTAAAGAGGATCCCCGAAAGAGCAAACATCCCATATGCTTCCCGGTAATTTCTCGTGAGGTCAAAACCGGCAACTTTGGAAATACCATAGGGCGAGCGCGGGTGAAAAGGCGTTTCTTCATCCTGCGGCGTTTCATGCACATGGCCGAACATTTCGCTTGAGGCTGCAAAATAAAATTTACATTTTGGCGCGCGTTCCTTAATGGCTGAAAGTACATAATGCGTGCCGTTTATATTGGTGGTGATTGTGGAAAATTCATCTTCAAAGGAATAGCTGACGAAACTTTGTGCGGCAAGGTGGTAGCATTCCTGCGGTTTAATCTTTTCAACCACATTAAAGATGCTCGGGTAATTATCAAGACTGGCAGAATGTAATTTGATCTTGTTAAGGATAGACTTAATGCGGCACAGCCGGTTCTCCGGATCTTCAAGGGCGACGCGGCGCACAATACCGTGCACTTCGTAGCCTTTATCCAGAAGAAGTTCTGCTAAGTAGGACCCATCCTGCCCGGTAATGCCTGTAATGAGCGCTTTCTTCATACGTATCCTTTCATTTTAACTTCTATCCGACTTTGGCGGAACATTAATTCGTAAAACTGTGCGGGTAGTAATGTCTCAAGGTCACAAAGTCACAAGTAAAATACAAGAACTTCTTAACTTTCTCTTGTGACCTTGCCTGTCCCCCATGCTTTGTGGCGGATGACATTATAACCCTTATCGTTTTAAGCTATGAAGTTCCCGCCCCGGCGGGATTCAATCTATGAGCTATCAGCTATGATCTATGAGCTCAAAACGGTATCTGAACCCCGGCTTCAATACCCGAATCTCTTTTTGAATGCTTTAATGTTATAAAAACACGCGAATCAAGTTTTTTCAAAAATCGGTGTGAGAACGTTACGGTATACTGCATGGGCTGCTGCCGGCTGTCACTAAAAGCGAAAACAACAGAATCCTTGCTGGTATACAGATACTGGGCTTCAAGCCCAAGACCTTTTATTTTACCTTCTGTATAAGAAATGTCAAAGTCTAATGTAAGAGAATTCGAAAATCGCCAGGCACCGTACAAGGTAAGTATCTTCTCCTGTTTTCTGCCCTTTTCTTCAAACCCCGCGCCTAAACGGTACTTGATCACGCCTTCTTCCGCTCTAATAGATGGGCTTTCCAATTGAGCCTTGAAATTGAATCCCGAATGAAGGCTCCGTTCCAGGAAGTATGTCAATTGATTCTGCGCCGTGATCTGCCAATGGCCTTCAAAAAGAATGGTGTTGGAAATATTCTGCTTTCGCTTGAGATCCGTTTTCGTAAAGCGGTATACGATCCTGTTATGCGCATCTACATGCCATGCCCCTTCAAGAACGAGGGTGTCGGGCGAGCGTTTCTTTTGCACGGAGAATGTTATAGTGCTGTTTTCATCCGTTTGCCAGACGCCGGTTAAGCGCAGGATACTTATTTGGCTGTTGGAATTATGATCGCGTGAAGTTATCTCAAAAACAAACGAATCGGTGTCGCAGGAAATCAACCGGCCGGCTAAAACAAGTTTATCCCCGTTTTCGCCGACTCGAAGCATAAGATTACAATCGTTATCCAGCTGCCAGGTACCTTCAAATTGCAGGGTTGCGTTTAAACGGTTGGTCGCCCGCCACGCCGGAGTTTCATTCAGTGTGTAAATAAGGGAATTATTCGCGCCGATGGAAAATGATCCGTTCGGCCTGAGGCAGCAGTCGCCTCGTTTGATGATAAGCCTGTTATCCCGGTCAATCTGGAACGTTTGTTTGCGGGGCATACGTTACGATTTCTTTGCCGAGCGGAAATCCAGGACATGCCCGGCTACTTTTTTTGCGGCACGTATATAATATCGCAGGTCATCGATATCTCTGACAGAAAGAAGTTTCCGCAGCATAAATTCGGGCTGATACGATATCTTATACATCCCTTGTACAAGCCCGGATAATGCATCATCAGAAATCGGAGAAACCATGATCGGCGTTTTCATATCATAATCATCCCAGTCACGTGATCGTAAAAGGTTCTGCTCGTTGCATTCCCTGAAAAGTTTAGTCCCCGGGTAGGGAATAACTACGGTAGCCTGCATGGTGTAGGCATATCCTTTACGCAAAAGCCATTGGCCGAGTTGTAAAGTTTTTTGTGCGTCCTCATATTTTTCCCACGGGTAGCCGAACATAATGGTAATGTGCGGGAAAAGCCCGTTGTGAGTGGCAGCAATACAATCTTCGGCAACGCGCTCAATTTTTAAATTCTTATTGACGCGGTCAAGTGAAACCTGGTTTGCGGATTCCAAACCGAATAGTAAAAGCCGGAATCCGGCTTTCTTCATAAGTTTAAAATCTTCGGCAGTAAGGGCGCCAAAACGCATATTGCAGTCTAGGTATATCTTCTTATTATATCCCCGTTCGATCATACCACGGCAAAACGATCTGAGCCATTCACCGGTAGTAAAACAACCGGTATCATCCATGATCTCTCTGACTTTATATGTATGGATAAGCTCTCCAATTTCATCGAGCGTATTGTTGACGCTGCGTACGCGAAAAGTCGGATATAACGTCGGCCATGAGCAAAACGTGCATTTTCCCCACCAGCAATCCCGACCCGACATGATATAGGTTCCGGGAGTGCGCTTATAATTGCCGTTTTCAAACGCATAGAGCTGCCATTTTGTGAGTTCCCGGTCAATAAAAGGCAGCGCGTTAAGGTCATGGTCAAGTTTGAAAGGCCCTGTATTTTTAACAGAACCGTTCTCCCGGTAATAAACGCCGGGTTCTAACGTATTTGCCGAAAATTGGGGTTTCAGAAGGGCATCGCAGAGGTTTTTAAGCAGGAAATCATAATCGCCGCCGGTTAAAACAAAATCTACCGTTGAGTTCTGGAATGATTCTTCCGGTAGGGCGGTAACATGGTCGCCAAAGAGCACTATTTTTGCGGTTACATTTTCCTGACGCAGGTCATTAATAATGCACCAATGCTGCTTCACAACCGGTGTTTTTGTCTCAAAAGCAATGACATCCGGGTTATGCTTCCTGATAAGTGATAAAAAACCTTTCCAATCGATATTTTCAGCCAGGCAATCATTCCAGATAACCTCATGGCCGGAGCGTTTTAATAAACTGGCGGCTTGCGCGGGAACAACAGGATAAATGTATGTCGGTTGTTTAAAATATTGGAATTGCCGGTTCTGTCCGATGGTTGGACATCCTTTAAGGCCGGCTAAAGGCGGATATGAAATAAGGATTTTCACTATTCTTCTTTCAGTTTGCAGGCACAAAGCCCTCGGAGAAAATACAACCCATACGATAGGTGAGTCAGTATTATACCAGTAAACGTACGGGTAATCAAGGCAGAGCGCTGGAAGGATCGGGGTAGGTTGCCGTCATCATGGAACCCTGCAGAAACACTGTAGACGAAAACAGGGACCAGATACGCAGCAAGGCAGATATAATAGATACTTCGCACTGCGGGTATGAACCAGGAGGCAATGGCGCCGAAAACTACACCAAAAACAAAAATCGAAGGAATGAAATACGGCAGTCGCAAAGAAGTAGCGGGGAATTTTTTTACAAAATAACCCCGGTGGAGCGCGTAATTGCTTATTTGCTGCAGGTGCCGTTTAATACTTGTTCTTCTGTGATGATAGATCAGTACCGCGGGATCATAGATAATCTTTTTATGCAGTGTTTGAGTGATATCCAGGCAGAGTTTGGTATCTTCACCGGGCCAAAAATCAGTGCTGAAACCGCCGACAGCAGCAAATATCTCTTTTCTGACCAGAAGATTACAACTGGGAAAATCATCCACTTCCTGAAGTTTTCCGGGAACGTAGCGATAGGTATATTTGCCGCTCACAAGCATTGAGGCGTAAATCGCGCCGCTTACCTTTTGTAATAGGGTACTTTCAGGGGGTGTTACGCCGGGGCCGCCGACCGCGGCAACCGCAGGATCCTTGAAATGCCTGACAGCATTGCTCAGCCAGTCTTTTCTCGGATACGCATCGTCGTCAATAAAAGCGAGTATTTCTCCGCGCGCATGCACCAGCGCCTGGTCGCGCTTGACCGCAGGCCCGACTACGCCTGTTGGATAAACCCGGATGCGGGTATCGCAAAAATCATGTTCGATAGGCACGTCGGGATAGATCAGTATCTCAAAATCCGGGTAATCAAGATTTTGACAAGCGGCGACGCACTGTGCCAAATTTTTTTGCCATGTTTTTACGGCGATGATAATCGATATTGTCATAGTATTTTACGATATACAAGCGGTAATAAACTGCCAGGGTGTCCCAGAATGTCGCAAGGGCCGCCCCTCCTCCGATCCGGCCATATTTGGTCCGCTGCGGGTTTAAAACAATGGGTGCTTCCGCGATCCTGTAGCCCAGGTAATTGGCATTGGCTAAGACCTCAAGATCAAAGGCGAATTTCTTCACCAGAACTCGCGGAAAAACTTTCCGCAGCACGTCTGTCTTAAAAAGTTTCAGGCCGGTCTGCGTATCATGGCAGGGAAGATCAAAAAGGATCCGCACAATGGCGTAATACACCCAGCTCATGATTTTTCTCTGCAGCGGGTATTTCACGCGGGAATTGGGATGCATCTTTGAACCGATAACAATATCCGCATTATCAAGCCGCATAATATCAAAAAGAGTCTGCACCTGGATCGGATGCAAGTCCATATCCGCGTCGAGGAAAACGACAAAATCGCCGGTTACATAATGAATCGCTTTCTTAAGGGCTCTTCCCTTGCCCAGGTTCACCGGATTTTTTTTAACAATAAGCTGCGGATAAACAGGACACTGCGAAAAAGCTTTTTCATACGTGTCATCTGCGGAACCGTCATCAATAACGATAAGTTCCCAGGTACACCCGAATTCCCTGAACGTGCGGCAGGTCTCTTGAATGCTTGCGATGATATGGTCTGCCTCGTTATAGGCAGGCATAATAATGGAGATCTTTTCTTTTATATTTTTCATAGCGCAGCGTTTGTTTTCACCGGTTTATGCGAACCTGAAAGTATCAGATGGATAACAAACAGAATCGCGGCATTGGCGCATATCACATATTGTACCTGAGCAAGGCTCTTGTGTAAATACGCGATAGCCGAAAATTGCAGTACCGTGGATACCATAAGATACGGCAGAAAACGGAAATCTTTTAAGGAAAGGAAATATTGAATGAGAATGAGTATCAGGGTATAGAGCGTCATGGAAATGCTGAATAACCTGCCAAGATAGATTGATTCGGGGAAAGCTTTTCCCGTAAGCACCGTAAGAACAAACCCGGGGAACATGTTATAGAAGATGAGCGCTGCCAATGAAAGTAATCCCGCATAAAAAAGGGATTTTGTAAGCGTCGAATGTGTTTCTATATTCTTTGCTTTTAAACGCGCGGAACGGGGGAACATGACAATACTGATCGCCCCCGGCAGGAAGAGAAATATTTTCCCCACCATCTGCGCCAAAGAGTAGATCCCCGAATCTTCAGGGCTGAAATAATATTTGACCATAACCATGTCAAATGTCGCCAAAGACATGAAACAAAACATTGCCGTGGCAATTGGCAGGCAGTATAAGAACAGGTCTTGAAGCGGCACGTCATGTTTCAAGGTACGTAACGAACATAAATTCTTTAACGGGATATAGGAGAATGCAATCGGGATAATCACGGAAATAAGCAGCGCGGTAAGTGCGCCGGTGACTTTGAGGCCAAGCCATAAGAGAAACACCGTAAGCGCCAGCTTTACTATTGCGCCGACAACGGAAATCCCGGCAAACCATTGAAAGCGCTCAAGGCCCTGTAATGCGCCTAAAAAAAGCGGTGTAATGATAGAAAGCGCTAACGATGCCGCTAACAAATAGCCGCTGATAACCGAAGGGACCTTCAGTTTATCGGTTAAAGTAACGGATGCTACGCTAAAAAGGATAAAAAGTACTGCCGCAGTAATAAGGAGAATGCGTAAAAGTCCGGAAAAAAGCGCACGGGTTTTCTCTTCTTTTCCCTGCGCGTGAAATTCCGCAATGTATTTAACAATTACTTGCTGGAATGTCCCAAACGGGCCGGAAACAATGATAAAAATTGCGATGAGCGAATTAAAAGCGGCAAAATCAGGCGGGGTCAGTTGATGCGCCAGCAAAAGCTGGTATACAAGATTGAATATGTTTACGAGGGTAGTACCGGCAAATACGAGGATGATATTTTGAGTAAACGAATCAAGTTTCTTCAAATGCTTCAGCATGAAGGCACCAATTTAAGAAAACGGCGTTTCCCAGCTTTGAGAATTCCTTCTTCTGTAATGGTGATAGTTTCCTTTTCTATACGTGTATCGTTTATTGTTACGGCACCCTGTGCAATAAGGCGGCGTGCTTCATTGCGTGTTGCAGTTAATCCGCTATCGGTTAATATACTGGCAAGATTGAGTTCGCCTGGAAGAAATTTGAATACCGGCATATCGGTCGGTGTTTCTTTTTGGCTAAAAACCCGTATAAATTCTTCGGCGGCACTCTTCCCGGCGTCTTTACCATGATACTGACCTACGATTATTTCCCCGAGTTTAACCTTGGCGTCACGAGGATGCATTGCTTTAACGCTCGCGAGGTCTTCGTCGGTAAGCAATTCATAATATTTAATCATTAATTCATCAGGAATAGACATTATCTTGCCGAACATTTGGTTAGCAGACTCACTAATCCCAATGTAATTAGCGTATGATTTACTCATCTTTTGGATTCCATCAGTGCCTTCCAAAAGCGGCATAGTAATAACGATTTGCGGTTCTTGATTGGAATTCTTCTGAATCTCTCTTCCCATCAGAAGGTTAAAAATCTGGTCTGTGCCGCCTAATTCTACATCAGCTTCCAATTTTACCGAATCAAATCCTTGTAATATCGGGTACATAAATTCCAGCAATGAGATTTCTTTGCCTTCGGTATATCTTTTTTTGAAATCAGCGCGCGCAAGCATTTGTTGAACCGTTGCTTGGGTCGTTAAACGCAAGAAATCAAGGATAGACATAGAATCAAACCAGGCGCTATTAAATACAACCTTCATTTTCGAAGCGTCCAATACTTTGGAAACTTGTTTTTTGTAAGTTTCTGCGTTTTGAAGAACTTCTTCAGGGGTGAGTTGTTTTCTAAGTTGGCTTCTTCCTGAGGGATCCCCAATGCGGCCAGTGAAGTCACCAATTAAAAAGTAGACCTCGTGGCCGAGGTCTTGGAATTGACGTAATTTACGCAATAAAACAGTATGACCTAAATGCAGGTCAGGGGCAGTGGGATCAAACCCTGCCTTAATTTTTAAAGGCTTTCCGGTTTTAATACTATTCTCTAATTTTTTCTTTAGCTCTTCTTCAGAGATAATATCAACCGCGCCGCGTTTAATTACTTCCAGCTGTTCAGTAATATTCATATTTGCAAGTCGGGTTTTAAAGTCACAAAGACACAATGTCACAAGTAAAAACCAATTCTCCGCTCGCCTTGGCTTTAAAATACTCTGGCACAGAATGACCATACAAAGAAGTGTCATTCTGAAGAAATTCCTTCCTTACTCCAGGTGACTAAAGAATCTAAAATACTGCCCCGCCTCTGGCGGAATTCAAGCTTGTGACTTGTGACCTTGTGACTTTACAACCTGTTCGGTATTTCTACGACTATTTTGCTGATAGGCCGATTTTGCCCTGATCAACGTCGACTTTGATAACTTTGACCTTGATTGTATCTCCTGCTTTTAGCGCTGCTGCTTTATCTTTGTCAATTTCACTGGCATAGACCAATCCTTCAAGGTCTTCGGCAATCTTGACAAATACGCCAAAATCAGTGTTGCTGACAACTTCCGCGTCAAGCTCGGTATCAATCGGATACTTGGCTGCGATTTCAGACCAAGGATTCGGCTGAAGCTGTTTCAATCCAAGGGCAATCCTCCTGTTTTGAGAATCAACGGAAAGGATCACCACGTCAACTTTCTGTCCCTTTTTAACCACGTCTTGCGGATGGCTGATACGCTTGGTCCAGGATAAATCGGAGATATGGATCATCCCTTCAAGGCTTGAATCAAGCTCGACAAAAACGCCGTAATCGGTAAAACCGCGGACCTTACCCGATACCTTCCCATTGACGGGGAATTTCGCCTCTGCTTCAAGCCACGGATTCTGCTCAAGCTGCTTAATGGAAAGCGATATCCTGCGCGCGTCTTTATCAATATTCAGGACCTGAGTCTCTACGGTATCGCCAACAGCGAACATTTCGCTTGGGTTGGTAATACGTTTTGACCATGACATCTCTGAAACGTGAATTAAACCTTCGATGCCTTTTTCAAGCTCAACAAACACGCCGTACGGAAGGATATTCACTACTTTTCCTTTTACTTTAGCGCCTACGGTATATTTGTTCTCAATATCCTGCCACGGGTCGGGCATCCTCTGCTTAAGGCCCAGAGAAACCTTGCCCGCATCCTTATCCATACCTAAAACGACAACTTCTATCCGGTCACCAAGCGCGACAATTTCCGACGGATGGCTGATCTTTGACCAGGACATATCGGTGATGTGCAAAAGCCCGTCAACGCCGCCTAAGTCTACGAACGCGCCAAAATCGGTAATCGCCTTGATATTGCCGGGAACAATTGCGCCGGTTTTAAGTTCTCCCCAAATGCGTTCTTTTGCCACTTCACGTTCCTTGGCAATAGCTTCGCGGCGGGAAAGAATGATACTGCGGCGCAAGTTGTTGATCTTAACGATTTTAAATTTGAAAATCTTGCATAAGACATCTTTATCGGCAACGTTCTTAAACGCAGATAACGATGAGGGAAGAAATCCTTCGATGCCTTTGACATCAACCAGGTATCCGCCTTTGACTTTCTTAACAGGTCTACCTTCGATAAGATCACCTTCAGACGCGTTCTTAACGATATTATCCCAGCTCTTAATGCGCAACGCTTTTTCACGCGATAACGCGATCATACCCGCGTCATTTTCTATTGATTCAACGAGAAAATCCAGCTCTTTGCCGACCTGAAGATCGTCAGAGTTGAATTCAGCGATAGGAACCAGACCTTCTGATTTGAAACCGACATCAATCAAGACATCGTTGGTTTTAACAGAAACGATCCTGCCGCTTACAATCTGATTCTCGTGTATAAGCTTAATACTTTGGTTATATAATGCTTCCATTGTTGCTCTGGTTTCGGACATTTGTACTACACTCACTTTCTTTTAGTTATGTTAGTTTATTGTGGTTAAAGTACCTGGAAAAGCTAAAACAACAGCACCTCCTTTACGAGGAATTTTACAATACCCGTAATTGAGGACCGTTCTAAAACAGAGATTACGGAAAAACTTGTGTGGCTTGGTGAAGCGACTATCTGATGCTTGAGGCTCGTTGTGTAGCTTACTAACATGCAAGATGCCTGATTTGTACCATGATATGATCTGCAACATCCTGGTACGGCATCCCCCTTTCTATGAGGATTTGTTTTCCGTATTTCACGGAAACAGGAGCCATTGTAATACGTTTTGCTCCTTTTGGCAAGACTTTTTCAGCTCCTGTAATAAAACACGGGATAATCGGAGCCTGGGCTTTGGCAGCAATAAAACCAATTCCCGCTTTCGGATCAACATCTTCAGGGCCGCTTTTTCTGGTTGCTTCAGGAAACACAACCAAACATCCGCCTCTTTTTACCCGTTTCAGCGCTTCCTTAAGCGCGCCAATATCCGCAGAATCCCTTTTTACGGGAAAAGCGTTTAATCCGGTTATAAACGGGCCAAAAAATTTGTTCTCAAAGAGCTCTTTTCGCGCCATGAAGTTCAATTTCCTGGGGCATGAAGCGCCGAGAAAAACAGGATCAAGGTAACTCACATGGTTACAGGCAAGAATAAACCCGCCATGCGAGGGAATATTCTTAGTCCCTTCAACGTGCAAATGAAAACAGATCTTGCACCAGAGGATCATCAACGGCCTGACCAGTTGATACAGAAAATAGATCACAGAATCAGCTTTCTTCCCAACGCCAGCAGTTTTTGAGCCTGCGCCAGGCTTTTTGCCTCGGCATAAAGCCGCATAAGGGGCTCAGTTCCCGAACCACGGAACATAAGCCAGCTTTGATCTTCGCACATAAGTTTCAGGCCGTCGTAATCTTTGATCTCAACGACTTTTTTGCCGAGCAGTTCTTGCGGCATAGCCTCTTTCTTGACTTCAATTTTTCTATCTAATTTAAGATCATCGCGGACGTAGAAGAACTTCCCATACTTCTTCTCGGTTTCCGTAAGGATCTTAAGCATGTTTTTATTTCGATAAACCATCATTTCAAGAAGCAGCAATCCTGCGACCGAGCCGTCACGTTCAGGAATATATCCTTTAACTCCCATGCCGCCAGCTTCTTCGCCGCCGGCGATAATATCTTCTTTTACCATAAGATCCGAGATGTATTTAAACCCTACCGGTGTTTCATAGAGCCAAATACCGAGGTCTTTTGCGATATTGTCGATCATGGTTGAGCCGCAGATAGTCTTGACAATGCCGCCGGTCCAGTGACGGTCCTGATGTAAATGCAGGGCCAGCAATCCAAGGATCTTTTGCGGGTGGATGAAAATTCCTCCCGGCGCAACAGCAGCGATCCTGTCCGCATCTCCGTCAAGGGCAATCCCGAGATCGAATTTTCCGGCTTTAACCCGTTTTTTAAGTTCTTCAAGATGTTCTTCCAAAGGTTCCGGCCGTGTTCCGCCAAACGATGGATTGATCGTGTTGCGTAAGAATTCCAATTGAATAGAACTACCCTTTAAAATCTCGGCAATGTAGCTGTCCCCTGATCCATACATGGAATCAACGAGCACCTTGAATTTTTTAGGCCTGATCCTCTTAAAATCGATATAGCCGCGTATAAACTTGACATACGCCTTGGTAATATCGGCTTTTTTGATCGATGCCGGATTTTTAGATGTCAGCGCAACCGGATTTTTCCCCAGGAATGTTTCGACCGCTTTGGTGATCTCGGGGCCCGCAGCTCCACCCGTCGGAGTCTTTAATTTATAGCCGTTATATTCCGGCGGATTATGCGAAGCAGTGATCATAATACCCATATCCAGGCCCTGCGTTTTAACCGCGAGGCTTAACGTCGGGGTCGGTGTCGGCCTATCGGAGAGAATTACCGCAATCCCATTGTTGGCAAAAATCTGTGCGGCTTTGGAAGCGAATATGCCGGACATAAAGCGCGTGTCATAACTAATCGCCACCTTTTTACCCGTACCCAGATAATCTGAAACTGCCTGGGATAATATCTGGACATTCTTAATAGTATACGTATCCGCAATAACCGCTCTCCAGCCATCTGTTCCGAATTTGATTCCTGTATTATTCTGCATGTCGAATCCTCTCCATAGCTTGTTGTGGGTTCTTGGCACCAAAAATATACGAGCCGGAAGCAAGTATTGTTGCTCCCGCTTTAATTAACATACCGGCGACGGTATCATTCACTCCGCCGTCAACTGCAATGTCTTTCGTGAAAATCGCGCGAAGCGCCTTGATCTTCGGGACTACCCCGGGAATGAATTGCTGGCCGCTAAATCCCGGATTAACGCTCATGACCAGAACAAAATCGGCGATATCAAGAACAGGCGCAATCCGTTCTAACGGCTCCGCAGGGTTTAAAGAAATACCGGCACGCACGTTTTGCGATTTCAGGAACGCCGCCTGTTTGCGGAATTCTTCGCATGAAATCGTTTCGATGTGCGTGGTAATCATATTGCTCCCGGCGTCAACAAATTGCCCGATAAGCTGCTGCGGGTTTTCGATCATTAAATGCACGTCAAACGGCAATTTGGTTACTTTACGGATTGATTTTACCAGCGCCGGCCCCAGGGTCAGGTTCGGGACGAAATGGCCGTCCATAACATCAATATGGATCAGATCGCAGCCTGCGTCTTCAACCCGTTTAATCTCCCTGTCAAGGCAGCTGAAATCGGCCGATAATATCGACGGTGCAATTTTTATTTTCATAGGTATAGTTTCTTTTTGGTAATATATGCGCGCACCGCGTCAGGCACCAAATAGCGGAACGAAATCCGCTTTTTAATGCAGAGGCGCACTTCAAATGCCGAAATATCGACGGCGCGGATCGCCACGGTTTTTATGTACGACGGTATCTGCTCAAGCGGGTATCCGGGCCTGGTGGCAACCACGAATTTTACCATCGAGATGATCTCTTTCAAGTCTTTCCATTCGGCAAGATAATTCAGGAGATCGGAGCCGGTGATGAAATAGAGCTCATCATGCGGATACTTGCGTTTCAATTCACGTATCGTATCGATGGTATACGATAACCCCTGCCTCTTAATTTCGATATCGGAGACAGAAAAGTATTTATTCCCCTTGATGGCGCATTGAACCATCGCGAATCGGGCCTGGGGGGAAGCGATATCATTATTTCTTTTGTGGGGAGGCAGGCGCGCGGGAACAAAGATTATTCTATCTAATGCCAATTTCTCCCTGATCTCTTCGGCTAAAATCAAGTGGCCGATATGGATTGGATTAAATGTCCCGCCTAAAATTCCGATGTTCATGTCCGGACCTGCCCGTTTCCAAAGATCATATATTTATACGTTGTCAGCTCTTCAAGCGCCATGGGACCGCGCGCATGCAGTTTATCGGTGGAAATACCGATTTCGGCACCCAACCCGAACTGATTGCCGTCGGTAAAACGGGTCGATGCGTTAACATAGACACAGGCGGAGTCAACCCGCTTCAAGAAATCGAGTGAATTCTGGTACTGTTCCGAAACAATGGTGTCAGAATGGTGTGATCCGTATGTATTGATGTGTTGGATGGCTTCATCCATATTCTTTACCACTTTAACGGAAAGGATCAAATCAAGATACTCGGTGCGATAATCCTGTTCAGTCGCACGGCGGACATTTTTAACGATCTTTCTGGTAATCGGACAACCGCGAATCTCAACACCTGCTTTTTTAAATTTCTTGATCATCGTAGGCAGAAAACGAGGCGCGACCGCATAATGGACAAGCATGCATTCCATGGCGTTACAGACACCCGGCCGCTGGACTTTCGCATTAAAACAAATCTCCTGCGCCATCTTCACGTCAGCGCTTTCATCGACATAGACATGACAGATCCCCTTGTAATGCTTTATAACGGGGATCCGCGAATGTTCCACCACATGTTTGATAAGGCCTTCTCCGCCCCGGGGCATTACCAAATCAATATACTCCTGCAACTGCAAGAGTTGGTCGACGGCTTTACGGTCTTTTGTGGCAACCAAGCTGATAGCGCCATCCGGGATATGAAATTGATTTAAAACGCCTTTGAGGATCGTATAAATCGCGCAATTTGAAGCCAGGGTTTCACTGCCGCCGCGCAAAATAACGGCGTTACCCGATTTGAAACACAACGCGGCGCAATCAGATGTGACATTCGGGCGGGATTCATAAATTATGGCGATAACACCGATCGGTGTGCGGACTTTGTGTATCCATAAACCATTGGGACGGCGCCATGCTTTCATGACTTCACCGACAGGATCCGGCAAATTAATAACCGCAAGCAATGAATCAGCCATTTCCTGTATTCGCTTGTCGGTAAGCGTCATCCTCTCAATAAAGGCTTTGGAGAGGCCTTCTTTTTTAGCGGAGGCGATATCTTTTTTATTCGCTTCCAGAATAGTCTCCGCGTGGCTAAGCAACGATTCACTCATTGCCCGCAAGACATTATTCTTCGTCTCGCTGGAAAGCGTAGTTAAAAAAGCCGCGGCAAGCCGCGCTTTCTTAGCAATTGCCAGGATTTCATTGGTTGTTTTCTGTGCCATAGTATTATTCCGTAAAGACTATATTATCGCAATGGACAACTTCTTTGTCAGAATGCTGGCCGCAAACTTTTTCGAGCTGTTTACTGGAGATTCCGGCCTTACCGCGGGCAAATTCATTCTTGAAACTATCGCAGAGACTGACAATATCGCCGTTTTCAAAGGTTCCCTTACAACACCGTACCCCGACAGACAACAAACTTTTTTTTGCAAGGATCGCTTTCCGAGCGCCGTCATCGACAAAGATGTAGCCTTTCGGTTTTGTACCATACGCTATCCAGCGGTCCTTCTCATTCAAATACCCCTCTTTTGAAACAAAGAGCGTTCCATGGGTACCTGGTTCACGGACAGAATCTTCAATAACTGCCGTCTTCTTGCCGTTTACGATCAGGCAGGGTATACCGGAATTTACCGCGATCTTTGCGGCTTCAATTTTCGTTATCATACCCCCCACACAGCGTTTTTTATCCGTAGGACAGGCAAGCTGTTTAATCGCATGGTCAATTTTATCGACGACACGGATCACTTTCTTTTCGGCATCCCACAGACCGTCAATATCAGACAGGATAATCAACAGATCAGCGGAAATTAGGCTTGCGACTAACGCGGAGAGTTTATCGTTATCGCCGAATTTAATTTCATCAGTTGAAACAGTGTCGTTCTCGTTAATAATAGGGACTGTCTTTAACCGTAAGAGCGTATTTACCGTGTTTTTAGCGTTCAAATACCTGGTATGATTGGAAAAATCTTCCCAGGTCAATAAAAGCTGCGCGGTTTTAAAACTATCCTTGAAAAATCGCGAGTACGAATTCATAAGGTCGGTTTGACCTACTGCAGCGGCAGCCTGAAGATAAAACAATTCTTTGGGGCGGTCCGTAAGCCCAAGATGGTGCATGCCCAGGGCAATGGCTCCGGAGGAAACGATAACAACTTCGGTACCGTTTTTTACGAGGTTAGAGATTTGTGCGGCAATGCCTTTAAAAACAGCATCGTCAATGCGCTCCCCTTCTGAACAAAGGATGCTGGAGCCGATCTTAACAACGATCCGGTTATATTTTCTTCCTGATTGCTTCAATTAATTCCTCCATCCCCTCTTTTGCAAGTGCGGAAATAGGAATAACTTTCTTTTTTACTATCTCTTTAAAATGTTTCAAGTTCTTTTCGGCATTAGGCAGATCCATTTTATTGGCGGCGATGATCTGCGGCTTGCGAAAGACCTCAATACTGTAATTCTTAAGCTCCTTATTGATCGCTTTATAATCATCAACGGGATCCCGGCCTTCCATCGCGCCCATATCGATCAAATGCACCAAGAGCTCGGTTCTTTCGATATGCCGTAAAAATCTATCTCCCAGCCCCCTGCCTTCAGATGACCCCTCAATTAATCCGGGGATATCGGCGATAACAAATGAATCCTGCCCCTTTCCCACAACACCTAAAACCGGAGACTTTGTGGTAAACGGGTACGCCGCTATGTCAGGATGCGCGTTTGAGATACTTGCAATAAGCGTTGATTTACCGGCATTCGGAAATCCCACTACTCCGATATCCGCAATAAGTTTCAGATCAAGCACCAGTTCACGGCTTTGCCCCTCCTGCCCGGGTGAAGGATCAGTCCTGAAACGATTTCCCCTGCCGCCGCGGCCTCCATGAACCACAATAATTTCTTCGCCGTTTTCGTCAAGATCGCGCAAAACAGCGCCGCTCGTAAAATCCTTAACGATCGTGCCGCAGGGGACACGGATAATAATGGGTTCTGCGTCTTTACCGCGTCTGTGTTTGCCTGCGCCATGTTCGCCGGAAGCCCCGCGGAATTCACGGTGATATTGTAGATCAAGCAACGTACGCAAATTCCGGTCCGCGCGCACAATGATATCGGCGCCATTGCCGCCGTCACCGCCGTCGGGAATCCCTTCACGCTGGAACTTATCCCGGTAAAAGCTGTTACAGCCTCTGCCGCCGGCACCGGCTACCGTTTTAATCTTAGCCTGGTCAATAAACATACGCCTTAGGAAAGTTTAATATCCTTAATCTTAAGTTCGGTCAATTCCTGGCGATGTCCATTTCTGGAATGTGACGATTTACGGCGACGATACTTAAAGGAAATAACTTTCGGCCCCTGTGTCTGCGTAACGACTTCCGCTAAAACAGCCGCATTCTTGATATAGGGCTTGCCTATTTCCAGTTTATCATCAGAGGAAACCAAGAGTACTTTTTCCAAAGACAAGTCATCTCCTTTGTTCCCTGCCTGCTTTTCAACTTTTATAAGCTGATCCTTTTCAACGGTATACTGTTTTCCTCCAACTTCAATTATTGCATACATTTGTAAACCTCCTTAAGGTTATAATTACCCCATTTTAAAGAAAATAAGTTTAACACATAATTACCGCTGGGTCAAGGAAAAACAGCGTTAGTTCCTGGCCCAACGCTCAAAAAATGCGTTTCGTTAAAACGGCACGTTGTTCTTTTGTATCAGTTGTCAGATTGGCGCCTGCCACAGCAGAACTAACGCTGCTATCTGCTACTCAAAATTAAGTATACCTAAACAGGATTAAGAAAAAAAAACAAAGCAGCAACCCTTTGATCTCCCAGGTTGCTGCCTTGAATTCTTTTCAGCCAGCTTGTTACAGGATATTTACATCCTCAAAACGAAAAGCAGGATTAGAAATCAAATTAATCTTGACCTTATTGATTCGTTCGACATTCGCCAGTAATGACCGGTCTTTCATGATCTCGTCAATAACTGCCGGATTAAGGGTCAAGTTAACCTCTTTCAAGGTTTTATCCTTGAGATAATGCTTCAATTCTTTGATTGCCTGGATTGATACGGTCAACGGAGAATAAACCTTCCCTTTTCCCTGGCAATACGGGCATGGCTGTAATGCCACGCTTTGCACCGTATTATGAATACGCTCCCGCGTCATTTCTACTAAACCAAATTTAGATATACCTAAGATGTCGTACTTTGCTTTATCATTATGCAACGCCCGCTTTAAGGTATTAAGCACTTCTCTGCGATGGCCTTCACGTTCCATATCGATAAAATCAATGACCACGATACCGCCGAGGTCCCGTAATTTAAGCTGATGGGCCGCTTCAATTGCCGCTTCGCAATTAACCTTAAAGGCCATTTCTTCCTGCGAAATGCGTTTTTTAAACCCGCCGCTGTTAACATCAATAACAACCAGGCCTTCCGTCGGTTCAATGATAATATAGGCCTTTGATTTCATATAGACTTTCGTCTCGAATATCTTATGGATCTGTTTTTCGACCCCTTTTTCGCCGAACAGATCTTCACCCTTGTGTATTTCAACGCGTTTGATCATATAGCTCAGGAATGTTTTCATGAAATTACGGATCCTGAAAAATTCCGGTTTTGAGTCAACGATGAGCTTGGAAACATCTTCGCTGAAGGAATCCCTGATTGCGCGAAAGGTTAAATCATACTCTTCGTAGATGACAGAGGGAGATTTCTTTGTCCCCATGTTCTTTTCAAGTCTTTGCCATAATTTCAACAGGAAATTGGCATCCCGCAAGAGCTCCTGCTTTGATTTTCCCACGGCAACCGTGCGCACAATAAAACCAACATCTTTGGGCAAGTTGAGTTCCTGAAGCACTTGCTTGAGGCGTCGTCTCTCATCGTCATCTTCTATGCGCCGAGAAACCCCTAATTGCCGCTCCAACGGCATAAGGACCAAATACCGCCCGGGGATCCCGATGTGTGTTGAAAGCCGGGGCCCCTTATTGCCAAACGATTCTTTCACAACTTGCACCAGGACTTCCTGGTCTTTTTTAATCTCTTTTGGCGCAGATTTCTCTGCTTCTTCAAGAGCCTCATACGCAGATTCGATCTCTGAAAGATACAAAAATCCTTTTTTAGGGAGTCCGATATCGACAAAAGCAGCGCCGATTGCGGGCAAAACAGCCTCGATCTTGCCCTTATAGATATTGCCGACAATTGTTTTGTCCTGCGGACGCTCAATATAGAATTCTTCCAAACGATCGTCTGAAACAATGGCGACACGTTTTTCCTGTGTTGTTGCGTTAATTAAAATTTCCTTTGACATCGGTAATAGCGATTCCTTTCGGTAATTGAAGTTGTAACCGTTCGATAAATTCCTGAGGCGGTACGGGAGCAGTCAAAACGACAGTCGCTTCTTCATGCATGCTCTCGACTCCTAACTTCAGCGCATGGCTAATGCTGAATTTAGGATGCGGGCTAAACCCTTCGGTTAGTTTTAAGGGTATCCTTGCTCTGCGCATTGCGCGCACAAACAACCTCATCAAGTCCAAATGCGAAATATAAATCATTTCGCCACATTTAGTAAAATGCAAAGTAATGGAATACATATTAATTCACGGACATTTGAATGTACACCGGAATTCCCGAGGAAGGATCGCTACTTTTTTTTCTTCTTATCTTGGACAATTCTTGTTTTCTTGTCTTTCTTGAGTTTGCCAAATTCATCGCTTTGCCCCAAGTCTTGTTGAAGCTTGGCAATTTCTGCAGACGTAAATTCACCGTCTTTGATAATATGCGCAGATAAGAAAATCAAAAGATCGATCTTAGTCTTTTTACTCGTTTTTCTCCCGAAAAGCTGCCCCAATAAGGGGATCTTTTGCAAGAACGGAATTCCTAAATCTTCCTTGTTATAATAATCTTTGAGAAGTCCTCCAATAACAATTGTTTCCCCATCCTTCATCATAACGCGGGTTTCAGCCTCCCTGATTTCCATGATCGGGTATGCATTGGTGCCAAGTGTTGTACTATACGCGCTGATAGCCGGATGAATTACCATATTAATGGAATTATTGGCTCCAATCTGCGGGACAACATTTAACTGGATTCCTATGTCCTGATAATAATCAAGGCTCACGGTTGAAACCGCGGTGCTTCCGGCTCCTGTCGTTGTGGTCGCTAAAATAGGGTATTTGGTACCCACAAGAATAGTCGCTTCCTGGTTGTTCAATGCCATGATACGGGGAGCTGAAAGCGTGTTAGTATCCGTATCCTCATCCAACGCGTGAACTATCGCTTCCATTTCGGTGCCGCCGACTTTTTTGAGAAGCATCTCAAGGCCGGCCGCATACGGGTAGGTCCCCGGAAAAACCGTTGTACCTTCCGTAGGACTAAAAGCTCCGGGAGTAAAACCTCCGGCTGCGGATATGCTCCTGCCTGCAATAGTTGTTTGCGTGCCACCAATTGCCACATCGCTGGGCGTCGTAGCAGTAACACCGTCTGTCCCCGTCCCCCATTCAACGCCGATATCCAATAATTTTTCCCGATTCACTTCCATAATGCGCGCTTCAATAAGGATTTGCTGAGGCGCTAAATCAATTTGCGCAACAACTTCCTTGATCCTGTCCAAAGCAGGCTGAATATCTGTCACAATGAGGATTTTTGACCGGCCCACAAAATCTGTATTCTTCCGTTGCAGTTTGGTATCTTCAGTCTCACCTTTTTTCACCTTGGCAAATTCCCATCCTGCCTGGCCCGTCATTTCAAGGACGGTAATTTTCCCGCGGGGTGAAAGCTGTGCATCTAAGGCCTTCTTTGCATCCTGCGCATCAATGTACTTCAACATAAAAACTTCCGTGATGACCGGCTGGACCTGCGAAAGTTCCACTTCCTGCTTTTTGAGCGACGTTAATTTTTCTATCGGAGCAACCGTAATAATATTGCCTTTGCGTTCATAGGCAAAACCGTATGTCTTTAAAAGCACATCAAGGGCTTTTTCCCAGGGAACATCGACGAGACGAATCGTAACATTCCCGATAACTTCAGAAGTCGGTACAATATTGACCCCTGCTTTTAAAGCGATGATCTTAATAACATTGCGTATGTCGGCTTCCTTGAAATCAAGCGTCACATTGCTTGAAGGGACAGCTTCTTCAACAGACGGAGTTTCAGCCGGCGCGCTCGTTTTCCCGGTAATCTGAACAACCTGAACGTCAGCCGTTTGCGCAGGGGCTTCTTTAACTTGAGAAGGTTCATTGACGGCAGCAGCTGTCGCATTTTGAGCAACCCCTTGCGCCTGCGCGGCATTCACGGGGACAGACTCTTTCTTCTGGTCAGCCTGAGCGGCGTTTTGCTCTGTCTTCTGCGCAATAGCTGTTACGAAAAAACCGGCGAATATAATTAAAAAAACAGCTATCCGATAAGTCCGCCTATGCACTTAATCCTCCTTCTTTAGCTCGATCTCTAAAGGTTGACCTTCTTTAATAAACGTGACCTTTTTTTCTTCAATTTTCAGGACCTGGTATTCACCGACGGTATTACCCACTTTTACGACTTCACCGTTGACAATCGCGTAGGACAAACCTTTTTTATCAAAAATAATACCTTCCAGATTAACCGCCGATGCAGCCTCTTCGTCTTGAATATTCATAAGCCTTCCATCAGGCGTTACTAATGGAATAAACGGATTACGCTTACCTTTTGCGTCATACATACCGTCATCGGAAGCCGCCAACGCCGCTAAAGGCATTATGACACAAGCAATTAAAATCACAAGCTTATTTTTTAACATAGGTCTTTAAGATGATCTTAATTTCCTGTTTTAAGTAATCTGTGGAATCGGCTTTAATTCTTAATTCCTGGACACTGCTGATAATCCGGGAATAATCCAAATCACTCAAAAAGCTGCCCAGGTGATGGTAGTCGGCAGATAGTTCGATCGGTATCAAAAAGGTTTGCGTAGCAGGCTCAGCCGCACCTTTTACCGGTTTGGCTTTCGTAGTTTCTTTTGCTTTTACATCCGGAGCAGAACTTATCTGCATGATTTTTACGTTATTTTTGTTTGCAACATCCGATAGTGTTTCTAAAACCATGGCGATTTGTTCCGGGGTGAAAAATTTCTTATTTTTTAACGGTCCGGTTAACTGCTGCGGAGGCAATTTCTTGAGAGTTTCAACATTAGCCGAATCTTTCTGAAACGTATCGATATCTTTTTGTACTTTGGCTATCTGCGGCCCCATATGCGCAATACCATCAATTTGGAACTTGAGGATATAGGCAACATCTAGATATAAAACCGCGGCGGAGATAAGCAGTATACCGGCCATTTTTTTCTTATCAATACCCGTAATAAAGTTCAGCATCATTATCGTAGTGTCCCGTTTAAGGTAAAATCGATAATTTCATACGTGCCAAGTTCTCTTCTTTTTAAAGGGCCGAGATCAAGGCTGGAAAAATCCTTAAAAAATACGGCATCACTTTTAAGTCTCTCCAGGAATTTATTAATAAGTGTAACTTCTTCCCGCTGCAATGAAATAACAGAGCCTTTTAATACAAATTCCTTATTTTTAAAGGAAATCTCATTGAACCAAAGCCCCGACGGCAAATCAAGGCTCAGATGGTTCAATTTTTGCGACCAGTTATAGCTCTGCTGCCAGATCTGCGTAATAAGCTTGGCGTCCGCCGAATACGCGTTATACTCTTCTTTTAACGCATCAACGGCCTTCCTTTGCGGCTCGAGTTTTTTCCAGGTATTGTTTAACGAAGACAGCTGATACCCCTTACCTACGGCAATAAGCAAAAGCACGCAATGGATAATCACCAGTACCGCTGCTATTGCCGGAATGGCCAATAACGCGTATTGGGGCTTACCCGCGGCTTCCGCTTTCTTCACCCGTGCCCGTAACTCAGGAGGCAGTAAATTTATTTCAATCATATTCATGTACGCAATGCTAAACCAACGGCAACCGCCAATTGGCTTGATACCGTTTTGATCTTGGCGGCATCAATATCGTCCGCCAGGATAATTTTCCGTAAGGGATCCCAATAATCGACTTCGATCCCTAATAACCCCGCCAAAGAATCCTTGAACCCGGGAATATTGCTTCCGGCCCCGCTGACGTAGATCTTGCCGACCGTAGAAGCATTTTGGCTTTCATAATAATCAAACGACATGCGGATCTCTTTGGTAAGATTCGCCATAACAGCTTCAAATGCGAGCACCGCTTTTGAGGCATATTCGGGATTTGGTTTTACCTTGATCCCTTCAGCCGTTTTAAAATCAACCCCCAGCGTATCAGCAAGCTTCTGGGTAAAATGATTTCCCGCAACATGGACATCACGGCTCAGACGGGGAATGCTCTCTTCAAGGATATTAACGCTGCTGACCGCCATACCGATGTGCAGCAACGCAATAGCTTTTTGTTTCCCGTGTAATTCTTCCGCATAATTGTACATGAAGGAATTCATTAGAGCCAGCCCGTCGATATCAACCAGATTTACGCGCACACCGGCATCTTCAAAAACTTTTAAACGCTGGCTTAGGAAATCCTTTTTTACCGCAGCCAGCAAAATCAGCATTTTATTATCCGGCAGGTCATCTTTCAGGATATGCGCATCAAGGCTCACCTCGGAAACGGCAAAAGGAATATGTTTCTGCGCTTCAAACTTGAGCGCCTGCTGTAATTCATTTTTTTGCATTTTAGGAAACGTGATGTAACGGATTAATACCCCGGGGCCGGATACTGAAATATTGACTTTCGATATACCCTGGCTTTGCGCGAGTTTCTTTATAAGTGCGGTGGAATCAACCTGCGTAGGTTCAATACTAAAGCTGCTTAATTCAATGCTTTCTTTCAAAAACCTGCATTTAACAATCTTTATCGTCGATGTGCCACTGTCAAAACCGACGGATACCTTATCTTTTACAAGCCTTTTTTGAATTGCTTCAAGAAAATTTGGCATAGCCGTTTATAAAAATCTCATTCTTTCTTTGAACAATCGTCGCTTGACAGCGAGCCGCCCGTCGTTATCGTAAACATATTCTTTCCGGTCACTCTACATTTAAGCGGGATTGCGGTACACATATACCCGCTTGTTTCAAGCCGGGGACAGGTGAACATGTACCCTTTTATCGGCGACAACAGGAGATAATCCTTTTCCAGATAAATGGGAGTGCCCTTGGTAAGAGCATCAATCGTAGCCGGATAACGCCCGGTCGTATCTTTAGCGAAATTTTCCAGAGCCGTCGAAATGAGTTTTAGTGTTGCGGCAGCACTTGATTCGTTTTGGGAAATGGTAACCATCATGACCTGTTCAATAGCAATACGCAACGAAAGCGCAAAAACAGCGATAACAATCATCAAGGTAACAAAACTATGCCCGCGGGAATTTTTCATTATATGGCAGTATTGGACACTTCACTAAACCTAATTATTGCAACTTGTTATGTTTAATACAACGTATTGTAATTTTAGCACAAATTGATATTTACGCAAGCAAAAACCTAATTATTAAATCGGCGCACCGCTT
>Ga0116170_10001028_pt1 | contig 29028 bp, 29 predicted proteins | sample AD_JPNHW1_MetaG_FD_89797 | JGI IMG/M metagenome (GOLD analysis project Ga0116170, IMG submission 89797) | Active sludge microbial communities of municipal wastewater-treating anaerobic digesters from Japan - AD_JPNHW1_MetaG | ecosystem: Engineered > Bioreactor > Anaerobic > Digestate | place... | reverse complement strand
GCATTGCCTGATCAACGCTGTCGTTTATCTCAATAGTGACAACATTTTTGATCGTAAGGTCATCAAGTCGTAGGGTTTCAAAAAGTTCATTTCTGAAGATCAGCTCCTTGAAACTCTCAAGAGGAATGATTCCAATAAACTTCTGATCATCATCAACAACAGGAAAGACATTTCTTTTACTACGTGTGAAAGCATCGATTAGTGACCCAAGTGTTGCATTTTGATTTAAAGGGATAAATTCAGTTTCAATGACTTCTTCTACGGATATGTGCTTGAATACGTTACTGAGTTTATCATCCACTGAATACTGACCTTTTCTTGCCAGGTTTTTGGTGTAGATGGTATAAGGTTCGAAATAACGGCTTATGAAATAAGATAAGGCGGAAACAATCATCAATGGAACGAATAATACGTATCCACCTGTTATTTCCGCTATTAAAAAAATGGCTGTCAGGGGAGCATGAACAACTCCTGCCATTATACCCGCCATCCCTGCTGCAATAAAATTCACGGTATGAAGATCTGCGATCCCGAGAGTTTTCAATAAAAAGGCAGTCCCAAATCCAACCATGGCGCCGGTAAACAAAGATGGGGCAAAGATTCCTCCATTGCCTCCGGCACCAAGAGTCAGGGAGGTCGCCACAATTTTAAGCAAGATCACAAGCCCGGTAAAGGTCAGTAAAAAGTAAGGCTTTAGAGGTAAAGAAGAAAAAAAGCTATTATTTAAAATGTCGTAAAAATTGCCGTCGAAAAGCATCTCAATGGTGCGGTATCCCTCTCCAAACAAAGGCGGGAAAATATAAATGAGTATTCCGAGTGCAATTCCACCAACGACGGCTTTTGGCAGAATTCTTTTCCGCTTTTCAAAATAGCCTTCAATACTAAGGGACATCCGAGTCATGTAAACGGATAACAATCCGCATAAAATACCTAATAAAACATAATATGGAATCGCATCGAAATACCAGTCTTTTGTTACGAGGTAAAACAATTGACCACGCAAAAGAAATTTTGATACAATGGTGGCCGTCGCTGTTGAAATCAGCAAGGGAATAAAAACAGGAATGGAAACGTCTGCTAATAAAACCTCAATTGCGAAGATTGTACCTGCAATCGGACTGTTGAAAACGGCGGCAATCCCGGAGGCGGCCCCACATGCAAGCAAAAGTATTTTTTCCTTGCTGCCGAATTTCATGAAACTGCCGATATTCGATCCGATGGCCGAACCCGTAATCACGATGGGAGCTTCAAGACCTGCGGATCCGCCAAAACCTATTGTCAGACCACTTGTTAAAAGGTGCGAATACATTTTGGACCCCTCGATTTTTCCCGATCGTCTTGCAATAGAAAAGATAATGCTGCCAAGCCCCTTTTCGAGTTTTCCTTTGAAAAATATTTTGATGACCAATAGCGTCAACAAAATTCCGACCAATGGAGATACTATGTAAATATAGTTCGTATGCGACCAGGATAATAACAGGTCTGACATAGAATAAACGAACCGGACAAAATGTTTAAGGATTACTGCGGCTAAAGCAGAGACGATTCCAACAGCGATACTCGCCAGAACCAAGTATGTACGGTCCCCAAGGTACGTGTCTTTGAGGTAATTAAGCTTCTTGATCAATTGCTGAATAAACATCCTGATTTGTAAATGGTTTCCAAATATAAAGTTTCTTTTTATCTTTCCTGGGGTTCCCAGTTGCAATGATTAATATCGCTATAAATATTAAATTTGCTGATGTCGATATTCTACATCATATGAATTTCAAAACAGTTACATATAAATTTCTCAAAGACCGTTTTAATCTTGAAAAGAATAAAGAGGAATATGGAGAGGTTATTGATGCTATTACAAGGAATATCTATTTCAGAGGCACCAATCTCTGGGTATTGATGTTTGCTATCATTATTGCTTCAGTAGGGCTTAATGTCAACTCGACTGCCGTCATCATCGGGGCCATGTTGGTTTCGCCCCTGATGGGACCGATCATGGGAATCGGCCTGGGAGCAGGTATCAATGACTTCAGGTTAATGCGGTTATCTGCCTATAATTTTCTGGTCGCAATCGTAATCAGTTTGATCTCCTCAACACTTTATTTTCTACTGTCACCGTTGAACGAAGCACACTCTGAATTGCTTTCAAGGACCACACCGACGGTTTACGACGTGATTATTGCACTGTTTGGCGGTTTTGCGGGAATCGTTGCTACTTCAAGCAAGGAAAAAGGAACCGTAATTCCTGGCGTTGCGATTGCCACCGCTTTAATGCCGCCATTGTGCACAGCAGGCTATGGACTGGCCGTTGGAAATATGTTTTTTTTCATGGGTGCTATCTATCTTTTCTTCATTAACTCTGTTTTTATTTGTCTGGCTACTTTTCTTATCGTCAGATATCTGCATTTCCCAAGGCACGAATATCGTGATGAAAGCACAGGGCATAGGATGAAGCTCTGGATCTGGTTAATTGTCATCATAACCTTCGTGCCAAGTGTCGTTATAGCATATTTCATGATTCGCAGGAATGTTTTTGAGACCAATGCAAGCCAGTTTATTAGCAGGGAGTTGATATTTGAAGGGAGCACCATTATTGAGAAAAAAATTGATGCTGCTACCGCAACCATCAAAGTTGTTTATATTGGCAAAGGTATCAGCCCCGACTTTTTGGAAAATGCCAAGAAAAAACTCGGAGATTATCATCTGCAGAACGCAAATCTAAAGGTAACCCAGGGAATGAAAGAGTTGACTACTTCTGATATCACCAACATGAAATCTCAAATCATTGAAGATCTATACAAAAGGAACCAAGAGACGCTGATGTCAAAAGATGAAAAGATTGACCTGCTTGAAAAGGAATTAACAAAATATCAATCAGGATACTTATCAGGTACAATGCTCAATGAAATTCGGGCGCTTTTCCCAGAGGTGGAGGAAGTTTCATTCACTAAAGCTTTATTAAGTTCTACAAAAAGTAAAATTCCTGATACAGTGGACCTGGTCTACCTGAAATTCAGCAAGAATATGCGTAAATCTGAACTCCAGCGTCTAGAATCCTGGTTAAACTTACGGGTGGGAGGAGATAAAGTAAAAATAGTTATCGGGAAATAATATTATGGTAGGAATCCTTATAACCATCGTTTTTATTACAGGATATTTAGCCATTGTCATGGAGCATAAAATCCGCGTGAACAAGGCGGCTACTGCACTTGTAGCCGGCTCATTAGCCTGGACTATTTTCATCGTGCTCACTACCGAAAAGGAAAAGGTGACAGAAAACATCGGAACCCATATGGCCGATACTCTTTACCCGACAGATCACTTCTTTTGGGAATTTCTTGCTTACGCAACAAGGGGGAGCATCCTGATAATAGGCTCGGCTTCGGGAGTGGTAGCAATGGGCATGGAACGCATAACATTCTTCTGGTTCTTGAGACGAATCTCGTTGCTTGCTTTATCCGGATACCTGGCAGGTGCATTTACTTATATCCTTATGTTCTGAGCTGTTTTAACTTCAGAACATATTTTCTCAAACCGTAGTTCAAATCGGGTGCCCTCATTGATCGTGCTGTAGATCTTTGACTTTGTATTATGAAGTTCCAATATCCTTGCCACCAAAGAAAGGCCAATTCCAAATCCTCCGATGAACTTTACATTTGAAGCTCTTTGAAAGGGTTGATAGATTTTATCAAGTTCATCCCGGGGTATACCCATGCCTTTATCCGAAATAATTACATTAATAAACCGATCATCGATTGAGACAATAATATTCACAACATCCTTGGAGAATTTGCAGGCATTATCAATGAGATTGCTGAAGACTATGACGAGCATGCCATAATTTCCGTTGATCAGCAACTCGTGTTCATTTTCGGGATAATCTATTTGAGGGATGATTTTTCGCCCTGGATATTTGGCCTTAATTATCTGAATCGCATTAAAAATGGTTTCGTCGATTCGTATATCCGCAAACCGTACTGGCTGTTCCTTGTTAATCTGAGCTAATTCGAGCAAGGTGTTAAGTTGTGAATTCAGTTTTTTAATATCATCCACAATTCCTGAAATATGCTTTATGTATATCTCAGGTTGTCGCTCTTGTCCAATTACATATTCAGACTCACTGATCATTATCGATAAGGGCGTTCGTAGCTCATGGGAGGCATTTGATACAAAATCTGCCTGGTTTTTAAATGCGATCTCAAGGTCGCTGAGCATTTTATTGAAGGTGATTGAAAGTTGGGCTAGTTCATCTCTTTTATTGCCTTCGTCAAGCCTGGTACTCAAATGTGAATGATTTATTTTTTTAACACGAGCGATTATATCCGAAATAGGTTTTATTGCATTATTTGCGAAAAAATAAGACAACAGTACGACAACCCAAATACTGAATAAAGAGCTCCAGATCAGTATTCTCCTGAGATCCGCCAGCTTTTCTCGGCGGGTATTGTCATATGCCATTACAAAGACGCTGTACTTATTTTTATGAAAAGTATGCCTGTAATGCACACCATCCTTTTCTGCAATTCGATAAAAATTGATCACTTTATCTATTGAATTCTTTTTAATGTTTTCAGATGTCAGATAATCAGTGTTTAATTTATAGAGCATGTGAAGTGCTGAATCTGTAACAACAATTTCCTCTCTTTGCCAATAAAAAGTGGATTGTTGAATCTTCTTTAATAGTGTCGAATCCACTTCTGTAACATTCAATAACAGTATGGCTGTATTTTTTGCCCTGTTTTTTAGGTTGTCCCTGAATTTGTCTCTTTGAGAAGAATAGGTAAAATAGTAAACGAGTGTTGAAAACAGCAATAATACTCCTGCAACGATAATTGTGAACTGGAAGGCCAACCGTATCTTGATATTCATGGTTTAAATTTCAGTTTCATTGCAGTAAAATCCAAATCCAAACTTTGTATGTATGAGCTTCCGCGTATATTCTTTGTCGATTTTCTTTCGCAGGTAATTCACATAAACATCAATGACATTTGTTCCGGGATCAAAGTCAATGCCCCAAACCTTTTCAATGATATGCTCGCGTGGCAATATCTTACCCTTGTTGGTGAGAAATAGCTTCAATAGTGCGTATTCTTTAGCTGTCAGATCGATTTTTTTCCCTGTCCTGGTAACGGTCATCGTGCTCGTATCCATTATCAGATCGGCAAGGATAAGTTTTTCTTGTTTTGGCGTGGTGTCTGTGCGTCTGAGAAAAACGTTAACACGCGCTAATAATTCACGGAATTCGAAGGGTTTCAACACATAGTCGTCAGCCCCGGCATCGAAACCGGTAATTTTATTGTCGGGAGTACCCAGCGCAGTCAACATAATGATTGGGACATCATGGTTCGATTTGCGGATTTCTTTGCAGAGATCATACCCATTGATCAGAGGGATATTAATATCCAGAATGATCAGGTTATATTGGGTCCTTTCAATCATTTGCTTACCAATATACCCGTCATAAGCCAGTTCTATGGTGAATCCTTCACTCTCAAACTGCTTTTTAAGAACCTCTGCTAACCTTTGTTCATCTTCAACGATTAAAACAACGCCTTGTTTCATTTGGATTTTAGTTTTGGCAAAGTTAACCTGCAAATCCCGGTAAAACGTTCGCTATAGAATTTCTAATTAATTTTTAATTGATTCCTAATCATGGATCAGCATCTCCTGTTATAATTTAGCCAATGCGCATAAAAAGTAAAAATATGAAAAAACCAAAGCGGATTAAAGAGATCATTTATCTTTTATCTTGGGTCGTGATTATCATATTGTTGGTCCTGGCAAAAATTCTATTTTTTTAACGTAAAGAAATAATCAATAAATGGAAAGATACCCATTAAAGGATCAGCACCCACCGATTGCAGTTATTGGAGCAGGCCATGGCGGGATGGCCATGGCCGGACATCTTGCTATTATGGGTTACAATGTCCAGCTTTTTAATCGGGGAGAAGAGCGGTTATGGGGCGTGAAATCCACCGGTGGTATTGAAGTTCAAGGAGAAATCAACGGTTTCGGTAATATTGCTGTTGCTACCAATAACATGGAGGAAGCCATGAAAGGTGCAGAGCTGTTAATGGTTGTTGTGCCTGCCTTGGCCCATCGCTGGGTTGCTGAACAAATGGCTCCGTACTTACAGGATGGCCAAATCGTGGTTTTACATCCCGGCCGGACATTGGGCGCACTGGAGTTTAAACAAGTATTAACCCATAATGATGTAAAGGCCGATGTCATAGTTTCTGAAGCACAAACATTCATATATGCCTCGCGTGTCATAGGACCCGGACAAGCTCATGTTTTCGGTATAAAAAGCTCAATTCCGGTAGCGTCTGTCAGGGCACACATGATCCCTGTGGTGATAAAGAAACTCAGAGAACTCTACCCGCAGTTTGTGCCGGGCGATAATATTTTTAAAACCAGTTTTGACAACATCGGCAGTATCTTTCATCCCGCCCTGTGTATTCTGAATGCGGGATGGATTGAAGATGATGAAGATTTCAAATTTTATCATCAGGGATCTACCGAAGCGGTTGCAAGGGTTCTTGAAAACACTGACAAAGAACGAATTCTTGTTGCCGAAGCGCTTGGAATACGTGCCATATCTGCACATCAATGGTTCTACATGGCCTATGGCACACATGGGGCTTCGCTTTATGAAGCGATGCGAAAGAATCCAGGCTACACATCGATCCTTGCTCCAAAAACACTTAAGATGAGGTATCTTGAAGAGGATGTTCCCTGTAGTCTTGTTCCGATCGCTTCTGTTGGCAGAATGTTCGGTGTTCCGACACCGACGATTGATTCATTGATACATCTGGCATCCCTGCTGAACCAAAAAGATTACTTTTCTGAAGGGAGAACCGTGGAAAAACTTGGGATTTCAGGCATGAATCTGCGTGATTTGAGGCTTCTCGCTATTGGGGAGAAACAACATATACCAACTTGATAAAAGTAACGCAATGAAAAAAATATTGGGAGCGGCGATGGGTACCTGCGTTCATGTTGGCGGACTCTATCATTTTTTGAAAATTGCTGAAGCTGAAGGTTATTACTCGATTTTACTTGGACCGGCAGTTTCCATCAGCCGCATTGTAGATGCTATTATTCGTGAAAAACCAGAAATAACGGCCATCAGTTATCGTCTGACGCCTGAAGTTGCAAGTACATTGTTTGATGAACTTGACAAAGCACTTAAAGCAAATAATCTTTCGAAGTCAAGGTTGATTTTTGGCGGAACCCCTCCGGTTGCAGCTATAGCCAGGAAATGCAACCTTTTCGAGCGGTCTTTTGACGGATCGGAATCCCTTTCCGAAATTCAATCGTACCTCCGAGGGAGGTTGGCCGGTTCTGCTAAAACAAGATATGCTTCTGATTTATTAAGCAGGATCAGGGAAAATTACCCTTATCCTATCCTAAGGCATCATTTCGGGAGGCCGACCATGGAGGAGACCCTGAAAGGAATAAAGGAGATTGCACTTTCAGGAGTACTGGATGTTATTTCTATCGGTCCGGATCAGAATGCCCAGGAACATTTCTTCAGACCTAAAGAAATGGATCCCAATCAATCAGGGGCAGGAGGAGTGCCTGTACGCTGTAGTAAGGATATGGCAGCACTGTACGAGGCATCAAGGTGCGGAAATTATCCCTTGATGCGTTGTTATGCAGGGACACGCGATTTGCTGAAATGGGCTGAAATGAGCGTTAAAACGATACATAATGCCTGGGGCGCAATACCTCTCTGCTGGTACAGCGTCCTAGACGGACGTTCAAACCGCACTCTAAAGGAAGCCATTTTCGAAAATCAACGTGTCATGCAATGGTATGCGTCCAAGAGCATTCCCGTTGAGGTGAATGAATCACATCAGTGGAGTCTCCGAGACGCGCATGATTCGTTGGCGGTGGCCATGGCCTACCTTGCTGCTTACAATGCAAAGAAGATGGGAGTACGGAATTATGTTGCCCAATTCATGTTCAATACCCCACCCGGAACAAATCCCTCAATGGACCTTGCAAAAATGGCTGCAAAGCTTGAGATGATCAGTGAACTTGAAGATGATTCGTTTACCGTTTTCCGGGAAGTGCGGGCAGGGATCGCCCATTTTTCAACTGTGCCGTCTATTGCAAAGGGGCAACTGGCTGCTTCCGCAATGATAAGTCTGTCAATGAAGCCCCATATACTTCATGTAGTCGGATTCAGTGAAGGGGATCATGCCACATTTCCGGGAGAACTGATTGAAAGTTGCCAGATCGTTCGTGGAGTCATACAGAATGGTTTGAATGGTTTGCCAGATGTATGGTCGGATGATAATATCATTTCCCGGAAATCTGAACTTATTGATGAGGCAAAAGTTCTGATTGAATCATTGAGTTATTTGGGGGCTGACTTTGATGATCCTAAGTCTGAACCCTCTGTCATAACATCAGCCATCAGGGAAGGGTTTCTTGATACTCCTCATTTTAAAGGGAATCCTCATCTGTGCGGGGATATTATTACGGGCCTGATAAATGGAGCATGGTACGCGATCCATCCCTCAACCGGGGAACCGATCGATGAGGAAACGAGGGTATTAAACATTATAAACAGACTTAAACAACAGTAACAGATAAATATTTATATGGCCGGAATTGCAGGAATCTTAAAAAAAGGTGAGAAGAGTCTCGTCATGAGCATGTTGGAATCAATGTCGCATCGCGGTTCTCACGGAAAGTCCCTCTTCGATTATGACGATGCTACCATCGGCATGATATGGACAGAACATGAAAATGAAAACGTCTTAAAAAACCAACAAAATGGAATTTATCTGGATGGACCCGGATTTGGCCACAATCTTGAGATTAAGAAATCGGACGGACAATGGCAAATTTTTCGTGATGAACTGGGAGTCGCACCGATGTATTACTCTTATACAAAAAAAGGGAATCTTTGTTTTGCCTCTGAGGTTAAGGCCCTTTTGCCAATATCTGAAGCAATCAGAGAATGTCCGCCGGGTTCTGTCATGAATAATTCAATTCGAACTGCTTACTTTAAACTTGAAAAAAAATCTCCGGTTCAAAACGATTGGGATGACATAGCAACAGAATTATTGAACCGGCTGACAACGTCTGTTGCCCGCAGAATAACTTCGGATACGATCGGCGCCTGGTTGTCAGGAGGTTTGGATTCAAGCACCATTGCCGCAGTTGCAAGGCCTTGGGCAAGGGAGCTCCATACATTTGCCGGAGGCCTGAGGAATGCTTCTGACCTGTCATTCGCCAAAGAAGTCGCTAAACATATAGGATCCGATCACCATGAAATTATCGTAAACTTCAGGGATATGCTCAGGGTTCTTCCTCGTGTCATCTACCATCTGGAGTCATTCGATGCCTTATTGGTCAGATCAAGTATTATCAATTACCTGGTTGCAGATCTTGCATCAGACTATGTCGGTGAGGTCTTTTCCGGAGAAGGAGGTGATGAATTGTTTGCAGGCTATCAGTACCTGAAATCAATTCCTGCGAATGAGATTGAGGATGAGCTCATTGACATTACCGGGAGGCTTCACAATACGGCCTTGCAGCGCGTCGACCGATGTGCTGCTGCCCACGGTTTGACCGCCCATGTTGTATTTGCTGATCCGCAACTGTTTGACTTTGCGGTCCGGATTCCGTCTGCCTTAAAACTGAAAGATGGAATTGAAAAATGGATCCTGCGTAAATCGATGGAAGGCATGTTGCCGGAAAATGTCGTCTGGCGGCCAAAGACAAAATTCTGGGAAGGTGCGGGAGTGGAAGAACTGATCTCGGATTATGCCTCAGCCAAAGTCACCGACTCTGACTTCAAGGCAGAAAGAAATTTAGACAATGGCTGGACATTGAGGACAAAAGAGGAACTATTCTATTACCGGATATTTAAAGAGCAATTCGATGAGATTAATAATCTGGACTGGATGGGCAGAACAAAAAACGCTCCTGTAATTTAATAAGAAATGGATTCCGTCAGACAGCTTCTTCACGACTACTTACTTTTGTTCGCCATGGTAAACGCCATTGGGAATCTGCCACTCTTTGCCGACCTGACTTCTGCCATGAACAAGAAGGAACAATCCGGGACGTATAAAATTGCAGTTCTGACAGGAGGATCTATCGTGCTTGGATTTGCTTTATTTGGGGATGTCATGCTGAGAAATGTTTTTAACGTTAGTATGCCGGCCTTTAAGATAGCCGGCGGGATCTTGGTGTTTATCGTAGCTGCCCGGGGAGTCATTCTTGGATCTCAGTCATCTTTTTCACCTGTTCAGAACAGCCAGTCCGTAGCAGTTTTTCCAATGGGCTTTCCTTTTCTTGCAGGTCCCGGAACGATCCTGACAACGATCCTGCTGCTCCAGAGCGACGGTCATGTTATAACTGTTATTACAGTCTTTCTTGTCTACATAACCATATTTCCGATTCTTAAGCTGGCTCCTTTTGTTGAAAGGATCGTTGGCAAGATCGGAGTGCTGGTCATATCCCGGATCCTGTACATTTTTATCTGTGCCAAGGCAGCCAGCTTTATCTTTGACGGATTTCATATAAAACTATAAAGAAGGAGGATTAGATTAATGTATCCTGGATAAATAAGTATAAACACAGACAATGAAAACAAAATGTATGAGTATTGCATTTGCATTCATTTCAATATTTGCAACTGCACAGAACAAGCCGGAGGTGGAATGGGTGAAGATTCCGGCAGGTACTTTTACAATGGGAAGCCCCGAAAGTGAATTTGCAAGAGAATCAGGAGAAATACAACATTCCGTCACCCTTAATGGTTTCAGGATGAGTAAATATGAGATCACATTTGACCAGTACGATAAATTCTGTGAGGCCACAGGGAAGGCAAAACCAAACGATGCAGGTTGGGGAAGGGGAAACCGACCTGTTATAAATGTTACGTGGGACGATGCGAAGGCTTTTGCGGATTGGATTGGTTGCCGGCTTCCTACTGAAGCAGAATGGGAATATGCATGCCGGGCCGGAACCACGACTCCCTTCAGTACCGGTGAAAACCTGACGACCGATGAGGCAAATTACGATGGAACGTATCCCTATCAGAATTTTAAACAAGGTGAATTCCGTCAAAAAACGCTCCCGGTTGGCAGCCTGAAAGCAAATGCATGGGGGTTATACGATATGCATGGGAATGTTTGGGAATGGTGTAAGGATTATATGGAACAATATACATCAGATCCCCAGACGAACCCGAAAGGTCCTTCGACAGGATATTTACATGTTGGACGTGGGGGCAGCTGGAAAAACGTTGCCCAGCGTTGCCGTTCTGCATACCGGTACGGCCGACCCTCAAGTCACAGAAGTAATTGTCTTGGAATCCGGCTTGTAAATGATAAGTGACAATAAATAACAAGAGTCAATTTCATTTTTTTATGATGTAACAGCATGAGTTTACAAACTTCTCTGTCTGCTTTTTTATTGATTCTCGTAATTAGTAAAAGGGCATCAAATAGTGGACGATATGAAATGGTTCAGAAACCTCAGAATTTCACTCAAACTGGTCCTTATTTTTGGGATTGCAGTTATCCCTTACATTTTCATGGGAATTATTACTTTTCTTCATAGTCAGGAATTAACCAGAAAGACTAAAAAAATAATTGACCTCTGGATGCCTGCAATGATTTGCGTTGACGGACTCACGATTTCAATCGAAAATCTGAGGATCAAAGAATACAAATACATGCTCTCCTCTGACATGTTAGCGAAAAAATCAACTGAGGAAGAAATAAGAATTGTGGATAACCAAATCACGCAATTTCATAAGAGACTATCCTTGTTAGTCCAAACCGAAGAAGAGCAGAACATATATAAGGAACTTCTTGCAGTTTATAGTATATATAAAAATAACTGGTCGAAAATATTGGTATTGGTGAACGGTAACAATTCGTTTATGGCCGAACGACTCCTGATTGGTGAATCACGTAAAGCTTATCAAAAGCAGATAATTCTGCTTAAACACCTTGTTCAAACCAATCAAAATAGGGCAATTCAATCAATCAACAGAATTCATAGCCTAAATGTTACGGCTACCTTGTTTTTTTCAACACTACCCATTATTACACTGATACTTATTACTGTTCTTTTCATAATCATGACAAGATCAATTATAGATTCAATAAAAATACTTGATCTTGCCACACATGAATTGGCTAAGAATAAACGATTCATTCCGATCAAAGTCACTTCAAATGATGAAATCGGATCACTTACAAATTCCTTCAATCAGATGGGAAAGGATGTTACAAATTCAATTAATGAGTTAAACCAATTGAATGAAACACTTGAACAAAAGGTAAATGATCGAACGATGGCATTACAAAAGTCCGATAGGATGAAGAGCGTAATATTTTCAATTATTGGCCATGACCTAAAAAACTCCTTTTCGACTATTTTAGGGTATACATCGATCTTGTCGCATGAATCCAATGAACTTAATCCTGAAGAGATCCACAGGTATAACATTTTTATTAATTCCAGCGCACGTAATGCTTACAGATTACTTGAGAATCTTTTTGAATGGGCAAGATATGAAAGTAATTCTATTGAATTTAAACCTGAAATAATAGACTTATCAACATTTTTTGAAGAGGTTATCAGAAATGAATCCTCATTACTTGAACAAAAAAAAGTCTCGACCAGAATTATTCCTACTCACAATTCAACAGCTTTTTGTGATCCTAACATGGTTAAAACCATAATCCGGAATCTATTCCATAATGCGGTTAAATATTCATATGAAGGAGGTGAAATTACGCTATCAGTTATTAACTCGGGAAATATGATTGAAGTGTCAGTCCGGGATTTGGGAATAGGAATGTCATCCGAACAAATTGAAACTTTATTTAATGATTCTTTTACTCCATCATTACCTGGTACAAATAATGAGAAAGGAAGCGGATTCGGGCTGATTATCTGCAAAGAATTTGTTCAAAGGATAGGAGGAACAATTCAGGTAGAAAGCCATCCCGGACAAGGAACAAAGTTCATTTTCACAATACCGAAGGGAGCGAAGAACTAATTGTTACCTTTTTTATTCTGATCTGATAAGATTAACAGTCAGTATTAAGGCTTCGTGATTATCTTTAACGATCCTGATAGTTGCAAAATGCAAACTCACCAAGAACCTTATAAAGTATAGGAATTTTCCGATTTTCCATTTATTTCTTTTTTTCGGTTTTTTCAAATTAAATTGTTGCTATTGATATCTTTGTCGACCATGGATAGCAAGCTGAGTAAAGACATTTACGAAAATAGAAGAATTTTGGTTCTCCTCTTGCCCGCAATGATCGCGCTGCTGTTTGTTCCGTTCGCACTTCGGTCGCAGGTGAGCCAGAGAATCGCTTCGTACAACCTGGGTGCCGGATCGGAATGCCCGGGAATGCTGATTACCGGATCCTGCCAGGCTTCACGCCCCCTCACCACCGCCGAAAAAGTACTGTTTCAGGCCGACGTTTCGGCGCCGGGGAGCTATACGATCCGGACCAATACGGTGAATGGTTACTATTTCGACGCCACCGGTTATTTTTCGACCAAAGGCATTCAACTGGTCGCATTGCAAGGACATGGCATCCCCCTGTCGGGACAGATGGATACTTTTACCGTCACCGGCTCCGGCAACATCAGTTCCTGCACATTCACCATCAAGGTGGCGCCCTGGCAATGCGGGATGCCGTTCACCGATCGGCGCGATTCACAGTCGTACCGCACCGTCCCGATCGGAGATCAATGCTGGATGGCTCAGAATCTCAATTTCGGCACACAGATCAACTACATGTGGAACCAGAAAAACAACGGCATCGACGAAAAGTACTGTTACCTGGGCAACAAAAGCAATTGCGATATCTACGGAGGGCTTTACCAGTGGGATGAATTGATGAAATATACAACCTCCGAGGGAACCCGGGGCCTGTGCCCCGAAGGCTGGCACATTCCCACCGATCCCGAATGGTGTGTCGCAACCCGGGTCATCGATCCCGAAATCGACTGCCAGGTTATCGGCGCAAGCGGGAGCGACGGGGGAGGGGCCATGAAGGTGACCGGGACGACCTATTGGTCTCCTCCCAACGACGGCGCAACAAATACAAGCGAATTTTCAGCCATGCCTGCCGGTCACCGCGATTATCCCGGAAGCTTCAGCAGCCGCGCCTATGTGGGGTTTTTCTGGACTTCCTCCGAATGCGGTCCGGCCCATGCCTGGATCAGAAGTCTGCACTATTTTGATGATAAGATAAACCGTGATGATTACATCAAATCGAACGGCTTTTCAGTGCGTTGCATCCGCGACGCACAACCGGCTGTCGGGGAACCACCTGTTGACCCATAATCCGCATTAAACCGGGAATCCACCCACTTGCACCTTATTTTTTCACGGTTGCGGAGATGATCCGGTATAAATCGTCGCCAATACCGATCTGATACCCTTCCGATAAATAGTTGATGACTCCGGAGCCGTTGAGGTAAAGAACTACGGGCAGGTTTTTAGCCGCGCCTTTTTCCGATTTGATATCTGAAAGGCGCACCGGGAACGTTTCGCGGAAGGAATAGGTCACCGTTTGCGGCAACCCGGCGGCATCTTTTGCGACGAACGATTTCATCTCTTTCTCTGTGCTGAAGATCAGAACAAACCTGCCTTTCCAACTTCCGAACTCCTGTTTCTTCATCCTAAGATCGCTGAGAAAATGTTTGGTGGGCTCTTTATCGGGATCGATCCAGGCAAGTACCATTCCATCCTTAATGCTGAACGCGAACAGTTGTGGGTTGACCCTTCCATAATCCTTCAACGAAATCTGCTCCTTCCGGATGCTGATAACCTGTTGTGACTTTTTTCCTTCAACGAGATTGAAAAATTTCAGGGAGGCCAGAACTGTTCCGCCCCCGATGCGGTTTCCGGTAACCATCAGATAATATCCGGGCGACAACTCCAGCGTGCAGGGAAATGATTGTACCAGCGGACTTCCTTCATAATCAAGCGATCTGAAAAAACCGTCTTTATATTTTTCAATGGTAAAATGGGTGTAGTACTCGGGCTTACGGTCGTTGCGCGGATCGGAAACGAGTTCTAACTGCGCTTTGCCGGTGCGCTCCCGGATGATCTTCTCAAAACGGACATCGATCCATCCTTCATTCCAAAAATATTGCGGTACCCGCGATCCGGGCTCCAGCCGGGCGGGAATCCCGATGGTGCGGCACAGAGCGACGAATAAAATATCGCGTGAATGATCATCCGCAACACGCAATTCAAAGGATCCTGCAGGCGTAAGCGGCGCACGGCCCCAGTTGGCAGTCTTGTCGATGGCAATGTTCGTGAGAACCCATCTTACCAGGCTGTCGGGCGCTGTTCTTGCAGCCCGGATCAGGCCTGGGTCGAGCTTTTGCAGGAAAAGTTCCCGGTAGGGTTTCAGCCATTCATTATCCACCCTGGGAGCGAGGACGTACGGGTAAAAAATATCATTCCCGGAACACAAGGGTGAATGAACCGTTGCATAAGCCACTGCATCGGAAAGCGCTTCGGGTGTAGCGTCGCGAAGATCCTTGTCAGAAAGGGTATTCAACAGCGGAAAGATCAGGTTTTTCTTGTCTTTTGCAACGCCGGTCATAAATTCAATGAGCTCCCGCCAGTTTCCCCGCGATTTTTTCAGCATGTACCACAGGGTGTCTGGATTCAAGTGAAGGGTAGGAGCAAGTCTGAAGGCTTTTGCCGAATCGATAAAGGTTGACTCATAACTACCGCGGAGATCATCTTCAAATTTCAGCCTGGCAGAATTGATTTTTTTCAGCGAATCACTGACTTCCTGAACATTTGCATCCACCGGGGGAGGCGTCAGGTCGAAGGTCTCTGAGAATTCACCTCCGGGTTGGGCCGAAAGCGTGAGTACGACCGTATCGGTCCTGGAAGCCGGGACTTTCTGATAACCGTACCGGTCGCCTTTTGCCGCCCAGACCAGGAGATCGCCACTGCCGGTCAAAAAGGAAACCAAGCCGTCTTTACCCGTCAACGCTTTATGAAGCGGATAAAATTCGGCGTAATTGTACAGTTGAAACTCCACAGTGGCGCTGTCGACCGGATGTTCGCCCGGATCGGTCACCTTTACAAATACGCGCCTGGTGCGGGTATAATTTTCAAGGATGTTGATCCGGGTAAAGCGCGGGTCTTTCAGCAAAACATCCTCCGGTCCTTCGTAATCGCCGAAAACATTGGTATTGACAAGCATAGCTCTTCGCGCGGGAGCAGTAAACCAGGCCAGATCAAGGTCCGGCTCGGGTTCGCAGGCGCCGATAAAATGCCATTTTCCGTCGATCCAGACTTCAACCCAGGCATGATTGTCATCGCTGTGCGCCCACCGCGGCGTGTAGCACTGGCGGGCGGGAATACCTACCGAACGCAACGCGGCAACGGTGAAGGTCGACTCTTCGCCGCAACGGCCATATGCCGTTTTCACAGTCGAAAGCGGTGACGATGTCCGGCCATCGGTGCCCCGGTAGGTCACCTTTTCATGACACCAGTGGTTGACCTCCAATACAGCCTCCTTCATGGTCATCTTTTTGATACGATCCTTCAATTCTCTGAAGAAAACCCATCGGGCCGAATCCAGATTTTCATTGTTGACCCGAATGGGCAAGACGAAATGACGGAATAACGACTCGGGAACGGTTTTCCCCCACGCAAAAGTATCGCGGGCAGCAAAGGAAGCACGGACGTTTTCGAGGAAAAAGGAACCGTCGTAATCGGCCAGATCGCTCAGGGGCATGTAAGCATATAAAAATTTCAACGCCTCCTCTTCACGGAGTGGCAGTCCCTGATCAAAAACCGCGAACAACTGCTCCGAACGGTTTGCAGCCAACGATTTTTGAAGCTCAAATTGTTTTTCCACCTTTTTCCGGTACTCCCGGTCGGTGATGAAATGATCGCGTTTGCACGATGCCAGCGAGAGCATCGCAACCAGTATCCATAAAATAAAGGGGTGAATATTCTTCATCGGTGCGGTTTTGAGAGATTGTTCATCAGGATTAGTACCGGATGACCATTTTATCATTGTTCAACGGCAGATCCACGACTTTTTCGTGAACCGACCGCATCTTCATCATGTGATCGGAGCCATTTAATTTAACACTCATGGGCTCATCAAAATCATGCAGGATAAGCCTGATCCCGGTGAACTTCGTTACAAAAGATCCTTCGGCAGGGTTAAGGGTTATGGTTTTTGCAGCGGGATCGTAAATGAAATCCCGTTTATAGGATGATCCATTCTCAAAATCATAGGTCACACCGTCATCTTCATAATATCGGAACGTACTTCCTGATTTGCCGGAGTAAACATGAACCTCTAAACGGCTGTCGGGCTTCTGATCCGTGAATTGAACGACGCTTTGCATGGGGATGATGGCCCCGGCCCTGACGAAAACGGGCAGGTCGTCCAATGGAGCGTCGACGGTGATCTCCGAACCACCCTCGAAGGACGCGTCGCATCCCAGGCGGTACCAATGCCCGACGGGTAGGTACACTTTAGCAGCATTCTGGGTACATGAAACCGGACAAACCAGCAGGTTATCACCAAAAAGGTACTCGTTCTGGTATTTTTCCCAGTAAACTTTTTCATCAAAAGGAAAAGAGATGGCAAGGCTCCGGGCGACGGGCATTCCGCTTTGGGTCGACTCATAAAAAGCCGAATAGATATAGGGAAGGAGTTTATACCGTTGGGAGATCAGCTCCCTCGAAAGGTTTTCGATATCCAGTCCGAACGACCAGGGTTCCTTACTCTTGGTGTCCCAGGCCGAATGATTCCTGAAAAACGGGGTGTAGACACCCATCGAAAGCCAGCGCAGATAAAGTTCTTTCGACGGGTTCCCGATAAATCCGCCCAAGTCGGGGCCGACAAAGGAAACTCCCGAAAGTCCCATCCCGGTAGTCATCCGCGCCGAAAGCAGCATATGGTCGTCGGTAGCCTCATTGTCGCCCGTCCACACGGCCGAAAAACGCTGAATGCCGGCGTACCCGGCACGTGTCAGTACAAAGGGTCTCCGCCCTTTCAACAATCCCCGGGTACCTTCGAAAGTTGCCCGCGACATCTCCAGTCCGTAAAGGTTATGCGCCCGGGCCATGGTGGCATTCCTGCCCTCAAAAGAGAACTGTAACACATCGGGAATGGATTGTCCCCAGGCACTGGGCTCGTTCATGTCGTTCCAGAACCCTTCCACGCCCGCATCGACGAGCCTTGAAAATGAATTTCCCCACCATTTTCTCACCGGTTCACTGGTGAAATCGGGGAAATGACAGCGGCCGGGCCACACATTGCCGATGTAGTTCCTTCCATCGGGGTATTTCACGAAGAAATTGTTGACAACTCCCTCATCATACGCAAAATATCCCTTTTCGACCTTGATCCCGGGATCGACGATAACCGCAAGGTGAAAACCCAGGTCATTCAACTGGTCGGTCATGGTTTTGGGCCGCGGGAATCGATCTTTGTTCCAGGTAAATATCTTGTAGGCATCCATATAATCGATGTCGAGATAGATTACATCGCAGGGGATATTTTTCTCCCTGAATTTGCGGGCAAGTCCGATGACTTCTGATTCGGGATAGTAACTCCAGCGGCACTGCTGATAACCCAGGCTCCACAAAGGCGGCATCGGCATCCGGCCGGTAAGCCAGGTATAGTCGCGCAAAATTCCAGCCAACCCTTTGGCTCCGAAGAAATAGTAGTTCATCTCCCCGTTGGCGGCCGAAAAGGAAGAAAATTGCTCGTCGGTAGAGGCGCCGAAATTGAATTTTGTCAGGTAGGAATTGTCTAAAAAGATCCCGTAGGTCACCTGGTTGTGGATTCCCATGAAAAAAGGGATCGACTGGTACAGCGGGTCGTGATTGGTCGCGTAAGCCGGGACATCGGAATTCCAGTTTTTGTAAGAATTTCCGCGCTTGTTCAGGGGACCGGCCTTCTCGCCCAGTCCGACAAACTTTTCATCCGGAAAGAGCCTTTTGGAACAAGTCACCTCGGTGCCCAGCCATGTAAACGGCATCGCTTCATAATCCTCAGAAAGAACCTTTCCTTCCCTGTTCATAAAAACGATCCTGAAGGGATCTTTATGAATCGTTACTTGTAAAGAATCGGTTGTAAGAGTGACAGAAGCCCCGTCGTCCCTGAGACCGGTGAAATTTACGGTTGGTTTTTGGATCACCGCGTACGAAAAATTTTCTGCCGGAGCCGTTCTCGATAACCGCACCTGAAGAACGGTCGGCGAATAGCAAAGGATTTCGGCGTAGGCGTTGGTAGTACGGATGGTCACCGCGTGATCGTTCCGGGTGATCGATCTGACCTTCCCGGATAAAACAGGCTGTTCCCCCTGCGACAGCGCCCACAGCGGAAAGAGCAGACATAAAAGCAATAAGGTTTTTTTCATAATAGCTGACTTATCGGTTTCAAACTTACAAAAAACCTTCAATTTGGACGGAACAGAATTTACGATTGAACAAGATTTACGATTGACGAATTATTGAGTGAATGAGTGAATGCGTGAATTGTTTAATGCTGCTGATCTCCTTTAACATTTATAATTAAGGAAGTCAATCTCCGTGGCACTCTGTTTATTTCTCTGTGGTTCTCTGTGTAATAGAATTCCAAGTATCCCCTCAGGATATTTAAAGAAAAGAGAAAAAATTGTTATGCTTAAAATAAACCCGATTAAAAATTAAGAATGCATTGAAGATATCATGTTACCGAAGACCCGACACCAATCGAGGGAAGTATGAAATCGAGGAGTTTCTGAACCGATTCTTCGATGGAAAGCAGGTCGGTGCGGATTTCGATATCAGGATGAACGGGGACTTCGAAAGGGGAGGTGATTCCTGTGAATTCGGCGATTTCGCCCCGGCGCGCCCGGGAATAGAGTCCTTTTACATCACGTTTTTCACATATCTGAATAGGTGCGTTCACAAAGACCTCGGTGAAATTTTCCGTGCCGATGATCTTTTGTGCCATGGAACGGATCTCTTCGGTCGGGCTGATGAAACAGTTGATGGTGATGATGCCGCAATTCACGAAGAGCTTTGAGATTTCCGCAATCCTGCGGATGTTTTCATAGCGGTCGGCATCCGAAAACCCGAGGTTGTTGTTGATCCCCGAACGGATGTTGTCGCCATCGAGAATCTGGGTAAGAAATCCGCGGTCGAAGAGCTGTTGTTCCAGATGCTTTGCAAGGGTGGTCTTCCCGGCGCCCGACAATCCCGTAAGCCAGATCACACGGGCATGCTGGTGCAGGCGTTCTTCCTTCTCATCCCTTCCGAGGATCTCATGGTGAACCGGAAAAATGTTGTTGTTCGAGGTGTTCACGAATTCAAAGTAGTTTTGGTAAACGGGTGCAAAGATAAATTATTTGTGATTCAAACAGGGGAGGGGAGCGGCAGAATCAGCATCAATGAAATGACGCTTGATCACATCTATTTCCACTCGATACTTGCCGTCGATGCAGAAACCAGGAAAAAATACCTCCGGATTGCTTACCTTAAAGGCAAGGAACTGGATGTTTGACCGGTGAAATCACTATCTCCGGTAAGATCACTTAACTCCCTGAAAATACTTCGCTTTAAATTTCAGTGCGACGTTGACCAGTGCAATTAGCACCGGAACTTCTACCAACGGTCCGATGACTGCTGCAAATGCCTCGCCCGAATTGATTCCGAATACTGCAATAGCAACGGCAATCGCCAGCTCAAAGTTGTTGCTTGCAGCCGTGAAGGATAAGGTTGCACTTTGCTCATAGGTTGCCCCGACCTTTTTGCTCATGAAGAATGATAGCAGGAACATGATGATGAAATAGATGGTCAGCGGAATAGCAATGCGGATTACGTCCAATGGAATCTTAACGATGTATTCGCCCTTGAGCGAAAACATCACCAGGATTGTGAAAAGCAATGCAATAAGTGTGAGTGGACTGATCTTCGGAACGAACTTAGTATGGTACCATTCCTTGCTCTTGATCCTTATCATGATAAATCTTGTCAGGAACCCTGCTATAAAGGGTATTCCGAGGTAGATGAATACACTTTTGGCAATTTGTCCGATCGTTATGGCTTCCACCGCGCTGTTGGTCGGTAAACCGAACCAGGCCGGGAAAATAGCGATGAACAGGTATGCATAAACCGAAAACAGAAGCACCTGAAAAATAGAGTTGAAAGCGACCAACCCCGCACAATACTCGGTATCGCCTTTGGCAAGCTCATTCCACACGATCACCATGGCAATACAGCGTGCAAGTCCGATCAGGATCAGCCCGTACATGTAATCGACATTGAATTGTAAAAAGATGATGGCCAGCAGGAACATCAGGATCGGTCCGATCAGCCAGTTCTGAACCAGAGATAAACCCAGCACTTTCGTGTTTTTGAACACATCGCCAAGCTCTTCATACCTGACTTTCGCCAGGGGCGGGTACATCATCACAATCAATCCGATGGCGATAGGGATGTTGGTTGTTCCAGACGACATTGAATTCCAGAAACCGGCGATACCGGGGAACAACCAGCCTCCAACCACCCCGATTCCCATTGCCAGGAATATCCAAAGGGTGAGATAACGGTCAAGAAATTTCAGTCTTGTCTTCATCGGCAATATTTTGAATTATAGGTCACAAGAACTTTTCTGATTTTCATATATTTACCCGTTTCAGCATAATTCCATCCATCACAGGCTCAGAAGCAGATAAAAACCCAGGAGCACCAATGCGATACCCCCGATGTATTTGATGATCCGGACAGTTGCAGTGAGTGCCCCTGAAATTTTCCCCAGACCCATACCGATTCCCAGGATAATGGCTGCCAGTGGGATCGCGAAACCCAGTGCAAAGAACAACAGCATTAAAAAGCCCCACAGGGCAGATCCCTTGACAAAGGAAGCCGCAAGTATTACCGGGAAGAACGGATTGCAACAGGTATTACAGGCGGCCGATAACCCACCCACAGTAAGTCCCATCACGATTGCCGGTAAAACACCCGGTCGTGAACCTCCTCCGGAAAATTTGATTTCCGGCAACCGGAATGGCGCCAAATCCATGGAATAGAGTCCGAACACGATGGCGATCAACCCTGCCGCGATCTTCCAGTAATTTCCGAGTGAGTCGGAAATCCATTTACCCGCAAAACCGAATAGCGCTCCGATCAGGGACATGGAGAGCACAGTGCCGATCAGAAAAGCTGTGCTTTTCCAAAACACCAATTTTGACTTCCCGCTTACGGCGTCCGCTCCGGAATATCCAGCCACGACTCCGAGAATGGCCACGTTGCATGCACAGGTGAACACGCTCAGCATCCCCAGCAATAATACTGCAAATAAAACCACCGGAGATGCCTGCCCGTTATTTAAAATGTGATTGATCCAGGTTTCCATAACGATTATTTAGGACAACAGGAGGATGTTTTCGCGGTATCACAACACGATTTCGACGCAACTGAATCCTTGCAACCGGCGCTTTTCTGATCGCGCAATGCAGGATTTACCGGGTCAGGGCCGTGTGAGAGCTTTGCAGCAACGATTGCCAGTGCAGCTACCATCACGATTGTGAAAATTACCTTCGGCCAGACACTTTTTTTCCGGGGTTGACAGCAATCGCCATCACATTCGCACCTTCCGCCGGCCTGATCGCGGAAATTTTCCCCTGACTGTTCTTTTTTTTCCATTCGTCAATTAAAAATCTTGTTCAATCGTAAATCGTAATTCTTGCTCAATCGTAATTAAAACATTTGCCTCATTTTTCCTCTTCATAGCTGCTGTTTATCCGCCGCAACCGCATCCGCGGAAAGTTTTCCCTGAAAAGGAGTCCGGATCAAGTGTACCGATCGCTTTTACGATCTCTACGGCGACTTCATCCACCATTTGATAATGTTCTTCTTCTAAATCTATATTTCTGATGATCCTAGTGTTGAGCGCATTTTCATTTCCTATGATCTTTGAAACATCGATGGATCCGTTGATTCTGCCGCTGTATTTTTCGGTGCTCCTTTTGGCGCAAAGCTTATCGCAGCCATCCACCGAGATCGTCGGAAAGGCACTTGCAAAGTTTCTTTCCTCCGTGCCGCCTGCATTATAGAGCGGGAGACATAGCGTCACGGTATCAGCCATGGTCATTTCTTCCAGGACCTTTCGCGTTGCGAGCCTTGAGATGGTTCCTCCAAGACATTCTTCCCCGCTGCAGGATAATATGCCGACTTTCAGTACTGCCATAACTAAACCTCCTTATAAAATTTCATGGATTCGTTTTTCGATCCTTGCCGCGATCTCATCTGCGACCAGATACCCGTCGTCGCTAAGTTCCGTAGCCGATCCGAAGTTCTTTCCCTTGTGATCCCTGACCGTGTCAAGGACTTTCACTTCATCCACAACAACCCCTCCGGATAGCGATACATTCTTGGACGCACACATTTTCGGACAGCCATCAACCGTTATGCAAACAGAGCCGCTCATCCGCTCTTTCACTTCCTCGTCACCGGTTACGATGTATGCAAGGCACACCGTTTCCGACTTCTCCGGGCAAAGTTCCAAGACGGTCTTCAGGGTTGCCTCCCGGGCTACCAGCCCGAAAACCTTGCCAATACCGCTGCAAGGAATCACCTTCACTTTATTTGACATTTGCATCTTCTACCTTTTTCTTTGTGATCTCAAAATATTTTTCAAAACCGATCAACAGTTCCTTGTCGCCCTCCGGGTCTGTAAGCTCGATCTCGGCAATCCATCCCAATTCATAAGGATTTTCGTTGATGAGCTCCGGATTTTTTTCGAGTTTTTCGTTGATGGCGATGACCTTTCCGCTGAAAGGGGAAACCAGTTCAAAAACCGCTTTTGACGACTCAATGGTCCCCAACTCCCCGAACTGATCAATCTCATCACCAACCTCAGGAGGATAGAAGTACAGGATGTCCGAAAGGTTTTGTTGCACGTAATCCGTCACGCCGATCCTTGCGCGGTTTCCACTGACCCGGGCCCAGCAATCATTTTCATTGAAGAAGATATCCCTGTTTTTTGGTATCCTGAAAATAAATTTACCGTTTTGAATGGTTTCATAGTCGAAATCAAAAGATGCGTCCAGATCTTCGGCAGGAATACGCAGGTCTGTATCGGACTTGTTCCCTACATCAAACAATCTATCGATGAGACCCTCCGAACGGTCAGTCGATCCTGGGCTTCCGGTCAACGCAGCCGGATGATTCCAACTCTCCTCATGGAGTGTATGGATGAGCAAATCGATTAAAGCGGCCTCCCGTTCTGTAATTCTGAGGCTGTCAGTCAACTCCATGTGTCGATTTTTTGCCTCATCTGCAACGATGACCCTTCGGGCAATCTTCAGGTTTTTCTCTGCTGCAAGTTTACTGGCGCAACGGGTCTGACATCCGTCGATGACGAAAAGGGGCCTTTCTGCTGCCAGCTTGTTGTACTTTGTTTCCGAAACCCGGTAAAAAACCGGGCAAATGATCTTATTATCCGCTTGTTCACTTAATCTGATCGCGAGTTCCCTGGAGATCACGCCGGCACATTTGTCCAGTCCGTTACAAGGCAGGATGGCAAAATTCTCAACCATGGCCTTCCATCTCCTTTCTTATTTCCTTGATGCGCTGTGTTGTAATATTTTTATCCGGAAACGACAATGCATCCGGACCGCATAGCTTTGAACATGCCCGGCAGAATACGACGCAGTTATGCGGATTCTTTATGATCAGCTTTATCTCTTCATCTTCTCTGACCTCGAATACCTTGTGCGGGCAGAATCTTACACATTCCATGCAGTAATCGCATTTCCTGTAATCGATCACCGGTTTCCAGTCGATCAGGCTGCGTTCGACACCCATAAACGTGGTTTCGCTCATACTGCCTCCTCCAGTTTTTTCAATGCCTGACTTACTTTTTCAACTGCCTGCTCGGTTGTCATGTCACGCACATCAATCGGGATCAAGTCTCTGGTTATATCCAGGCCTGATGCGGTAAAGGCATCCCTGAAAAGCTTGTTTTGCATGTTGGGTGCGCATCCCCCGATCACAACTTTACGATGTGATTTGAGAAAATCCATTAAAAACCGGTCACCGTCTTCCTCGCAAAGTTGCGGGTGTATAAATCCATATTCAACCGGTAATTCGATCCTGACTCGGTTTATAAAATCCCAGATATCCATCCGGGAGAAGCCGGGGCATTTACCCGTGCATACGCACATGATAAATCCGGGTTTATTCTGCTTATTCATGATTACCTTATTGGACTTTTTAGTGATTCGTAGAAAGACGAAATTACAAGTCAAAAAAATTATTTCTTATCCCGGGGTCTTAGCTGACACATACACGATCCCGATAACTTCTCGTTGGTATCGATCAGTAGCGGCATCCCATCCCGTTCCCATTCGACCAGTCCGCCGGCCAGGTTCGCGACACGATCCCCGATCCCTCGTTTTATCGCAAGGATAGCCGCTTCCTTGCTGTGGAGCCCTGCTGCATCCGCGAAAATAATCAGTTTCCCGGCGGGCAGGTTGTCGAACGAGTCCTCCAAAATGCTATACGGACAATAGAGGATCTCCGGAACGTCAAACATCTTAAACCTGCTTAATACCGCTTCGCGCACATCCACCAGTATGGCACCCTTCCGGCATAATTCAAGGGCCTGACGTGGGGTCACATTCCTGATACCTCCACTTAGAAAACCAAGGTCCGGAAAAGCGTTTTCCATCTTTCTTAAATAAAAAATACCACGATATAATAAATCCCTGCGAGGATGAAAACCACTGCGACGATCCTGCGGAACCAGAGCTCAAATACTTTGATCCGGTTGTAAAGTTTTCCGACATTGCCGATGGCATAGGCGAGGAGCCAGGCAAAGATAATTACCGGTAAACCCGTTGCGATTGCAAATACAATGGGAAGGTAGAGTCCGCTTGCACTTGCGATAGTAACGGGGATCAACATGCCAAAGTATAACACAGCGCTGTAAGGGCAGAACGCCAGGGCGAAAACCATGCCTAACAACAGAGTTCCCCAATAGCTTTTCCTGCTGCGTTCACCTATCTTCTCCGTTAACCCTGAAAAACCCGGGAATTTGATCCGGATAAAATCGAGCATGAAGATCCCGATGAGAATCAGCAACGGTCCCAGGAGTTTTTCACCCCACCCCTGGAAGAGTAGCGAAATCTTCATCTTGCTGGCTCCCAGAAAAAGGATCACACCCAGTCCGGTGTAGGAAACCGCACGGCCCAGCGTGTAAATCAGACCTTTGATGAAAACGCCCCTCCGGTTTTCAAGATCTCTGCTGATGAACCCGATAGCCGAAATATTCGTCGCCAGCGGACAGGGACTGATGGCGGTCATCAATCCCAGGATGAAGGCCGTCAGGAACGCATACTGGGAGTTCTCAAGGATGGATTGCAGGTACTGCATAATTATTTCAGCATTTCGTCAATAGCTTTCTTTATCTCTGCTTTCAGCTTCTCCGGGCTGTTGTTGGCGTATAAAAATCCTTTATCGGTAATATCAACCCGCTTATCACCCGATATGATGAGCAGTGTTTGTCCTTCGACTTTGAGCTTGGCTCCGAGGGTTTCTCCATCCTTTTCATCCAGGTTGATACTCCTAAAGGTGATCTCTCCGGCTTTGACTTTGTCAGTATACTGTTGCTCAACGGCTTCTTTCGTCACCTTTTCAACATTGTTACAGGTTGTGCACCTCCGGGTAAAATGAAAATAATAAACTTCAACCTTTTTGCCAGGTGCAGGCTGATTTCCACCCGCGATCGCGGGCTCCGGACCGGCATTTGCCGAAAAAATTCCGGTCGACCAAAAAATGAATGCCAGCAAACTTAAAATATGTCTCATATCCGATTGTTTATTGGGTTAATAATTGTCTGATCTCTTCTGCTGAAGGCACCCTTCCTTTAACGACAACCTTACCATCGACGACCAGGGCAGGGGTCGACATCACCCCGTATTTCATGATCTCCATGATATCTTCGACTTTGGTTACCGTGGCGTCGATGCCATGCTTTTCAACGATTTCCCGGGTCATTTGGTCAAGGCTCTTACACCTGGGACAGCCGGGACCTAAGATTTTAATTTCCATTGCTGTTTTAGAGTCTGTTTAATTTTTGTTTGTTAGATGAAAAACCTTTCTATTTACGATTGACATGATTTACGATTTACGATTGTACATTCGATTCGGATTGACTGTTAGCATCTCATTGTATGATTTTAAATCTTTTTGTGTTGAAATTTACCCGTAACACTAAAAGTTGAAAGTAACATTCGTCGATCTGGAATCCATGTGTCATTCAATCGTAAATCGTAAATCATGTCAATCGTAAATTTTAAACCGTCCTGTGATTAACGGTTGTAGAATTTTATGAACAGTTCCCTGGCTTCTTCCCAATGTTCCCGGTTGATGCAGTATTTGATGTAAGGCGGGTTGATCTCGCCCTGGATCAGTCCCGATTTTTTCAATTCCTTTAAATGCTCCGACAGGGTCGACCGGGCGATGGGCAACTCTTCTGCCATGTCGCCACTGTAACAACATGTCCGCTCGGAAAGGAAATCGAGGATGAACACCCTTACGGGATGCGCCATGGCCTTGGCATACCGCGACATCTTCTGTTGCTCGGTTGTGAAATGGGCCGTCTCTGTGATCATGACAATTAGTTTTTCGTAGAATTACGAAACAAAGGTAATAAAAATAATTTCAATACGATTCCATGTTAAAGGTCCATTTCTCCTCTATTTACACATCCCAGATCTTTCCAGGATATAATGTTAGCTTCTTTATGCGTGAAATTTCCGGAGATTCCTTTTAGGCACTTTCACGTTTGTTTTGCACTTTGTATAAATATTTTCTTTTATCAAGAACATCAGTGACCTTTCTTTGCTACTTTCTTTAGGTGGAAGCCAAAGAAAGTAGAGGGAATAAAAGAAATGATAAAAAAAAGATGACTCCACTTTTGAGTCATCTTTTTTATGTGTTAGAAAGTGATCCGCCTGGGATTCGGAATACCTCCGGAATCCCTTGATTTTACTGCCTTTTTGAAAAGGCCTTCCGAAAAAATGTCAACAAAATTGGCAACTCTTCGTTTTTGTGATCAGCCTGGGATTATCCATCTCCTCTGAAATGGTTGATTTTATTAATGTTTTGAACGATTCCTCCTAAAAACTGTCAACTTTCCTGTCAGGTTTCGGATAAATCAACTGTTGACAAGTTGATTTTTCTGTTAGCAAATATACTCACAATTTTTTCCAATTCTAAACAAGTTTCCTAACTCTTTTATTGATCGTTTGTTCCTGAGTTATCAGGTTACATTGGGTTTACTTTCAGGTTATTATTAGTTTACTAACAGGTTATTATTCAGTTAGTTGTTAATAAGTTGGCCTTTGGGTTACACTTTAGAATCCTACTTTTGCCAATGTAAAATTTGTTAAAAACTATGAGCGAAAAATCAATTATTGAAAAACCGGTTACAGCCCGATATATCTGTAAAATGATAGGTGTAAGCAGACCTGCTCTTCATAAATGGAGTAAAGAAGGAATCATCAGAGCGCATAAGCTCGGCGGCAAGCTATTTTACTTTGAAAGTGAAGTAATGGAGGACCTGAAGAAATGTTAATTCATTGGCAATTCATTGATTCTCTGATGCAACTTGACAGATGCCTCGTATGTTAACAAATGATTAAATTGTGACCAAAAAAATGACGTAAAACTAATCAAACTAAAAATTTCTATGAGGATAAGCAATGAGGCGTTGGCTGTGCTCAGACGGGAACTACCACGAGGGAGCGTGCCACAAATAAGAAGGAGATTAATAAAGAGACAAATTACTTTTTCGGCGCAATATATTTATCGCTGCCTTGATCCGGATAAGCCGGATTATAATCCAATAATTATCAATGAAGCAATTTCATTGGGAGAAGAATGGCGAAAAGGTGCTGAGGATATGGAAGAAAGAGCCTTGCAATTAAGGAGGGCGTTGCAATGAAAACGTTTTCCGCCATGAGCGAACCTGATCT
>Ga0116170_10001027_pt1 | contig 29048 bp, 28 predicted proteins | sample AD_JPNHW1_MetaG_FD_89797 | JGI IMG/M metagenome (GOLD analysis project Ga0116170, IMG submission 89797) | Active sludge microbial communities of municipal wastewater-treating anaerobic digesters from Japan - AD_JPNHW1_MetaG | ecosystem: Engineered > Bioreactor > Anaerobic > Digestate | place... | reverse complement strand
TCAATATCGTTATCGAAGAGGTAACCGCACTGGCACGGATTACTCGCTGCAACAAGCATAAAGTCCGCCGGAAACGTCACAGTTCCGGCAGCTCTTGCCACAGTAATCTCCCGGTCCTCCAGCGGCTGGCGGAGGGACTGAATTACATTATTCTGAAACTCTACAAATTCATCAAGAAAAAGGACCCCGTTGTGGGCTAAAGAGACCTCACCTGCCCCGGGATTGACTCCTCCTCCGACAATTGCTGCTTCTGATGCCGTATGATGAGGAGCCCTGAACGGCGGAATGCGGATAAGTCCCTCGCCGTCGGGAAGCACTCCTGAAGCAGAGTGGATCATTGTCGTTTCTACAGCTTTATCCATTTCAAGCAGAGGAAGAATAGATGGGATTCGCTTGGCAAGCATGGTCTTCCCTGAACCGGGCGCACCGTAAAGAAGAATATTGTGCCTCCCCGCCGCGGCAATTTCAATCCCTCTTCTTGCAGTCTCCTGTCCCTTTACATCCGAAAAATTGCAGAGATCATTATCTGCCTCAGCTGATTTAATCGCCCCCTTAAAAGGAGATATCCGGCCATTCAAAGCATCGATGGCCATTTTTATATTTTCAACAGGGTAAATTTCTATCCCGTCAATTGCTGATGCCTCAAAACGGTTATTAAATGGTATTATAAACTTCTTATATCCCAGTTTGTAGAGTACAATCGCCATTGATATCACCCCTCTGACCGGCTTGATCCTACCATCAAGAGAGAGTTCTCCCACCATTGGCATGTTTTCCATACTGCAATCAGTCTGCCCCGTTGACTGAAGTATAGTCATTGCAACCGGTAGATCAAAATTTGCACCCTGTTTTTTAAATCCAGCAGGAGCAAGATTGACAATGAAATTTTTCGGAGGAAATTCATAACCGGAATTTTCAATTGCAGAACGTATTCTATCCTTCGATTCCCTGATCACAGAATCGGGAAGCCCGACAATAGTAAGATTGGGCAGACCTTTGATTATATCCACCTCAATATCAACCCTAACGGCGCTTATACCGTTAAGGGCAAGAGAAACAGCTTTAGAAAGCATACTACCTCCATTCACTTTTATTAATACGTTTGCAAAATGGATAATAGTAAAAATTTTTGAGTTGATTTTTATTTTATTACAGGAAATCTATTACATTATTATTTAACGAATGTTTCCGGAGGATGAAATGAAGTCAAAAATTTTATTAGGTACGCTTATACTCTCTGTTCTATCAACTGTATTAATCTCAACAGCTCCTGTCTTTGCAGATGATGATGACCATTACATTAATTCTGATCATTATTTTATCACAAAAGAAAAGCTTAAACAGGGATGGATATATGTTACCCTTGCAACTCTTAAAACTCCTGCCACAGCACAGACAAAAAATGAAGCTGAATTTATAACAGTGAAAGACGGCGAAGAGATCTGGACTAAATTTTATTACAAAACACGAATTGCATCAAAAGAGGAACTTAAGGTCGGTCTTGAAGTCATTGCATGTGATATAAGTGAAGATGAAACCTACCGCGCGCCTGCTGACAAGGATGAAGCTCTGCAGAACAACTGGTTCATGGCAAAGATAACTGATGTTTCAGATATGTTTAAAGGCTATGTAACAGTTTCAGGCGGATATAAAATCAGGCTGGATAATATGAGGGTAGTTGTTAAATAAGCGGTTAAGCTGTCATACCCGCGCGTACTTCAGTATTTCGGCAATCGCGGTGCGGCGTATATCAGTACATGTTCGGGAATCCATCTTTCTTTTCATATATGGATTCCCGTTTCTACCGGATTAAATCTTTCTGTTTTTAAGCTGGCCTGATAATTAAAAAATTTATAAAACAGAATTAAATTTGAGACTTATCCGCAGTATCAAGAATCAGCATGAGAAGTTCAAATTCAGCGAGCCGCTTTACATCTGCCACCGGACTGCCGGAGCAGTACCATTTTATTTCACCCTTCCCTTTTTTAAGCTCCCCTCTTTCATCAAGAACTTTTTTCAGGTGATTTATTGTTCCGATGTTCCCGTCAATAATATCTATATGTTCAGGAATGATTCTCTTAAATATATTTCTGTAAAAAAGAAAATGGGTACACCCGAGAACAATTGTTCCATAGCGGTTCATATCGTATTCCGCCAGTTCCTTTTTCAGGTAACCGGCTGCAATTTCATTCCTGAACTCAAAGTTCTCTGCGAAATGCACCAGCCCCGGAAGCGGAAGAAGATCAACGATATGTTCATTATCAATACGGTCTATGAGATTTTTAAGCTTCTCTTCTTTAATGGTAAGAGGAGTCGCGGTAACAAGAACCCTTTTCTGAGTGCCGCCCGATTTTTCCACAGCAGGTTTCACAGCCGGTTCCATACCTATAATCGGAATGGTATATCTTTTACGAAGATCTTCAATTGCCACACTGGTTGCGGTGTTGCACGCTATAACTACCGCACTGACTCCAAGCGAAACAATAAAATCAACAGCATTAAAGACCAGTTTTCTGACCTTTTCTCTTGACTTTGTTCCGTACGGGGCATTTAGTGTGTCAGCAAAATAAATATAATCTTCAGAAGGAAGCATCTTAAGAGCTTCATGAAGAACTGTAACCCCGCCGATTCCTGAATCAAAAAATGCAATGTTCAACGTTTTCCTCTGCCGGAATATATTAAATATACTTCAACATTCAGCTTTGCTGTGCAAAAATCAATTAAATAATTAGAGAGAAGAGATTTTTTAGAGGGAATGTATAAAACTTTAACAGCCACTTTAAAGTCCGGCCTCCGCGCCTCCGGAAGAGGCAAAGCAGTTTCTATTTAACAATAAGTCTATTCCGCAGCTACTCATCTTTGCCCCCTCCGAGACTTAGGGGGCTGATGAGTTCCTGTTTTAAAAGCACTAATAAGCTATGTATTCTAATCCTCCTCATAAAGCTTATCTATATCACTCTGATATCTGCTTGTAACTACCTTACGCTTTAGTTTTAATGTTGGAGTAAGTTCGCCGCTCTCCTGGGTAAACTCTTTAGACATGAGTTTAAACTTTTTGATCTGTTCAACCCGGCCGAAGTGCTGATTCAGTTCATTAATGACCGATTCGTATTTTTTTATTACTTTATCATTTTTCACAAGATTTTCATTGGCCATTTCGCTTAATCCCTCGGAATTCGCCCAGATTTTGAGAGTTTCAAAATTAGGCACTATCAGGGCTACAATATATTTTTTACCGTCCCCGAGGACCGCAATCTGCTCAATCATCGGATGTGACGCAAAAGTATTTTCAAGCACCTGCGGAGCTACGTTTTTTCCGCCTGATGTAACGATTATATCTTTCTTCCTGTCAGTTATCTTCAGGTACCCTTCACTGTCCATAACCCCGATATCACCGGTTTTAATCCACCCGTCCTCAGTGAACATCTCCTTTGTTGCCTCCGGTTTGTTGAGGTAACCGAGCATAACCTGAGGGCCCCTTGCAAGTATCTCGCCATCTTCAGCTATCTTCATCTCGGTTTCCGGGAAAGGAGTAATCCATCCGTCAGACTTTATCGGCATCCTTGCAGGGTCGCCATCCACATTAAGAGTAGGAGACGTTTCCGTAAGTCCGTATCCCTTTCTTATCTGAACATTCATGCCCCAAAAAAAATCATGGATTTCGGGGAGAAGAGGCGCGCCGGCGGCTCCGAAAACTTCACCTCTGTCAAAACCGATAGCCAGTTTGAGCTTGGAAAAAATAAGTTTATCAAACAATTTATATTTCAGACCTAACAGAAACGGCAGCTTTTTATTAGCCATGAAATATGGAGCTGCAAGTCTGCCCACAGCAACTGCTTTTGCAAATATTTTCTGTTTTCCTGCCGGAGCGGTCTTAACCTTTCCGAGGATTCCGTTATAAACTTTTTCAAAGACTCTCGGCACATATACTCCGATATGCGGCCTAACTTCAACAAGATCCTGCGCAAAATATTCCGTACCTCTTGAATACGCGAGTGTTCCGCCTGCTATAAGCATAGCATAATATGCCATTGACCTTTCAACAGAATGTGAAAGAGGGAGAAGTGAAAGCAGAATATGAGTATCCTTCAGGTTCTGGACTCTGGCAAAATGAATGGCGATGAACATAATATTCTTATGACTGAGCATTACGCCTTTCGGCTGACCTGTTGTGCCTGAAGAATAAATCAGAGTCATCAGGTCATCAGGTTTAATTGAAGCAGATCTTTTTGCAATTTCATCTTTTTTTAAATTCTTTTTCCCTTCGTTTATTGCATCGCTGAACTTTATTACAATTTCATCTTTGTAATCTATGTCGTCAAAAACCACAATTTTTTTTAAAGAAGGAAGATTATTTCGTGCAGCAAGAATATTATCAACCTGAAATTTTCCTTCACAGAAACATACAACAGATTTTGTATCATTAACAATGTATGCCGCTTCCGGTGATGAATTTGTCGGATAAATTGTTGCATCTACACAGGCGCATGAAAGTGCCGCATAGTCTGAAACAACCCACTCAGGCCTGTTTAGTGAATAGATAGAAACGATGTCTCCCTTCTGAAGCCCCTGGCTGATGAGGTATGAAGCCATTGCATCAATCTGCCCGGAAATCTCATTCCAGCTGAGATCAATCCATCCATCTTTTCCTCTTTTCATAAGAAAAACACGATCGCCATATTTTTTTACACTGTCATGAAAAATATCAAGAACAGTATTTTCTCTGTAATTATACTCCCTGCTCATTATGCCACCCCTTGTTTTTTCTTTTTATAGAACATTGTGTTTTTTATAGAATACCGTTCATTTTTTACAACAACAAAAAACCAACCGGATGGATTTTTTCCAGCTATAAAAATTATAAATTTTGTATGACAAATATATTAGATTTCTAAAAACTCATTAAAAGAGTTTAATTTCAGGCTTTGACTAACCCTCAGGTAAAAAATTTTAAAAAATGCAAAAAAATTTATTAATTCTATTGACAAAAATGATTCATGTTTCTATATATAGAAACATGAAGAATAACTTAAACATAGCATATTGCATTCAGGCAATCTCAAGTATTATATGGTGGTGGCAGATCAGATAGCGTCTGCCTGTATACCGGTATATTTTTATCCGCAGGCGGGCATCAGGCCACCTGCGGTTTTTATTTCAGAGACCGCGGAAATTATACCGCGGTTTTTTATTTTTACTGATTATTTAAGGAGAAAACAATGACATATCAGGAAACAACAAACGATTTATCAGTAAACAAGTCGCTGAACTCAGTTTTCAACGGAAATAGCCTTGATTCTAATCAGAGTGAAAAAATTTTCGGGCACCTCTTCTCCGGACAGATGTCAGAGATAGAGTTAAGCGGGCTTCTTATGGCTATGAAACTCAGGGGAGAAAAGGCTGAAGAAATTTCCGGTGCTGCAAAATCCATGCGGAAATTCTGCAGCACCATCGACCTTGGAACAAGTGATATATTCGATACATGCGGAACAGGCGGGGACTATTCCGGTTCATTTAACATATCTTCATCTGTTGCGGTTATTCTTTCCGCTCTTGGAATTCCCATTGCGAAACATGGGAACAGGTCTGTCAGCGGTAAAAGCGGTTCAACAGATTTTTATGAAAACCTCGGAGTCCCGGTAAACCTTACCGGCGATGAAGCAGTTAACTATTTCAAAAAACACAATTTTATATACATGGCTGCACCGAACTATCACCCGGCAATGAGATATGCAGTGTCCGTAAGAAAAAAACTTGCGGTAAGAACAATATTTAATTATCTCGGGCCTCTCACCAATCCGGCCGGAACAAAAAAACAGGCTATAGGATTCTTCAGCCCGGCACTTCTTCCATTGTACGCAGAGACGGCTCTCTCGCTCTTATACGAACGATGTGTAATCTATTCATCTCTTGACGGAATGGATGAGGTTTCACCTCTTGCTGATACAATAGTTTATGAAATAGAATCGGGATTGATGGACAAATTTACAATTCAGCCGCGCAAATATATTTCAGAGGCGGAAGCGCGGCTGATACCGTCAGGGTTAACTCCCGAAGAAAATGCGCTACTGTTTATCGATACTGTCAGTTCAGGAAAGTCTTCACCTCTGGCTAAACTGCTCGCGCTTAACTCAGCGCTTTCACTTTACGGATACGAAAGTAAAAACAGTATTGATGAATCGTATAAGAGATCGCTGCACGTGATACTGGATGGGACTGTTCATAAAAAACTGAAAGAACTTAAAGGGGAAATCTGATGAGTTTTCAGCTTCACAGAATGAGAGACGTTAAATCAGACGAAATCTTTACTATGAAATCAATCATTGGTAAAAGTAAAACCAGAACGCGCCCTGTTTACGACATAAAAAAAACTCTTACGGATAATATTAATATTATTGCCGAATTAAAACACGCATCCCCATCTGCGGGGAATCTCACAGGAACGGCCGGTGACACAGATATTATTCAGAGATATATAAATGGCGGAGCATCAGCACTCAGTGTTCTTACAGAAAAAAATCATTTTAACGGATCGTATGAACACCTCCAAACCGTAAGCTCATCCTGTGACAAGCCGGTCTTATGTAAAGATTTCATTTACTTTGAGGAACAGGTTGAGGCAGCTTATCTCTGCGGTGCGGACCTGGTGCTTCTGATTTCAAGAGTACTGGATAATGACACTATGAAAATACTTTATCATAAAATAAAAAGTTACGGGATGACACCCCTGGTTGAGATTCATGAAAAGAGAGAGATAGATGATATAATGTTTCTAGATCCTGAAATTGTCATGGTTAACATGAGAAATCTTGAAACACTTGAGATTGATACTCTTACAGGAATTAAAACCCTGACCGCGCTCCCTTCATCCGTTACAACAATAAGCGCGAGCGGAATTAATTCTAAAGATGATATCGCTTATATAATGGATAAGTCCGGAACGAATAATTTTCTCATAGGATCTTCTCTCATGAAAAGCGGAGACCCGGAAAAAATGATCATGGAGTTTAAAAATGTTTGTTAAACTCTGCGGATTTACACGAATTGAAGATATTGAATTCGTAAAAAATTTTCCTGTATCATCTGTCGGATTTATTTTCTATAAAAATTCCAGGAGATACGTTTCACCTCACCAGGCGTGTGAGATGACTTCTTTACTTAAAGGTAGCGGGATCAAGGCAACCGGAGTATTTGTTGACGATAAAGCTGATTCAATACTAAAAATCGTTGAGTCCGCCAATCTGGATATGGTTCAGGTCTACAACAGCAATACCGCGAACGAACTCTCACCGTTTATTCCGGTAATCAGCTGTATCAGAGTCGGAGGGCCGGAACAACGGACTTTACCGGAACCTCACAACGGCGGCATGATACTCTTTGATACCTACTCAGCATTGTCTCACGGAGGTACAGGCAAAAATTTTAATCACGATTTAATCAGAGAGTACCCTTACAGGGAAAAAATGATTATCGCCGGCGGAGTAAATGAATTCAATGTCAAAAATATAATAAGAGAACTTCGGCCTGGAGGAATTGATATCTCTTCAGGAATAGAAATTTCAGAAGGAATAAAATCCAGTGAAAAAATATTAAAAATAATGCAAGCAATAGCGGAGGTAAAAAATGACATCAATGCCTGATACAAAAGGATATTTCGGAAAATACGGCGGACGGTTTGTCCCTGAAACACTGATAAAAACATTAAAAGAAATTGAAGAGGGATATGCTTCATTTATGAAAGATGAAGATCAGCAGAAAAATTTCAAAAAACTGCTCTCAACTTATGCAGGGCGCCCAACCCCTGTATATTATGCGGAGCGGCTATCTGCCAGACATGGTGTTAACATATACTTCAAGCGCGAAGACCTGGTACATACAGGGTCACACAAGCTGAATAACGCACTCGGGCAGTCTCTGCTTGCAAAATACATGGGGAAGACACGCATTATCGCTGAAACCGGCGCAGGACAGCATGGAGTAGCTACAGCAACATGCGCCGCCCTCTTCGGATTTGAATGTGAAGTCTTCATGGGGAGCGTTGACGTTTCGCGGCAATCTCCTAACGTTAAAAGAATGAAACTTCTCGGGGCCAAAGTAACACCAGTAGAATCGGGGAGCAAAACATTGAAGGACGCTATCAATGCAGCCATGAAAGACTGGGTTAAAAGCGTTCAGAACACACATTATCTTCTAGGCTCGGTAGTCGGGGCTCACCCGTTCCCTGTAATGGTAAGAAATTTTCAGTCTGTTATCAGTGAAGAGGCCATACCACAGTTCAGAGATATCGCCGGGTGCGACCCGGATTATGTCATTGCATGTGTCGGAGGAGGAAGCAACGCTGCAGGAATCTTCGCGAAATACAGGGACATTCCCGGAGTAAAACTTATAGGGGTTGAGGCAGGAGGACGTTCATCAAAAGATGGAGATCACTGTGCAAAACTGAATTACGGCAGACCCGGTATAATTCACGGGAACCATACTTACCTCATGCAGACAAAAGATGGAAATGTGATGCCGGTACACTCAGTTTCAGCAGGCCTTGATTACCCGGCAGTTGGAGCCGAGCATAGTCACTTTTACGATTCAGGAATTGCCGAATACTTCACTTGCAGCGACACAGAGGCATTAAGCGCATTCAAAGAGCTCAGCCTGTGCGAAGGAATAATTCCCGCACTTGAGAGCAGCCATGCTCTCGGGTATCTCATAACGAATAAAGACAAGTATCAGGGAAAAAATGTTTTAATAAACCTCTCGGGCAGAGGTGATAAGGATATGCCGATAATCGAGGAGGAACTTGGACTATGAAAAAATATAACGGCTTCTATCTCATGGGTAACTACCCGGACAGAGATACATTTATAAAATCTGCTGTAAAAGGTCTGGAACATTTCGATTTCCTTGAAGTGGGTATCCCCTTCAGCGATCCTAATGCAGATGGTGATGTCATATCCGACGCAGCGCAGAGTTTGCTCGATAAGAACTGCACATTCAGTGATATTGCAGAGAGCATCAAATCTATAAGAAAGAATATCCCTGCAGAAAAAGATATCTACCTCATGACTTACGCGAACCTGATATACAACATGGACATGCCGGTCTTCAACACTTTCTGTATAGAAAACGGAGTGAAGGGACTTATCCTGCCAGACGTCCCGTTCTGTGAAAGAAAATTTTTTGTTCCTCTCGGACTTGATGACAGAATTAAACTTATAAATTTTATGACACCGGAAAGCACCCTGGAATCGATTGAGGAGACAGCAAGGGTTTCTGAAAACTTTATCTACTTCATATCAATGAGAGGAATTACGGGTACAGATTTTAATCCCGATGATGAAACAAAAGAAAAAATTCATTATGCCAGGAGTAAATCAAAAATTCCGGTTGTCACCGGTTTTGGAATTAAGACTAAAGATTCCGCTTCTAAAGCGGTTGAGCACAGTGACGGGTTTATTATCGGTACTGCGCTGATTGAAGCTTTGAATAACGGAGGGTATGAAGGATACTCGAAGTTTGTAGACGGATTGTTTTTGTAATTAATCACCACTGCAACTTATCCTAACGGTCCCGGCACCCGCGGAGGGAGCACGGATTAATTTAAAAATAAAATTGTATAAATAATCCGCTTTGCCCCCTTCTGCGGGTGCCGGGACTGTATAGCCATTTCTTTTGTATATTAACAGCAGATTCTAATTCATAAACTTTTTTCAAAAAATAGCAGATCACCTATTGACAAAAATACTAAACTATATGTATGTATAGTAATTGACCAAAGGGAGGTTTATATGGAAAATTGTATTATATGTAACTCTCAAGATTTTAAGAGTAAAGTTCTAAGTGCTATTACTCATTTTGATTACTCTTGTTCTAACTGTGGTAAATTCAGAGTTGATGATTTACTTGAAAAATGGATTCGTTCAGATAGTATTACTCAGACTGAGAAAGATAAGCTATCATTGTTCCTGCATTCAATGAAAATAAATTATAAAATGGTAATTATATTTGAAAATAAATCAAACACCGACTGTTTAGAAGAAGCTATTGAAAAAGGAGAAGTCCTTGAAGTGTTTATTGATGATATTTTAAATTAAAACTGAAGTAAAAAAGAATTAGAATTTCAATATTACCTAAAAAAGAGTTGAAGGTATAAATATTTATTTAGTAAATGATTATTAAATTTGTATATAACAGGAGTTATACATGAAAAAGGTAACATTGACCGGAATATTAGTTTCTTTAGTTATACTTTTTGGTATAATATCGTTTACTTCAGTTGAGGGTAAAGCAGAGGGTAAAACTTACAAGATCGGTGATTGTGGCCCGGCTGGTGGCTGGATATTTTACGATAAGGGTGAATATTCTGATGGCTGGCAGTATTTAGAAGCTGCTCCTAATGATCAGAGTAAAGGAGCGGATAAACAACAAAATGATCGTAGACCAAGGAGAACCGGAGCAACTGGTACAGAGATAGGTACTGGCAAGTCAAATACTAAGAGAATAATTTCTGCTCAAGGAAAAGGTAAGTACGCTGCAAAGATATGTTCAGAATATAGAGGTGGAGGAAAAAAGGATTGGTTTCTCCCATCCAAAGATGAACTTATCTTAATGTATCAGAATTTATATTTACATGGTATTGGTGAATTTGCTGAAGGTGATCACGACTTATATATTAGTTCATCCGAAGGTAATGATGGTGAAGAATATGATTATTGCTTAACGTGGTCATTATGGTTTTATAGCGGAAAGATTACTCTTAGTCAAGGTTTACTGCATGTAAGGGCTATCCGGGCCTTTTAATTATAAAATAGCATCTGTGATAAAACAACCTATATATCCTTAAATAAAGAACCACCCACAATCGGGTGGTTCTTTATTTATCTTAGAAATCCTGTTGACCTTTTTTGTTTAAGTATGCTGTCTTTAGTTTCATCAACGACCTTTTGTAAAATATTTATTTGCTTATCAACTACACCAACACCACTAGCAGCTTGAACTACCTGTTCATACCTATATAATACTTTCACCCTCACCTAACCTCCCCAATAAAGGGGGAGGAATAATTATACAACTAAACTGTTTTATAATAACACAAATAATATTACTTTTATTAATTAAAAAACGCCGGATGGGAGAGTCCGGCGTTTCGAATGGTATTGCGATGTTGGCTCAGAAAATTATTTAAGTAATTGCAGTACTGTCTGTGACTTCGCATTTGCCTGGGCGAGCATTGAAGTCGCAGCCTGTGTTAAGATCTGATATCTTGTAAATGAAGACATCTGCTCTGCCATATCTGTATCTCTTATACGGCTTTCAGAAGCCTGAACATTTTCATAAGCGTTCATTAAACCTTTAGCAGAATGCTCGAGTCTGTTATAGTATGCACCAAGGTCTGCTCTCTGTTTTGAGATAATTCTAAGAGCTTCGTCGGCAAGTCCTATTACAGAGTTAGCTTTACCTGGAGTTGACAGAGATATAAAAGTAAGTACTGTCGGATTCCTTAGTCCAAGTGCTGCAGTTGTCATTGTTTCGATGAAAACTCTTTCTCTCTGATGCATGTTTGGTCCCATATGAAACCACATAGACGCAGTAGGATGCAGTCTTGCAAAAGATCCTGTTAAAAGCTTCATCTTGTTGAATTCAGCCTGAGACGCGATTCTATCGATTTCATCAACAAGTTCTGAAACCTCAATTTGTATCAGCTGTCTGTCTTCGTCTGTATAAGTACCGTTTGCAGATTGTACAGCAAGGACCCTGATTCTCTGAAGTATTTCATGTGTTTCTGTGAGGTAACCTTCAGCAGTCTGAATGAGGGACATACCATCTTCAGTATTTCTTTCCGCCTGTCTCAAACCCTGAATCTGTGATCTCATCTTTTCAGAAACCGCGAGTCCGGATGCGTCGTCACCGGCTTTATTTATACGCATTCCTGAAGAGAGTTTTTCCACATCTTTTGTTAGGCTCCAGTCATGGAATTTTAAAGTCCTGTGAGAAAAAATTGCAGCTACGTTGTGATTTATTACCATTATATTCCTCCTTGAATTTAAACGCCGTCATCCTTGATAGCATTAAAAATTTTCCTTTTTCATAAACAAAATCGTCAATTTAAAAAAATTACAGGATTACACTGATGGGTTATTAAAAGCGATTATAACCGTTTATTATTAAATATATAAAAATATCTCATCAAAGTTATTAAACATCTATTTTTTTCATTTTTTTAAAAAAAATATTTGTATTGGCGGATAATGAATTTAACAATCAACATTTAATAAATTATAAGGTCAGAAACATGGGTAAATTCGGCGGTAAAACATTCGGAGGGGGAAATGGTGATAAAAAAAATCCTTTCTCTTTCAGATCAGATAAATTCTCAAATAAATTTAATATCAAAAAAAACATAAATACTGAAAGAGCAGATAATATTATCACAAGCATAATTATCATTCTAAAAAGTATTGTCACAAACCTTCCCTCGTTTGTACGAAACTATAAAACAACACTTGTTGGCCTTGGAGCGGGATTTGTCATAGCTTTTATTGTGATACTTGTTATTGATTTTAACCGGGTACAGAATCTTGCGACTTATCAGCCCGACATCACGACAAGGATTTATGATAAAAATGGAATCCTTATCTCTGAACTCTTCACTGAAAAAAGAGAAATAGTCCCATATGAAAAGATTCCCAAAAATCTAATAAATGCTTTCGTTGCAATTGAAGATAATGAGTTCTACGACCACTGGGGAATTAATCCTAAAGGTATAGTAAGGGCTTTTTTTGTTAATATTTTCGCAGGAGGCGTAAAACAGGGCGGGAGTACAATAACACAACAGCTTGCAAAAATTCTTCTCACTTCAAGGGAGAGGAGTCTTTACAGAAAAATTAAAGAAGCTTTTATCGCCATTATGATTGAAGCTAAATATTCCAAACAGGAAATTCTCAATCTTTATCTTAACCAGATATTTCTGGGGCATGGCGCATACGGCGTTGAATCCGCGTCAAAAATATATTTTCAGAAAAATGTATGGGACCTCAATCTGGCAGAGTGTGCCCTGCTTGCCACACTGCCGTCATCACCTAACCAGCTTTCGCCTATACGGCATCCTAAAATTGCAATTTCAAGGCATAAAATCATTCTTGGAAAGATGGTGGAGATGGGCTACATTACCGTTGATGAAGCGGAGAAAGCTTTTCTCGGATTCTGGCCTGATTATCTTGCTTTTATTGGTGACCTCTCGCCATCACTTACTACATGGAGCACAAGAATAGACAAAGCTCCATGGTTCACTGAATATATACGAAGAGAACTGGTTAAAAAGTATGGGGAAGAGATGGTTTTCACGGGTGGACTTTCTGTCTACACTACGCTGGATGTAAACAAGCAGATGGCAGGACAGCGGATTCTGAAAGATGCGCTCGACAGGCAGAGTGTAGTATCAGGCGGACTTTCATTTAACAACGAAGAATATATGGTTAATAATTTTTCTGATGAAATTTCACTCGCTTCATTTATTCTCAATATAAATTCATTCAATAAGAAGGGATCTGCCGAGAATAATAAACTTAACAATCATCTCCGCAGTGAAGTCATTGAAGAACTGGAAGGAATAAATTTCCTTGCCGGTCTTGATACCATCTCAGACTTTCTTGATAAATATAAAACAACATACACTGACGACCGCGAACTTCAGAGAGTTGAAGGATGTATTATCTCCATTAATCATCATAACGGTTATATTGAAGCAATGATAGGCGGAGGTGAGTTTTCCAGCATAAACCAGCTGAATCGGACTATGCAGTCAAAAAGACAGCCCGGCTCATCTATTAAACCGCTTCTATATGCTGCGGCGATTGAGTCAGGAAAATTCACAGCAGCAACAAGTGTACTCGACTCGCCAATTGTTTATCTCGATACGGATGGAGGGGACTGGGAACCTGAAAACTACGAAGGTGAGTATAATGGTTTTATCAGGCTGAGGAGAGCACTGGAAAAATCTATTAATGTAGTATCCATACGGATTGCTGACGCGATTGGAATCGACATGGTGATGAACTATTACGCCAAACTCCTGAAAATGAATGATTCCGAAAAGAAAGCAAGGATACCGAGAAATCTTTCAATCGCCCTTGGATCGATTGAGGTAAGCCCCTTTGAAATCACAAGGGCTTATGCTATAATCGCAAATGGCGGAAAAGATGTAGTTCCATTTGCAATAAGATACATTAAAAACCGCAATGGTGAAGTAATTGAAAACCGGGAACAGGAAGTAAATGATATAATAGCTGAAAAAACAAAAAACGGTACAATCCAGGTTATACAACCGGGTACGGCCCAGGTAATGATAAGCCTTATGCAGAGCGTTATTTCATCAGGAACAGCACGGGCTGCTTCGCCAGGACGGCCTGCAGCAGGTAAAACAGGAACAACAAACAACTGGAAAGATGCATGGTTTATCGGCTTCACATCTGATCTCTCCACCGGATTATGGATAGGTTACGACAAACTCGGCCTTTCCCTGGGCGTAGGACAGGCTGCTGCCGGTATCGCCGCTCCGGTGTGGGGCAATTACATGAGAGAAGCCTTAAGGAACGAACCGGTTTCCGGTTTTCCCGCTTACGCTGCACTGACCACAATGACAGTTTGTGCCAACTCCGGGCTCCTGCCTGGTCCATCATGCAAAAGCACAATTTCAGAAATATTTATCCCTGAGTTTATACCGGATAAAATATGTGACATCTGCTCAAATCAGAATTCAAATTTTCACATGTCTACAAAGTCTCCTGACGAAAATATTATGCAGGGGCAGAAACAGAAAATATTAAATAAAATAAAAGATAACAAAAAGGATTCCATCATAAATAATATTGGAGATGAACTCCTTCAGTAAATGCCGGTAATATAAAAACTCATTTTTATTGCCGCGGGGAACCCACTGGTACGTTAAAAGGGATAAGTACCCTTGACCATGTAAAAATTAATTAATTACAACTAGCACAAAGGATATAGAAATGAAAGATTTTACAATAAACAGCAGCGACTCATTATTATTGATAATAGATATACAGGATAGACTTTTTAACGCTATGGAGAGCGGTGTACAGAGTGTCCTCAAAAAAAACGGGACCATTCTTATCAACACAGCGAGAGAATTTAATATTCCTCTGATATTCACAGAACAATATAGAAAAGGCCTGGGAGAAACAATTCCTGAACTTAAAGATCTCGCAGGAGATTCATTAAACCTTGAAAAATTACATTTCGACTGCATGAAAGATGATGAGATAAAAAAAGCCGTTCTTAAAGCAGGTAAGAAAACTGTGATAATTACAGGAATAGAATCACACATCTGTGTGCTTCAGACAGCTTTGAGTCTTATCTCTTCAGGAATAAAAGTAATAGTTGCAGCGGATGGAGTAGCTTCAAGGAAAAAAGAGGACTGGAAATCAGCCCTGAGTATATTATCTGAAGCCGGTGCATTGGTATATCCCACTGAAACTATTGCTTTTATGATTATTGAAAAAGCCGGAACTCCGGAATTTAAAAAATTATCTCCATTATTTAAATAACGTCACTTAAGGATTCGCGGGGGCTACAGCCTCTTAATCCCCTTAATAGATTGAAAAATTATAATTGCCATCGAGTATTCCAGTACTATAAAAAAACTCCGCCAGTCTGGCAGAGTTTTTTTATGTTTATAGAAATTATCATTACATCAATCAGGCATTTTGTCCCAGAGAATTATTCTGCCGTCAAAAACCGGACCATCAGCACAAGCCCGCCTGTATCCAGTTACAGTATCAACTGTACATCCCACGCAAAGCCCCACGCCGCACCCGAAATAATTTTCAACAGAGACTTCTACCGGAGTGCCCGCATCCGCAAGCTTTACGGTCTTTTCCATCATCGGATCAGGGCCGCAGGTATATATCCTGTCATAACCTTTCATTGAAATTTTATCAGCCATTACTTCTGTGGCAAAACCTTTAACACCGTCAGACCCGTCATCAGTAGTAATAATAAATTCATCCGCAAGTGCCTTATATTTATTTTTTTCAAATATAAATTCTTTATTTCTCGCGCAATATATGTAGGTAATTATGTTTCCTTTTTCTTTTAATTCTTTCATCAGGTAATAAAGAGGCGCATTCCCCACTCCGCCGCCGACAAGAAGTACATGTTTACTTTTCTCAATGGTAAACCCATTACCTGAAGGCCCTATTACATTTATCTCGCCGGGCTGCATACCACAGATCAGTTCAGTTCCTTTCCCTATAACACGCACTACTATCCTGACAATTTCACCGTCAGCATCGAAAATTGAAAATGGCCTGCGGAGCAGAGGATCTGTTCCGTCAGATGCTTTTATATTAATAAACTGTCCGGGCTTACATGCATTATCCATCATTCGTAATGTCAACAGATAGTGATCTTTAGCTACCATTTCAGGGCTGTTAAGTAAAGTGGCCATTAAATCCTCTCATAATTAAGTTATTTCAACATGCGGTCACGGACTTTGTTTTACGTCAGCAGAAACTGCAAAAAGGTGTATTAATTAAATACTTTTTAAACCAGTTAATCTTTGAATGATAAATAATCAATCAAAAATATAAGTATTCATATCAGTTTTATTACTCCGATTTTTTTATATTCAGCTCCTGTTCTATGAAGTGTAGATTCAAAAAGTATAAGTTCCCTGAATACTGATGAAGCAAATGCAGAATCCTTCCCGGTGTTAAGAAATCTGATTAATTCAGCAGGTACTTTTTTTTCTTTTCTGACTCTTGCGAGAGTAAGGTGCGGAATAAATTTTCTCTTTTCAGGAGGATAACCAAATGACGCCGCCAAAGTTTCCACCGCCTGAAAAATTTCACCAAGCGGCTTTTTGTCATATTCCAAGCCGGTCCATATAACTGAAGGGTCTGCTGTAGATGGGAAAGCCCCGATACCTTCAATTCTGAATTCAACTTTTTTTAAACTGTTAAGAGATAAAAATGCATTTGCGAGAGAGTCTGCAGTTACCGGATCAACTGCTCCGAAAAATTTTAATGTTATATGAAAATTATCCGCAGGAACAATCTTAAGGAGTGATTCATATTTCTTCAGATTTTTAAAAACTTCAGCCAACGATTGGACAGCCTGTACTTCATCAACAGGAAGTGCAATGAACAGACGTCGTGCAGATGTATCCATATTATTCAATAATTTTGGGAACTATAATATATCCTTCTTTAAAATCAGGCGCAATCTTTTCCAATTCACTGCGGTCAATAGAATTTTTAACAGCATCTTTTCTAAAAACATTATTGAGTTCAACAATGTGATCCGCAGCCTCAACCATTGATGTATCAAGTTCATTTATCTTTTCAACATATTCAATAATGCCGCTCAGCTGCCTTGAATACTCATCTTTCTCCTCAGGAGAAAGGTCAAGCCTTGCAAGTTTTGCGACTTTTATTATATCAATTTCTTCAATTTTCATTCTTATTAAAACTCCACCTATTGCTGCATATTTTCAATTTCATTATATTCAAAACGGCCAATATCAAAATCAATAACTTTTTTTACATCAAAGTATTTTATTATCACTCTTATCTTTGATGATTTCCCTGAAGAAATTCTCTGAAAAAAACTGAAAAAAGAAACCTTATCTCCCGGAGCAATAAAGTTAAGCCTGTACCCGGCGGTTTCATTTTCAAAATCGATTTCTCCCAAGAGATTTTTATCGGATAAAATCCTTCTTTTTTTAAGCAATGACGAAATATTTACCGAGTACCTGTTCCCTAAATAACTTTTATCTTTGATAAAACTGTAATCTTCTACAGGTATAATTTCCCCGTTGTACGCGGCCTCTACTTTCTCAATTATGAAAGGTTTATTCCACGTATTTACTATTATAAAATGAAAGCATGGATCCACAGGATTCCCTTTTCCGCTGCCTTTAAACATATTAAAATTTTTAAGATAATTCCAGCTGCCACTATCTACATATTCAATATAGATATCACAATAGACAGTTCTGATAAGTCCAGCCCTCCCCCCTATAATATCAATATCCGCTCTCTCCACAGGACGGTAAAATAAAACTTTATTCTCCCGGCTACAGTTAAGAATCTGCAGGATCAGAAATAAAATTATAAAAAAAACTCTGTAGTTTATATTCATATATTATTCATTTTTTTTAAATTCTGATAAATTTCCATTTACATTGAAATATTTATATTGAAAAGATTAATAATTGCTTCCTCTATGCGAGGTAATAATCTTACCTGTACAATATTCAAAAGATTATTACCGTTTAAATTATACTAGCAATAATTGAGTAGATACAATAATAATTATTCAGGCAATAACATTTTCATTATGTTTTCTTTTCTGCCGGGAATAAACGGGTTAAATATACTTAACAGGATAAAGTCTTGCGAAAATTAAGATCAGCATTTTACCTTTTTTTACTCACATGTACTTCCGGAGTATTGGCCTATCATTTTATTGAAGGCATGTCATTTTCAGATGCAATTTTCATGACAGCAATAACAATAAGCTCTGTCGGTTTTGGAGAGGTTCAGCCGCTCTCCGGAATAGGACGGATAATTACCATATTTATAATCGTGTTCGGTATAACCATTGCCGGTTATACTCTGGGTACTTTTATCAGGATGCTCATAGAAGGTGAAATAAGTGAAAGGTTCGGGAGAAAAAAAGTGGCAAAGAGAATTTCAGGATTAAAAAACCATTTTATAGTATGCGGATTCGGACGGATAGGTAAGCTCATAACAAAGGAACTTATGAAAAATAATGAAAAAGTTATAGTATTGGAAAACGATACTAAACGTGTTCCCGAACTTGAGGCAATGCATGTCACATACATGCTTCTTGATGCTTCTGATGAAGCTACACTTCTTAAAGCAGGTATCATGAAAGCAAAAGGATTAGTTACAGCAGTAATGTCCGATGCTGATAATGTTTTTATCACGCTGACAGCAAGAATGCTTCATCCTGATATTTACATTATGGCCAGAGCTTCAGATGCAAAAAATGAAAAAAAACTTACAAGCGCCGGAGCAGACAAAGTTGTTTCACCCTATCTGATTGGAGGGCAGAGAATGGCGCAGATGCTGATCAGACCGACAGTTGTTGACTTTATAGATATTGCCACAATGGATGACAAACTCGGCCTTAGAATGGAAGAGGCGAAAATAAGTGCCAAATCCAATTATATCGGGAAAACACTTGTAGAAAGCAATCTTCGTAAAGATTTTGGAGTTATCATTGTGCTGATAAAAAAATACAACGGCGAGATGAAGTTTAATCCTCAACCGACTGAAATTCTTGAGATGAATGATGTAATTGTAATGCTTGGCAAAATTAATGATGTGGAAAAAATAAACGCAATTATTTAATTTCTAAACTTTCAGTAAATTTAAGTTTGAGATTCCCTTTATCAAATCCTCAATATTAAACGGCTTTGCCATAAATAAATCTATGAAGCCTGTGTATCCTTTAAGATCAAGCGACCAGCCTGACAGAAGAATAGTGAGCGTATCCTCGTTTATCTCCTTTACTCTTGCCGAAAGCTCGATCCCGGTGTATCCGGAAACATCATAATCAGTTATTACAATATCATAATTCTTGCGTTTAAACTCTTCAAAAGCATCATTTCCATTATCTGTTATAAATACACGGTTTCCCATTCTTTCGAACAGATTTCCAAGAATCATCTGTAACGCCTTTTCATCTTCAACAATCATAATATCTTTATCTTCAATATTATATTCCGGTTTGCCGTTAGTGTTATTATTATTCTCAACAATTATTCTCTGAGGAAAAATTATTTTAATGGAGTACTGATCAACGGATTCCTCTTCAAGAATTTTCAGGTTCAGTTTTTCAGCGGCATTCCTGATTTCCGAGGGGGAAAGGCCATCAAGTGTAAAAGGAACAATATTGTCTTTATCCAAGCCATTCTGTTTGTTTACTGAAACGGTAAAATAGATAAATGACGATTTCTTCAGTTCAACCTCAATCTGTCCTTTTTTACCTGCATAAGCTGATACTTTTAAAATTGCCCAGATAAGAAGTTCTCTTACGAAACCTGTATCAGTTTTTATAACCATTTCGAAACCGGGAATTTTTTCGATGGAAAGTGTCCTTCGTCTTTTCCCTTCTTCAACCTTAAAATGAATTTTAGTAAATTCAATCGCATCATTAAGGATATTCTCGAAAGGTTCCACTCTATCTTCAGACAGATCATTTTTATCATTAATAAAACCTAAAATTCTTCTCAGCTGATCAACCACTTCATGTACATATTGTTCAATCTGTTTAAGTCCGTCATGAACAGAATTTTTTTCCGTAATTATCTGCAAAAGCTGAGTCTGATTCAAAATTACATTAACTGTATTATTAATCGAGTGTATAAAACCTTTTCCTATATCACTTACAAGATTAAGCCTTTTAGCTGAACTCAATCTTTCTTTTAATTCCCTTACCCTTGTGATATCCTCCATGATCAGATCTATCGCAACAATTTCGCTATCTTTTAAAACCGGATAAATTATCACATTAACGATTTTTTCGTCACCTTCCTTGCTCCGTACCTTGATTTCTCCAATTCTCTTAAACGGGATATTCCCTTTTAGTATTTCCAAAATATGATTCTTTATTTTTTCAGAATCATACTTAAAAAGAGTGCTTATTCCCGCAGGATCTTTCGAAAGTTCATCAATACTATAACCCAGAGTCCCCTCAAAAGACCTGCTGCATCTTAAAATCTGGAGTTCTCTGCTGAATCTCATAAGCGGCAGTGGTGAAAATTCATAATGCCCTGAATTGGCGAATTCTTCATGTCTGCTGACGGAAGGCCTGTTAGCTACTCTATCTTCATCAAGGACTCTGATCTGTATCATTACATTGTGTATAATCCCGTTAACCGAAACAGGCTGCATCAGCATTTCTACAGGAATTGCTTCATTTTCTGGTGTTTTAACCTCTACCTCACAGCTTGAAAAAGCACCGTTAAATGCCTTAACGAAAGTCTGGGCTACACATTTCTTATGTTCACTGTTAAAGACATTAGGCCAGTCGAATTTTCTCTCACCGGAATCGATTCCGAAAAACTGCATAAATGAGGTATTCGCGTATTCAAGAATACTTTTAGAAGTAATAATACAAGCAGGATATAGCAGATGATTGAGTATGTCGTTATTAAAAAATACGGGAGATTTTTTGTCTCCCGTATCTGTTTTATGAATTTGAGTCATTATTTTCAACCTGTACCCTAATAAAGCGTTCTCAGGTTTACCAGTGTCTTTTCGCCTTTCTTAATTTCAACTTCTTTTTCTGCACGATCAACAATTCCTCCGTCTCCCATAAAAGCAAAATTAAGCTTATATTTACCCTGTTTCAGCTTCATCCTGCCCAATTGAAAGTTTGCCGGAAGAGTATGCCAGCACCGTAAATCAGGTTTCATCTGGGAAAACAAAGCCGCTCCAGTCCCCGCTCCCATAGCAGTACCGATAAGTCCCGAAAATGCCTTGGTAGATTCAAACTGTTCCGCCATTTTTTTAGCAGCAATACCCGCCGCAAGAGAAGCTACTGCTTTTGTAACTATTGACACTGCAACTCTTTTATAAAGTCTGCCGTAATCATCTTCCAGGTTTTTAACTACGGTAGTTTCCACATCTTCAAGCTTGGTTGTATTAATGGTTTTCCCGCCGGCATCAACCCTTACCTTATCAACCTTATTTGATCTTTTCTGGAATTTTGGTATCGGATTTTCTGCATTACTCATAGCAACCAGGACAGCAGCAGCTGTAATTCCCGCATTAACGTTGATTGAAGAATTAAGAGAAACCCTGATAATAGGTTCCATATCAGGATCTTTCAGGAGAGGGCCTCTGGATTTTTTAATAGGAGCTCTCCCCGCCTGGAAAATAGTTACAAGTTCGCCTGATTCAGCATCTTCATTATAACTTTTTCCAAATTTGCTCTTCCATTCCTGATACTCATCATCATAATCGAGACGTTTAGATACCCTGAGAAGGTCATCTTTAACCATAGCAAGTTCAGGATTAAGTGCATACACCTGTTTATATTCTATATAGGCAAATTCAATATCCCTTGTATCGTTATCCCTTTCACCAACTATCTCAAATGCAATAGCAGTAAGATATTTAGCCATTAAATTCTGCTTATATCTCGCTTCGCCATTTTCAGTTTTAATTTTCGAAAGTTCATTATTAACTGCCATAAATTCAACTCTGGCGTCGTCATACTTCTCCAGCATTAAAAAATTAATGCCAAGATACACGTGAACAAGCACTTTTTCGAAATCCTCACCCCGATAGTTGGAGTTGGCATCATTTGTCAGAAAGGATGCAGCCTGCTGGGTAACGCTTATAGGTATCAGCTGGGCGAGCTTTCCGGCCCTGAGCATAACCTTGTTGCTTGTTTCATAATCGCCGCTGGTATGAAGCATAAGACCGCACTCCATCATAAAAAGGAGTTCATCTTTCCCTGCATTATTAACATTAGGCAGAAGAAGTCTTGCAGCCTCACGATACTGGCCTTTGTAAAACAGATCCTCCGAAGCTTTCATTTCCTTTTCATAACTCTTCGATGAACACGATACGAAGGCAAGTATTATCAAACCGGCTGATATTATCTGCATTATTTTTTTCATAATTATCTCCGGGATTAAACAGCGGATCAGAAACTGATCTTGTCAGATTTGGATGATTTTAAAAATTCCTGTTGATCCTGCCATTCTGCTACATTGGTTTTAAGGTTTATAAGTTTAAGAGTAACCTTAAGATACTGAACTTTTTTACCATTTATATATCTTACATTCTCTCTTATATCGCCGGTAAGATACATGTTCGGAGATTTCAGTTCACCTGCAGGTACTGCACTGTCAGGATCTACCATTCCGGTCATACCTTTTTCCATCTCTTTCAACGCATCTGCTTCAAGCGAGTCGTCAATAAATTTAATCCGTTTCTGGATTAATCTTGTCTGAATTTCGCTTACCATCAGATCTGTATCAATATGTTCTGATGTTTTATTCTGGAATTTTTTTACCTGGATAAATGACGGTTTTTTGTATTCATCTTTCAGAAAAACATATAGAGATGTAACCATTTTATCAACTGTGACTTTAATCTCTTTCGGACCCCACTCCATCGATCCTTCAGCTTTATTAACATCCTGATACTGTGTTCCTCCGCCGCAACCGACAAAAAACAGAAAAAGTGCAGCTGAAATAAATTTTTTCATATAGCCCCCTGATTTTTTTCCTTTAATTATTTAAATTTTTAAAAAATTAGCAAATTTACCAGCTATTGTCAATTATTATACTGGTCTTTAAATTTTTATTAATTAAAATTCACGGTATCCTGTAATGCGGTACATAAATGAAGATGAGATGAATGCCGCATTTTAAAGATTCAATACCCTTTTTATAGTAAGCAATACCTTTTCAGATGCATCAACAGTGTCAGTATTATTTATCCTGGCAAGATAATCAAATTTATCAAGGGTATGCCGGTACAGTGTGTCATAATAATCAAGAAGAAGAATTTTTATAAACTCATCCAGGTTCCCCTGCTTATAAAATTCAATCAGTTCATCAGTTTTTTTGCTGCCGAGTTTGCTCCTCAAAGAATTAGCAATTTTCAATATTTTTTCGTCTTCGTCAAAACCGGTGTATTCCCTTCTTATGATCTCCACTCTTCTTTCAATGGACGTCTCAATATAGATTGCAGGAGCTTCCCGCATCTGCCTGAAAATATTTTCAGGTATATGCATATTTCCTACTTTTTTTGATTCTCCTTCAAATACGATAAAGGCTTCATTTTTCAATTCTTCAAGTTTCAGCCAGAGAAGAGTCTCAAAACACTTCTGGCTGTTCTGCTTTAGCCCGATGCCTCCGAACATCGAGCTTCTGTGTCCCGCCATGCCTTCAAGATCAACGGAATTCGGGAGTAATTTTAATATCTCTGTTTTACCCGCACCGGTCAAACCCTGCAGTATAAAAATTTTAGGTTTTATTTCTACTGTGGATAATTCGTCCATTACTATCTTTCTGAATGATCTGTATCCATCAATTATTCTATAGGTCTTTATGCCCAGGGAACTTATCAGAGACGCAACAGCCCCCGATCTCATTCCCCCTCTGGCGCAGTATATGATAATCTGCCTATCTTTTATTTCAGTAAGGGAATTTATTATATCGACAATTCTTTTCCCGCCGATCTCCGTTCCTCTTTTTACGGCATCCACCCTGCCGACCATTTTATAGAGAGTACCTACTTCTTTTCTCTCTTCATCATTGAATATAGGAAGATTTATCGCACCCGGGATATGGTCTTCATTATACTCGATCGGGGCTCTTACATCAACATAGAGAGGATTTGCTATTTTAAGTGATTCTTCAAAAGTTATATCTTCCATATTTTCCAGCAGTAAATTGAATTCGCCGCTGCAGTATAAAACTCAGCTTTTATACTGCAGCAGCTCTGAAGGTCTGTTAAGGGACTACTCCGGCTAGACCTTGTATAACCGGCCTTTATATCTGGGACATCGTGACTGTTACTTTTCCTGTCCGTACAAGTTCCCTCGCACCGCGGATGACAACAGACATATAAAGTTTCATTCTCTTATCAAAAATCATGGGGTGAAAATCTTTCCGGGAAAGGGATCTTCTTATAATTGTTCTGCCGTCAAATCCTTCAACGGTCATAGAACTGTCTTTCTTTAATAATGACTCAAGAAATAAAGATGGAACAGCATAGAGCCCAATGACTTCGCCGTCGTTAAAAATATAGCTGTCAAGCGGCCTCTGATCTGCGAGAAGATAAACATGCTGAAATTCTCTATGATGGTAATCATCAGTCTTATCTTCAAAACGGCAGAAACCGATATCTGCAAGTTCCGGCTCATTTACAGAGATTCCGATCTCCTCCATTGCCTCTTTTCTTATTTTACCGGCATTCTCTTCATCCTGACCGAAAGTTACGTGACCGCCCACGGTAATATCAAGACAATCAGGATAGAGCGCCTTATTCTTTGCACGATGCTGAAATAAAAGCTCGACATCAGCACCGGCATTACGCGCAATCCACAAGTGTACACCTTCATGAGGTGTCCCGGTCCTGTAAGACTCCCCCCTGGTAATACTTATACCGGTAGGCCTGCCGCTCTCCCAGTCCCATGCTTCAAGAAGTTCTTTGTTATTTAATATTTTGTCTTTCATATATAGTAAAACATGCAATAATATACGTCTTTTTTTATCAACCGAAATTAGATAATTACCGATAATATAGAATAATGCATAGGTGCATTCAGGGAGTTTTAACGGGTTCAATGAATTTACTTCTGTCAAAGTGAGCCTGTACTTTAACCATATGTGTTATACTCAATGTCATTCCAGTGCGGGGGGGGGAATCCGCAATTTTAAAAACAATGGATTCCCGCTTTTGCGAGGATGGCAGGCTGGTTCCAAGAATTTAAAAATAATTTCGGAAAGAATAAATCAATGGCAGAACATAAAACAAATAAACTAAAGAAGCTGATATTCCCGGTTGGAATATTTCTTCTGATGTTTACTGCGGAATCTCTAATCGGGACAGCCGGAGTTGTCTCATATTTTTATATCTCAGGCAAAAAGAATATCACCGAAATAGAAAACTATACGGTCAACTATTCTAAAACTATGGCTGAAGCATTCGCCAGAGTTGCAGAATTCAGTTACTCAACAAAAAAATATTCTTCTCTCAAAACTCTTTTTCACGAAAAAATTGAGGAAAATACTCTTGATGAAGCATTTTTTGTCCTGCCTGACGGTAAGCTTGTTGTCCACTCCAGCACTACAGTTGAAAAAGAATTAATGGGAAATATTGCAAGTGATGAAATTGCATATAATCTTGATATGATTCTGCTGCCGGTTCAGACAAAAAGCAGCGAACTTATTTTCAACAATTATAATATTATAAATAAAATTGTCCCTTTTAAACGGCAGGATAGAGACCTTATAAAAAAATATGTATATAAAGACTTAAACAGCACCGGCTGGCTTTTTACAAAAGGAATCTTTTATAAAGGGAAACCGGCGGGCACTGTAAATTTCATTATAAGCAAAGACCGCATTTACAATTCTATTCAGGGATCGATTGACCAGGCAAGATATTACACGCTGCTTGTTATAACAATTTCCATGATATTATCATTTTTTATAGCATTAATTGTACTGTTCAGATATCGTTCAATACAGAAAAACGCATTAGAAGCATATACTCACGCAGAAACGCCTTCATCTGCAGATACTTATCCGGTATTGTCTGTAAAAACTGTTGAAGCTCCGGATGACCGGGATGATGTAATGTTTTTCCCGCCGGATAGTAATGTAATAGAACCGATTATGGATTACGTTATAGAAGATAGTTTTGATAACAATATTATTGATGAGGATGGAACTATAAAATCCGCCGCCAGTCTTAGCCGTGAACCGGAAGCAGGAACTGTTATCCCGCTGAGAAAACATGAACCGTCAACTGATGAAGAAGAATACATAACCGTGGAACTTCTGGGAGAGATCGAACCGGAAACAGAATTAAACGTGGAAATACCCGAAAAAACGAAAGAGTACATAGCGCCGGTAATCAGTCTTGATGATTACAAAAATTCGCTAAATAAAGAAATCAGGGACGCAATACCAATCAGGAGAAAGAGGTAAAAATGTTTTTCATAAACCATACCGATATTGGAGAAGGCTCTGCCGCGATTATTGAAACTGACGGCCCTCTCAACAGCGACTCTGCTCCGGACTTTGATGATTATATCAGCAAGCTTATAAATAATAATATCATTCATCTTCTGATTGACATGAAAAATCTCAGTTTTATAAGCAGCGAAGGCATCGGCGCAACTCTGATGATCCAGAAAAGTATAAATGAAAAAAACGGATTGGTTGTTTTTTTTAATATAAATAATGAAATTGCCTCTCTCTTTAAACTTCTCGGATTTGATACTTTATTTACAATTGCCGCAGATAGAGCTGACGCTCTTCATATACTTGACAAACATATAGAGCTTTTCCCCGGTACAATAATGCCGCCTATATCAGATACATCAGATATCAGTGATGCTTTCCCTTCTGAAGAAAAATCAGTTTTTTCAGAATTTGAAGAATCAGAACCGGAATTGTTTCCTGTAATTGAAGATACAGCGAATACCCTTGAACCTTTTGTAATCGAATGTGTAAAGTGCAGATCACTTATAAGAGTAAAAGAATCAGGAGACCAGCTCTGCCCATACTGCAGCGCCGAGTTTACAGTAACTGATGAAAAAAAAGCTGTTTTTAAAATTAAAGAAATTCATTCATAAAGAAAGGCATTTTTAACCTGTCCCTTTTTTCTTGACTAAATCTGTACATAATTGATACATTATTAACAGAATCATTATCAGGAGTATTACTATGCCGTTAGCAGAAGGAAAAACTTTTACCTTTGATGACCAAAGCCATATAGCAGCAGAATTTCTTGAAAGTATAGAATACTCCGGAAATCCTCAAAGAATTAAATATGAGACCGGCGAGTTCAGTGCAGTATGCCCATTTTCCGGTCTCCCGGATATAGCAACCGTAGAAATTGAATATATTCCCTCCGGCAAAATCATTGAACTTAAATCACTCAAATATTATTTTACATCTTACAGGAATGTGGGGATTTACCAGGAGGCTGCAACTGACAGAATTTATAATGATATATGGAACTGCATCAAGCCTGCTTTTCTCTCAATAAAAACTGTGTATAATCTAAGAGGCGGAATTCTCGCTACATGCGTAATGGATTCAAACATAATTAATGAGAAGGGAAAAAAATAAAATGAATCTCAGAATTTTAAAACCAGTCGGTTCATTCTTTGAATCAGTCTTTGACAGGACGGTATCAGCAGCCGGAGCGCTTGTATTTATTCAGGTTCCCGCATTTTTAGTTCAATATCAGCAGAGACTCGGCGGCCATGTTGATGAGCTGGCCCTTTTAATAAAAAAATACAAATCTGCGGCTGCCGGCAACAGCAGAACTGTTGAAGAATATATCGGGCTCCATCTCCAGTCTGATGTTAAGGAATTTGTTTCAACCGGCAGAATAATGGCTGATAATATGGACAGATTTACCGGTCTATCCGAAGCATTAAAAAATCTTTCCGGATCAAAGGGTCTGACAAAATTCTTTTATTTTATAAAAGATATGGATATTGATATATGCAAAGCCGCATTTAAAAATTTTGTACCGGGTATTTCATTCCATTTCGACACTCTTCTTTATGGTGCGATGGGAATCATTGTTTTTATGTCTATTTATTTTGTCATAAAAAAATCTTTACATTTTATAATAAGCATAATAAGAAATCATTAAAACTCTGTAACCGGAATGATTCATCATTCCAATATAAACCGGATGTATTGAAAACTTACCCTCGATCTAGTGAATACGGCAGGATAAAATGAAAAAAAGTATATTTATTATAATCTCAATAATTATTATCTGTTGCGGATGTTCTGCTGATAAAAACATTAAAAATGAAATCCCGGATAAAATTGATGCGGTTATTGAACAGGATGGAAACATTGTAAACCTGATCGATGATACTGCAGAGATCCGCAGAACAAGGTTTTCCATTAAATTTAAATTCACTCAACCGGATAGTATACTTATAAATGCATCCTTCCATCCTGAAACTTTTAATAACGCGAAGGAAGGCCTTCCTCTCAATGAACTTGCAGGATTTAAAAATACAGGAATAGCTGAAGAACTTTTTAATAAAAACAGTGTTATATTCCTTTCATTTAATTCACCCAATTTCTGGTACTATGCTGACGATTTCGATCATAGATTCAACAATGTCCAGAAAAGTGAAAACGGATATTTATGCACAAGAGAAATATCAGGTATAATTGATCTCGACGGAACGGGTGATAAGATTGATATTATCAGAATCAGGCAGAGTGAAATATTTCTGGTAATTATAAAAAGCGAATGGAACGAGGACTA
>Ga0116170_10001024_pt1 | contig 29058 bp, 23 predicted proteins | sample AD_JPNHW1_MetaG_FD_89797 | JGI IMG/M metagenome (GOLD analysis project Ga0116170, IMG submission 89797) | Active sludge microbial communities of municipal wastewater-treating anaerobic digesters from Japan - AD_JPNHW1_MetaG | ecosystem: Engineered > Bioreactor > Anaerobic > Digestate | place... | reverse complement strand
CAACAAAGGCCTGACGAACGCGTATGTGTCGAACCTGACGGCGGGGACAAAGAACCTGACGCTGGTGAAAGCCGGGTACCAGAACCTCTCGACGACCATCGATGTGGAGGCAGGCAGGACGATTGTGCTCCGGACGTTCATCCTGACCCAGGGCGATGGACCGGGTACTGACAGAGGGACGATATGGATCGGGTCGGTGCCGACGAGGGCTACCATCTACCTCGATGGTATCAATCGCGGGCAGACCGACCAGTATCTCTCCAATGTCCCCGCCGGGACACGGAACCTGACGCTGGTGAAGGCCGGGTACCAGAACCTCACCACGACCGTGGACGTGAAAGCAGGAAAGACCACGGTCCTGAAGGCATTCCGGCTCCCGATCAATCCATGATCAGGGCACCTGCAGGTGCAGCCTGATGGCGGGGGTCCCGATCTCCCCCCGCCCTGCCCTGAATCCTTCCAGGACTACCGGTACACCGGCTCCGGGAAGTCCTCTTCTCTTCCTGTATCTCAAAAAAGCCTCGTTCTGAACCGTGGTGCTGTCAGCCCCGTGACAATCCGGTGAACCGGGAACTGCCGGGCTTTTCTGGATCGAGGGGCTCTTCGATCCGGCCGGATGTGACCATATGCAGGAATGGGGATGTGCAGGAGCAGGGAGGGCCCCCCTCCACATCCAACCGGCAAGAGCCCGTGATCACTCTCCCGTCCGGGTGAGGGATGCAGCAGGGATCAGGGAAGAAAAATTTTCGGTCAAAGGACAGGGCAGGATTGCAGTATCAGAAAAGGGGGTGGGTGTTATTTCGCCCTCACTTCACCCACATAGACCTGGCATCCTTCGAACGGATTTGCCGTGCCGACATACAGGCCGGCGTCACTCGATACGAGCGTCCGGAAGCCATAGTTGTTCGCGTCACCAAATCCGTTCAGGTCGGCAGGATACCAGTGCACCCCGTCACTGCTCACCCACATATCAGAGCCGCCCAGGAATGCTGAAAGGGCATGGACCAGGGCAAACGGGTTATCCTCCCTGATCATGCGGAACAAGGTGCCCATATCGCCGGCCGGCATCATCCGGGTGACGTCGACCTCGTTGAGGGAGGGTTCAAGAAGGTCCAGGAATCCGATCGATTGGAGCAGCTCCGGATCCAGGACTCTGAGGAGGCTGCTCGCATCGAACGTGGTGAGGTAGAACAGGCAGTCGTGCTCCTCCAGCTGCCAGCAGTAGAGGTTCAGCGGGTTCCCAAACCCGGACGGCCAGCCGCTCATCGGCATGCCCCGCATCTCGGTTGTCGCCGTCTGCCGATCTTCAGGTATCACGTAACTGCCGATAACGAGGTCCCACCGGCCGTGATCGTTGATCCGGATCAGGTCAAATCCTTTGGGAGAACGTAACCCAGCTGACCCATCAGCATAGGTAAAGGGAAGACCCATCGACCCTACGTAGACGTCGCCGCCAAAGGTCTCAATGTCAGCACCGAACGGGTTCCAGGTATCCCCTGCTCCCCCGCAGACGATCCTCACCCAGTCGCCAGGGCCGGGATTCGTGGTGGTACTTCTCCAGACTTCAAATCCTTCACCACCGGTATAGATGCTCTCCCAGGTGGTTGCGTACAGGCAGCCGTTATAGCTCTCGATCGCACCGATTGCAACATGGTCCCCGAAGTCGGCCACCTTCTTCCAGGTATCGGTATCGACGCTTGGATCATCGGTTGCGTAGATACCCCCATTCCCCAGTCCCACATAGAGCCTCCCGTCGTGCACGGCCATGGCCCTCGTATCGTAGGGTGGTATCTCCCCACCAAAAACGACTGGCTTCCAGGTTTCGCCATCAGTGGACTTGAGGAGGAGGGTTGATCCAAATCCAAGCCCGACCCCGGTATAGAGGGCTTCTTCTCCGTACAGGTCGGTGTACGTGATCATGTACCGGTAGCCGACGCCTTCAGGATACGTGTATCCGTTATACGGGTTCACAAACGTCTGGGCGGTGTGCACCTGCTCCCAGCTGCCATCATGGTAGCGCCAGATCTCTGCGGACATATCCTCTGCCCACTGCTCCACCTCTGATGGGTCAGGAGCATACTGGTTGCCGGGGGTATCCGGGTCTGGGTCCGGGCCGAATGGCGGCGGGGCCATGCCACCGGGGTGGGTAATCTCTGAGACGGTCAGGTTCCATGGGATCATTCCCCCTGCTTTCAGCTGTAAAAAGACGGTGTAGGGGACATTCCGCCCGGTTCCCACATACAGGTCATCCTTGAATTCGGCCATGCACCAGGCATAATTGTTCTGCGGGTCGTCAAAACCGGCCTCGCCAAGCTGTACAAAATGAGGTTCGAACTGATCCAGTTCAACGGGAATGTCGGCACCGGCCGGCAGTCCCAGGAGAAGACAGAGCAGCAAAGCTGCTACCGCTGCCTTCACGAGTCTTTTCGCCTTCATATCTGCCACCTTGAATTTAAAAAATTTACGATTGAAAATTCAAAGGTGTTTGTATATAAATATATTCCCGATCCGCAGGCCCATTCCCTCTCATTCAGGGAGGATTTCTGGAAAAAAATCGTTTCCTCTCCTTTGGAGCGTCCCCCTGTTGATCCGGGAGGGAAGTCATCTTCTGCTCTTTATTGCGACGAAAGCACCCCCCGGCAGGTCTCCGTTTCCAGTCTGGGACCTCTCACTCCGTTGTATAGGATGGGACCTCTGGAGTACCTGCTCCCTTTGGGCAGAGCTGAAACTGGAGGGGAGTGGGAGGGGGAATGGTGGTTCCTGCAGGATGTGATCAGCAGTTTTCCCCGGGGAGCCGTGCCCTGGAGGCAGTTCCAGTGATCAGAATGGTCAAAAGAAGCCCTTTTTGGGCTCCGTTTCCCTGGATCTGCCAAACGGGATCCTCATTTTGCCGGGAACAGCGTCTCGGTTCTCTCAAATACCATTTTAAATCGTCTTCTCTCAAAAATAACGATTATAATCGCTTTAAAAAAAGAGGCCGTATCTGGTTTCCAGCAGGCAGGGATTCCTGGGGGTATATTCCATTGATGGAACCAAATGATCGGTGCTGTATGCAATCTGTGAAGGGTTTTCTTCGGCCTGGTTTTCAGGTCGTTTTTATTGGCCAAGTTATATTTAAACGTGTTATTTTAGCGATAACCGGGTCAATAGCCGGGCAGGAGCCCGAATACCCTCTGAAAAAGCCTGCCAGTCCCTGTGCTCCTCTCCCGTCATCATGATCGGAATGATAGGATACTGCCTGATCGATCAGGGGATATGACCGGGGCGATTCCGCTTACCTTTATATACCAGGTTACTGTTATTGTAAATATTCATTATTGTGATAAACATTAATCACTGTGATGAATCCCTGGACACCGAGCACGGGTGTCGAGGAAGAAAACATGCAAGGTGGCGAAATGACGACGAAATCATGGGTGGATCTCGTAGTGATAACCGCGGTGATCCTGGTGATCGGCACTCTGGTGGTGAGTGCAGCAGATCCTGTACCCGCAAGCAGCGGTACATCATCCCTCTTGTTGATCATCTCTGCAGATGCGAGCGGCAATCTCCTTTCTGACAGCGAACTCCAATTGACCCAGGGGACGACGAACCTGTCCGACAACCCCCCGCTCGATCTCCAGGGGGAGGGGCAGGCTGCGATTGGGTATGATGAACTGACCCTTGCGACCAGCGGGGTGATCAGCTATACCAGTACGATCGATCTCGATACCTCCAGCCAGGGCACCACGGGGGCCAACCTCGAGACCGCCAGGCAGATCGACTATGCGAATGAAGGAGATGGGGATGGTGTCGGGACCATGCACTCCAGGGAATCGGTGCTGATCGAGGTCGATACAGCAGAAGGTGAACCAGGTGAACAAGGTGAACCTGCCGGGGCATGCCCCGCTGAAGGAAGTGGAGAGCCTTGCCCGACCTGTTCAGCGGAGGTCTCCGATTATGGCTCGCCAGCGAGCCAGACCGATAGCCCGTACTGTGTGTTTTCTGACCCTGTTGATGACGATGACGAACCGCTGGATGATGATACCGAAATCCAGGATGACGATGATGAGGATGATTCGGAGAACGGCGATGAGAGTCCCGCCTCGTCAGAGACTACCACCGCCTCTTCTGTCCGGGTGATAGCAGGGAGCGAAGTCCAGCTCAAGGAGGGTTCGGTGAACTCCGCAAGTTCATCACGAACCATCGCAGACAACCCTGATGCAGGGATCGCGGTATCCTATCTCGTGAATGTCGATGGAAGCGGGCATTCCGGCGATGACCGGGCAGAGGGGGCCGCCGAGGTCTATACCGATGCATTCGTGATGGAGGGATACGGGACCAACGAGACGACAGAGCTGAGCTATTACGAGAGTGTCATGGCACAGGGTCTTATCGAGATCTCGATGGAGACCGGCTATTCTTCCCCGTGAAGAGATCCCCCGCCCTTTTTTAAAATGAAAATGCCTCCAGTATTTTCATCTTTTATGCGTGTGGCCCTCAAAGGAATCACGCTATTTTTTTCTAAAAAAGCCTCCGGCACGTTCATCAGGACGGGATAGATGCTGTATATCAGGGAATTGTCGTTCAATCGCGGGGTCATCGTGGTTTTTTTGGGAGCAATCCGGAACCTCCTGAAGGGAACGATTCACGGCATCCGGACCGTGCAACACAGGAACCTCTCAGGAAAATGATCTGGTGCCCCCCCAGAGAGCGAAGAGCCCTTAAAAAAGATCAGGTGTTCGGGCTCTGGAAGGGAACCCGCTCGTCCTTCACCGTGTACGAGGCGCCATTGGTGTACGTCATGTTCACGATGACCCGGTCGGTATGAGTCGTGCCTGAGAGGAGGATCGTGGTCCCGATCTCCGGGTATAACGTGGCTTTCGTCTCGGTCAGCCCGTCCGATCTGACGATCGTTGCGGTCATCACCCTGACAGCGGACTGTCCTGCCCCACCGGCAAAGAGGACCGAGACCCAGGGATCGATTGCCACCGTGTTCTTCGTAACCTGGACGACCACCCGCTGGTAGGGGGGAACAACGCTGGTCGGCTGGGGCTCCAGGCCGAGGGGAGGGATCGGCCCGGGTGTCGGCAGGGGTGTGGGAGTTGGGCTCGGTGTGGGAGTTGGAGCAGGGGTGAAGATCGGACCGCTGCACCCGGCAACCAAAAGGATGCCGATGCAGATGAGGATGAGCGGGAGCAGAACTTTCATACCAGAGTATTAATGGCCGGTGTCAAATGGTTTCTCTTTTTCAGGGAGACTGCCCACTGCTGAAGTCTTAGAGTGAGTCGGGTATCTCGCTCAAGGCTGGATCGTTTCGACATTGGGGTGTGCATAAAGCCCTTTTTCGACAGAACCAGGCAAGTGTATCTCTACTTTAATAGAGAAAGTAATAAATACTGGATGATAGATTTCCCTATCAAAGCCGAGGGGGGGTGGTGCTGATCAATCTTACCTCTTATACCTGTTACGTCACGTAACAATTACCCCGGTTCTTTGCATTTTTTTTTAAGAATCTTCGCATTGCAATATGACTGATATGCTCACAATAGAGGAGATGGTCTTATGAAGGTTCAGCAAGCAGCTGATTATTGGAAGGTAATTCCATTCATACTTCTCGTTCTTTCCATTTTCACAGTGATGCCAGCAATGGCTGATATCATTGTTTATTCCCATGGATTTGAAGCGGATGATGGGGGATACACCCATACTGGAACGCTCGATCAATGGGAGTGGGGTACTCCTGCATTTGCAGCGGGGCCTGTATCTGCTCATTCAGGGTTACGGGTGTGGGGTACCAATCTTGATGGGAATGTTCCTTATTCGAGTGATTCGTATCTTACCTCGCCAGGTATTGCGATACCGGCAGTAACCAGCGATCAGATTATCCGAGTTCGTTTCTGGGCCTGGATCGCAGTCGATGAAATGCTTGACAGAGGTGAGTTCCAGGTTTCCAGCGATGGGATCTCATGGGAAACAAAGAGTGAACTGTTCCATGTCATGCAAGGTGACTGGTCAGAATATTACTTTGATATCACTGATTATGCGGATGGTTCGATATATCTCCGATATCGATTGTATGCGGATGGAGGAGATGAATTTGATCAGAGTCCCTATAACATGTCAGGTCTGTATATCGATGATGTTGCCATCATCATTTCAGATAAACCAGCACTGCAAACCACCCTTATACTTGAAGCGTATGAGGATGATTATTACCTGGCATCATGTCCTTGGATCTATTCTTGGAATGGGGGGGAATTTGAAAAGGATAACGATGTTTACCCTACTTCCAGAGGTCCGGCGAAAGAGGTCACCGATTATTACACCCTGAACACACCTGTGGTTTCCGAAGACGGTCATTATATATTCAAACTCCAGGAGACAGATTCTGAATCGTCATATACGGATGTAGTACAGCTGATAACAGTTGATCATTCAACCATGGTCAAGATCTCAGCTGATGATGGAGGAACCATCTGGACTTATGGAAGTCCCAGTGCTCCGGCCTCTGCATCCACGTCAGCTGGTAACGATGCCGTGGCTGCACTCTCCGTTGAGGATGAGAGGGGATTGAATGTTGGAAATGGTGACTATGTCGAACTCGATTTCAATAACCTGGACATAACCAATGGGGCAATTCTCGTTCTGCGGGTGCTTGGCTACCAGAACGACGGGCCTGTTGGAGATCCAACCTACGTCACACCAGCAATTGCTATCCAGACCCAGGATAGTGACGAGCAGTGGGTTACCAGGCACCGGTTTGCACCAAGAATGGACTGGGCAACCAGTGCCTATAATCTGAAAGATGACTTTGTCATCAATAACAAGGTCAGATTATATGCCACATCATGCCATGAAGGAAAATACCACATTATTGATTACGTCGGCATGGACACCTCTTATCAGGCAGAGGTTTCAGTTACCACTGTCCCATTGGCATCGGCCACGCATTCTGTGAATGGCGATGTCTGTGCAGCCCTCCAGGTTTCTGACAATAATTACGCTACGATGACCTCGCTCGAGTCCCTCGAACTGGCGTTTGCTGTGCCTGCTCAATCGGGTGAGGCGAGGGATTTCGTCTTTGTATCAGAGGGATACTATGTGCCGATAGGGACTTACTTCATATACACCTGGGATGGAAGCCAATGGGCACAGAGGGACGGTTGGTCGATCGAAGGGGGAGTTGACGCAACAAGAAGTTTCGATCTGAGTATGTGGCTTCCGGACCCCTCGGGAGAGTATAAGGTTAGAATCTGGCAAGATTATTGGTATGAAAATGCGGGAATCGACTATGTCGGGATGACGCAAGGACTGGTAACTGGCACCATGATTTCTGCGTTTGACCTCCGGAAAGCAATAGATGTTACGGCTTTGTTAATCTCTTCAGATAATACCCGGGATGAATGGTTGTATGATGATGCAGGGTATCCCTACTCACGGTCCCGAAATCGTTGGGTTGAAGTAAAATGGACAGGGCTTTCGATCAACACGCCTCCCACAACAAATCCTGTTCTTATCGATAATCCACTCCTTGCTACTCCAACAATAAGTTGGACGTATGCAGATGTAGACGGTGGTAGCCAGGTGCAGTTTGAGGTAGAGGTGTGGACAGGAACCGGAGGGACTGGGACCAATGTCTGGGATCCAGCCATTGGCACCGGGGATGACAGTTCAATAGTATATGCCGGATCACCCCTGGTTATTGGATCCACGTATTATGCCCGGGTCCGGGCATTTGATGGTACGAGCTGGGGTGGCTGGTCAGAAACATCATGGACCTATGAACTGCCTCCCTTCACGGTCGAGAAGGATTTCAGGTACACGGCAGTCGATTTCACGCCGTATAACTGTGGACTTGACGGTATCTGCCGTACCGATGATGACTACCAGGAGCCGGCTGACCTTGGCATGACGCTTCCGGATACCGATGGCGATGGGATGTACGAAGTCAAGTATGTGGTAAATAAAAAAGGTGAAGTGACGAGCACCAATCCCGGCCAGCTCTATGCCGTCATTACTATCACAGGGATTGGCATTGATACCGTCGCCCTTGATGATGCGTTCGGGACGCAGTTCGATGTGAATCCCGGCAAGCTGGGCGGAGGAGTCGAGGTATTAAAGATAGGCGTGGATGGCCTTGCCGAAGTACTTACGGATACCCCGCAGGTGACCTTTGCTTCGGTTGACAACGATGCAGGGGAAGTCATTCTTGCAATTGATCTCGATACGCCGTTGGAGATAGACGAGGAGCTGATGATCTACCTCAAGTACCAGACTGCCCTGAAGTTCGAAATGCCTGACACCACGGATTTCACGAACACTGCCGACGTCACTATCAATGAACTCACTGGTATAACTGCGGTGGCAGTGGTGGAATTTGTGTAAGAATCTCAAGGCATTCTTTTTTTCCGAACTATCTTCGCATCTTAGAGCAGGTAGTTCCACGAGGTAGTGTCGGTAATTCCACGAGGTTTCCCAAGGAGGAAGGGATAAAAATCGGGGTAAGAATGACTTGACAGGGAAGTCTCAGAACTGAACTCCCGGTACCAGCCCCACTCCTGCAAAGGTTCGAGCATCGAACAGAACAGTCTTTTTTAAAAAACCCTGAAACGCCGGAAAAATAATGCCGTTGGGGAGGGCTTCCACCGGCTATCGTATGGGATATTCTTACCCTCCAGCGGTTATTCGTGACTGCATGAATATGCGGATTCGGATTGTTCAGACCAGCGTGTGCTCCGGTTTTTGAACAACGTATGCGCTATTCCCCTACATTTTTTCGACACTCTGATCGGGCATCGAATGTGACTGATCTCTTCTGCACTTCCATAGCTGTTACGAAGGCGGTATCCCCTGGAAATCGTACCGGTGAGGCAGTACCGGGACGAGGCTGATTCGCCTCCGGGCAATCAGGGATTTTTCCCTGACTTACCAGCCAAGGCATCTCAAAGCCAGCATATAAGAAATACTACGATAGTTCAGGTTCAATCTCTCCCTGTGCAGGTAGGCTGCTTGACCCAAAAGGAGGAGTGATGGATATGGATGGTTTCTTGTCGGATAGAGGAGGTTTGAGCAAGGAGCCATATCCCTCCCCTGGCGAGCGTTACAAGGCGGCATGGACACGATCGATAATGGGCAGCTCAGCATGACCGGACCCGCTGATCAGAACGGAGTGGCTCTCTGGCTGGACCACAACCATTTACATGACTGAAACAAAGCACACATACTATCACATGCACAGGGGGCAGGGGTAGTTCGCGGTGACCGTAGAAAAAATCCGGGCAAGGCACTGGAAAAAGCCTTCGTTTGAGAAGATGGCAGGCGAGCTCCGGTATGGTGAACCAGCTGATGCCGATGAATCGGTGAAGAACCTGGTGATGGCACTCTCGGAACTGGATGACATTGTCACCCTGTCATCATGCGGAGGGCATAAAAAACCATGCACTGAGAAGGGCAGAGTTCCTGAAGGGGATTTCTTCGTGCTGTTTTTTGTGAAACCCACCCGGAAGGGATTCCGTTCCCTTGGGATCATAGTCGAAGCGGCAGGCACGATCGGAACCGATACTATCCTTGTTAAGGTTGATAACCTGACCGACAACCCCGATTTCATCAGTTTCACCCTGGAGGGAACAGGCGGGGTTTTGGCCACCGACCTGGCAGAGGAGATCACCCGTCTTCATGAGATTTTCAAACACCCCCGGAACCGCTGGCCCCTCCTCTCGGGAGGATATGAGGACCTGATCCAGAAGAGAGAGAAGCGATAGGAGCGTGGCGGGAAAGAACAATACCGGAGCAGACCGCACGCGTATCTAATTCCTATCGCATCATAGCCTTCTTGCACGACCTGGCATGATAAAACGGGACCGTAGCTATAAACCGATAGTACCAACTATCATACCGCCAGGTTGAATGATTTTATATAATGCAATCCCAACAGTGAGTAGTGATGTTGAGTCACTCAACATGCAATACAGGAGGAATGGTATGAAAAAGAGTGGAATACTTGTCATCGCTCTCGCGCTGCTCTTCGTGGGCGTGGCGATGGCAGACTCCGGAAATATTGAAGCAACCAAGCAGATCAGCTTCTTCGGAGAGAACGGGTCCTCGATTACTTCGACGGACAGCCTCTTTCTGAGCAGCTTTTCCAATACCATCAATTCCGGGAGTACCATTGATGGGAGTGTCGTGAATTCCAACACCCAGACGAACAGCAGGTTTGTTCTCGGGTCTCTCCACACTCCGGTAGCGCTCAACCACAACATCCGTGTCATCCCCCTCGGAGATATCCCCTCAAATGGGAAGGTATCCGCTTACATTGAAGGCACCATCATGGAAGGGCGCGACAAGTCAAGCTCCTTCTTTGAGCTGATGGAGTTCTCGGAGCGGACCTCGGTTGACGGGAAGATCTTCCTCTTCGACAAGCAGATGGGCTGGGTCTCCGGTCTTAACAGAGCATAAATCCCGGGGAACACCCCACGGGGCTTTTTTTATCGTTCAGCCTATACGGGTCATCATAGTCTCTTTCGGCACATACCTATCAGGGTAAACTGAACTGCTGTACGGGAACGGATATCCCGAAGAATCGCTCCGACCGATAAGGGGAAAACACGGGAATACTCAGGTGTTCATCGAAAAGGAGCTGAGTTCCCTTGATCCGATGTTCAAGCGTGATGGTCAACCCACTCCTGTACGAGTGCACAAAGGGGGAGCTTCTTTTTGTCACTCTTCGTTTCCGTGCTCGCTTTTCAAGGTGGGGACGGACTCATGGAAACGACCAGCTTCCGATAAAAATGGATACGTATAACTATCGAAATATGTCATGATCTGTTTGTATCGTTGGGAGGATGTTTTTCTTTCGCAACTTTACAGGAGTGATGAAACCAGATGAGATATCTTATAATCACCGCATTGGTACTGGTCCTGCTGGCAGGGACCGCTGCAGCGCTTCCAAGCGAGGTAGTACAGAGCATCGAGGCTACTGCGACAGGCGGAGATCTGTATCAGGGGGCATCAAACTATGTCTATGAGGCAGGCGGGGAAGCTGCGGTCGTCACCCAGACTATTGCCTTGAGTGCTGAAGGCACCGGAGAGGTGGATCAGGCTGCCCTGAATGAAGCCGGGGACGTCGATTTTGAAGAAGGGGAGGGTGGCATTTATGGGGACGGCGCAGTCGTCACCCAGAGCACCACCATGACTGCAACCGGGACGGACATCTGGCAGAATTACGGCTACCTCTCCGATGAGTCCTACTGGCTGCCGGGCAACTTTGCGATAGTAATCGGCAACAATGCAGTCGTCTCCCAGAGCCTGAACATGGATGCTACCGGCGAAAATGTCTGGCAGAACTGGGGGGAATATTTCGGGGAAGGCAATTATTTCTGGCCGAGCAATATCGCTGAGGTCTACGGAGAAGGGACTACCACAACCCAGACGATCGATCAGACCGCATCGGCAGAAGAGTATGTCTGGCAAATGGGCTGGAATCTGGCTGATCCTGATGCCGGGTCGCTTGCAACCCAGAGTATCTCCCAGGCTGCCGTTGCGGGTGGGGATATCGAGCAGCAGGCAGCGAACGATGCCTATTTCTATGGTGATGGTGCCGTGGCGATCCAGTCTGTGCTCATGGATGCAATGGCCGGGGGCTTCGCCTATCAGGGTGGTGACAACTACGCGGACATGGGGAATTATGAAACTATCATGGTCGACCAGTCCGCGACGTTGAATGCGGTCGCCGGGGATTGGGTGAATCAGTATTTCTCCAACATGAACTATGAGGCCGGATCCACCACGGTATCCACCCAGGCCGTCACTGCGTACGCTACAGGCACGGATATCGACCAGAACCTGTACAACCAATTCGAAACTGATGACCCGGTATCCGAAGGTACACAGCTGATAACGGCAGGGGCATATGCAACCGATGGGGATGCAGACCAGTATGCCTATAACTGGATGTATACCTACGGTGACGATATCCTTGGCCAGTCCATCGTTCTGAATGCGGTTGCGACCGATGAAGTGTGGCAGTACGGCGATAACTTTGGGGATCTCGATGACAACCTCGACCTCGGCCAGGAGGTCTGGTTGAGTGGTGATGGCGCGTACGTGTACCAGAACGCAGACAACCAAGCATATTTTGGTGATTTTGCAGATATTGCCCAGTATATTGCGCTCTCGGCCATTTCAGATGGCGAGGGGGTTTACCAGTATGCTGACAATTATGCAGAAAATGAATATGCATATTTGGAATCCACGAACAATCTCGGCCAGGAGATTACAGGGGCCGCAATGGGCGGGGATGCATCGTACCAGTACTTCTTCAATTTCGCCGAATTAACCGAGAACGACTGGGCTTATCCTGGCATGTATAACGTGACCCAGGTCAATGTTGCGTCCCTCGCTGCGGATGACTATGCGGACCAGTACCAGTCCAACTTGATTGACTGGTGGTATCCCAACACCGGTTCGATCGCCATGGATATGATGGGCGATGCATCCGCTGACGAGCTGTACCAGTACCACGAGAACTGGATTGAGATGTACTACTGATCCAATCCGGACTCTCTCTTTTTTTGCATGAAAAAAGTCTCGTGCATTTTCATTCGGTATACCTTAACGTGAATAAGGTGATGTAATTCCATAATCCGGCATCGCCATTCGTCCCTCAAGGAAATCAGGTACTTTTTTCATGCTTCGTGATTGGGAGCACTCGTTTTTGCCGGTTCTGGGACCGCATTCTGGAATGGGGATGGGTGAGACACGTTCACGGGTGTGCGAGTCGTTTCCAGTTCAGGGTATCCATCCAAAGATCACAGCAAGCCCGATAGGGGAGGTCATCTCCCGGAGGCCGCTATGGCCGATGTCAGGTATCACGTGCAAATGGTGATTGAGGTGTGCCGTTCCGTAGTACTGCTCCAGGTGCCAGAAGTAGAGCAGTGTCTTTGCCAGCGTGTCCTGCCCCTGAACCCGTTCCGGACACTGCTCGTAGCTCTCGAGAAGGTCACCTTCGCCGATGAGGTAGTGCACATCGCGTGCACCAAACTGGTTTTGGATCTGCGTTGCCCCTACCATGGTCGGATAGGGATACACGGGCGTTCCATCACGAACCGGCATGGCAAGGCCCCATGGCCAGTCATTAAATGCGGCGGGATTCTCGGTGCACACGGTACCAAAATCGTACAGCGTTGCGACAGTACCCCGCCAGTCATCGTTATCAGCGGCAGTAAGATACGTGTCATCAGTGAAGGTATAGCGGACATCATCCATGTAGACATACGAGCCGGATCCCATCACCAGATACCGGACGTGAATCCCCCGGGGTGTGGCAACCTCCTGTTCGAACCGGCTGGCAGCCGAATAAGCGCTCATAAACCGGCCACCGAGCGAATGGCCGGCGATGATGACCTTATTCAGGTTCGGGAAAAGGTTTTTCCGGCACAGCTGCTCGAGCAATACATCCAGGACAGTGAATGAGCTGAGTGTCCCGCTGTCGGGAATCCCGTTCCCGGTGATATCCTGCTCTTTGGATTCGGCTCCTGACGGACGACCGCCTTCCCAATAGAGGAGGGTGGAAGGAATCCTTCTCCAGTAGTCACCATAGAGACAATCATGGTCATGCCGCTGGTCAATGAACTGCGGGGCAACGATGAGGGTATTTTTGAGGGCGTTTCCGTCCACGCCGTTGTCGACCGCAGCCTTTGCAGCTGCCAGACCATTGGACAGGTACTCCCGTGCACTGGCACCACTCCCATGGAGCAGGACCAGGATCCGTTCGATGGCGTCATTGTGGAGATGGAGGGGAAGGCTGCTGTAGTAGGGGAACTCCATCAGTGTTTTGCTGGTATAGATAGGGAGGCGTTGGGGGGCCAGGGGAGTGGCGATATCAAAGTCGCAGCCTGCCGCTTCGAATTCAACGCTTCCCCCGGTGCGACCGAAGGTGATATGGATCGAAATTCCGATACCATAGGTGACAGAGAGGATAACCAATGCATCGAATCCCAGGATAAGGTATTTCCATCCGTTTTCATCCCGTTCGCTGATGCTCCCTGTCTCTGATGTTCCCCTGCAGGTCTCCAGCGTCACGGATCCCCATGGACGTTCAGCAACTGCGATCCGGTTCTCACCATCGTAGACATGGACGGTGTCCACGGTACAGCCGCCTCCGGGAGATCGATAACGGAAAAGGATCCCTGTCGGCCGCATGCGAAGGTTATCGATGATGACCGGGGTAGGCACCGCGAAATGGACCCAGTTCTCGGTTGAGGGAATCCCCTCGATGTTCACGGAGTTCCCCTTGTACTCCAGCGAAGCGACACGGTCCGGATACTCGACCTCGGCGCTATGGCCGTGGACCCAGAGTGCATGAAGGGCTGACATGGTCTGCTCCTCGGTTACAGGAAATCTGCGCCGGCAGCACTGATATCGATCCGCCTCTCGCGGCTTCGATCGTATTCACCCTCGAACGAAATACCGACCCCCCAGAATATCTCCGGTTTCGGATCCGGTACTGCGAATCGTTCAAAGAGCCAGTCCCTTGATGACAGGCTCAATCCTTCGTGCGATGCAATCTGGTTCTCCCCGTCATAGACATGCACTTTCGTTACCGCAGCACCCCTCGTGCGGAACCGCAGCATCACGGAATCGAGCCGTAACCGGCGACCCTCCACAATCAATGCGGTCGGAATTGCCGCGTGGAACCAGTTCTTGCTGAGCCGGCTCCCCATCATCTTGTAGTATGCCCCACCCCTCCGGGTGTCACCCTCCATCCGATCCGGATACTCGATCCGGACACTATTGCCATGGATCCACATGGCATGTGCAATTGGCATCGTTCCCCCTCCCAATCAATCGATTGTAATAGTACTGCTGCTATAATTAACTATCCCACAATCTGCCAGTGTGAAGGGCGAGGAAAGGGAGGGCCTTATAATGGCAGCCTTTAGAGGGCTTCGTGTCAAGCCACTCTGCTCTGAAAAATCATTTGTTCACTGGGAGGTCTCAAGAAAAATTGAAGGGGAGATCATTTTCATTTCCCCCCTTTTATCAGGTGTATTTTTTTAAAATAGATCAGGCAAGGGCATCGAATTGGTCAGTCCAATCTCCAGGGCCTGATCCACAGGCATATCCGACGATACGGCCTCCTTCGCTCCCATCGGGATTCAATTTGAGTACAGTGGGATATCCATGGATCTCGTATCGATCTTCCAAGGCATCCCCGGCCGGATTCGAACTTGACATATCGATACGTAACAGTATTAATCCGCTGTTTAATGCCCAGAAACCGAATATACACGACTCGAACACTTCTCTTTCGAGACATGCACAGGGGCCGCACCAACTGGGAGCGACGAAGGCTGCGAGCACGTATAAATCATTCGTTGATGCAACTGCCAAGGCATCATCAAATCCTTCGGTTTGATACCAATGCCGATGACATAAAATATCATGAAGAGATTTGAGAGCAGTTTTATTCAGACGATATTTATCACTGATTTTTACTAAATCTGGATGCCGTACGAATTTTACACTTTTAGCCATGTGACCTCCTCAGCATGCAATTTAGAGCTGTTTTGTTCCCCAATTCTACAAATTTGTCCTCAACTGGCATGCAATATTAAAACCAGAATGTCCTGATAGTAATCGTTCAATCTGGATATCACCCAAAAAGTGTGTAATGTAAAATCCACTATTAATAGTAATCGAGCCCCTTTCCAGAATTATTCTTAAGAGGGGCTTTGTAGAACATCGTGGGAGTCACAACCAATGAAATGATGAAATTCAGGAAAAGGACACTACCAACAACCATCTCTTAAAAAGAATGAGTATTCCATGGGGTGCCACAAGGACTGTGGCAACACCCCGGACGTTAACCAGGAACGGGGATGTTCAAAGGTAAATATTACATGGACAGGGGTACCTTCTTCTCCACCCCAAGCAGCTTCCAGCTTTTACCTGCTATCTCCTTGGGATCTGAAAAATAGGGTGTCCTGGATGATTGTTTCACATGAGACACTGCTGAGGCAAACAGCCAGTGGCAACCGCAGGCCTTGCATCGGCAATAAAACACGTAATTGTCTAAAAGGCCTTCTTGCACGACCTCATAATAGGTATCAAAATCACAGGTTCCACAGTCACAGACCAATTTTTTTTGAAGAAAAACCTCTCTTGGATCCAAAATTATACCCCCCGTGTGATAATTTTTATAAGCATTTTATGAGTCAAAAAGGCTTTGAGGATTGACAATAACGCGATTTTGGTTGCATCGGGCTATTCTGAACGCTAATGTCGCTTGCTTTTTCCAACGGAGAAAAGGGTCCGTCAGATGGAGATCTCCCTCATGAGAAAAGGAGGGAGGTACATACTGCCTGTAATCAGTTCCCCTTATCGTCATTATTGGCCACCTTTGTTGTGCCAGCATCGCCCGTGGTGCGGGCAAATACTGCGCTATCCAGTAATCCAACGGATATCTATACATTTGTTCTGACAATGAACGTTCATAATGGCAATTAAAAATGGGTACGTTTTTTGTAGGACCCTATTTTTAACCACGTTCTATTAACCTTTGAACGGGATGTTCATTCAGACCTGATTGATTCTAACAAGAACAAAGAACCAATTTTTTCAATACCTCTTGTAATTGTAACTTAAGGAGGTAGCAAAGAGGAAAAAAATTTTTGGGATTAGAATTGCCTGTCGAAAATGACCTGATCAGAGCCGTCATCAAACGAAGCACGGAGCACAAGTCTTAGTCCATCAACAGAAGTGGTTTCGGTATAGACAGTTTCACCAACTTCAAACGGAGCTGTTGCATTTGCATTAACTGCAGGAGTATCGGTCACATTTCTAAAATCGCTACCTGCCACTGAGTACATTATCCACTTAACCTGGCCAAGATCTGCGCCTCCCTGGATGGTAATCGCTCCAGTACCATTGTCGAGCATGGTAACAGTGGTCGCCACATTCTTTGTCGTCTGGGTTGATCCCGCCATACCGAACACAAAGGCCGCAATAACTGCCGCGAGAATAACGACAATAGCGACCATGAGGATAACCCCGATCACTGGGGATACTGCCTCTTCCTCGTTTCTGATTGCCTTCATAATTGAAACCACCTTAACGTTTCAGCACTGCCCATCGTTGCGGGCAAACACTGTGCATTCCAGTAATCTCTCGCTTTTCTATACATTTGTTCGGACAGTGAAGGTTCATAATATCGATTAATCACGCTCTGATTGCGAATTGGGACAATATTTGTGGATATTTTCAGATGCGTGGGGCATGCTAAAAGAGGTGGTGACAATGATTGTGAAAGAGTGCTCAGGATTGCTGCAACATCGAATAATGCATATAATGCACCAAGTGCAGGATCATGAGGACGATACCGTATCGTCTTGGGTTGGGAATGTCGCCATAAGAAGTTCCACCTTCAAACCAGTACTCGTGCTGGTTGCTATACATATATTCGGCTCGTGAAAGTTCACAGCCGAGATGAATCAGGTGCAGATCCTCAAACGTAGGGAGACGGGAATAAAGAAGGAAGTGAGGATGCCGTTACCCTGTTTTGAAGGTCATTTTCAGGATATTTTCAGGATATTGTGTTCCCCAAGGAAACTATTCGACCTGGGTAACAATCGCACAATCACGGGCACGGCTCAAACTCCTGGCGTGTGGCATTGTAGGCCATATTCTCAAAGAACATGGAACGGGCTAAATGAACGTTATGCGTCTCTCGTTGATATCCCGCCGTTGTATCGTCAACATTCGTGTATTTGAGAGCATCACGTTTATAGCTCTTCGCGCAAACACTGGCCGGGTCCGACGTATTCTGCATACATTTTAAAAAGGTATTATGGGTGGTGAGGTTCGTGATCTGGGGGGTGTTTTGGTAACATGCTTCTGCCGCATCGATAAATTGTTGGTCATCACTCGTATAGTTGGTTTCATCACTCGTATAGTCGGTTGATGGTGCGGTTGATGTCTCTCGAACTTCCATTGTTGGAGAGGTTGGTTCCATCACACTGGGATCAGCATCTTCCGTGGTAATCGGTTGCTGCTGGATACATCCGCAGGTTGCAGTGAGGAACATGATAACGGTAGCAATAATAAAGAAATGGCAGCTTCTCAAATGCATATGGTCTTTTTCGTACTGATATTATTTTTCACTTCGGAACCGTCAGGGACGGATATGAGCTAAAGATTGCAGGATTTGGCTCCGTTGGCATCATAGTCAACCAACACGGAGAGAGTTCACCTGGAAATGCCGGGAAAAAGGGGGTGGTGAGAATTACCCGCACCCGCAGTCCTGCATGGACGCAATGATCCCGTTGGAGAAGTCGATCAGCAGGTCTGCCTGCTCATCGGTCAGGTCCTCTCCCCGGATCCTGTTGACAAACTTGTTGAAGGCAAGGAGGGTGGTGGCAGCCCGGCTGCAGGTTCCCCGGTCGATCAGGCTCTGGGCATGGTCAAGGTAGGCCAGGAGCACCATCTCCCGCTGGAGGGGGAGGGGCAGGTCGATGACCAGGGACCGCAGTTCGGTGATGCCACCGGTGGGAGTGAGGACCGTGATCGTCGCGGTGTCGGAACCGGTCATACCGTCATCGTCGGTGACCGTGAGGGTGACCGTGAAGTCCCCGGTAGAGGGATAGGAATGGGTCACGGTGATCCCTGAGCCAGTGGTCCCGTCGCCGAAGTCCCAGGCATAGGAGACGATGCTGCCATCGGGATCGGCGGATCCGCTCCCGTCAAGGGTCACTACACCGCAGCGGAGGACTGTCAGGTCAGGCCCCGCATCGGCAACCGGTGCCAGGATGGTGATGAGCCTGCCGATCCCGCCGGTGTACGGCTCCCGCCGGGCAGTCGTCCACCAGACCGAACCTTCGGGGGAGATGGCAATGCTTAGGGGGGACTCCCCGGATGGCACCACCATTGTCTCGATGGTCGCGGTCTCCTGGTCAAAGACCCCGATCGAGGAGCCCATCAGCGAGGCCAGCCAGATATCTCCTTCCGGGTCCTCCGCGATGAAATGGGTGTCGAGCAGGGTTTCAAAGACATCATACCAGGTCGCAACCCCCGTCCCCGGCGTCTCCCCCTCGACAAACCGGATCAGGAGGCCGGCGTTCTTGTCGGTGAACCAGACCTCTGCCGGGTCCTCGCCGTTGGCGATGATCCCCCAGGGAGTGTTCGGGAACCGGGGAAGCGGGCCGTTGGTCAGCGTCACCGTCGGGGACGTATCAGTCCAGTCCATCCAGACAGTCATCGCGCCCGTTGCCTGGTCATCGAGGCGGGCAAGGGCAGGCTTTGCCGGCCCCCAGCTCCGGATCGTGAACCAGACCGTGCCATCATCCGCGAGGTCGATCTCGACCGGGTATCCCAGCGGATCGACCGTAGCCGGCAGAGGGTAGGCAGTCCATCCCTCAGTAGCCGGGTCATACACCCCGATACAGGGGGTGGCCGACCAGCACGTGAACCAGACCCTCCCGTCGGGTGCTACCGTCACCCCGTACGGCGATACATCGTCAGGGAAATCCCCTGAGGGGATGAACTGTTCGAACTCCTGCGTGGCCGGGGAGAACCGGACCAGGCTGCCGAACTGGTCCGAAATCCAGATCGTCCCGTCAGGAGCAGGGGCCAGGGTCTGGAAATGTGCTGAAAAATCATCGGGACTGTACGTGACAAACACCTCGTCAGGCTGGACGAACAAAAACAGGTCAGCGGCAGGTTCGTCGGATTCCGGGTTGCTGGTGAACCAGACCGAGCCGTCTTCAAGGACGATGATATCGTACGGGGCCGCTTCCGGAAAGAGATCAGGATCAACCCCCCATTCCGTGGTCGTCCCGCTCAGATCCCAGGCCGCAGCCGGGGCAGCTGCCAGGAATCCTGCGATGAGAACCACGAAGAGTAATACCCTCCATTGTTTCATAGTGGAACATGCCGGGCACCACTATTAAAACATGATCCTGGTCGCGGGCAGACCAGGAACCAGAAGAAAACTGCGGGAGGATGAACGGGGGGAATCATCTTTCGCCTCCCCTTCACGGCGTGAGCCCGGCACGGCCATCAGGGAGAGGTCGGCATTGCCTGCACCCTGCCTCCACCCTCCTGTTCCCCATCGCGATCCGGCACGATCCCAGGTAAATACCCCCGGTGGGAAGTTCTGGCTCATCCCGGCCGTACGCTGTAATGCCCCGACCTGCTCATCACCGCACCCTGGATCGCCCCGTCCACAAATCCCTTCGCCTTCGAGAACGCCAGCTCGACCGAGCAGTCATGGGCCAGGTACCCTGCCATCGCCGCTGAGAAACAGCAGCCGGAGCCATGCACCCCGTAGGGATACTTCGGTGACTTCAGCATCATCTCCGTGTCCGGTCCCACAAGGATATCGACGGCTTCATTGCCGGGGAGGTGCCCGCCTGTCACCACGACATAGTCCGGGCCGAGGTCGAGGATGGTCCTTCCTGCCTCCTTCATCTCGGGAATGGTGGAGATCTGTTTCATCCCGGAGAGAACGAGGGCTTCGGGAATGTTTGGGGTGACCACCGTTGCCCTGGGGAGGAGCGTGCAGAGAAGGATGCCGGTCGCGTCCTCGTCCAGGAGGCGGCTGCCGCTCGTTGCCACCATGACCGGGTCGAGGACGAGCGGAATATCGGGAGGGAGGGCACGGGCGACCGCCCGGATCATCCCGGCAGAGCCGAGCATCCCGGTCTTGACGGCCCGGACCGGGAAGTCCTCGAGGACTGCCCTGATCTGGAGGGTCACCATCGCTTCCGGGACCATCGAGACTCCGAATACCTCCCGGGTGTTCTGGGCGGTGATGGCCGTCACCACCGATGTGCCCCAGATCCCGAGGGCAGCAAAGGTCTTCAGGTCGGCCTGGATCCCCGCACCTCCCCCGGAATCGGACCCGGCAATCGTGCAGGCGGCAGGAAGTGCAGCAGTAATCATATCCTGACATGGGAAGGTCTGGGAGTAAAATGCTTTCGACGCATCGGCATCTCCCCCCGGGACTCCTGACCTGCGACGTTCCAAACGGGATTGATTGAACCAGGAGGATTGACAATAATTTATACCACTCTCAGTATAGTCATGCGTAAATAAGGGAGGTGCGATACTCACGAAACCATACCTTATCATCAGCATCGTGCTCGCCGCACTGATGCTTGTCGCGGTCATTCCGGGCGCAGCGGCAGAAGAGGCAACCGGATCGATCTTCCGGATACAGGTCGCCGGACCGGGCGGAAACCACCTGGTCCTTGACCAGCAGCAGGAGGAGGGAGCACTTACGGTACATCCTGGTGACAGGCTGGTCATCACGGGCATGGCACGGAAAGAGGGGAGAGGAGTCCTCACCTTCACGCTCTTCAATGCCACCTCAGAGCCCTGGCAAACCCTCCGCACCCTCCCGTTCCATGAGCAGACCAGGAAAGAGGCGAGAGTCATCCACCACAGGTTCATTGCTGATGAAACCATGGTCGGATCACCCACCCTTCTCTACTTCCGAGTCAGCTCAGCGAGCGGAGAAGAGCTGGACCGGGCGAAGATCACGATCACGGTAACCGATGATGACCGCCCCCCCCGTGAACATCCTGCAGAGAGGCCAGAACCAGCGATCAACCAGAGAAAGGAGAACGGAACATTCGGAAAGAACTGGAGTACCAGCCAGAAGATTGCGGAACCAAGAAACACATCCTACAAGTTTCATGCCACCCGTGCCTGAAACACGGCACGATTCCACGGTCCGCGTGAACCGGTCCGATCTCATTTTTCAGGGCAGCCAACGGCCCCTTCTCCGGAACGGAGCCACTCCTTTATAAAGCAATACTATTTATCCCCCCTATTCCTGATACTCCTATCATGGACGAACCCTCCGGCATCCTGCAGGAGACCGGGACGCACGGGACCAGCCCCGGGAGGTACCAGTACCTCCTCCGGGACGGCAGAGAGGCATCCTTTGTTGCCGAAGGCACCCGCCTCTCCCGGAAGAACCGGCAGGAGGAGGCACTCTACTGGTTCGACCAGGCCCTGCAGAAGCGTCCGGACTACCCCCCTGCCCTCCTCGGCAAGGCGTTTGCCTTCGGGAAGATGGGACAATACGACGAGGAGATCCGGTGCTGTGACCGCGTGCTTGCAGAGGAGCCCGGGTCGGTGGACGCCCTCCTCGAGAAGGCGTACGCCCTGGGAAAACTGGGCAGGTTTGCGGAGAAGATCGCCTGCTGCGACCAGGCCCTAAAAGCCAGTCCCGCGTCTGCGGAGGCATGGAACAGCAAGGGCCAGGCGCTTGGCATGCTTGGCCGGTTCGAAGAAGAGCTCGCCTGCTGCACCAGGGCAACCGACCTCCGCCCGCGGTACATCGGGGCATGGGTGAACGCCGGCCATGCCCATATCCAGCTCAAAAACTACCCGGAGGCGGTCCAGGCCCTGAACCGGGCGATCCAGGTCTACCCCCGGTACGCGGCGGCCTGGGTGAACAAGGGGATCGCCCTCTGCGGGCTCCACGAGTACCATGCCGCGGTGGAGTGCTTTGAGACCGCCGGTCAGGAGTTGCCCGGGAGCCGGAGGGTCCTGTACTGGAAGGGCCTTGCCCTCTCCCGGACCGGCCGGTACCAGGAGGCGGTCACCTGCCTCTCCACCCTCGTCTCCCGGGATCCCGGGTATGCCGACGCATGGGTCATCCTCTCCAACTGCCACTTCATGCTCGGGAACCTGGACGAATCCGTCCGCTCTTTCATGACCGCCTACGGCATCGACAAGAACGATATCAGGGATCTCATCAAAAAGGGCATCATCAGCTGGCGGCAGGGAAACAGCCCCGAAGCGCTCCGGTGCATGTCGGGCGTCTTTGGGATCCTCCTGCGCTGAATCCCCCCCAAAAAACCGCTTTTTCCCCTTCACCAGTCGGGACCGGGTGCTCCGTGATAAAGTTTTATGAGCAGGAGCTACAAATAGAAGAGGCAGTCGAACACTGGACAACGGACACGCTGAAGCGAGGAGCAGCACCGGAATCTGCACAGCACACGGGTTATCGGCGGTGCAGCCTGGTGCAGGGATGCATCATCGTGCCACCCAGGCGTGCGGTGAAAAGATCGGTACCGTTATGCGGACCACTCACCATAGCACGTACAAGAACGCTCCCCTTCTCCCGAATACCATATAAAAAACCCCCTGATACCATGACGTCGCGAATGCATGCCCCCCACACCACCTGCCCCGGATGCCGGGAGGAGGTCTACCTGGAAGAGCTCGTGAAAGGGCGCTGCCCCCTCTGCGGGTGTGAATTCGAGGAGTTAGACACGCAGGATACCGAGATCGAGGACTATGTCGACCGGTCCGACCTCCCCTGGCTCGTCTTCAATTACTTCCTCTTCAAGCGCTTCCTCGAGATCGGGGCAAGCCCGGTCCAGATCATGCAGTTCGTTGCCACCTTCAACGACCAGGACCTGACGGGGAGCAATGGGAAGCCTGACACGATCTTCCAGTTCCAGGTCCCGATGCAGATCCTCGACCGGATCAAACCGAAGCGGTGTGCCACCTGCGGGAAGATCTTCTTTGCCCGCGGCCGGAAAGTGGCGACAGGCGACCTTGCCGCCCCCGGCCTCACGTACCGGTACTACTGCAGCCGGTGCTGAAACCTCCCTTTTTTTTCTGGAAGGAATTTCCCGATTTTTTTCTTTGAGGACAGGGAGAGTTTCTTCTTAAAATACAGTCTTCCCTCTTGGTGTTGGGAGACTCGAGGAACAGGATATGGTATGGGGGCTGCCGCCCCCAGACACCCGCATGCGATGCACGCCGCCGTCCCGGTGGCGGCTCAGTGACTGTTCCCATGAGACCTGGTGAACGAAGGTTTCATCCGAGATGTGCTGGGAGGAAACCGGAGGGACGGGCTTCCTGGAGTGGGGGCTGCCGCCCCACACCCCTGCAAGTGAAGCACGCCGCCGCCCCCTTAGGGTGTCCCGGCTGCTGCTGCTCCGTGACTATCTATCAGAGCGATGGAGTGAATGACGGTCTCTTTTAAATGTACCGCTGAGAGCGAAAACTGCCCAAAGAGAACGACAGGCCATGCAGAACAGGATTACTCCTCCTCTTCGACAAAACAGGTGGTGGCCGGATCGGCTCACCCCTCTAAAAAAATATCCTGACCCTAGTATGACCGGCCCACGAGCGCCCCGGTCCCCGGCTTCCCGCAGGAGATGCAGGCACTGCCGCCGGCGCAGGAGAACCCTGCCTGCACCTCGGTGCCGAGCACGCTCGCGTTGACTGACTCCTCGATGAAATCGGCACAGGCCCGCTCCCCACACCAGGGGACGATCGCGACCCCCTTCTCGATCGCAACCGAGAGCTCCTCCATTGTGTCGACGACCTTGGCATGCGACAGGAGATGCTCCTCCCCCCGTCTCGTGAGCATGCCGGTGAACCTGGCAAGGAGATCGGCCACCCCGAAGCTGAGGGATGCCCTCGGCACCGTGGACTTGTCCCCGAGCCGGGTCACCGCCGTCACCTGACCGGCATCCAGGTCGCGGGGCCCGACCTCCAGCCGGAGCGGGACCCCCCGCATCTCCCAGTAGTAGTACTTGGCGCCCGGCCGGAGGTCGCGGCGGTCCACCTTCACCCGGAGCCCGGCGGCGGCCAGCTCCTCCTCGATCACCCGGGCCGCCACGAGCACCTCCTCCTTCCGCTTCCCGATCGTGATCGGCACGATCACCACCTGGACCGGCGCGACTGCCGGTGGGAGAACGAGCCCCTTCTCATCGCCATGCATGCTGATCAGGGCGGCGATGCACCGCTCGGAGATCCCGTAACAGGTCTGCTGGGCGAACTGCTGCTCCCCGTCCACGTCCTCGTACGTGATCGAAAACGTCTTTGAGAAGTGGTCCCCCAGGTGGTGCACCGTCCCGATCTGGAGCGTTCTCCCGTCGGGCATGATCGTATCGACCGCTATGGTATAATCAGCCCCCGGGAACTTGTCCCAGTCCGGCCGCTTCGAGACGATCACCGGCACGCAGAGCGTTGCATAGAACTGCCGGTAGAGCGCAAGGGCCGCATGCACCTGCGCCTCGGCATCCTCCCAGGTGGCATGGACCGTGTGCGCCTCCTTAAACGACGTGATCTCCCGGAGCCGGATCAGCGGACGGGTGTGCTTCGTCTCGTATCGGAACGTGTTCACGACCTGGTAGACCCGGAGCGGGAGGTCGGCATGGGAGCGGACCCAGAGGTGGTACATCGGGTAAATGGCACACTCACTCGTCGGCCGGAGCGCCAGTTTCACCTCGAGCGCGGATAACCCCCCGTGGGTCACCCAGTAGACCTCGTCCTCGAATCCCTTGATATGCTCCCCTTCCTTTGCGAGCTCGGTCTCGGGGATCAGGAGCGGGAAGAGCGCCTCTGCGTGGTCCACATCAAGGAGCGCCCGGAGCTCGCCGTACACGTTCCTCCGGAGGGCAAACCCGAACGGGTACCAGACATACAGCCCCTTGACCGGGTACCGCACGTCCATGATCTCGGCACGCCATAACAGCTCGTTGTACCAGCCGCTGAAATCTTCCTTCGGCGGCAGTGCACCCAGATCGTCGTCCATATTTTCAAAAACCTCAAGCTACCAGAGCTATGATTGCCGGTGTTATAAATGCCTCTGTGACCGCTGCAAGGAAGACGAGCGGGAGGACCGCGTAACAGAACAGCCGGCCGAACCGGACCGCCTCGGCCGCCGCATCCCCTTCTGCATGCCACTCCCTCCAGAGTGACCGGGCGAGGAGGAACCCGAGCGTCCCCGAGATGAGGAAGGCCGGGATCTCGAAGATCCCGTGCGGGAGGAGCCCGGCGGCGATGTACAGCGCCCCCTCCTCCTGGCGGACCACCTCCATGATCGAACCGATCACCACCCCGTTTGAGAGGATCACAAACGCCGTCACGAGCCCGAGCGACGCCCCGCCGAGGAACATCACCAGGCATGCCTGGAGGTTATTCAAAAAGAGCGTCGCGGCAAGGAGCGGTGCCGAGGCGTCGATCACCTCCCCGAGGATCGCCTCCCGGAAGAGCTCGAGGAGCTGCTGCCCGGCGGCTGGGTCTGCCACCGTCATGATCACGCCAAGGAGCACCGAAACGGCAAAGAGAGCACAGGTGAGGACCGCTGTTCTCGACCCCTCAGACATAGAGCACCATCCGGACCATGTCCCTGATCCCCGGGGCAAGCCCGACCGTGATCATGGCAAGGACGATCAGGTGCCACAGGATCGCCGGCCCCTCGTCCCGGTACCGCTGGAGGATCCAGATCCCCGGGAAGAGGACCGCGAGCTTGAGCGGGAACATGACAAATGCCGTACCGGTCAGTTCGATCAGGTTCGAGCCGACGACATGCACCTCCATGTAATCGATCTCGTGCAGGTCGATCCCATAACTCGTGGCACTGGCATCGAGCATCTGCCCGAAGATCAGCGCAAGGTAGAGCGGGTCGGCGGCATACGTCCAGCCGAGGAGGTACCGCATCGCGGCATAGACGAGGACCGTGCTCGCGATCCCCATCCCGAGGATCGTGGCGAGCACCGGGATCGAGATCATCCCGTTCTCCAGCCCGAAGGACACGAGCAGCCCGGCGATCGCAATGCAGGCCGCCACCCCCATGCCGGCATACCATGCCGCGTAGTCCCGGATCACCCCCGCCCGCATGGCGTATGCGGTCACCACCAGCACGGTGACCGTGAAGAAGAAGAGGACGAAGTAGATCAGCGGCGTGATCAGGAGATACTGCCAGGGGGGGCTAATCATCCCGGTATCCTCGACCACCCGCAGGAGCCCCCCGAGAACCACGTAGGGGAGCGTGGCGAGGATGAACCGGCGGTCCACCTGGACGATCTTCGAGCGGGAGAGCCACCGGTAGATCAGGTAGAGGGCGAGGATCAGGACAAGGGCGTAGGTGAGCGTATCGACAATATTGTATGGTTGTCCATAGACTATGGGATCAATGTAATATTTGTAGATGAAATCCCTAATCATTGCCTGATCTAAATGAGCGCGGATCGTATTAAAGTACTGAAGCAGAAAGGCACGGAGAAGTCCCGGTGGATGCAGCTCCCGCGGGACGTCGTGATAGGCCACGAAGTGCTGGCCCATCTCCCGGCAGTCTGCTCCGACCTCCGCCTGGGTAGATCCGTGCTCGTCATCACCGGGACCCATACCCGTGACCTTGCCGGGGAGCAGGTGATCAGCCTCCTGTCCGGGCAGTACGACGTTACCCCGTTTGTTGCCGGCACCATCAGCATGGAGGTGATCCGGGAGGCTGAACAGGCAGCGGCAGGCAAAGACTTTGTCATCGGTGTTGGGGGTGGCAGGGTGATCGACACCGCAAAGATCGTCTCCTACAACCTTGACCGGCAGTTCATCAGCGTGCCCACGGCAGCCTCCCACGACGGGATCGCCTCAGCCCGGGCATCCGTGCCGATGATCGAGGGGAGCGTCTCGCTCGAGGCCCACCCCCCGATCGCGATCGTTGCCGACACCGGCCTGATCGCACGGGCCCCCCACCGGCTCCTCGCCGCCGGCTGCGCCGACATCCTCTCGAACTACACCGCCTGCCTCGACTGGGAGTTTGCCCACCGGCTGCGGGGGGAGCCGGTCAGCGAGTATGCCATCGCACTCTCACGGATGACCGCCGAGCTCCTGATGAAGAACGCAAAGACGATCCGGCCATGCCAGGAGGAGAGCGCCTGGTTCGTGACAAAAGCCCTCGTCTCCTCCGGGGTGGCGATGAGCATCGCCGGCTCTTCCCGGCCGGGTTCCGGCGGGGAGCACAAGTTCGGGCACGCCCTGGAGCGGCTGGCGCCGGGAAAGGCCCTCCACGGGGAGGCGTGCGGGATCGGGACGATCATCACCATGTACCTGCATGGCGGGGACTGGCGGGAGATCCGGGAGGCCCTCCGCGAGGTCGGTGCCCCCACCACCCCCACAGAGCTGGGCATCCCCGACGAGATCGCGGTCGAGGCGATCATCGCCGCAAAGGAGATCCGGCCCGAGCGGTTCACCATCCTTGACATGGGGATCTCCCGGGAATCGGCAGAACACCTGGTACACATGCTGTATGCGGAGTGAAAGGCCAATGGCGGAAATAAAACCGAAAGTGACCCTGATCGGGAAAGAACTGGCAAAGAACGGCCTCGAGTTCATCTACGAGGGATCGATCGCCGAATGCAGCGCATGCAAGCTGAAATCGGCCTGCAACAACCTGAAGAAAGGGCGCCGCTACCGGATCGTGGGGGTACGCTCCGTCGAGCATACCTGCACCGTCCACCTCAACGGGGCACAGTCTGTCGAGGTCGTGGAATCGCCGATCCCAGCCCTCCTCCCTGCGGACATGAGCATAAAAAATACCAAGATCCAGTTCGAGTGCTCGTGCAACCGGGAACTCTGCCCCAACTATCCCTTCTGCCGGCCGGACGGGATCATCGAGCGGGAGAAGTACATCGTCGTCAACGTGATCGGTGGCGCTCCCGAACAGTGCGAGAAGGGACGTACCCTCCAGTTCGTCGAGCTCATCCCCGTCTGACCGAAATATCGCTTTTTTTATGTGAAAATGCCTCCGGCATGTTCATCTTTCTGCTTGCGGCCCGCGAAGGAATCATGTTATTTTTTTGGATTACCCACGGGATCGGTTAAAAGGGAGAAGAAGAACCTGCAGCCCCTTCTCACGGGCGGCTTTTCCTTTGACGTGGGTTCGACCCTCTGTTACCCGCGGGCGACATGCCAGAGCTGCCACGCCGTTGAGAGGACCTCTGGAAGACCCTGCAGCGCGGCGAGCCACCGGCGTGGGATCGCGAAAAGCCCGTACCGGGCTCCGGCAAGCGACCCGGCGATCGCCCCGACCGTGTCTGCATCGCCGCCGAGGTTTACGGCCGCGACCAGCGTCTGCTCGAAGGTGTCCTGCTCCATGAAGACAGAGAGCGAGGCATGGGTGGCGAGCAGGCAGTCGAGGCCGGGAACCGGGTCATGCTCCCGGAACGACCCGAGTATCCCGGCCACCTCCCGGTCCCCGCAGCGGGAGAGTGCACGCCGGAAGGCCTCCTCCCTCTCCCTCCCCCGGCAGAGGTCGCTCACCAT
>Ga0116170_10001023_pt1 | contig 29065 bp, 20 predicted proteins | sample AD_JPNHW1_MetaG_FD_89797 | JGI IMG/M metagenome (GOLD analysis project Ga0116170, IMG submission 89797) | Active sludge microbial communities of municipal wastewater-treating anaerobic digesters from Japan - AD_JPNHW1_MetaG | ecosystem: Engineered > Bioreactor > Anaerobic > Digestate | place... | reverse complement strand
TAAAGGGAAAAGTCGAGCGCGAGCGCCTCGTCTCGAGGCTCAACGCGATCCGCGCGCGACTCTTGGAATCCGGATTGATCGTGAACCTGACCGGGACGCGGGAAATCCTTGACTCGATGGCGTCGTCGATCGCGCGCCGCGCGGCGTCCTTTACCGCCCCGCGAGCGCGCCCCGCGTACGCCTCAGACCTTCGCGCCCTATTCTCGCTCGCGGAGCCGGTCGCGGATGACTCGCCTCAGGACGCAGAATCCATAGCGCGAGGGACGTCTGGCGATGTCGCGGGTTGGGGCAGCCCCTCGCGCGAGCTCGTCTCCGCGAACCTTCAAGTCGGCTTCGCCGCGGCGGTCCTTCCGTCGCCCGAATACGGAACGGCCGAGCACCCCGCGGACATCGTCTTCGGGCATTGGCTCGCGAACGGGCTCCTCTGGGAAAAAATCCGAACGACCGGCGGCGCGTACGGCGCGTTCGCCTATCCCGACTCGCTCGAGAACATCTTCGTTCTCGCGACCTATCGCGACCCCGCGCCGTGCGACTCGCTCGAGGTCTTCCGCGACTCGCTCGCCAACGCCGCCGAGCACCCCGTCGATCCCGTCTCGCTCGAGAAGACGATCACCGGATGCTACTCGCGGGAGATCCAACCGCGCGCGCCCGCGGACAAGGGCTTTACCGCGTTTATCAGAATACTCTACGGAATCTCCGATGAGGTCAGGAGGGAAAAGATATCGGGCATCGTCTCGGTGACACCAGAGGACCTTACGCGCTGCGCGAGGCGGCTCCTCGGCGATTGGCCTTCGGTGCGCGAGGCGGTACTCGCCGGAAAGAAGCAATTGAAAGTCGGAATGAAATCCGAATTTCCTGGAAAAGTGATCCGATACACAGTATAATCAAAAACGAAGTACCCGCGTAAGGAGAGACATCGTGAAGAAGCTTGATCAAGAGGGATACGAGATCATGAAGCAGCTCGTTTCGGATGTGCAGGGAGCGCCGTATCCGAACGTAATCGAGAATGAACTGTATCGCATATGGTATGAGCATGCCCAATTGGTTGCCATCCAGTGCCTTGAATATATCGACGTGAATTTTCCCAAAGATCGCGAGTCAGAGGCGGAAAAACTTCCAAAATTCTGATTTCATGACTATATTTATTGCATGAACCTCGATAAATATACCGTTAAAGCGCGCGACGCCATCCAGGAAGCGTCATCGATCGCCCAACGGCGCGATCATGCGCAAGTTGAGACCGATCATATCCTGTATGCCCTCCTTTCGCAGGAAGGGGGAGTCATACCGCCGCTTGTCGAGCGTATCGGCGTGGCGCCCTCCGTGCTCCTCGATGAGCTCGAGTCTCGGTTCGAGCGGAAGCCGCGCGTTCAAGGAGAGTCCGCACAACTCTACATCTCGCCGATAGCCGGAAAGGTTCTCGCGAAGGCGGAGCAGGAAGCGGCCAACCTAAAGGACGAGTACGTTTCCACCGAGCACGTCCTCCTCGCGATGAGCCAGACCGAGGACGCGACTGGCGAGCTGTTGCGCGCGAAGGGGATTAACCGCGACGCGATTCTCGCCGCGCTCAAGGACATCCGCGGCGGCCAGCGCGTTACCACCGAGGATCCCGAGGCGACCTTCCAGAGCCTTGAAAAATATTGCCGCGACCTCACCGCGCTCGCGCGCCAGGAAAAGATCGATCCCGTCATCGGGCGGGACGAGGAGATCAGGCGCGTCATGCAGGTACTCTCCCGGAGGACGAAGAACAACCCCGTCCTCATCGGAGAGCCCGGCGTCGGTAAGACCGCCATCGTAGAGGGCCTCGCGCGGCGCATCGTCTCGGGCGACGTGCCCGACAGCCTCAAGGGAAAGAAGCTCCTCTCGCTTGACCTCGGCGCGCTCGTCGCGGGCGCGAAGTTCCGCGGCGAGTTCGAGGAGCGGCTCAAGGCCGTCATATCCGAGGTGCAGAAATCCGAGGGCAGGATCATCCTCTTCATCGACGAGCTTCACACGCTCGTCGGCGCCGGCGCGAGCGAGGGCTCGATGGACGCGTCGAACCTCTTAAAGCCGGCGCTTTCGCGCGGCGAGCTCCACGTCATCGGCGCGACGACCCTCAACGAATACCGGAAGTACATCGAGAAGGACGCCGCGCTCGAGCGGCGCTTCCAGCAGGTGTACTGCGCAGAACCCTCGGTCGAGGACACGATCGCGATCCTCAGGGGACTCCAGGAAAAGTACGAGGTCCATCACGGGGTGAGGATCAGGGACGAGGCGCTCATCGCCGCGGCGACCCTTTCCGACCGCTACATCACGAGCCGCTTCCTTCCCGATAAGGCGATCGACCTCGTCGACGAGGCGGCAAGCCGTCTCAAGATGGAGATCGAGAGCCAGCCCACCGAGCTCGACCAGGTGGAGCGAAAGATCCTGCAGCTCAACATCGAGCGGGTTTCGCTCTCGAAGGAAAGCGACGCCGCCTCGGTCGAGCGCCTCGCGAAGCTCGAACAGGAGCTTGCGGAGCTTTCGTCGAAGCGGAGCGCGATGCGCGCGCAGTGGCAGAACGAGAAGGGCCGCATCGACGAGTCGCGAAAACTCAAGGAAGAGCTCGAGCGCCTGCGCACGGAGGAGACGCGGTACGCCCGCGACGGAAACCTCGACAAGGCGGCCGAGATCAAATACGGAAGGATACCCGAGATCGAGAAGAAGATCGCCGCGCTCGGCGGCGCCCGGTCGAAGGAATCGGGAGGCGACAAACTTTTGCGGGAGGAGGTGTCCGAGGAGGACATCGCCCGCGTCGTTTCGGCGTGGACGGGAATCCCGGTCGCGAAGATGCTCGCGAGCGAGATGCAAAAGTACCTCGGGCTCGAGGACGTCCTGCGTAAGCGCGTGGTCGGCCAGGACGAGGCGGTCACCGCGGTCGCGGACGCGATCAGGCGAAATAAGGCCGGGCTTTCAGACGTGAACCGCCCGCTCGGGAGCTTCCTCTGCATCGGGCCGACCGGAGTCGGTAAGACCGAGCTCGCGCGAACCTTGGCGGACTTCCTCTTCAACGACGAGAAATCGCTCACCCGGATCGACATGAGCGAATATATGGAAAAGTTCTCGGTCAGCCGCCTCATCGGCGCGCCACCCGGATACGTCGGCTACGAGGAAGGCGGCCAGCTCACCGAGGCGGTCAGGCGCCGCCCGTACAGCGTCATCCTCTTCGACGAGATCGAGAAGGCGCACCCCGACGTGTTTAACGTGCTCCTCCAGATCCTCGACGACGGGCGGCTCACCGACGGGCAGGGCAGGGTCGTCGATTTCCGCAACGCCATCATCATCATGACGAGTAACCTCGGGTCCGATTACATCCTGACGGCGAAGAGCATGGACGAGATAAAGCCGCGAATCCAGGAGATCCTCAAGACGAGCTTCCGCCCGGAACTCCTGAACCGCATCGACGAGATACTCACCTTCAACCGGCTCGGAAAGGGCGAGATCCTCAAGATCGCCGACATCCAGCTCCGCTCGGTCTCGGCGCGGCTCGCCTCGAGACGGCTCAAGCTCGAGGTATCGACGGGCGCGAAGCAGTATCTCGCGGACGTCGGGTACGATCCCCTGTTCGGCGCGCGTCCCCTTAAGCGCGCAATTCAAGCGGAGCTCGAGAACCCGCTCGCGAAGGCCGTGCTCGCCGGACAGTTCCCGGACGGCTCGACGATCAAGGTCGATCACAAGGAAGGTGCGTCGGGGCTCGCGTTCGCGAAAGGGTAGCGCTTCGGGGGAAAAAGGCGATTTCCCGCAATCGCGTTTCGTGGTATACTGTCCCCGTATGGACACCCACACCGGATTATATAAAAGCCTTGGCTTTCCTTCCGTAACGATCCATGAGGCAAATACCCATTTCGATTTCATCGAGCCTTCGAGAACCCTGCTCGTCATCGGCCCCATGGGATCGGGGAAGACCGAGTACGCGGCCCGGCTCTGGCGCGACGCGGCCGTCGCGCGAAAAAAGGGCGCCTCGGTGGCGTACCTTACCTCGGGCGGCGGAACGCAAAAGGAACTCTTCGAGTCCGAGGCGGGCGTCGGCACGGCAGACCGGCGGAACACCTTTTTCGTGAGGAACTCCCTCGACCGCGCGCGCTTTTCCGAGTATCCAGAGGACGCGCTCGCGTACCGCGGCGGGTACGTGCGGTGCGGCGCGCACATCGCGACGATCAGCGACTCCTTCGATCTCGAGGAAACCATCCGGAATAACCCGCACGTCGGCACCTGGATCATCGACGAGGCGGCGTTCTACGACGAGCGGCTCGCGTACCTCGTCAAGCGCGAATCGGAACAGCGCGGGCTCGTTTTCGTCATGCCGACCCTGTTGCTCAATTTCCGCGGCGAGGTTTTCAACGCAACGGCCCGCCTCCTCATGGAAACGTCGACGGATATCTATCCGCTAACCGCGTATTGCGAGCACGGCGAATGCCTCGAGCACGCGTATAACACCTATCGGTATTACGTCGTCGACGGCGTCGAGTGCCCGGCGCTCTTCTTCGACCCGCTCATCATCGTCGGGGGAGACCGCGACAAGAACGATCCGCTCGAGCCGAACTACTGCACCCGCTGCGACGCGCACCACTACCTTCCCGGAAAACAGTACACCTACTTTACCCTCAAGCCGCTCGGCGAGCGCGCGAGCGTCGGGGACGTCGCGCCGCTCGAGGCGGAGCTTCGCGCGATCGCGTTCGACCCGGAAGCGTCCGAACTGTTCAAGTCCTTTCGCGCGCAATATCTCGACGGCCCACGCCCCTCGCAGGAGCACATGAACGCGCTCAAGGTCCCGGCGATCGCCGAGCGCGCGCTCGTGTACCTGTTCGCCGAGCAGAACCTCCTTTCTGCGGAGCAGACGGTCTCTCTCATCGATGGCTTAAAGCTCGACCGCGAGTACCTCGCGCGGCGTCTTTCGGATAACAAGCGACCTTTGAAGCTGTAAGAAGCAAAGCAACGCGGCAACGCGGCAACGGAGCCGCGCAGAAGCGGTATGCTCAGCGCGCCGAAGGGCTTTTTTCGTACGCACAGGTGTTATATCTTTTAATCGGAAAAGTCCGGAGGAACTCTATGGATTCAACAATGGCACGGGCGTGGCGCGCGCTCGCGTGCGCGGCGTTCGCGGTTATCATGGCCCTTCCCGCTGCGGCGCAATTCGAGACGGAAACGCTCAATACGCGGCAGTACCGCTGGATGCATATCGAAACCGATCATTACGACGTTATCTTCCCCGACGCGCTCGAGACCCAGGGGCGCTATGTCGCGTCAGCTCTCGAGGCGATTCGGCCGCTTCAGGAAAGCACGATGAAACCAATTCGGCCGTACCGATTTCCCGTCATCATTAACCCTGACCAAATCAGCCCGAACGGCTACGTTAGCGTCATTCCGCGCCGGAGCGTTTTTTACACGGTTCCCGGAACGTGGGTGCCGGGCGATTGGTTCACGCTCCTCGCGACCCACGAGGGCCGGCACATGTTCCAGTTCGACGAGCTCAATCAAGGCGTCATTCACGCGATATCGTTCCTTTTTGGCGAGTATGGCGCGGCCCTCGTTATCGGCGTGCCCGGCTGGTGGCTCGAGGGCGACGCGGTCATGGCGGAGACCGTGCTTTCGGATACGGGGCGGGGAAGGTCTCCGCGCTTTACGGCGCAGACGAAGGCGCTCTTCCTTGATGGCAAGGAGTATAGCTACAATAAGATGCTCCTCGGTTCCTATCGCGCGTACACGCCGAACGCGTATGAGTTTGGGTACCTCATGTATTCGTACTTGAGGAGCCAATACGACCCGAAGGCTCCGGCGACCTTACTCTCCGCGTACGCGCGCTGCCCGATTCCAGCGCTTGGTCCCCATCTCGCGACGAGAAAGGCCGCGGGTAAGGGAGCCTCGGCCGTCTATCGCGAGATGGCCGCGCGATACGGCGCGTTTTGGAAAGCGCAGGTGGCGGCCTTAAACCTTACCCCGGCGACGCCGCTCGCGAAACAAGGTCGCTCCGCGTTCCGCCGCCATGACGCGATCGCGAAGGCCTCGGACGGCTCGGTCGTCGCCGCCGTGACCGATCTCGAAGGAAACGCCGACATCGTCTCGATCCGCGACGGAAAGGAAACGCGCCTTTGCCGGGGGTATCCCGCGAATTCGCTTGACGCGGGCGGCAATCTCGTCGTATGGGACGAGATCGAGAACGAGGCGAAATTCGACCAGGGCTTCTCGCGCATCATGCTTCTCGATCTCAAGACCGGCGACACGCGTGCGCTTTACAGGCACTCGAAGTATATTTATCCCGCGATCTCGCGCGACGGCGCGACGCTCGCCTTCGTCGAGTTCTCGGGCGATCAATCCTCGTCCCTCGTGCTCGCGTCCGCAAAGGATGGCGCGATCGAGCGAAAAATCGCGATCCCAAAAGGGGAAATCTGGATAGACCTTTCATTCTCCGCGGACGGCAAGGAGCTCGTTTTCGTGTCGAGCGGAATCTCGGGCGACGCCGGAAACCGCGGTAAATATATCGGTAAACTCTCGCTTGAGAAGGGCTCGGTCACCGTCGCCTACGATGCTCGCTGGGAAAACGTGATGACGCCCGCGATCGCCGGGAATACGATTTTTTACGTGTCGAACTTCTCAGGTATAGACTCCGTATGGGCGATCGATCCCGACGGAAAGCGGTATGAGGTCGTATCCCGACCGATCGGATCGTACTGCCCAAAGCCCGATGATTCCGGGAACGGCGTCCTCTTTGTCGATTACGCCAATTCCCGGGGGACTGTCGTCTCGCGCGCCGAAACGCCGCGCGAGACGTGGGTTCCGCTCGAGCGGGTAACGGTCGCGCGCGAGGATTTTTTCGCCAAGGCCGCCGCCGACGATCCCGGCAGGGGAAAGTCCCTTCCCGAGAATTTCCCGATCACCGACAAGCCAGCCGAGCGATACTCGCCCGCGCTTCAGGGAAACCGGATTGACGCGTGGGGCGTCATCCCGGCGACAAACGGCGACGTGGGGATAACCGCCTTCGCGCGCGCGGACAACGTGACCGGTCTCATGGCCCAGCAGCTATCCCTCGCGTACGATTATACCGACTCAAGCCTCGGAGGCTTCTATCAATATCGCTATCGCGGGTTCTGGCCCGATCTCGTCTTTCAGGCGGGCTCTACCTTCAAGGAAGGCGAGGAGGCAAGTCCCTCGGGTTCGGTCGCCATGGAATTCCCGTTCGCCGGCGGGGCCGCGGTCAGCGCGCTTTGGAACGCCACGCTCGGCGTCTCGGGAGGCGGCACGCTCGACGACGGTGAAGCCAAGGCGCTCGTGACCGCGTACGGGAACGCGACGGCCCGCGCCGGGCGCTGGTCGCTTTCTCTCGTCGGCTCATGGTCCTGCGTCGCGACGGAAGGGCTCGAGGACAATCATCCCTACGGGTACGCCGCGTTCGCGCTTCCAGGCGTCTTCGCGCGCGACTCGCTCACCCTGAAGGGTTCCTATGAGCGCCGCCATGACGGCGATGACCCGCTCACCCTTGCGTACGCCCGGGGCTATTATGAAACCGACGCGCTTGAGGCGTGGAAATCGAGCGCCGAGTATTCGGTTCCTCTTTGCTATCCCGATTTCGCAGTCGGGTCGCTCCTCTATTTCAATATGATTGACCTGAGGGCGTTCTATGACTTCAGGAGGGCCATCGACATCGACGAGGACCAGATGTCCGCCGGCGCCGAGCTCCTGTTCCATTTTATGCCCCTGCAGATTCCTTATGAGATTAACGCGGGCTTCAGGTACTCGCATAAAATCGCGGAGAATGAGGATGCGTACGATATCGTGATCATGGGCATGCCGATCGCGAGTTTCTAGCCAGTTTCCCGGTATAAACCGGTAACTTTATGCAGGAAAATGCGATTTTTATGCATTTTCTTGCATAAAAGGCTTGACCTGCGTACTTGCTTGTCGCTACACTCATCATAACGAAACCTTCATAAGGAGAAGCATTATGAATTCGCTTTCCGGCAATTCAGCAAAAACCGCGCATTCCGCTCTGGTATCCCTTCTCCGTCCTCTCCGTCGCCGTTAGGCGTAACAAACTCCCCCTCCATCACCCCGTTCTGAAAAAGGAACGGCTAGAATGAACCAATGATTTTCTTTGGGCTTACGCGTAGGCGAAGCCCATCGCGCATCTTTATTTTTCAGGAGTGAAATTATGATTACAGCGGGTATCATCGGCGCGACCGGATACGTCGGCGTCGAGCTCGTCAGGCTTTTACTCGCGCATCCCGAGGTCGCGAAACTTTCCCTGAGTTCCGTCAGCTTCGAGGGACAAAATATCGTAGATATCTATCCGAACCTCAGGGGGCTCCTGCGGGGCAAGACCGACGGCGTGCTCGGCGAGGCCGACTCGGTCGTCGCCGCATCCGACGTCGTCTTCACCGCGCTTCCCCACGGCGTCGCGGAGAAATACGCGGCCATGTGCGTCGAGAAGGGAAAGAAACTCATCGACCTTTCGGCCGACTTCCGGTTCGACGAGGACGAGGCGACCTTCAAGGCCTGGTACGGAAAGTCCTATGAGTTCCCGGCGGTCCACGGGGAATCCGTGTACGGCTTGCCCGAGCTCAACCGGGAAAAGATTAAGGCCGCGCGGGTCATCGGGAACCCCGGCTGCTACGTCACCGCGGCGACCCTCGCGCTCATCCCGGCCCTCGCGAAGCATCTCGTGAAGACGGAGCTCGTGATCGTCGACGCTAAAAGCGGCGTCACCGGCACGGGCCGAAACCCGACGCAGACGAATAACTTCAGCGAGGCGGGCGAGTCGTTCGCGCCGTATAACGTCGGGAAGCACCGGCATCAGCCAGAGATCGCGCGGAACATGTCGAAGGCCGCGGGAAAGGACGTCAACGTCGTCTTCACCCCGCACCTCCTTCCCATGAGCCGGGGCATCATCGCGACCTGCTACGCCGTTCTCGAAAAGCCGATGACCGCCGAGGAAGCGCACGCGCTCTATGCCGCGCACTACGCGGGAGAGCCTTTCGTCCGCGTCCTTCCGCTCGGGTCGACGGCGACGACGCGAAACGTGCGGGGATCGAACTACTGCGACGTCTCGGTCCACGTCGTCAACGGCGGAGCGCTCCTCGAGGTCGTCTCCGCGCTCGACAACATGGTGAAGGGCGCCGCGGGGCAGGCGGTCGAGAACATGAACCTCGTCATGGGATTCGAGGAAACCGCGGGCATCGATCTCGTGCCGGCGGCCTTCTGAGACGGAGGTGAAAACGTGACTGACTATGCGGAAGCGGCGCTGACCTACGACAATACCCGAACCCACGACGACGGGGTCATAGACCTTTTCGCGCGGAAATTCGATTTCCGATCGGGCATTCCCTTTCTCGATTTCGGCTGCGGCACGGGGAGCTACCTTTCGCGCATCTGCGATCGGTTCGGCTGCGAGGGCTTCGGGACCGAACCCTCGGACGGGATGCGGACGATCGCCGTGCGCAAGAACCCCGATCTCGAGCTCAAGCGGGGCGACCACCGATCGACGGGCTTCCCGAAAGGGATGTTCGGCTTCGTGTACATGACCGACGTGATCCATCACGTGAGCGACCGCGACCGGCTTTTCACGACCTTGTTCGCGAGTCTGAGGCCGAGCGGTCTCGTGGCGATACTAACCGAGTCCCATGCGCAGATCGTCTCGCGGTGGTATAATGAATACTTCCCGTCCCTCGCCGCGAACGAGCTCGCGCGCTATCCCGATATCGCGGAGATCGAGCGCGAGGCTTCAATTGTCGGCTTTACCCCGCTCGTAGCCGACGTCAGGCGGTTAGGCGAGGGCGTGACGGTGAGCGACGACTTCATCAGGACGGTTCGCGAGAAGAACTACTCGATGTTCAGGAATCTCGGCGACGAGGAATATCGGAAAGGGCTTGCGGCGCTCGAGCGGGACCGGGGAAGGGCGATACCCCGATCGAATCACGGCGAGACGCTCGTCTGGCTCAAGAAAGGTAACTAAACGTAAGGAGTAATTATGACTTTTATCGAGGGCGGCGTCTGCGCGCCCGCGGGCTTTACCGCAAACGGAATACTGTGCGGCATCAAGAAAGGCCGAACGAAAAACGATATCGCGCTCATAGAGTCCGAGGTGCCGTGCGCGGCGGCCGCCGTGTTCACGAAGAACCTCGTGAAGGCGGAGCCGGTTAAGCTCACGATGAAGCATCTCAAGGACGGATCGGCGCAGGCGATCGTCGCGAACTCCGGGAACGCGAACGCGTGCACGGGCGAGGAAGGCTATGCCGCCGCCGAGCGGACGACCGCCGCCGCGGCGAAATGGCTCGGCCTTAAGAGCGAGGACGTGCTCGTCTGCTCGACCGGCGTCATCGGGCAGCAGATCAACATTGCGGCGATCGAGGCCGGGATGGAAAATCTTTGCGCGGGGCTCTCGAAAGCGGGGAACGTCGCAGCGCGCGAGGCGATCATGACGACCGACACGAAGTATAAGGAAGTCGCCGTTCAAGTCGAGATCGGCGGAAGGACCGTGAAACTCGGCACGATGGCGAAGGGTTCGGGCATGATCCACATCAACATGGGCACGATGCTCGGCTTCATCACGACCGACTGCGCCATCACGCCGAAGATGCTCGACGCGGCGCTCCGGGAGAGCATCGAGAAAACGTATAACTGCGTGAGCGTCGACGGCGATACGAGCACGAACGACACGCTCTCGATCCTCGCCAACGGGCTCGCGGGCAATAAGCTCATCGCGTCGAAGAACGCGGACTACCGCGCGTTCGTCAAGGCGCTCGACGCGATCAACACCGAGATGGCGCGAAAGATCGCCGGCGACGGCGAGGGCGCCACGCACCTCATCGAGTGCGCGGTTTCGGGCGCGAAGGACGACAAGACCGCGCGGGCCCTCGCGAAGTCGATCATATCCTCGAGCCTCGTGAAGGCGGCCTTCTTCGGGAAGGACGCGAACTGGGGAAGGATACTCTGCGCGATGGGATACTCGGGCGAGTTCTTCGGCCAGGCGGGCACGAGCGTGTTCTTCAATTCGGGCTCGGGCGAGATCGAGGTATTCCATAAGGGCGTCCCGCTCAACTTCGACGAGGATAAGGCGAAGGCGATCCTCGGGGAAAGCGAGGTCCGCATTCGGGTCGAGCTCTCGGACGGCAAGGGCTCGGGCACCGCGTGGGGCTGCGACCTTACCTACGACTACGTCAAGATAAACGGAGATTACCGGACATGAGCGAACGGCTAAGCAATAAGGATTGGGCGGACATACTCGTGCAGGCGCTCCCGTACTTCAAGCAATACGTCGGAAAGACGATCGTCGTGAAGTACGGCGGGAACGCGATGCTCAACGAGGACCTCAAAAAGGCCGTGATGGAGGACATCGTTCTCCTGAGCACGATAGGGATTCGCACCGTGCTCGTTCACGGCGGCGGCCCCGAGATCAACGCGATGCTCGAGAAGACCGGGAAGGAATCGAAGTTCATCAACGGACTTCGCTACACCGACGCGGAGACGATGGAGATCGTCCAGATGGTCCTCACGGGTAAGCTCAACAAGGATATCGTCGGACTTCTCCTTCAGGCCGGCGGGAAGGCAGTCGGGCTTTCGGGCGTCGACTCGGGCCTCCTGCGCGCGAAGAAGATCGATAAGGACGGCGTCGACCTTGGGTTCGTCGGCGACGTGACCGAGGTGAACCCGCACATACTCGAGGCGCTGCTCGCGGAAGGGTATATCCCGGTCGTTTCGACGGTCGCGATCGGCGAGCAAGGCGACATGAACCGCTACAACATCAACGCGGATACTGCCGCGGCGAAGATAGCCGTCGCGCTTAAGGCTGAGAAGTTCGTGCAGCTCACGAACGTGCCGGGCCTCCTCCGCGACGTGAACGACCCGGATAGCCTCATCAGCAAGATCGATCACGCCGATATCCCGAACCTCGTCGAGACCGGCGTCATCTCGGCGGGTATGATCCCGAAGATCGAGTGCAACCTCGAGGCGATAAAGGGCGGCGTCCCGAGAACGTACATCATCGACGGGCGCGTGCCCCACGCGCTTCTCATCGAGATGTTCTCCGATCGCGGCATCGGCACGATGATTGATTGATTAAATTAAGGAGCTTTTGATGGCTGGAAACATACTGAATAACCTGGGAAGCCTCCCGGTCGTCTTCGCGTCGGGGAAGGGCAGCACGCTTACCGACGTGGACGGGAAGAAGTACATTGACTTCGTGAGCGGCATCGGGGTCAACTGCCTCGGGCACGGGCATCCCGCGCTCGTCAAGGCGATCGCCGAGCAGGCGGCGAAGCAGATTCACGTATCGAACTACTATAATTCCGACACGGGCCTCGAGTTTTCCTCGAAGCTCCTCGAGAGAACCGGGATGGAAAAGGTCTTCTTCGGCAATTCGGGAGCCGAGGCGAACGAGGCCGCGATAAAGATGGCGCGAAAGTACGGCGCCGATAGCGACGCCGCATCGGGCAAAAAGGCGGGGACGCGGCACGTCATCGTCACGCTCGTCAAGTCATTCCACGGAAGGACGGTGACGACCCTCTCGGCGACGGGTCAGGATAAATTCCATCCCGCACATTTCGCGCCCTATACCCCGGGCTTCAAGCACATACCAGCGAATGACTTAGGCGCGCTTAAAGGTGCCTTCGACGAAACGACCTGCGCGTTGATGATCGAATGCGTGCAGGGCGAAGGCGGCGTTAACCTCATCGACCCCGAATGGGCGCGGGCTGCTGCGGCGGCCGCGCGGGCTGCGGGCGCGATCGTCATCGCGGACGAGGTTCAGACGGGCGTCGGACGGACCGGAACCTATCTCGCGAGCGAGGCGCTCGGCTTCGATCCTGACGTCGTGACCCTCGCGAAGGGAATCGCCGGCGGCATCCCGATGGGCGCGTGCCTCGCGAAGGGCAAGGCCGCGACCGCCTTCAAGGCGGGCGACCATCAGTCGACCTTCGGCGGAAACCCGCTCGCGTGCTCGGGCGGCCTCGTCGTACTTTCGGAGACGGGGAAGCCCGGCTTTCTCGCGCGGGTATCGGAGAAGGGCGACTACATCAGGTCGAAGATCGCCGCGTGGAAACTTCCGTGCGTGACCGAGATCAGGGGAAAGGGACTCATGATCGGGATCGACGTGACCGGAACGTGCTCAAAGGGCGCGACCGCCGCGGAGATTCAGCTTGAGTGCCTGAAAAGCGGCCTTTGCATCTCGACGGCCGGGCCTCAAACCCTTAGGTTCCTCCCCCCGCTCGTGATCACGATGGAAGAGATAGACGCGGGCCTCGAGATACTGAAAAAGATACTGGCATAATGGCGCGGAAGCGCGCGAGCATGATAAGGAGACTTAACGATATGGCAACGAAAGAAAAGGATACCGCGAAGGCAAAGGCGAAAGCCGCGCCCGCGGCCGAAGCGAAGGCGATAAAGGCGCCCTCGAGGGCGAAGGCGAAGCGCGAGAAGGTCGTGCTCGCGTACTCGGGCGGACTCGACACGACGGTCATCATCCCCTGGCTTAAAGAGAATTACGACTACGACGTCATCGCTGTCTGCATCGACGTGGGGCAGGGCGACGACTGGAAGAAGATCAAGCAGCGCGCCCTCGATACCGGCGCGGCCGCGTGCTACGTCGTCGACGCGCGCGAGGAGTACATCACCGATTTCGTTTTCCCCGCGCTCAAGGCGAACGCGGTGTACGAGGACCGCTACCTCCTTGGCACCTCGACCGCGCGCCCGCTCATCGCGAAGATTCTCGTCGAGTACGCGCGCCAGGTCGGCGCCGTCGCGATCAGCCACGGCGCTACCGGTAAGGGCAACGACCAGATCCGCTTCGAGCTCACCATTAAGGCGTTCGCTCCGGACCTCAAGATCATCGCCGCGTGGCGCGATCCCAAGTGGGATATGGACAGCCGCGAGGCCGAGATCAAGTTCCTCGAGGACCGCAAGATCCCCGTCCCGATGAAGAAGGACCAGTCCTACAGCCGCGACGAGAACATCTGGCACCTTTCCCACGAGGGACTCGAGCTCGAGGAAACCGAGAACGAGCCGAACTGGAAGCACATGCTCCAGCTCACCACCGTCCCCGAGGAAGCCCTCGAGACCGGCGAGTACGTCAAGATCGCATTCGAGAAGGGAATCCCCGTCTCGGTGAACGGCAAGAAGATGAAGCCGCTCGCGCTCATGCAGGAACTCAACAAGATCGGCGGGCGCAACGGCGTCGGCCTCATCGACATAGTCGAGAACCGCGTCGTCGGCATGAAGAGCCGCGGCGTCTACGAGACCCCGGGCGGATCGATCCTCTACTACGCGCACGAGATGCTCGATCACCTATGCCTCGACCGCGATACCTACTTCTTCAAGCAGCAGGTTTCGCTCAAGATGAGCGAGCTCATCTATAACGGCCGCTGGTACACCAAGCTCATGGAGAGCCTCATCGCTTTCATGGACAGCACGCAGGAGAACGTGACCGGCTGGGTCAAGGTAAAGCTCTATAAGGGCTCGATCCGCGGCGCCGGCTCTTCCTCCCCATACAGCCTCTACAACGCGAACATCGCGAGCTTCACCACCGGCGAGCTCTACAACCACAAGGACGCCGACGGGTTCATTACCCTGTTCGGCCTCCCCTTGAAGGTTCGCGCGATGATGGAGCAGGCGACCGGCGAGGGCCAGGCCGTCCAGAAAAAGGGAAAGAAGCGACCGACCGAGTGACGTCGCGCGCGCTCGGCGCGGTCTCGCGCCGAACCGAGCGCGGTAACTTTTTACGATTGGGGTCGGCTTCGCGCCGGCCCCTTTTTTTATCTTTTCCCGGTAAGCGAATTCCACGAAGCGGCTATCGCGCAAAAAATCGCTTGCGTTGCGAGCGGGTTACGGATTACAGTTAACGTAAGTTGCGGCGACGCTAATCATCGTTTTGTGTTTGGGATTAAGGAGGGTATCGTGGCCATTTTCAGCGCGACCGACGTGGATAGCACGCCACTGGACATGCTCTTAAAGCCATTTGCCACGATTGGGCACGACTGGATGCTCATCACCGCAGGACACGGGACGGCCCGCGAGGAATGGAACACGATGACCGCCTCTTGGGGGAGCTTCGGCGTCTTTTGGAACCGACGCACGGTTACCTGTGTCATTAGGCCGACGCGCTTTACCTTCGAGTTCGTCGAGCGCGAGCCACTCATCGCCTTCTCGTTCTTCGATCCCTCGATGAAAAAGTCCCTGCAGATATGCGGAAGCACCTCGGGCGCGAATACCGATAAAGCCTTCGCCGCGGGGCTCTCGCCGGTGCTCCTCGAGAAGGGCGCCGTCGGTTTCGCCGAGGCCCGAATCAACCTCGTGTGCAGGAAGCTCTACTCGCAGGACATCGATCCTGCGCGGTTTCTCGATAAGACCCTCGAGAGCAACTACCCGGAAAAGGACTACCATCGCCTTTATATATGCGAGATCCTTAGGGCGTATCAACCGAATAACGGAAGGGCCGCCGACTGACCGAGTCGCGGCGCTTTCCTTCTCGAGAAATCACGCTACCAATGCCATTCGGCGAATAGGCTTCCCGCCTTCGAGGCGATACCAGAGCCGCGCTTTCGCATCGTTTCGTTCGCGATGGCGAACGAGATGAGCGCGACGCCCGCCGAGAGTAGGTAAATCCACCAGGCGAGGTTGAGCCAAAACTCCCGCGAAAGATAGATCCCGAGGGCCGCGAGCGTTATCGTCGAAAGGACGAAGATCCTCTTGAGTTTGAGGACGAACGAGAAGACGAAGACCATGAGCGTGCCGACGCCGAGGATAATCGCGTCCGCGCCCCGGCCGCCTTCCATCGCCTGCCACGATAGGATCGCGATGCAAAGACATCCCCACGCGAAAGCGATCCAACCTAAGACTTTTTCGCGACCGCGCCACACAAACTTGCGGGCAAATACGAGCGCGGCGAGCGGGAGAAGCAATCGCCATTCGTCACGGAAAATACTCGGTATGGGGAAAAAGGGCTCCAAGATGAGTGCCATGGTGAAGCATGCGACCGATGCGCTGAGCGCGGCGCGGTCGACCGACTGATTGTCGGTTCGCTGCCAGAAAAGGAGTGAGGCGACCGCGAGAAGCGCGAGTCCCGCAAAGGTCCAATACTCGGCGTTCGCGATGGCGCCGTCCATGCCAGAAGCCGCGAGCGCGAGCGGGCCGATCGGCGCGATGAGGGCGAAGCAATCGACGCTCACGCGGCCGTCGGCGCGGCGTACGACAAGCGCGCGATACAGGATCATGCTTCCCGCGGCGCACACGGAGAAGAACGCGCAGTAAAGAAGGTTCATGAGGATATCGGCGTCGCGGATCGACGAGAATGTTTCGACAGTAGGGAGCAGATCGGGGGAGACGCGGCTCGCGTAGGCGTAGAGAATGATGAGCGGGAGAAAGGATAGTGCGCTAAAGCCCTTCGCGTGGGCTACCGCGTATGCGACCGCGGTGAGGGCGAGCGCCGCAGCGCAATAGGAAAGCGGGAGCCCCGCTCCGTAAATGAACGCGATCGAAGCGAATAAGGCCGCCGTCTGGAGCGCGCCGACGGAGAGCGCGAAGATGACCTTACGCCTTTCGGGGTCGCGGGCGACGAGGGGCGCTTGACCCGGCGCGAGGAGCAAAAGCGAGACGAGCGCGGGGGCGAAGATGGCCCATTCCTCCGCGAGATGCCGCGCGTCGGTCCAGGCAATCGCGCTGACGAGCGAGGCCGCGAGCAAGAGCAGTCCCGCGACCCAGAGATCTGGAATCTTTTTTTCGCCCGAAGCGAAATACGAAACGAGCCAGAACGCGCAGGCGATCCAGGGCATCGCGTGATACGCCGAAAGGTCGGAACCCGAAAATCCCGCGACGACGCCTACTGCGCACCAAAGCGATATCGCTATCTTGAATGATAGCGAAGCCTCGGGCACGCGAATGCGCTTTCTCAGGAAACGCTCGGCGATTCCGGCGGCGGCGAGGATCGCATACCAGGGGAGGGCGCCGTACCGAGTAGGGTAAAAGAAGCCCTCGGTCGCGAGAAAGAAGAGTAGGGCATAGTGGGGGAACGCATAGCGCGCGTATGGCTCCTTTCGCGCGACCCAGAGAACGCCGGCGAGGTTGCAGGCGGCGAGCGCGAGCTCGTAGTATGCGTTCCCATGGTCGTGGGCGATACAGAAATCAATAAGCAGCGCGAGGAGAAAGACCGCGTCAGAGAGCCGCGTCCTGAGACGCAAGGGTTCATACGCGACGAGGGCCGCGAGAATGCACGCGCCCGCGATCGCGTAGGCCGTACCCGAGGAGTGACCGAAAAACTCGATGGCCCCCTCGGCGAGGATAACCAAAAGGATCGGATGGAGCCCCTTGAACGCGCGGTCGCCCGAGCGTGCCCTCAAGGCGACGATGACCGAGAGTATCGCGATCGAGACGAGAAGCTGCGCGTTCCATTCGGCCCCGTACGCCGCGGCCGAGACCGCGCCCCACGCGATCGCGAGGAACGACGCGATCGAAGAGAACTTCCGCATGCGCTCGGGCACGATACCCAAGAGGCCGATCGTCATGACGAGCGCGGAGGCGAAAACGACCGAGGGGACTTCTTCGGTTCCGGGAAGGCGCATAATCCAAAACCCGAGGCAGAGGGCAAAGGGGAATACCCCGATTCCCGAATGCCGATATCGCGTATCGTTAAAGACGCGGGAAAGGAAGAGGATCGAAAGGATCGCGAAGACGGCCCCGTACGCGTATTCGCCACCCTTCCCGACGAGGGTGAGAGCCGCGGTCGAAAGAACGTTCAACGCGGCATAGGGCTTGAACGCGCTCGCGAAAGGCGATGCCCGGAATCGTTTTACCGAGCGATCGAGCGTTGCCAATCGCGCGATTTTATCGCCGAACCGATCGACGGTCTCGATTGCGATGATGGGTAAGGCGGAATAAAGGGCGAGCGCAAGCGATACCGTCGGGACACCGCGATTGAGCGATGCCGCGAGAAAGGCGATAAGGCAGGTACACGAGGAAAGGCCGACCCACGCGAAGGCCCGCGAGCGGTAGAGAATCGATCCCCTCAAGGCGGTCGTACCAAGGAGGAATGCCCCGCCTGAGTACAGTAAAAACGCCCTGTCGCCCGATGCCAGGAGCGACTCGCCGAAAAGCCCGAGAAGCCCCGACGCAACGAATGCAACGGGAAGGAAAACGCTTCCGAGCGTGAAAAAGACCGCGCCGGTCGAGCGGAGGTCGAACTGCTTTCGCGCGAGGATCGATACGCCGAAGAAAAGGACCGAAACCGAAGCGAGTGCCGCGATGCGCGGCGCGGTCCCGAGATCCTTCCACGCTGAGCTCGCGAAGATGATACCGGCGGTGACGATGAAGAGGGCGCCGATAATAAAAACGGCGTTCAACGGATTGATTGTCTTTTTTCGCGCCGTTGCTTTTTCTTCGGCGCGTTCGGATCCCTCGGCGTTCGTCTCGGCAGTAGGCGCCTCTGGAACAGTCTCAGTGGCGGTATTCAAGGGTTTCTCGGCGGGATCACTCGATTGATCCGATTCGGTTAGGACGCTCGCCTGAGCCGTATCCGCCGCTACATTTGCGTATCCGGCGTCTATTCCCGACCCGTCCCGCGCGCGCAATTCGGCGCGAAGCCGCTCGACTTCTTCCGTGAGTTTCGTTCGCGCGGCTGAGAGGTGTACGCACAGGATAATGAGCGCAATGGGCGAGAGAAGCCATAGGATGAGCAAGAGGCCGAAAAAGACAAGATTGTCGTTGTACATCATAGATACCCTTTGCATTGATTATAGCATGTCGCGTGGGCGTGGAGTTGCACAAAAGGCCCCATCCCACTATTATTGACACAAACGAATATCTTTCGGGGGAAGAGCATGTCCGATAAATCCGCGATCGAAAGGGGAAATCATTCCGCGCTTTGGCACGGGAGATTTCAGGAAGGGCCAGACGCAGAGGCCGTCGCATTCGAAACGTCAATCCACGTGGACGCGCGTATGGCGCTCGACGACGTGAGGGGAAGCGTCGCGCACGCGGGCATGCTCGGGAGCGCGGGCATCATCCCGGAGAGCGAGTCTCGCGCGATCGTCGCGGAGCTCAAGAAGATTGCCGATGAGCTCGAGTCGGGCGCCCTCGCGATCGACGAGGACGCCGAGGACATCCATTCCTTCATCGAGGGCGTGCTGACAGACCGGCTCGGCGACGTCGGCCGTAAGGTTCATACCGGACGAAGCCGGAACGATCAGATCGCGCTCGACGAGCGGCTCTACCTCAGGCGCTCGGTACCCGAGCTTTCGTCGGCGGTCGTCGAGCTTATCGAGGCCCTTTCCGCGATCGCGCGGAATAATCTCGAAACCCTCATGCCCGGCTATACCCACATGCAGCGCGCGCAGCCCGTTACCCTTGCGCACCATCTCGCGGCCTGGGGCTGGTCGCTCTCGCGCGACTGCGATCGCCTAAGCGACGCCGTCAAGCGCATCGACTTCATGCCGCTCGGCTCGGGAGCGCTCGCGGGCTCGGGGCTTCCTCTCGACCGCGAGGCCGTCGCGCGGGATCTCGGCTTCGCCGCGCTCACGGAAAACTCCCTCGACTCCGTCGCCGACCGTGACTACTGCCTCGAGATCGCCGCCGACCTTTCGATTTTGATGACCCACCTCTCCCGCTTTTGCGAGGAGATCGTGCTCTGGTCGACCGAGGAGTTCAAGTTCATCGACCTTTCGGAAAAATGGTCGACCGGCTCGAGCATCATGCCCCAGAAGAAAAACCCCGATTTCGCCGAGCTTATCCGAGGCCGCGCGGGCAAGGTGTACGGCGACCTCGTCGCGCTCCTGACGCTCATGAAGGGGCTCCCGCTCTCGTACAATCGCGACCTGCAGGGCGACAAGGAAAGTCTCTTCGACGCATTCGACACCGCGTTCTCCTGCGTCAGGGTCTTTACCCACATGATCAGGACGGCGAAGTGGAACGCGGCGCGCATGGCCGCGTGCTGCACGGGCGGTCACGCGAACGCGACCGATCTCGCCGACTATCTCGTGAGGAAAGGCCTGCCGTTTAGGACCGCCCACGCGGTCGCGGCGGGGGTCGTGCGCGAGTGCATCGACTCGAGCATCGCCGACATCGCCGATCTTCCGTTCCCGCGCCTTTCCAAGCATTCCCCGCTTATCGGCGAGGATATCTACGGAAAGCTCTCGCCTGAGGCCTGCGTCAAGGCGCGCGACCTTCCCGGCGGCCCAAACCCGAAGCGGGTCGCGGCGCAGCTCGACCGTCTCGACGCCTTCGCGCGCGAGTACCGAGGGCGGCTTGCGCAATAGCAAACGTCAATAACCATGAAAGGCCGCGATGCGTATATCGCGGCCTTTTTTTCTGGGCATCGCGACGGATCTTTCATATAAAAGAATCATCGGAGCTCGATAATCGCTCAAGGGGCATATGGGTCCCTTCGCGTTGCGAGAATCCGGAATCTTTTATCATGGAGGAATAGCAGTGAACGCACTCAATTCTATTTTGATCGAGGGCAATATCGTGCGCGACCCGATCGTGAAGGAAACCCCGCGCGGAACGCAGGTGTGCAATTTCTCGATCGCGTCGAACCGCTTTTACCGGCAGGACGACGAGATGGAGCAGGAAACCTCTTTCTTCGAGGTCGAAAGCTGGGCAAAGCTCGCCGAGGCATGCGGGAAGGGATGCTACAAGGGCCGCGGCGTGCGCGTCGTGGGAAGGCTCAAGCAGGATCGTTGGATCGGAACGGACGGCAAAAATTACAGCAAGATAAAGGTCGTCGCCGAGCATGTCGAGTTTAAGCCCCAGTTCAAGGACAAAAAGGCGAAGGACGGAGAGGTCGCCGCTGACGCGGATATCGCCGCTAACGCGGATGTCCCCGCCGACGCAGAGCTCGATCTCGTGTCCGGCGCCGTTACCGAAACGGCTGTTGACGAGGCTGTGTCTTCGTTCTGAAAAAAGATCGCTCGACGATCATGGAATGATAACGCCCCCGAAGGCACGCGCGTATACGGGGGCGTCTTCATTTCTTATTTTTGTGACCCTACCGCCTGGTGCCGCCCAGAGCCCTTCGCCCCATTACCGTGCGTCGCGTAGAAATCGCGAATCCGCCTTTTCAGCCTGTTTTCCGTGATGAACCCGACCGTCTCGACTACGGTGATTTTCGGTTCCAGTTTTTTCTCCTCCATGCGGGTTTTCAACTCGTTCTTCGCCTCGCCGGGACCCATGATCAGGATGGAATCGGCGCTCTGAACGCACGCGATGACGGAATCGTAATATATCGAAAGATGGAGCCTGAAGTTGCGTTTCTCGTTTATGTCGTTGGAGAAGCGCACCCGCTCGAACGCTCCCTTGAGCGGGGAATCGCCGAGGCGTCGTCGCTGCCGCTCGACGTTCGAGATGATCAGTTTCGTCTCCTCGCCTGATTCGGTAATAAACATGATGCTTGCCTTTCGGTGATCGATCCACAGCCCAATATTCTTGCTCATGCCTCCCTCCTTTCCCGTCCCTTCCTTTAAGCATAATCCCCTCCGCGCGGAAAAGCCCGCGATCCGGTAACGAGAAGTTACCGGTAGGGCCTTGCAAGCATTCCCCGCTTTCGGTACCTTTATAAGCATCACCGTTCGAGGAGGACCGCTTGGAAACGCTCAGTCTGAATCTTATCCTGCCGCGTTTCGCGCGCGTCCGCGTTTCGGACCCGTGGCGGGGGAGATAGCGCCATGTCGATGGGACTCCCCCTTTTCCTCCTTTTTTGCGTATATGGCGGTGTGAACGTCTATCTCCCCGTGCTCCTTTCCGGGCTCGGGTATTCGGCGACGATGATCGGGATCCTGCAGGGGATTTTCGAGGCGGCGGGATTGGTCTTTCCGATATTCGTGAGCTCTAAGGTTGACCGAAAGGGGAATTACGGAACGGTAATGGTCCTCCTCGGCGTCCTGATGGCCGCGGTACTCCCGCCGCTCGTACTTTTCAATAAGTTTTGGGTCACCGCCTTGGTTCTCGCGCTCTTCGCCGTCGGGTTTAAGGGCTCGGTACCCGTCGCCGACGCGCTGGTTTCTCGGGTGCTCGGCGACGATCGGGTCAACTACGGCAAGGTCCGCGTGCTCGGAAGTATCGGGTTCGTGTGCATCACCCTTCTTTTCCAGTTTACCCCGCTCGTCAACCCCGATTCTGCCTCCTCAATCGCCTTTTGGATGGGTCTCCCCGCGCTCCTTTTCGCGCTTTCCGTCCTCGTGATACCGGGACTCTTGCGGGTTTGGCCACGCCAAGATTCCGCCGATGCGTCGATTAACGCTACGGCCGGGGAGTCAACCCGCGCGGTTACGGGCGAATCTGCCATGGTTTCAGCTTCAAACGCCACCCTTCGTCCGTCAAATCTTCTTACAACCTCGACCGCGAAGGTCAAAGGCGCGCTCTCGGTCCTTGCCGAGTTCCCGTTCCCGTTTTGGGCGGGCATCGGGCTCATCTTTTTAGGCTATCTTGGCATGACGCCCACGCAGCGTTTTTTCTCGCTCTACGTGCGAGAGTACCTTCATCTTGAGTCCTACGCCGGTCTTTGGGCACTCTCGGCCGCCGCCGAGATCCCGCTCATGTTCCTCTCCGGCTGGTTCATCCGAAAGTATGGTACCGAGCGGATTCTCGTCATCTCCCTCGCCGCGATCGCGGTTCGGAACCTCGTGTACGCGACGTTTCCGAGCTTCGGCGGCGCCGTTGCGGGCCAGCTCTTCCACGCGATATGCTTCGGGCTTTTCCATCCCGCCGCGGTCGTGTTCGTCACCGAACGCGCGCCGAAACGGCTCATGGTAGTCGGCATGACCCTATATTCCTCGGTATCGGTCGGCATCGCCTCCGTGCTCGGCAACGTGATGGGCGGCTTCGTCATCGACTCGTTCGGGTATATCCCGCTGTTTACCTTCTTTTCGGTTTTTCCCGCCGTCGGACTCATCGCGTTTTTCGCGCTGAGGGGACGGTTTATCAGGCGATATTGACACTACCGGCATCAGCCTCTGAAGGAGCGCGCGAAAAGCTATCATGATCGGAACCATCGTAAACTGCCTCGCGATTCTCGCCGGTTCGGCGATCGGCATACTTTTTTCCCGGAAGATATCGGAAAGCCTGTCGGACATCATCTGCTCGGCAGCGGGCATCGTAACCCTGATCCTCGGCATGAAGATGGCCTTCGAGAGCCAGAACGCGATCTATCTCGCGCTCTCCCTCATCGCCGGCGGCCTTGTGGGCTCCTGGTGGGATATCGACGGGAAGATCCTCGCCCTCGGCGCCTTTCTCGAGCACAGGTTTGGCGGGAAACGAGGCAACTCGCGGGAAGCCATGCCGTTCGAGCAATCAGCTACGGGCTCCGGATCCACCTTTGCCTACGCCTTCCTCAACGCGTCCGTCCTCTTTTGCGTCGGCGCCATGGCGATCGTCGGGTCCTTCAAGGCGGGAACCGAGGGCGACTACGAGATGCTCTTCACGAAGTCCGTGCTCGACGGCTTTATGGCCATCGTCATCGCCGCGGCGATGGGGGCGGGGACCGCCTTTTCGGCCCTTTCGATCCTGATCTACCAGGGTGCCCTGACCCTTGCCTCCGCGTACATCAAGCCCTGGGTCAGCCCCCGCATGATTGCCGAGCTCACGGGGCTCGGCGGCGCCTTGGTCATCATGATCGGGATCAACCTCCTTTCGCTCAGGAAGCTCAAGACGGCCAATTACCTTCCAGGACTCATCTTCATGATCCTTTTCGTGCTCGCCGATCCGTATATATTGAAGATAGCCGCTCATTTCGTTTGACAGACGCCGAAAATGGGCATAAAATAGCCTTTATAAGATAATTTTCTAGGAGGCCTTTAATGGCAAAGGTAGAACTTAAGGGTATCGGCAAGGTATACGACGGCTCCGTGCGCGCCGTAGACAACGCCAATATCGTGGTTGACGACCAGGAATTCGTCGTGTTCGTCGGACCGTCCGGATGCGGAAAGTCCACGACCCTCCGCATGGTCGCCGGTCTTGAGGAAATCACCGAAGGCGATCTCTTCATCGACGGCGAGCGCATGAACGACGTTCCCCCGAAAGACCGCAACATCGCGATGGTTTTCCAGAACTACGCGCTGTATCCGCATATGACCGTATACGACAACATGGCGTTCGGTCTCAAGATCCGCAAGGTTGACAAAAAGGAAATCGAGCGCCGCGTCAACGAGGCCGCCCGCATCCTCGCCATCGAGAAGCTCCTCGACCGCAAGCCGAAAGCCCTCTCCGGCGGTCAGCGCCAGCGCGTCGCCGTCGGCCGCGCCATCGTTCGCCATCCAAAGGTATTCCTCTTCGACGAGCCCCTTTCGAACCTCGACGCGAAGCTCCGCGTCCAGATGCGCGCCGAGATCTCCGACCTTCACCTCCGCCTCAAAGCGACCATGATCTACGTAACCCACGACCAGGTCGAGGCCATGACCATGGGCGACAAGATCGTCGTCATGAAGGACGGAAAGGTCCAGCAGATCGGATCGCCGCTGTATCTCTATAACCACCCGATCAACAAGTTCGTCGCCGGCTTCATCGGATCGCCGCCCATGAACTTCCTCTCCGTCAAGATCACCGAGAAGGGCGGACAGCTCATCGCCGACGAAGGATCCTTCGAGATCGTTCCGTCCGCCGACCATCAGAAGCTCCTCAAGGACTATATCGGCAAGGAAGTCTTCTTTGGTATCCGCCCCGAGGACATGATCTACGTCAAGACCCCTGCCGCGAAGAACAACATGCAGATGAAGGTCTCCGTCAAGGAGCCGCTCGGCGCCGAGACCCACCTGTATCTGTCCACCAAGAACCAGCAGATCATCGCGCGAACCTCCCCTGATCTCGTCTTCCAGATCGGCGAGACGATCAACTTCGAGCCTCTCATGGAGAAGGCGAAGTACTTCGACAAGGAAACCGAGCGCAGCATCTGCGACGACGTCAAGTCTGAGTAAGACTTCCGTCTGAACGGGTATCAGTCACGAAATGCGGGCCGTCCCCAAAAGGGGCGGCCCTTTTTTTTACGTTTTGCGAAATGCTGCATGCGGGATAGGAAAAAACAGGATGAGGCAGAAAGCTTTCCGGAGGGTCGAGCGTCCTCGTTCGGAGCCCCCTCAGGCGAAGTGTCCTGTGGGGCGATATCGGGACTTCGCTTACGCGCGGGGGCTAAGCCCTGAGCGGCACAAATGGTCGCAGAAGAAGCAGGCGTCCGCCGTCTTCCCCGGAAAGACGACGCCCGAGGCCTCGAGCCGTTCCCGATACGCGGCGAGCCCGAGCTCGTAGCACGCGCGGACCTGGGGCTTCGCGCGCGCGGCGGCGAGGAGGGCGTCGAAGCCCTCGGAGACGTTCCCCGCGATGAGCTCGTCGTTTTCGTTCGCGAAGCCGCAGCACACCGCGGCGAGGCCGTCGGGATGCACGAAGAACACGTTTCCGGGACCCTCGCACCAGTCGTCCGTAAACCACCGTTTTCCCTTCCATGCCTCCGCGTCACCGAATCCCGCCGAGTAGGGAATCGCGAGAACCGGGATATCGATCCCGCTTCCGTCGTCCATCCCTTGCTCGCGGTTTCGCCGCGCGCGGCCGTTCTGGATGGCGCGGGGCAAGTCCCCGTCGCAGAGGAGCTCGGCGTCGAGCTCGCGCGCGAGGCGTTTGAGCATATCGGTCGCGGCGGCGCCCTTTCGGTCGAGGACGCTCACGATCTCGAAGACGTCGAATCTCCCGGCGAGCTTTCCCGCGCGCGCGATGAACTCCGCCAGGCGCTTTGGGTCCTGACCGTGCCAGGCGTCCGCGCTGATCGCGAAGGTTCCGTCGAAACCCGCGTCGAGAACGCGCGTGAGGGTCGCCTCGAGTTCCGCCGTATCGGCCCACCAGTCGCCGTTCGTCATGAGCCGGTCAAAGAAAAGCTCGAGCTCGACCGCTTTCGTAATGACCGCGGCGAGGAAATCGGGCTCAAGGAAGGGCTCGCCGCCCGAAAAGCCCACGCGATCGACGCCGCCTGCGGCGGCGCCCTCGAGGAAGGCGCATGCCGCTTCCGCGGTGAGGCGCGGCCCCTGCGCGCCGCGCGCGCGATTCACGCGGCAATGGCCGCAGGTAAGGTTGCAACGATTGGTCGGCGCGAAGATGACCTCGCGCGGGGTAAACGGTTCTCCCATACGATGTCCTCCTAGACCGGGATAAAGCTGAAGGTTTGCTCGGGGATCCTAACGTTCCCCGCCCTGACGCGGATCTCCGCGTTGAGGGGGACGTCGTCGCCGAGCGCTATCCGGGATTCCTGGGCGAGGCTCGGCACGAGTATCGTCGCCTGCGGGCCTGCCTTGTCGACGACGACGGCGGGGGCCTCCCAATCGGGGTTTCGGGAAAGGTACACGAGTATCCAGTGAAGGTTCGACGATCGCTCGGCGAGGGTGCACCCGCGCGCCGCCGTGTCGCCCGCGGCGATGCGCTCGAGCATGTCGTCGGTATCCATGACGGGCTTCCCGTCGAGGAAACGATGGAGCTGCTGGTGCGCGATGAGGTCGCCGTACCTGCGGAGCGGGCTCGTAACCTGGCTATACATACCGATGCCAAGTCCCGCGTGGTCGGCCGGAACCGTCCCGACCTTTCTGCCCCGCATCGAGCGGCGCTTTCGCCATTCGCCCGCGATGCCCTCGGGCATGTCGCTCGGGAACTCGGGCTCTTCCTGGCTCACGTATTGGAACGGTATCTCGTTCTTGAACGCGAAACGGGCCGCGGCCTCGCCCGCGAGGAGCATCATCTCGCGGACCATGTCCGCGGCGGGCTCGTCCTCGACACGCTCGATCGAGACGGAAGCGCCCGGGGTCGAGGCGTCAACCGAGATATGCACCTCGGGGAGGTCGATGAACACGGCCCCCGCGGCGCGGCGGCGCGCGATGTTTCGCTCGGCGATCGCGAAAAGCGGCGCGAAGGAAGGCTCCGCGCGGCGCGCGCTCGCCTCGGCGTAGGTGAGGCGGGTGACGCGAATCCGCGTGCGGCGGATATCGACCGAGTCGATGGCTCCCGTTTCGGTAAAGGTAATCCCGAAGGAAAGCGCGCGCGAGGTTTCGGTAAGCCCGAGCGCGTAGAACGAAAGCGAGTTTTCCGCGAGCATGCGCGCGGCGCCTTCCGGTATGTAGAGGGTCGAGCCGCGCGCGCGCGCGTCGAGGTCGGCGCTCGAGTCTGGGGTCACGGTGCTCGCCGGGTCGGCGACGTGGACCCAAAGGATTTTTCCGTCGAACGAGACCGCGTCGTCGGGATCGGTGCTCCACGCGTTGTCGATCGCGTAGGACTCAAGCCCGGTGAGGTCGAGACGTTCGTCGGTGTCGTTCGGCTCGTCTACGGGAACCGACGAGGAGGCGAGGCTCTTTCCGTATCGTGCGGGCCAGGGGTTCTTCTCGAGCGGCCAGAAACCGGTGGCGAGGAGCACGCGGTGCGCGTTCTCCTTCGTTTCGCCCAAACCTGCCTCTTTGAGCGTGCGGGATTTTTCCGTCTTGCCGAGCGCGAGCGCCTCGACGTCCTGGAGGAACTTTCCGTCCTCGGGTAAGCGAACCCCGCCCTCGGCGGCGTCAGGCGCGGTGCCGCCCTTCGCCGCGGTAAGCGTCTTTTTGAGGCGGGCCGCGAATGCCTCGCGCTCGGCGCCTTCCTCGCGCTTGGCGGCGTTCTTTTTAATGATGGCGGCTGCCTCTTCCGCCGTGCGCACGGCGACTGGCGACGTCGGCGTCGTGGCCGAGAAGTAGGGGGACTCGGCGATCGCCTTCCATGCGGCGAAGGCCGCTTCGGCGGGATAGCCCCCCCAGACGAGTTCCGCGATCTCGGCGAACGAGGGCGTTTCCCCGGCAAAAAACTCCGCGGCTTCCGCGAGGTCTCCGGGAGGCAGCGTCGCCTGGGCGACGCCTTTGAGCGCGCGGACTGGGCCCGCGTGGAGGAATTCCACGTCCTTTTCGCGAACCTTTTTCGTACCGTCGGCGAGTTCAATCTCGATCTTGTCGGTATCGACCTTGGCGATAATGGCAGGCTGCGTTTTATAGAGAACGAGCGAAAATTCCTTCAGTTTCATAGGATAGACTTTATCATTTTGCCCTGAATCGGAACAAGGGCTATTGTGCGTTTTGAGCGTATTTGGTATATTTATGCATCTTCAAGTTCCGTTTGGAATAATTATTAATCGGAGACGCATCATGATCGTAATGAAGTTTGGCGGTTCATCGGTGGCGAACGCGGATCGTATCCGGCATGTCGCCCAAATCATCAAGGGGTTTGCCGATCGGAGACCCGTCGTCGTTCTTTCCGCGATGGGCGACACGACAGACGATCTTCTCGCCGCCGCCGACGCGGCGCTGACCGGGGTCATTACCCTCGACGCCGTGGAAAAACTTCATAAAACGACCGCGCAGGAATTGGGAATCCCCGTAACCGAGGTCGACATCCTCCTCGCGGACTTACGGACGCTCCTGACCGGAATCTCGATGCTCCGCGAGGTCACGCCCCGCTCCCGCGATTACCTCGTTACCTTCGGCGAGCGCCTCTCGGTACGCATCATGGCGGCCTATCTCAACTCGATCAACATCCGCGCGGAGTTCAAGGACGCGTGGGACGTCGGCTTCATCTCGGACTCGAACTACACGAACGCAGAGCTTCTCCCCGAGACCTGGGAGAATATCCGCAAGGCCCTCGGCCCCTACGCCGCGGGCAAGAAAGGCGACGGCATGGCGATCCCGATCGTCACCGGTTTCATCGCGAAGGACGAGAAGGGTTTCATCACGACCCTCGGCCGCGGGGGAAGCGATCTCACCGCGACGATCATCGGCTCCGCGCTCCGCGTCGAGGAAGTCCAGACCTGGAAGGACGTCGACGGTATCCTCACGACCGACCCGCGCGTCGTCAAGGAGGCGCGCACCGTGCCGGTGGCGACCTACGACGAGGTCGCCGAGCTCGCCTATTTCGGCGCGCAGGTTTTGCACCCTCGCTCGATGCAGCCGTGCCTCCAGACGGGAACCCCGGTGCGCGTCAAGAACTCGTACAACATCGACGCCCCCGGCTCGATCATCGTGACCTGCCACGAGACGACCCCGCCTCCCGTGCGCGCGATCACCTCGAAGAAGAACGTGACCCTCATCGATATCGTGTC
>Ga0116170_10001022_pt1 | contig 29066 bp, 27 predicted proteins | sample AD_JPNHW1_MetaG_FD_89797 | JGI IMG/M metagenome (GOLD analysis project Ga0116170, IMG submission 89797) | Active sludge microbial communities of municipal wastewater-treating anaerobic digesters from Japan - AD_JPNHW1_MetaG | ecosystem: Engineered > Bioreactor > Anaerobic > Digestate | place... | reverse complement strand
GGAACCGTCTCCATTCGGGAAACTTATCACAAAATTGCCGATGAATTCAGCGAAAGCCATACACTGGTAAACGAGCTTTACTGGCGCGACTTTTTTACCCATATTGCCTTTCATTTTCCGCATGTTTTCGGACATGCTTTTTACCCGAAATTCGATGGGATTGAATGGGAAAACGATCATGAAAAGTTTGATCGCTGGTGCAACGGGCAAACCGGTTTTCCCATTGTCGATGCTGGGATGCGCGAACTCACCACGACCGGTTACATGCACAACCGGGTGCGAATGATTGTGGCTTCGTTCCTCACCAAAGATTTGCACGTTGACTGGCGTTGGGGCGAACGTTTTTTTGCCAATCATCTGGCCGACTACGACCCGGCTGTGAACAATGGCAACTGGCAGTGGTCGGCATCGACCGGCTGCGATGCACAGCCCTGGTTCCGTATTTTCAACCCCTGGAGCCAGCAGCAAAAGTTCGATCCGGAGTGCGTTTATGTCAAACGCTGGGTTCCTGAATTGAGCACATTACCGGCAAAAGAGATTCATTCGATCCCTCTGTCCGAATTAAGAATTCCGAATTATCCCTCGCCTGTGGTAGAACATAACAAGGCGGTAGAATTTACAAAATCGATGTTTAGCAAAATAAAGGCGAACGATAAATCCTGAAAATGCTAAATTTGCTGAAACAAAATGGAAAAAATATGACAGCTCCTTATAAACGTGTCCTTCTAAAACTTTCGGGCGAATCGCTGATGGGCAAAGTTGGTTACGGGATTGATCCGGAAAGGCTTGGTTCGTATGCCCATCAAATAAAAGAGATTGTAGGATTGGGTGTTGAAGTGGCTATTGTGATCGGCGGAGGTAATATTTTCCGCGGGCTCAGTGGCGCAGCCAAAGGTTTTGACCGGGTGAAAGGCGATCAGATGGGCATGCTGGCCACGGTCATCAACAGTCTGGCGTTGCAGTCGGAGCTTGAAAAGATCGGGGTAACTACCCATACTTTTTCGGCTATCCGGATGGAACCCATTGGTGAATATTATTCCAAAGACAAAGCGATTGCCGCCTTGAAAAAGGGCGAGGTGGCCATTATTTCGGCTGGAACCGGAAATCCGTTTTTTACCACCGACACCGCTTCGGCGCTGCGTGCCGTAGAGGTTGGTGCCGATGTGATGTTAAAGGGTACCCGGGTAGATGGCATCTACACCGCCGATCCGGAAAAAGATCCAAATGCTACAAAGTTCGACAAAATCACCTACGATAAAATTTATAACATGGGGCTGAAGATTATGGATCTGACGGCTACCACCCTTTGTAAGGAAAACAACATGTCAATTGTGGTTTTTGATATGGATACCGAGGGGAACCTAAAAAAGCTGCTTACCGGAGAGAAAATCGGGACGCTGGTTTATCAATAGAAAAATAAATTTGAAATGAAAAAACATGTAATTGCATTGGCTTTGGCAATGGGTTTTGGTTTTTCAGCCAGTGCGCAGATAAACTCTCACGCCATCGGCTTGCGTTTAGGGGGTGGAAGCTTAGGAAATGCAGAAATCTCTTATCAGCACAAACTCAGTAACGAGAACCGGCTCGAATTTGATTTGGGCTGGGGTGGTAACAGTAACTGGAACCGGATGAACATTGTAGGCCTTTATCACTGGCTTTGGAATATCGATGGCGGATTGAACTGGTATGTGGGACCGGGCGGTGCGCTGGGCTTTTATTCATACCACAACGATCCGGGTTATATTAATGTGGCTATTGGTGGCCAAATTGGGTTGGAATATGATTTCAACAAAAAGGGCGCTCCAATTTTGCTTAGCCTTGATGCCCGCCCCATGTGGGATTTTCTTGGCGATAATGCCGGTTTGGGTTGGGGTGCAGCCCTTGGAATCAGGTACACCTTCAAATAAATTTAGTGCCTAAAGTTTAGGGTTTATAAAGTGCCTAAAATTAACCGACAAGTATTAATTGGAAAATTCATCTTTATGAACTTCTGAAAAAGTAAGTGACAAATGGTATCCTTTTATAAATCTTACCCGTTTTGTTCTTCAAGGCGGGTATTTTTTTGCTGCTTAATCTCGAGATCAATGGCTACAATGATGGCTGTAAATCCCCAGAAAGGTACCGATGCTTTATCGGTATCGAGAAAGTTGTTCAGTACCCCATGGGCATAGTAGGTTATTAAACCCAATATGGCACAAATAATCAGTGTTTTCAATCTTTTGTCATCGGTTTTTGAATAGGCCCTGATCCCGATGGTTAAAACGACAATAATCAGGGCAACAAAACTTAATGAGCCCAAAACTCCCGATTCAGCCAGAGCGCCGAGGTATTCGCTGTGGGCATTGCCTCCGTTCCCCGAATTGGTACTGATAATTGTTCGTTGCGAAGTAACCTGATAAGGGGCATATTTCATCGCATACGTTCCGGGGCCCCATCCAAGGAAAGGCTTTTCACTGAACATTTTCAACGCACAGTTCCATCGGTTAATTCTTTCCAGATTGGAAGCATCGGTTGAGATGTTGGTCATCGAGGTGAAATGGTCGAGCAGGTTTGCTGAAGAATCCTGCGAGTTTTGTTCCAGTTTTTGAAGTATTTGATCCTGAAAAGCAACGACAATGATGAAAAGGCTGAGGATGGTAATGGCGATGGTCTTGAATTTAATTTTCAGTCTCATAATGCCCCAGATGCCTAATGCCAGAAACAGACCCAGCCAGGCAGCCCGTGCATACGAAAGCACTTCGGCCAGAAGGAATATAGCAGTAACAGCCCAAATCCATATCCGGTATTTTTTGTTGGATATGCCAGAGAGCGAAAATCCCACCAAAAAAGGAACATACATGGCCAAAACCGCACCATACGAGGTGTGGTCGTTGAAGAAAGGGGTCATTACCCAGTGTGCAGCCTGGTCGTTGTATAAACCATAGCTCAGGTGACGGCCAATGGTATAAAAAATAACAGGAAGAAAGGCAATGACGAATATCCAGACAAATTTTTCAATATTGGCAGATTTCTTGAACAAGTAGGTGAGAATGAAGAAAAAGGCCACAATAAACCAGATTCGGCTCAGAAGGTATTTGAACGAAACCAGTGGGATACAGCTTGAAAAAGAGGTGATCAGCATCCATGCCAGATAGAAGTAAATGGCAATGGAGACGGGATGCCTCGTAATGTTCCGGTCGATTTTCTTCCCAAGAAGCAGTGATAGAAGGAAAACGATTAAAATTCCAAAAAGAAAAGGTTCGGATGGAAGGCTCATGTCGAACGGAAGTCCCGGGATCAGATCTTTGAGGGGGATCGAAAGAGGAACAAAGAAGATGGTTAGCCAAATGATCTTGTCATACGAGTAGATGGCGGTAAGAATGACCGCGAACGCCACAGGAACGACAATGCCCAGTAGGGTATCTTTCTTTAAAACCAGGTAAGCGTTGAGTAAAATGAACGCAAACGAAACGGCATAAAAAAGGATATACTTTAACCAACGATCAGGAATGATGTTGTTATTTTGCGGCAATTCTTTCACGATAGAAGTCGATCATCAATACGGTGATTACAGAAGCGGCAAGAGCAGCAATTGTTGAAAGCATTACAATCAACCAGCGTACCGGGTAAGACTTTTTATCGGCAGGAAAGGGCCTTTCAACCACAATGGAATAGGTGATTTTTTTCATTCCCTGGCTAATCCCGAAATCATACTGAATTTTGAGCGAGTCAGCTACGCGCTGAAAAGAATGGAGCTGCGAACTTAACCGTTTAAATTCGATTCCGTTTTCTTTTAAGTTATCCAATAACTCTTTGGAAGGTTTGGTGTCTCCTTTGAGAGCCGCTGCGTTCATCAGTCCCTCGGTTGCCGCTTTCACTTGGGTGTCGTAATCGAGAATCCCATATTTCTTGCTCAAATCCGACAATACCGCTTGTACCGAGTCGATCTCCCTGTTTTTATTCTGCAGATCTTTTTTGGCGATTTCAGCCACTTCCAGGTACTTTATAGCGAACTGGCGCTGCAAGAGCTGGTCGAAATAGAGGATTAAGGAGTCTACCATATCCGAGGCGCGTTGAGGACTCTCATCCAGCACTTTGATCTCGATGGTTTCAAATTCGGTCTTCTTAAAGCTGACATTCTTGTCAAATTCAGCCAACATGTAAGTTTTGTAAAGGGGATCACTTTTACTGATCATATAGACTTTGTCGAGATGGAAAGCATCGATTAGCCTGAATTTATTATCGACCGAGCGGATATCTTCCAGCATTTGTTCACTTTCCGATTCTTCGCTATAGGTCATGGTATTGACCGGATAAACCTTGCCAGTTGATTTGAACTTTGGCTTAATAATGAACGGTGAGGTTATAATCACAGATAGAAGAATGGCGGCAAATACCACAATGGTGATATGGATTTTCCACTTCCAGAGGGACCTAAATATTTTCTCGTTGTTAAAAAAATTCTCCATAAGATAAGTTATTCGTTAGTCTACCGTTGTAACGAAGGATTTTTAATAATATTATTCAACTGGATTTTTTTTCTATTCCGCGATGAGCAGGTAATAGTTCTTTTTCCCTTTTTGAGCCAGTAAATATTTGCCCGCGATCAGGTCGTTTGTCGAAACGATTAGGTCGGGGTTTGAAGCTTTCTCCTTATTCAGGTTTAATCCGTTGGCCTGAATGGTTCTGCGGAGTTCACCTTTCGAAGGGAAGACCGGTGCTTTATCGGCCAGCAGTTCAATGATGTTGATTCCTTCCGAAAGCTCCGACCGGGAGATTTTGTATTGTGGAACCCCTTCAAATACCGCGAGGAATGTTTTTTCGTCGAGGTGTTTAAGCTGCTCGGCGGTTCCTTTTCCAAACAAAATCTGTGAAGCTTCGATCGCTGCATCCAAATCGGCTTTCGAGTGTACCAAGGTGGTTACCTCTTCGGCCAGTTTTTTCTGGAGGATCCGCAGGTGAGGATCTTCATTGTGTTGTTTGGTCAACGCTTCAACTTCTTCTTTTGGGAGGAGCGTAAATATTTTAATGTATTTTTCAGCATCGGCATCCGATGTGTTTAACCAGAATTGGTAAAAAGCATAAGGCGATGTTCTTTCCGGGTCGAGCCAGACATTTCCCGATTCTGTTTTCCCAAATTTTCCACCGTCGGCTTTAGTTATCAGCGGACAGGTTAAGGCATAAGCTTCACCCCCCGAAATTCTTCGGATAAGCTCTGTCCCGGTCGTAATGTTGCCCCACTGATCGGATCCGCCCATTTGTAATTTACAATTGAGCGTTTGGTTTAAATGCAGAAAGTCGGTTCCCTGCACCAATTGATAAGTAAACTCGGTAAATGAAAGACCAGATGTTCCTTCTCCCGCAAGACGTTTCTTTACGGAATCTTTTGACATCATATAGTTTACGGTAATATGCTTTCCAATATCGCGGATGAACCCCAGGAATGAAAACTCTTTCATCCAGTCGTAGTTGTTCACCATTAAGGCTTGGTTTGGAGCACCTGAAGAGAAGTCCAGAAAACGGCTCAGTTGTTTTTTCAGACATTCCTGATTATGACGGAGTGTGCTTTCATCCAGTAGATTCCTCTCCTGCGATTTACCTGAAGGGTCGCCAATCATGCCGGTGGCTCCTCCAACCAATACAACGGGGCGGTGGCCACAAACCTGCAGGTGTTTGAGCATCATAACAGAAACCAAGTGCCCGATGTGTAATGAATCAGCAGTAGGGTCAATGCCCACATAGGCAGTTGTCATCTCTTTGTTGAGTTGCTCATCGGTGCCGGGCATCATGTCGTGGATCATGCCCCTCCATCTCAATTCGTCAATAAAATTCATCTTCTTAAGTTTATCGAACGTACTCGCAATAAAAAATTATCTGTTGAAAACTGTTTTTCAACGGGCGACAAAAATACAAAAATATAGTTACCATTTGAAACAGATTATGGTGTATCAAAAAAACAAAGGAAATACTCAAACTCCCGAATTGGTATCTTTCAGGGTTAATGTAGTAACAAAATGCGATTTACCGGTTTATTCCTCTTCGGCCTTTTCCTTTTTGTCTAACCCTTCGACGACGATAACAATCTCGCCTTTTACCGTTTTGGCGTTGAAGTGATCGAGAATCTCCTGAAGGGTGCCATGGGCATTTTCTTCATGGATCTTGGATAATTCGCGGCACACACACACGTTGCGGTTCGGACCAAAAAATTCGATGAATTGTTCCAGCGTTTTGCATAACCGATAAGGCGATTCGTAGAAAACCATCGTCCGGTGTTCTTCGGCAAGTTCTTTCAACCGGGTTTGTCGCCCTTTTTTTATTGGAAGGAATCCTTCAAAGCAGAACCGGTCGCATGGTAACCCCGAGTTGACCAGCGCAGGAACAAATGCTGTTGCGCCGGGTAATGTTTCTACTTCAACTCCTTTTTCAACGCAGGTTCGGGCAAGCAGGAAGCCGGGATCTGAAATGCCGGGGGTCCCGGCGTCGGAAATCAGCGCAATGTTTTCGCCCCCGAGGATTCGTTCTGCAATTTGTCCGGCTGTTTTGTGCTCATTAAATTTATGGTGTGACTGAAGATGGGTTGAAATCTCAAAATGCCGCAACAATACCGACGAAGTGCGGGTGTCTTCGGCCAGGATGGTATCAACCTCTTTCAAAATCCGGATTGCCCTGATTGTCATATCTTCGAGGTTCCCAATCGGGGTTGGAACAATATACAATTTACCCATACTGGTTATTTTTGAAACCGGCGTTTCAGCAAGTCCATAAATTTGAGACTGGCATCATTTTTTGTCCACTTGAAATTTTTCTCAAGAAAATCAATCGCTTCGATGAATGTGTTTAAACTGTCGAGATGGTTTACCGTATCCTCAAATTTTTGGGCGTCGTTGGCAAAAAGTTCCTTTGAAAACATGAATTTATCGTTTATCCCAATGGCATTCATGATGTTGTCGACTGGCTTGCCTTTGGTTTTTATTTCGGGATTGGTTGTTGCGGCAAGTTTTTCGTAAATCGATGGTTCGGCGACAGGCTGCTCTTCCTGTTTTTGGATCTCGGGTTCTTCTTCCATCGTGATTTCTTCCGTTTCATCAAGAGCCGGAGCTTGTTTGGTGTTTGAGCCTGCTTCGAAAGCTGCTGCTTCGGTTGTCTCAACTGTTGCTTCGGTTGGAATCAATAAATCGGAAGGTTGTTCGATTTCGCTTTCCACTTCTGCGGGCGTATTTTCTTCCACTTCTTCCGAAGCGGTTTCGGATGAAACTTCATTTTCCGGTTCCGGAATTGGTTCCTCAGCAACAATTGCCTCTTCTTTCGGTTTGCTTTCAGCGGCAACATTCTCAAGGATTGTTTCTTCCACGGCGACTGTTTCGTCAGTGGTTTCTTCCCGGATGTTTTCTCCTTCGGAAATTTCGATGGGTTCTTCGGTAATCTTTTCAGTAATTTCTTCCGAAGTATCTTGTTCCGAAACGGTTTTCCCGGCAGCTGAACCAATTTCATCAGCAGGAGCTGAAAACTCTTCGGCAACAGGTGTTTCGACTTCGGAAAGCTCTTCCGATGAAATTTCTTCAACAGGTATTTCTTCTTCGTCTGCTGTATTGTTTTCAGGTGAAATGAAGGGTTGTTCTTCGATTAATATTTCTTCTTTCTCAACGGGGATGGGATTATTGGCCGACAGGAACATCAATTCCTGATAAAAAGCTTTTGCTTTTGTTGCCGTGATTTCGATCAGAAGCGGATCGATTTTTTCAGGCAGAGAAAGAGATTCGACTAAAAATTTTATCTCTTCGAGGTCTTTTACAACCATTTCCAGAATAATTTTATTGTCCATATTCATTTATACATCATTTATTTACCCGCAAACTAAAAAATTTCATGAAATGTAGTATCTTCAAAAATTGAAAATTAACGTTTCCAAAAATGCAAAACGTTGCAATTCTCAACAAGTTGTAAAATTACTTTTTTGTTTTATAGATAGAGGATGTTTCTTGAAAAAGATTTAAGCGGGACCCGGCAGCGAGGTTGGATTGAAGTAATCTGCGGGTCGATGTTTTCGGGGAAAACCGAAGAATTGATCCGGCGTTTGAACCGGGCCCGGATTGCCCGTCAACGGGTCGAGATTTTTAAACCGGTAACCGATGTCCGTTATTCGGTTGAAGATGTTGTTTCTCACGACGAAAATGCCATCCGTTCGACGCCTGTCGATACGGCGTCAAATATTTTACTGCTTACCGGCGATGTGGATGTAATTGGGATCGATGAAGCCCAGTTCTTTGATAGTGCATTGGTCGAAGTTTGTGAAAAACTGGCTAATATGGGTATTCGGGTCATTGTTGCCGGGTTGGATATGGATTATTCGGGAAAACCTTTTGGCCCGATTCCCAAATTGATGGCCGTGGCCGAATTTGTTACAAAAGTTCATGCAATTTGCATGAAATGTGGTAGCTTAGCCCAGTTTTCACACCGGCTATCTTCGAATGAAAGCCTGGTGTTGTTGGGTGAAAAGAACGAATATGAGCCTTTGTGCAGGGAATGCTATAATAAAATCAAAAAATGATTCAAATGAATGAACTGACCAACTTTATTATTGCGGATGAAATAGGAGCCCCGATTTTACAAAAGGGTGAAGTTACACGAATTATCTACCTGTCAACTGATTCCCGCACGATTGTCTCCGGTCCTTCTACTTTGTTTTTTGCGTTAAAAACAAACCGGAGTGATGGACATCAGTTTATCCGCCATGCGTACGATAAAGGGGTCAGAAATTTTGTGATTTCGGTACCGGGTTTTTCGGTTCATAAATTTCCGGAAGCGACTTTTATATTGGTACCCGACACGTTGGAGGCTCTCCAGAATATTGCCATTTTGAAACGCAAACGTTTTAAAGGTAAAGTGATAGCTGTTACGGGTAGTAATGGAAAAACCATTGTAAAAGAATGGCTTAGTGAATTGCTGGCCGATGAATATACCGTTGTGCGAAGCCCCAAGAGTTACAATTCCCAGGTTGGAGTCCCGCTTTCGGTGTGGCTGCTCGACGACGATGCCGACATTGCCATTATTGAAGCCGGCATTTCCGAACCGGGTGAAATGGAAAAACTGCAGCGGATCATACAACCCGATATTGGGATTTTTACCAACATTGGCGAAGCTCACCAGTCGAACTTTGACTCTCTGGAGCAGAAGATTGACGAAAAACTCAAATTGTTTAGAGGTACCGATGTTATCATTTACCATAAGGATTATCAGGGAATAACCGATGCCATTGAAACGTTGTCGGAGCATCAGTCGTTATGTCCAATCACCTGGTCGATGATGGACGAGACCGCCGATTTGTTTGTCTATTTTGTACAGAAGGTACCCGAAGGATGCGGGATTATTGCTCAATCGGGGGAAAAACAATATGCTATTTCCATACCTTTTTCCGACGATGCTTCGGTCGAGAATGCCTGTACCTGTTTGGTGGCGCTGATCGCTATCGGTAAAGATCAGGATCATGTGCTAAACCGCTTCAGCACCCTTCAGCCGGTTGCCATGCGCCTTGAAATTAAGCAGGGAAAAAACGAATGTATTGTTATCAACGATTCGTATAATTCCGATTTAAATTCGCTTACCATTGCTCTCGACACGCTCGATCAGCAGGCGAGCCAGGGATTTCTGGAAAAAACACTAATTCTTTCCGATATTTTTTATTCACCCAAGCCCGATGAGGTTCTTTATGCCGAAGTGGCTGAGCTGATCCGGTTGCGGATGATGGACCGGTTCATCGGGATTGGCCCCAATATTTCGAAACAAGCTCATTTGTTTGGGGAGAATGCCACTTTTTATGAATCAACCTTGAAGTTCCTCAACGATCTTCCGTTGTTGGAATTTAAACAGGAAGCCATTTTGCTGAAAGGTTCCCGCGAATTTCAGTTCGATCTGATAGCGACCGTGCTTCAATACAAAGCACATGAAACCGTGATGGAGATCGATTTGTCGGCGTTGGTACACAACTTTAATTATTTCAAAGGGAAACTATTCCCCGATGTGAAAATTATGGTGATGGTGAAGGCTTTTTCTTATGGAAGTGGTACGGCTGAGATTGCCCGTGTACTTGAATTTCATCATGCCGACTATCTGGCAGTTGCCATTGCCGACGAGGGTGTAGCCCTTCGGAAAGCCGGGATTAAGATGCCCATTGTGGTTATGAACCCCGAAGAACACAGTTTCGATTTGATGCTCGAACATCAGCTGGAGCCGGTTATTTATTCGCTTCGGTTGCTCGATCAGTTTATCCCGGCAGCGCACCGTAGTGCGGTGAGCTATTTCCCGGTACACATTAAACTCGATACCGGGATGAAACGGTTGGGCTTTGATTCCGAAAACGAACTGAAAATTGCGCTGTCAAAAATCAATAAGGGGAACGAACTTTTTGTAAGCTCTGTTTTTTCTCATCTTGCTGCAAGCGATGAACCGGAAGAAGATCCGTTTACCCTTTCGCAGATCCAGCGATTTGATGAATTATCCCAAATCGTACAGGATCATAGCGACCATCTGGTTATCCGTCATATTTTAAATTCAGCCGGAATCGAACGGTTTCCGCTTAACCAGTATGAGATGGTTCGTTTGGGAATTGGTCTCTATGGGGTGAGTGCCACCGACCAGAAAGCATTGCAGAATGTAAGTACGCTGAAGACAACCATTTCGCAAATACGGACGGTGAAGAAAGGTGAAACCGTTGGCTATGGACGGAAAGGCGTTGCGACCCACGAGCTTCAGACCGCTACACTTCCCATTGGTTATGCCGATGGCTTTAACCGCCATTTGGGCAATGGAGTTGGCAAAGTTTGGATCAATGGACATATTGTCCCGGTGATCGGGAATATTTGCATGGACATGTGCATGGTCGATATTACGGGAATAGAAGCCAAAGAAGGTGACCGGGTTATTGTTTTCGGCAAGGAACTTCCTGTTACGGAAATGGCCGATGCGCTGGGAACTATTCCTTACGAAGTGTTTACTTCGGTGTCCCAGCGGGTAAAAAGGGTTTATTTCCAGGAATAGGGGACATTGATCATTTTTACAGGGTTTTTCTATGCTCTGTTGTCTTATTGCAAAACATGTAAACAATAAGCAATGAGAACAATTTATTATCTTCTGTTGGCAGCCTTCCTTGTAGGCGGTTATTCTGTTTATGCACAGGAAAATAAGATCAATCTTCCCATGATTGACCAACCGGTTTCGAATTTTACACTTACCGATCAAAACGGGAAGCAGGTATCCCTTTCAGATTATAAAGGGAAAAATGTCATGCTGATTTTTTCGAGGGGAATGGTAAAGGAAGACTACTGGTGCCAGATCTGCCACTATCAGTATGCCGATATTGCCGATATCGAAAAGAAAGAATCGGTTAGGGAGAAATACAACCTGGAAGTTTTATTCATCTTGCCCTATTCCGCCGATACGATTAAGAATTGGATCGCCATGTTTCCAACGCAGATGGAAGTCATCAAAAACTGGAAGTATCCGAAGGATACGGTCAATGTTTCGGAAGGTACGATGAACTGGGCTAAAACTACCCGGAAACTTCTCCCGAAAGATTTTTCGTTCGACCCAAATCATATTGAAACTCCATTTCCCATACTTGCCGATGCAAACCGATTGGTATCAAATGGCTTCAAACTATACAAGAATGAGCCCAAGGCTCCGCAAAACACGCCGGCTATCTACATGATCGATAAAGAGGGCAAGCTGAGGTTTAAATACATTTGTCAGGACACCACCGACCGACCGTCGTTTCACTATTTGTTCCAACTGATTGAAAAAATGGTGTTGTGAGGTTTTTTGTATAAATAGCTGATATTTTGTCGATTCTCCGAAAGTTGCCTTTTTTTACGACCAAGAGAAACTGAAGCCTGTTAACCGATTTTTATTCTTTATCAAATCCTGATTAAGAATGAATTATTTTTTTGTTACCTGTTGCAATTCAAGAAAAAAGAAAATACTTTTGCAGACCCGATTATCCAACGGTCTTGTGGTGTGGTAATTTGTTGGATTCACAGGCTCCTGCGGGCAGGTGATACAGTCCTAGCGCAACAATATTACAGGCGACACGCCAGTTTAAAGCAAGTCAAAGTAATTAATTGGTATTAATAAATAATCTTGTATTTAAGTGGATACATTAAGTTATAAAACCGTTTCAGCAAATAAAGCCACTGTAAACAAAGAGTGGGTTCTTGTTGATGCCGAAGGCCAGGTTTTGGGCCGTTTGGCAAGTAAGGTTGCAAAAATTCTCAGGGGGAAAAACAAACCAAGTTTTACTCCCCATGTAGATTGTGGCGACAATGTCATTATAATCAATGCCGAAAAAGTGGTGTTGACCGGTAAGAAACTGACCGACAAAGAATATGTCCGTCATTCAGGACATCCGGGAGGGCAAACCATTCAAACGGCCGATGAGATTTTGAGAAAGTATCCTGAACGTTTGGTTGAAAAAGCTGTAAGAGGCATGTTACCAAAAAACCGTTTGGGCGACGAACTTTTCAGAAATCTGAAGGTTGTTGTTGGTACCGAACACAAGCATGAAGCACAGAAACCCAGAGTTATTGACTTAAACAGCATTAAATAATGGAAGTAGTAAACGCATTAGGAAGAAGGAAAGCTGCTGTTGCCCGCGTATATTTCAAAGAAGGTAAAGGCAACATCACCATTAACGATCGTGAATTCAAGAATTACTTTCCTCAGGAAACACTTCAATATGTAGTGCTTCAACCACTCAATCTGCTTCATGTTGCCGAACAATACGACATCACGGTTAACCTCGTTGGTGGAGGTTTCAACGGACAAGCAGAAGCTGTTCGCCTTGCTTTTTCAAGGGCCTTGGTGAAAATCGATGCGGAAAACAAACCCGAATTGAAGAAAGCCGGGTTTATGACTCGTGACCCACGTGAAGTGGAACGTAAAAAACCGGGACAACCAAAAGCACGCAAACGCTTCCAGTTCTCGAAACGTTAATATTTTTAATTATAAATTGTATAATCAGGTTTTGTTTAGTATCTAAATTCACGAGACTTCCGGTCCCGGTTATGATCGGGTTTCGGGACTACCCGTGAATTGGTAAAACAGAATGTAAACAAGTATTTTTATGCCTAAAGCTCAATTCGAAGATTTATTGAAGGCAGGTTGTCATTTCGGACACCTCAAAAGAAAATGGAACCCTCACATGGCTCCATACATTTTCATGGAGAAAAACGGGATCCACCTCATCGATTTACAGAAAACCGCTGTAAAAATGGATGAATCATCCGCTGCAATCAAACAAATTGCCAAATCAGGCCGCAAAATTTTGTTTGTTGCTACCAAAAAACAAGCAAAACAAATTGTTAGCGATTTGGTCGGTGGTGTTGGTATGCCTTATGTTACAGAACGTTGGCCAGGTGGTATGTTAACCAACTTCCCTACTATTCGTAAAGCCGTGAAAAAAATGGCAACCATCGACAAAATGACCAAAGATGGTAGCTGGGACAATTTGTCAAAACGTGAAAAACTTCAGATATCACGTCAACGTGCAAAACTCGAAAAAGTGCTGGGTTCAATTGCTGACCTCACACGTCTTCCTGCTGCACTTTTCGTAGTCGACGTACTGAAAGAAAAAATCGCTGTTCGTGAAGCTCAACGGTTAGGTATCCCCGTATTTGCAATGGTTGATACCAACTCCGATCCGAACGGGCTCGATTTTATTATTCCTGCTAACGACGATGCATCGGAATCCATCAAATTGATTGTGGGTGAAATGTGCGATGCCATTGCCGAAGGGTTGGGAGAACGCAAATCAGAACGGGAGAAAGAAGTCACCGATAAGAAAGAAAGCAAGTCAAAGAAGAGCTCAGCTAAAATCGACGATTTCGACGAAGAAGAGGACGAACTCGACGATGTAGAAGAAGAGGACGATGTCGACAATGTTGATGAAGATTAATTTTTGAAAATTTTAAACATAAATTATGGCTGAAGTATCTGCTGCAGATGTAATGAAGTTGCGTAAAGCAACTGGCGCCGGAATGATGGACTGTAAAGTAGCCCTCGCCGAAGCCAACGGAGATTTCGCACGTGCAACCGAAATCATTCGTGAAAAAGGGAAAGCAATCGCTAATAAGCGTGCTGACCGTGAAGCTACTGAAGGTTGCGTTCTGGGTAAAGTTGCTGGTAAAAAAGCTGGTATTATTGTGCTGAACTGCGAAACCGACTTTGTGGCCAAAAATCAGGGATTTATCGACTTAACCAATAAAATGCTCGACGTTGCTCTGGCAAGTGACGCTAAAAATGTTGAAGAGGCAAAAGCTCTTTTAATGGATGGACGGACACTTGGAGATCATGTAATCGAACAAACCGGTGTTATCGGCGAGAAGATTATGCTTTCTTATTACGAAGCCATTGAAGCCGAATCGGTAATTGCTTACATTCACCCGGGAAATCAACTCGCAACGGTGGTTGGTTTCAATAAACCAACGGTGGATACACAGGTGGCAAAGGATGTAGCCATGCAGACCGCTGCTATGAGCCCTGTCGCTGTCGATAAGGACGATGTACCTGCTGAGGTTGTTGCCAAGGAATTGGAAATTGCGAAAGAAAAATTCCGCATGGAAGGTAAACCCGAAGATATGCTTGATAAAATTGCCATGGGCGCTTTATCAAAATTCTTCAAGGAGAGCACTTTGCTGAATCAGGCTTTCGTAAAAGATTCTAAAATGACTGTTCGGGAATATATTACTTCATCCGACAAAGGCTTGACAGTAACATCATTCCTTCGCTATGCATTAACTGACTAAAAATCGTTTTTCGATATGGAAACCGTCTTCCCCTCCGGGTAGGCGGTTTCTTTTTTATTACCTTCGTGCTGTTATCCTGATAACATGGAAAAAAACCGTTTTACCTTTTCAAAAGAAGAGAGGCTTTGTAGCAAAATTCTCATCGATCAGCTTTTTTCCGGAGGTGGTCGGTCGGTCTATTTTCCTCCGTTCAGGTTCCTTTTTATGCCGGTGGAACCATCGGGTGAGCCATACCCGGCGGAAGTGGTGTTTTCGGTGCCCAAAAGATGTTTTAAAAAGGCTGTCGACCGTAATCTGCTGCGGCGAAGGATGCGTGAATCCTATCGTCTGAATAAGCTGTCCTTTTATGAATTACTGAACGACAATCATCAGTCGCTCGCCATCATGGTTATCTACCTTGATAAAGAAATTCTGGATTATTCGACGATTGAAGCGGGTATGAAAAAAGGCCTGAAGAAAATAACGGCGAAGCTGAAAGGGGAATCACCGAAAAATAAGTGACATTTACCGGGTTGGTTCGTTATAAAACGATCCGCAGAAACAAGGTCGGCGTAAAAGGTACCGCGTCGGAATAGACCGATATGGAACCAATTTCCTCTGAGATTTGAATCCGTTTAAGGTTTGCGTATTTTAAGTTTTGGGTATCGAACAGGTTCAGGATCGAGAAGCCTATTTCGGCCGTTTTTCCCCATGGGTTGAAGTGATAAGTGGTTGCTATGTCGAAACGGCTGTAGTGTACGTCTTCTTCCTCGTCAAAAACATCCTTCAGGATTTGCATTCCGGAACCATACACATAGTTGGCCGAGAAGTAGAATTTTCGGAAGTTGTAGAGGCCGGCAATTTTGAATTCATGCCGTTGATCATGGGGGGCCGGGGTGTATTCGGGTAGTGTTTTGCCGGGTAGCGCCAACCGTTCCATTACTTTGCCCAACGAATACGATGCCCATACCGCATGTTTCCCAATATCTTTTTTCAAAAACAGGTCGAAACCCAACGCCCGTGCATCACCCTTGTAGGTTCGGTACTCGTTCTGGTACCGCGAATCGGAGAGCGTGGTGGCGTAAATCCTGCGGGTAAGGTTCCGGGTCTTTTTGTAATAGCATTCGGCATTCATGGTAAAACCGTTTGAAAAGATGTTTACTCCGGCAGTGGTGTGTGAAGCTTTCAAAACCGGGATGTTATTGTTTGAAGTAACCCACAAGAAGGTGTAATTCTGATCTTTATCTACATTACCAATCTTATACATAAACTGGTTGTAAAGGCCCCATGAGACATTGGCTTTTATGATTTTGCTTATTTTGTAGGTGGCCGATAGCCTGGGCTCGGGAAAGAATTTTCGGACAGCGAGTTGGTAATTGAGCCGCATCCCGGCCCTTAGTTCCAGGTTCTGCATCGCCTGGATCTGGTCTTGCAGGTAGAAATAGGTTCTTGAGTTCTGGAATGTGCTGGTGGTGTCGATCAGTATGCTGTCGCGCAACCCCTGGATTGTGTTTACGACCGATGTTTTATTCATGCAGATTCCTGCGCCCCCTTCGACTTGGTGGTTGTTCGCAAGGATGAACGTATTGTCGTTTTTAAGGCTGTTTTCGAACGCTTCGTTTTCAAACGCAGCATTGAATCTTTGAGTAATATTGCCCGTACGGCGGTTCTCTGTTTCAAGTTCATCGGAGGTCGTTTTTATATACCGGGAGTGCGTGATCGAAAGCGTGGAGGTATTCCCGTTGATCCATTTTTTTCCATAGAAAAGAGAACCTCCACGTTGCCGGTTGATTTCGTTGTCATGGATGGTAACCTGGAAGATGGTATTCTGTTTTCCTTCGCTTTTGGAAGTTACTTTTCGGGTTATTTCGGCATCTGTGGCCAAATCGAATTTGTCTCTTCCCCCGTAGAGGCTTACGCTCAACAGATTGCCCTGGTTAAAATGGTACGTGTATTTCAGGTTTAGGTCCCGGAATGAATAGAGGTCGGGATAGGTGTTAAAATCGAACAGGTTTGAAATCGATTTCTTCTTTTTGGACGATGAACTGATGGGGGCAAAGATATTAAAATCGGTACTGTCGTAAAGGTTGTAATAGGTTTGGCGGTAAGCAACCAGAAGTGATGAGCATTTAAAAAGCGGGATCTCTGCCATCCCGTTAAGCGTTGTTTGGTTGGCATTAAAGGTAAATGTTGGTTTCTGGAGAGAGCCATTTTTGCCCGATATGTTAATTAACCCGCCAACCCGGTTGCCGTATTTTGCGTCGAAACCACCTTTGTATATTTCAATATCCTTCACGACCAACGGATTTACAGCGCTAATGTTGTCGTTGTAATTTTTTAATCCGAAGAGGGTAAAACCATCAAAAGTAATTTGGCTTTGACCTTCATAGCTACCCCATACCAACAGGTCGGTTGAAAGTTCACCGGAAGCCAGTATACCCGGCATTAACCGGATGAGGTTGAAAACAGAATTATCGCCTTGTCCGGGAATGAAGCGTGAAATTGTGTGGTTCAATTTTATTTTTCCCGGCCTTTCTCCTACCAGAGTGGCTTTTTCGATGGGGTTGCCCCGGACCGTGATTTCTTCGATTTTTTCGGACGAAGGAAATAACGTTAGCTGGTGTTTGGTGCCCGAGTGGAGGATGGTGTCGTAGACATAGTATCCCAGGTGCGAGACTTGCACATGAAATGAACTGTCGGACGATGCGGTATAGGCAAAATTGCCCATCATGTCGGTCACCAGGGACTTGTTGTTGATGGTGACACTCGAGAATGGCAACGGTTCCAGTGATTCCGCTTCCAGAATTTGTCCGGCAATTTTTGCGGCCATTTTTTTCTTTTCTGTTGGTGGTTCTTCTTTGACCTTTGCCTCTTTAAGGGGAACGATAATCATTACTTCGCCCGATTTTTTCAGTTCGAAGGGAAGACCTTTCAGCAGAAATTGAATGGCCTCTTCCTTTTTTTGAAAGGTTTTCGAAACGGTAATTTTGTATTTTGAAAGTTGGTTGTCGTTGTAGGAAAACTGGTAATTATATTGATCACGAAGGGAAACCAATATTTCGTTCAGGGGTTTATCTTTTGCGTCGATCCGGATGTTAACCGGCTGGGCAAAAGTTCCAATTGAAAAAATCAACAAGAAAAGGGTTGTTCGGATTTTTCTTGTCATTGTTCATCAGGGATTATGGTATACACGTTGTCCGATTGGTGAATGTACCTGAAACCAAGGGCAGGGCAAATATATCCGAGAACGTCTTCCACCTTCTGGTTTTTTGAAAAATTTCCCGAATAGAGGGTTTGGTTATCAATTTTTGATTCGATAGTAATCCCATATTGCCTTTCAATTTCAGAAAAAACCTCCCGCACCGGGACGGCGGTGAACCGGAACATGTTGTTTTTCCATGATATTTCAGGTAATGTCTCAATGTTTTCAACCCGTTTAATCTGTCCGTCAGCCGAAACACTGGCTTTGTCCTGTGGCTTCAGGATCACTTCGTTTTTAGAGCCGGATGTTACTTTAACCCTTCCGGTGATGCAGGTTACACGGTACACTTCGTCTCTTGAATAGATGTTGAAACTGGTACCCAGTACTTGTGTTTTCCCCAGCCGGGAAACCACGGTAAATTGTTTTCCTTTTTTGACTTCAAAAAAACCTTCTCCTTCAAATGTTATCTTCCGATCGAAACGCCACCAGTATGGGTGATAGCGGAGGGTTGAGCTTGCATTCAGTTCAACCGAAGAACCATCAGGAAGGATCATGGCAAGATGATTCGCAACGGTGGATGTAACCGTTTTCGAATAGAAGCGCAGAAAACTGGTCATTCCCAATAATAACACGATCGCTGCGGCCACAGCCCATTGGGCAACGCGAAAATTGTGCCGGATGGTTCCGACAGTTCTGTGGGCAATTAACGGTTCCAGGTCATTCCAAACATCAGAATTGTTTTTGTTCCAGTCGAAAGTGCCGCCCGAAAAGAATCGTTTACTTTGCGCCTCGACTGACGAAAGGTCCGTATGGTTGCTGTGGCTATTCATCGCTTTGTTTGATATTCGGTGTTGAAAAACTGGAACGAAGTCCGGCAAGGAAAAGGATTATTCCGGTGGTTTTGTCTTTTAAATGAGTTTTCAGGTGGGTTAAAGCCAGGTTCATCCTTTTTTCAACCGCTTTCACACTTAACCCTAGTTGATCGGCAATCTCGGCATATTTCAGGTTGTCGATACGGCTCATTAAAAAAACCACGCGCTGTTTTTCCGGCATCGTCTCTAAAGATTTTTCATAGGCAATTTTTAATTCGTTATAATTGAGTTGTTCTTCCGGTGACAAATCGTGTTCATCGGGTTTGTAGGTTTTAAAAAACCTGAAAGCAACCTTCTCTTTTCGGTATCGGGTAATAAACAGGTCGTTCCCGATTTTGAAAAGGAGGCTTTTTATCGTTTTATGGTCGATGCTGATCTGCTTTTCCCAAATCCGAAGGAACGTATCCTGTGCAATATCGGTTGCCAGATTTTCATCGCCCGACCGGTAGAAAATATATTTTCTGAGATCGGCGAAATAGATGTCGAACAGTTCTTTAAACTCCTCCCGTGTCAAAACCGAAATGTTAGATTTATTTTCAAAGATAATTTAATCCAAAAAATTACGACACGGTGTAGCGTAAAGCTTTTTCAGAAAATACTCAGTTGTTAAAAAGAACGTCGCAAAAGGGTGAAAGAGAGTTGCCCTGCGACAACCCTCTTTTATTTACTCCTTATTTTTTACCTTTTTTGTGTTGCCCTGAATTCGAGCTGTTGCTGTGTTTGGGCATCCCCGAATTCAATACAATGGTTGAATCTACTCCGGCTACGGTAATAGTTGCTTCATTGTCGCAATCGCCATTGCCATAATTGATTGAAGAAATTACTTCCGAATTCATTGTGATTTGGGTAATTCCCTGTACATAGTATTTGCAGGAGCCCAGCCGGATCAACGGTTCGATGATTGTTTTTGAATACGATTCACCCAGCGAGTTTGTTACGGAAACATCTCCGGTGATTTCAATTTTGTCATCTTCAGGATCCAGTTCGGTATCCAGTCCTTCGAGCCAGTTGTTTACTCTTTTACCAACACGGGTATAGAGGGTTCCATCGGGATAAAGGAATGTCAGTTCATCGGTTAATGAAATGGTTTTTGTTGAAGTATTATCTCCGTTAAAGAGTTCCGAAACCGAGCCATTGATTACCACGGAGTCGACCGAAAAATTGGTGTAGGTTATCGATCGGATCGTTCCGTCGGTGTTTTTAGGTCCCGAGATCACAATTTCAACTTTTCCGCTCAATACTCTACCATTTTTCAATACGGTTGAATCTCCATAATTCAGGGCGATTGTGATCGGGTATCCTGCTTCGGCCGTATCGATTACAACATCAGGGCAGTGGTTGATCTGATAGCGAAGCCCTCCTTTCGAGTGAACATATTTGTTGAATTTGCCATATCCGTTGGCAAGATATCTCAACATCTTTTCTGAGTTGGATAAAAGATCGGCTTCGTATTGCGACTCGCAGGCAATGCCTTCCACGTGGGTGTCGTTAACCGTAATCTCTGTCGATTTCAGACTGGATGTGACATTTGAACCCGATGATGTTTCATCTTTACTCTGACAAGCTGCCAACCCAATGACCAGAAAAAGGCTGGCAAAAAAAACTGTTGTCTTCATGATTTTTCTTTTTAGTTATACTTCATGTAATTTGACTCTAATCCGGTTTTCGATGCATGTACCCTACTTTTTTTTGAGAAAAAAGTGATTGAGTTTTTATTCGTCAGTGGAATAGGAATTTGCAATTTATAGGGAGGCGCGTTATTTGTGCGGTTTTTAATTTCGACAGGAGAAAGGCCTGATGAATAATTTTTATATTTGTGAACCATGAAAGACACCGCACTTACCTATTCTGCCCGGATTGTGCCGAAAATTTTCAATCCGTACCTGATTCCTACGTTGGGACTTCTGGCTATTATGAATTACATTCCCGGAGTCGAATTTTTTTCGGCTAAACTGAAGTTCCTGTTATTGGGCGTAGTTTTTGTTTCCACGTGTTTCATCCCGTTCGTATTTATTGCCCTGGGGCATTTGAATAAGATATGGGATAAAGAATCGGCCCGTGTTTTTGACCGGGTGATGCCCAATTTTTTTGCGGCACTCAGTTGTTTTCTTGGATCACAATTTCTAGGGAAGCTCCCGGTTCCCGGGATTTTCAGAATTTATTTGCTGGGCTTTTGTTTCCTCATGATTATTTCGACCTTGGTTACCATAAAATGGAAGCTTTCCGATTTTACCTTGTCATTGGGTGGGTTGTGGGGCGCTTTGCTCGCCCTGAATTTTAAATACGGAATGGATATTTTGTGGCTGATTATTATCGTGGTGTTAGTGACCGGGCTTGTTGCCTCCTCAAGCCTTTATACCGGGAAAGAATCTCCCCGTCAGGTGTACGGTGGGTTCCTGACAGGGACGATTGGTATCTTTTTGTTGATTTTTCTTCTTTGACCTTTTTATTCCACTTTGTCGATGAATTTATATCCGATTCCTTTCAGGGTTTTGATATGATCTTCGCCAATTTTTTCCCTTAATTTTCGGATATGGACATCGATGGTGCGGTCGCCAACAATGACTTGCTCGCCCCAGACCGATGAGTAGATTTCTTCGCGGGTAAACACCTTGCCGGGTTTGGACGCCAGCAACGAAAGTAACTCAAACTCTTTTCGGGGCAGGACCATTTCTCGGTCGTTGGCCGTGATCATGTATCGTTCGCGGTCGATCGAAAGGCTGCCAATGTTGATGGTGGTATCTTCTGAGATCACCACTTCTTCATCGACCAACTGAGAGCGTTTGAGAAGCGCTTTCACCCGGCTGATCAGAACTTTTGGCCTGATGGGCTTGGTGATATAATCATCGGCACCAGCCTCAAATCCGGCAATCTGCGAATAATCTTCACTCCGCGCGGTAAGAAAAGCAATCACGGTGCTTTTCAGTTTGGGTATTTTCCGGAGCTCTTCGCAGGTTACAATCCCGTCCATTTCGGGCATCATCACATCGAGAATAATTAAATCGGGTTCTTTCTTCTCGGCAATGCGAATTGCATCTTTCCCATTCTGGGCGGTATATACTTTGTATCCTTCTTTTTCCAGGTTATAACTGATGAATTCTAAAATGTCAATTTCATCGTCGACCAGAAGTATTTTCTTTTCGTCACTCATATTGTTGATTTTTTCTCTTTTAGATCTATGTTTCTTATTTCCGGTAAATCAGACATTAAACTTAAATAAAAAATATTTCAATTTCCAGCTTTCTGGAGTGTAAATGTAAAAGTTGTTCCCATGTCGGGTTGGCTTTTTACGTTGATGGTCTGTTCGTGCGCTTCGATAATATGTTTGACAATGGCCAGTCCCAGGCCCGTTCCGCCCTGTTCGCGCGAGCGGTGTTTGTCGACCCGGTAAAAGCGCTCAAAGATACGGGGCAGGTTTTCTTTCTCAATACCAATGCCATTGTCGGTAATTTCAACTACAATGTGATCGACGAGATCGAAAAACCCGACTTTTACGTAGCCTCCTTTTTTTCCATACTTGATGCCATTGACCACCAAATTGCTGATGACTTCCATGATTCTTTTTTTATCGGCAAAGACCCTAACCGGTTTGTCAAAACGGGTTGAAAATTCGAGGCTGATTTTTCGTTCCTGGGCCATCAGCAGTTCAATCTCGAAAACATCTTCGACCAATTTGACCAGGTTGAAGTTCTCCATTTTGAGTTTCAACTCGCCCGATTCGAGTTTGTTGATCGACTCGAGGTCTTCAACAATTGAGATCATCCGGTCGATGCTTTTTACGGTTCGCTGAAGGTAAAGCTGGTTGATCCGGGGATCGTCCATTCCACCGTCGAGCAACGTAAGGATATAACCCTGAATGTTGAAGATCGGTGTTTTCAATTCATGCGAAACATTTCCCACAAACTCTTTCCGGTATTTTTCCAGCTCTTTCAGCTTTTTTATCTCTTCCTGTTTGCTGGTAGCCCATTTGGTTACCTCGTCGTTAACATCCATATTGAGTTCGTCCGGCTTGTTCTGTTGCGGCACATCGCGGATGATCCGGAAAATTGGCTCAAGCTTTTTCTCGATAAGCTTATTAGCTAGATAGCTGGTAAGCATAAAAATGAGAAAGTAAAATACCAGAAATATAATAATGAGAAGCCATGTGTCTTCTTTGAAAAACTCATTGAACAAAAAGACCGAGAATGTAATGATCACAGAGAGAACAATCGACATCCAGGTGGCTATAATCCGTGGTCTTAAACCCTTCATAGTTGTAAATTTTTCGGTAACTGACGATTTTGTATTTTTCCGATGGATTGATAAAGGTATGATAAAAATTAGAGAAACCCGAAGATCCCTTTTATGGGAGATTTCTTTACCATTCCTTAACTATTTTTTAAAGGATTGGAGGTGTGTCATTGGATATTTAAAAGTAGTTTTGGAACTCGATCTACTTTAGGGAAGTTGTCTCTGTAAGCATTGACCGGGTTAGTTTTTTTATCACCGTAAATCCATTCATCATTTAGTTGGAATATCATGTCTGAAGTGCTTTTTTGGGTTGTTACTGCTACTCTTTCATCCATCATTGTTGTATTGGTTTTTTTGTTGTTGCGTCCGCATTTCAGCTTTTTGAAAAGGAAAGAGGGACCGGAAGATCTGGATGATGGCGAAATTATCGAGAACAATGTCAATGCTTGCAAAGTAATTGAGAAGTGTAACCGGAATACCGTAAGAGCCATCATCTCTACTTCAAAAGCTTATTTTCTTTGCTTTGAAGGGTTCTTCAACAGCGATCGTCAGCGGTTGAAAAGTGCAATAGCTGAGGCCGAGCAGTTCGACAAACGGGCAAAAAGGTTAAAGGACAATGTGTTTAAAAGCTTGCAGAAACTTCAGAATGAACAGGTCGAAACCGGTCATTTTTATGTCCAGGTGGTCGATTATCTGAGGGAAATGGCCCACTCGTTAAATTATACCGTTAAACCGGTTCTTAACTATTTTGAAAAGAAACACCGCTCGTTCGATGAAGAGCAAATCAATCAGTTTAATGAGTTCCGTGTTGAGTTAAACAATTTCTTCAATTATGCGCTTTACATTTTGAAGGAAAAGCGGTTCGACGATCTTGACGAACTCATCAGCAAACGGAATATGCTGGTAAATAACCTGAAAGAGCTGGAAAAATCACACATCAAACGAATTAAAGGTAATTCAACGTCGACCCGTAGTTCGATCCTCTATTTCAACATTATTACCGAGACGAAAAGCCTTTTACTGAACCTGATCAACGTGGTAAAAGCTCAGCGCGATTTTATCAACGAAACGAAATTGAACAACAGTTAGCTTTTCTTCACAATTTTGGTTTCCTCTTTTCCAATAAAATAATTTCAACTTCGTTACTTTTGTGACGTGTCAATCAAAGTAGAAAATATTGTAAAAAGGTATGGTCAGCAACTTGCGCTCGACCAGGTGAATTTTACCATCGATTCGGGTGAAATCACGGGCTTTTTGGGTCCCAATGGAGCAGGGAAATCAACCCTGATGAAAATTGTGACCGGGTTTCTTTCGCCCGACAGTGGCAACGTGCAGGTAGAAGGGATGGATGTGGACGTAACACGAACTGCTTTCCGGGCTAAAATTGGTTACCTTCCCGAACACAATCCTCTTTACCCCGAAATGTACATCCGGGAATATCTCCGGATGGTTGCCGGTTTTTATCAGTTGAACGATCCGAAAGGCTGTGTGGAACGGGTGATTGAGATGACCGGTCTGGCGTATGAATCAACCAAGAAGATTGGCGCACTTTCAAAAGGTTACAAGCAACGGGTTGGCCTGGCTCAGGCGTTGATCCACGACCCGCGGGTGCTTATTCTGGATGAACCAACCTCGGGGCTCGATCCCAATCAACTGGACGAAATACGAGCACTCATTAAGACGATCAGTCACGAAAAAACCGTTCTGTTGTCGACCCATATCATGCAGGAGGTTGATGCCCTTTGCAGCCGGATCATCATTATCAAAGAGGGGAAACTGGTTGCCGACGGTTCAAACAGCGAGATTAAGAAATTGTCGAAAGGGCACGGGCAGAAGGTCCTCTTTTCGACGCTGGAAAATATTCATGCGGAAGCATTGCTTGCATTACCTTTCGTTGATGAAGTTTCGGTGGTTTCTGCCAATAACTTCATGGTTACTTCGGAGGTCGAAAAGGAAATTCGCCCGGCGCTTTTCCATGCGGCAGTTCAGAATCGTTGGACCATTCTTACCATGGTTGAAGAGTCAAACAGCTTTGAAGAGATTTTCAGGGAATTGACGCGATAACACACTTTCCATTTAACTTTGTTCTCTTTAAAGCGATTGGTTGAATGGAGCTGATTTCTTCGGAAAATAGTTTTTCTGCCGGAAGCTTATCATTCCGGTTCAATCCATGGAAACATCATCTTCAGTGGATCGTTGATCTGTTGTGCCATGTCTTGAATACACCTGATCATCCGGGGCTAAAAGAAAATTTTATCCGAAACATCCGTTCAATAAACAGCAATTATGTGGATATTTATGCCGGGAATTTAACTTCCGGGGAGATTATTACTGAAATTAGCTGTGAGTTAAAACGGTTGGGGGTAACGGATAAAACAGACTTCGGCACCTTGCTCTCGTCTCAGGACTTTTTACTTGTTTCGCTTTCTGACGGTTCCCGATGGGTTTTGCGGGAAGGATTGGAGGATGCTTTTTATGTGCATATCCATCCGGCACGGAATGGACCACTGGTTGCGCGGATTCACGGCAATTCCTGGAAAACAGTAGTGGTTTGTAAGTTGTTCTATCCGCAGTTGTCTGGGCTAGATCAGCTTGTTGTTAATCGGCTGCGCAGCGAGGTGTTGGAATTGTCTCCGATAAAAGATGTTCATACGTGCGTGCGATTGCGAAAAGCTTCCGAATTGCTGATGATTAAATGATCGGATGAGAAGGTTTTCTGATAGTCAATATCCTTGAAAGAAGCATGAAAACCAACCAATCAGGCTAAATCCATTTCTTTTTTTGATAAATTGTCAGTGGAAGAAGATCTTTTCAATATTTTCTTAATTTTAGGCTCTTCATTTACTCCTAACTTGCATCGATGAATAATCAAAGGAATCTGGTCAGGGCGCTCGGTTTGGGCTATGTGATTATTTTTGTTGTGGCCAACATTATCGGCTCTGGTGTTTATAAGAAGATCGCTCCAATGGCCTCCGAGCTTCACTCGTCTGTTTGGATCATCCTTGCCTGGATTGTTGCCGGGATCATTACCATTTTTGGGGCATTGAGCAATGCTGAGGTTGCCGGTTTGCTGGCCGATACCGGAGGCGAATATGTTTATTTCAAGAAAATCTATAACCGCTTTTTTGCTTTTCTGTATGGCTGGTCCCTTTTTACGGTAATCCAAACAGCAACCATCTCTTCGCTGGCTTATGTATTTGCCCAGTCGCTCAACAGCATCATTCCTTTGCCTGATATTTTCCCTTCGCTGCAAACTTTTTCTGTCGGTGGAATATTTTTTCCTTTTCAGGATTTTGGGGTTAAACTGGTAGCCATTCTGTTGATTTTGCTTTTAACTTTTCTGAATATTACCGGTTTGAAGAGTGGAGCGGGGGTGAGCCGGGCCATTCTTTTCATGGTTTTTGCCGGCCTGTTCACCATCGTTTGCTTTGGCCTTGCCCATGTTCATTCGGTTCCTGAAAATTTCATGAACGTGAAAGATCTGACGACAGGAACGGTTACTCTTTCCTCTTTCTTCACGGCAATGCTGGCGGCATTTTGGGCCTATCAGGGATGGGTCTCGGTTGGATTTATCGGTGGAGAAGTGAAAGATGCCAACCGGAATGTGCCACGGGGAATTGTGATTGGCGTTTTCATTGTGATCGCCATTTATCTGCTGGTAAACATGACTTATTTGTCGCTTTTGTCGATTCCGCAACTGGAACAGATCCACCAGGCAGGAAACCAAATTGCAGCGGTTGAGGCGGTCAGGAGTTTTTGGGGACAAGGTGGCGTGCTGTTTATTTCCTTGTTGATTTTGCTTACCACCCTTGGTTGCACCAATGCAAGTATTCTTACCGGTGCACGTCCTTATTATGCAATGTCCAACGACCGGTTGTTCTTTTCGGGGATTGGAAAGCTGAACAAGGCTCGAGTTCCGGGGAATTCGCTGCTTTGGCAGGGAATATGGGCTTCGGTGTTGGTTCTGTCAGGAACCTTTGACCAGCTTACCGATATGATCATCTTTGCCGTTTTCATTTTTTACGGAGCTACTTCGCTGGGGGTAATTATTCTGCGACGCAAAATGCCCGATGCCTCACGTCCATATAAAGTTTGGGGTTATCCGGTTGTCCCGGCCATATTTATTCTTTTCTGCCTTTATCTTTTATTCAATACCGTAATAACCCGCCCCCGGGAAGCAGCCATCGGGATGGTGTTGATTCTTGCGGGCATACCGGTCTATTGGCTATTGCAAAAGAGGTTCAGAAAGTTTAATTCATAGTATAGGGCAGGTTAACCGACTCCCAAAAGCTTCATGATGAAGTAAACAACTGCTGCAATCAACATACTTGCCGGGATGGTTATGACCCAGGCAACCATCAGGTTGGTGGCCACGCCCCAGCGTACCGCCGATAACCGTTTGGTCATTCCTACACCCATAATTGAACCGGAAATGGTGTGGGTTGTGCTGACGGGTACTCCAAGTCCTTGTGATACGCCAAAAAGGGTCACTGCACCGGCTGTTTCAGCAACTACGCCCTCAAATGGGGTAATCTTGGTAATTTTTGTTCCCATGGTTTTTACGATGCGCCAGCCTCCAATCATCGTACCAAGTCCTATCGCGGTGTAACAGCACAACGGAATCCATGCAGGAACATGCAACTGCATTTTTCCGGCTTCGTTCAGTTTTTCGGTTACGTGTGCCCATGCCGGGATATCAAGCCCTTGCGATTGTAAGGATGCTATATATACCAGCATTGCGGCGCTGATAATTCCAATGACTTTTTGAGAGTCGCTGCCTCCGTGTCCCAGACTGAACAATCCGGATGACACCAATTGTAGTCGTTTAAACCAGCGGTTTGCTTTATGTGGGTTTGAGCGTCGGGCAATCCAAAGCAGTAAGATGGAAAGGATATAGGCGATAATCATTCCAATGAAAGGAGCTATAAATATGAAACCAATCGTTTTAAGAATGACCGCTTGATTAATAACCGTGAACGACCCTGTGTGGGCTACTGCAGCCCCGGCAAAACCGCCAATAAGGGTATGCGATGAGGATGATGGGATTCCTTTCCACCAGGTAATCAGGTTCCAGATGATTGCCGCTATTACCCCAGCCAGGATTACCTGAAGATTGATTGAACCACTTTCAACGGTTTTGGAAACCGTGTTGGCAACTTTCAGGTCGAAAATCCAGTATGCCAGAAAATTAAAGAAAGCGGCCCAAACTACGGCAGCAAATGGAGTTAAAACTTTTGTCGATACAATGGTTGCAATGGAATTGGCCGCATCGTGAAAGCCGTTGATCAGGTCGAAAGCTAAAGACAGGACAATAATGACAATGAGTAAGGTAAGCATATTTATAATCTATTTTTTGCAAAATTTTTTTAACGAATCAAGCGTATTTGACATGGATTGTTTTGATCACTTTCGAAATGTCCTTGTTTTTATTGGCTATTTTTTCAAGTACCTGTAAAATCTCTTTTTGTTTAATTAGCTCAATCGGGTCTTTTTCGTTTTCAAAAAGATCCGAAATAGCTTCGTGATAAATTACATCAACTTGTCCCTCAATACGGCTTAACTCTTTGCAAGCTTTGACGATGTGGTTCTCTTTTCTCATCTTTTCAAGACCGTTGATGGCAATCTGAATTTGTTTGCAGCCGGCATATATCTGGTCGACCATGTTTTTCATGTGGTTGCTGATGTTTGAAAAGTGGTAATATTCAACCCTTCCGGCAACGCCATTGATCAAATCCAGAACATCGTCCAATGAAGAGGTTAAAAGAGCAATGTCTTCCCGGTCGAAAGGGGTGATAAAGGTTTGGTGTAGCTCGTTGAGAATGGCGTTGGTTAATTCATCACCTTTAATTTCAATCGATTTTATCGTCGCACCAATAGTTTTTTGTTCTTCATAGCTGGAAGCCGACGCCATCTTCTTGAATTCTTCGGAAGCCGTAACCAGATTGTCGGCTACTTGGATAAACATTCCGTAGAATTTTTTCTCACTAGGGACAAAATATTTTAAAATAT